>JADMIO010690267.1_pt1 | contig 54169 bp, 38 predicted proteins | sample 8958161 | NCBI WGS metagenome assembly JADMIO01 (sample SAMN16585339, study PRJNA669376) | soil metagenome | isolation source: Crop rotation soil | place: USA: Cullars Rotation, Alabama | collected 2011
ATAATTCCGCTTTTAAAAATAATTCCGCTTTTAAAAATAATTCCGCTTTTAAAAACACCATTGCATAACCTTCTCATATAGGACGCCTTAAGAAGTTGTAGTTGAACCCTTTATGAATTTTTATCACGAAAACACGTAGCTATGAGTACCGATTTCCTTACACTTGCAGCATAACCGCTAGTCTTCTCACTTTGATGGACTGCAAAATTATTGGTTGCAGCACTTGAATTCATCTACTATTTGGATAGGACACTCCTGCCTTACTTTCTCTATTTTTTATTATCAAATTAGGATCCTTGGTACACCACTTATGGGGATAATCAACCAAATACAATTGCTGGATAATATCCATTATAAGATTGAGCATAAATGCACAGGAACTCCTGGGGACTTTGCAAAAAGGATTGGAGTATCAACAAGCAAATTATATCGCATTCTCGCGGAGCTTCGAGATGGAGGAGTTGAAATCAGATATGACAATGAGAGAAACTCTTACGTTTACTCTGGAAACTTTAAAATCGATTCTCTTGTGGCCCTTCCCGGTCATAGCTTCAAAGATTGAAATAATTTTTATGTAATTATTTTATATCACTTTCAAATTTGAGAGTGAGAGATATTACTATTGCTAATGAAATTATTAATTATCCATTGAGGGATTTGATACTTGGTGGAAAGTGGAGTTGATGATTTAAGCATTGGCTTCAAATTAATGGATGGCAGGACAAGTACCCAAAAAAGATGATGATAAAAAATTGATTCTCTAATCTTTTAAATCATCATTTTATGAAACGTTTTTATCTAACGCCGGATAATTTCCGAGCATTTGTCTCCACCTTTAGATTCACAAACTTAATCTCGGCACTGGGATTAATCTTTTTTGTACTGATTGCAAACCTTTATGGTCACGCACAATGTAGTCAGGCCGATATTACTATTTCTGTTAACACAACATGGACAAATGAAGACAAGCAATTGACTGATAATCAGAAAATCATCATTAATAATGGTGCAACTCTAACTATGGTAAATTGCTATTTACATCGTAAATCTGGCTGTTCAGGTTATTGGGACGGTATATACCTTGTCACTGCAGGTAATGGAGCCAAAGCAGGCTTAATTGCAAATAGTGGTACTCGAATCGAATATTCAAGAAAAGGAATCACCGCTGAAAATGGATTTTCTGTTATTACTCTAGACGATGTTGAAATGAGTGATAATGGACGGATTTTGCGGGCTATGGACAATTGGCCATTTGCATCAATAACCAGTGGTGGCTTTACTTCTAATTCTGGTCATAGTAGGGATGGAGGTCCAACTTCGCCATACGAAATTGGGTGTAATGGATTATTAACTCCCTCTCCACCTAAAGTTACCATAAGAAATGGTTGCATCCTTAAAGTCTTAGAAAACGGTAGTCTGCTTTCTGATCCTAGTAAAGACCCAACACAGATAACTATATTAGGTGGTGCTTTGGATTTCATTAATTCATTTTTATCAAATAGCACCTCGCTTCATCTTGCTGCAATTGCACAATCAAGAGGAAAGTGTAAAATTTTCAGCAGTTCATCCCTAGACGGCTTTTATATTGGTGTTTATAAAGGCACAGATGCTAATGCACTATGTTCTTCAGAGGGCCTTCTAGTAAATGGCTCAGAAATTAAAAATACCAATATGTGGGCATTTGTTGGTGGATGGGCGATTTATAATTTGTGTCCTAATATGATATTAAACGGAAATAAAATTGAAAGCGCTGTTTGGTCAATTGGAACTTGTTATGGTCGTATGCTCCATAACAATATTTATCAAGGTGATGACCTTGACGTCACTCCAACGATAGAAGTTATTGGACCAAGGAATTCATTTACAATTAAGAATAATTGCTTTGGTATACTTCCCACTGAATTCGATAATGACAATCGGAAAACTTATGCAACTTGTAATAAATGGATCGAAGCACCGTATGCAACAGTTGCAGTAACGCATAATTTATGGCCAGAATCTTGGGGGATGAAATCTGAAGCCAATGGCAATATATGGGAAACTTACAGGTCTGAGGTTTGGAACCTCAGTATTGATGACACAGACTTCTTTTGGTATTATGATGAAAATAACGACAATGAAATATTTGATTGGCATTTTCAAGTAACTGGAATTCCGGCCAATAATCCAAATGAAACCTGTGACTATTCATGGCCAATCGATTTTGGTGGTTTAGATCCAGATGATTTAGAAGTCGACATGGAAGATTTGGAAAATGAATACACTGAGATTTTAGATGATATTGAATATTTAATTGATCATTCTGATACAACTTTATCTACAGTCCACGAAGAATTGTCCTATTTAAGAAGCAAATTGAGTGATATAATAGGACAATGTCTTTTTTTTCATACCGGAAGGGATGAGTTTTGGACAGAAGAAGTTGATCCTAAAGTAGTAGAACTTCAAGGATTGAACTATCTTTGGTTTGATTATGATATGTTTTCGATAACTGAACATTTGGATGGCAATCCAGATCCAGATGCTGAAGCTTTGTACGACGCGGCAAATAAAATGGATTTGTATTTTAATAATGGAAAAAATTTGACCAATTTGACATCCCTCCAACTTGATACTTTGGAGTTGATAGCTGAATCCTCTTATGGGGATTATACTAACATCCTAAGAAATTATCTGTACATGATGTATGGTCGCTTAATTCCTTACCAAGTTCATACGGTAATAGATTCATTTAGAAATTTACCTTATATGCGTCCCGTAACCCATGACTCACCTTTGGCTCCCCCACAGGACTTCACTGTTGCGCCCAATCCATTTACAGACAATTTACAAATTATCAAAACTAATGAAGCTCAATCAGATTACATAACTCTTATTAGTGTTTACAAACTTGATGGAACATTAGTATATTCATCTGTATTGAGCAGCGGATCAGGAAACTTAAATTTAAGTAATCTTGGAAACGGAGTTTACTTTGTTAAAGTACAAACTGCCTCAACAGGAAAGATAGAGGTGAAACGAATTTATAAGGAATGATAATATAGAACTATCGGAATGGGATAATATATATATCCCATTCCGATAAATAACAAAATTATGAAAAAATCTATTTTTTTTATTTCTGCCATATTTATTTGTGTTTGTGCCACTGCTCAAACCTTTTTTAGTGCAATACCTGATTTTGGAGGCGACAAGCATGAAGGAAAAATATTTAATATAATCCCATTGGAAGATCAAATAAAAGTCATCGGGGCTCTTCATGACAGTATTGTGCCCGGCCTTGAGGGGGGCACGTGGCAATTAATAGCCTCCATCTCGTATAATGGTGAATTGTTGGATACGAAACTTTTGGTTGATAGTGCCTATACTGATAGTTATACCTATCACAAAAGAAGAATTGCATTCAAGAATGATTCGATATGCTACATTTACGACCGACGGAATATAGGCAATCCAAAATTGAATTCATATTTGTTAGAATTAAACTATTTAACTGGTGAAATAATACGCTCAAAAATTATGTATGATACCGTATCAACGTATACTGGATTTTTAGCAACTGATTTAACTGTTGGAAAAGAGGGAGAAATTTACTTAATAAATGTATTTTATGCCACAGGCGCTAACCCGCAGATGATTACAGTACTTGATTCCAATTTTAACATAATACACCAATCAATAATTCCAAATTTTGATAGAGACAACTCAACAAAATTCTCTGAGATAAGCGCAGAGGGCAACCTTGTCTTGGTAGGGGTAAGTTTGGGTGAAGAAACATCAGTTTGGTATGAATCAAAGTTGTTCAAACAGGTTTTAGATGAAAATTACAATTCTATTGACTTCAAAGTTGCTCCAACAAACCTGGATCAATCCATTCTTGCCCCGGATATATATCCTGTTATTAAAAGCTACTCTGGTGATTGGATTTTTGCCTCTCAAGTTGTAAAGCCTACCGACAATTGCGATTTTTGTTCTATAGATATTCCTTACGTGGTCTCAGTTTCAAACGACTTCTCTAAAGTGAATTGGGAAACTCGATTGTTTGATGGTGATATTACTTCAAGTCGACCTGCGTTTTCCGTTGCTTCAATAGCTGAAGTTAGTGACGGTTATATATTTCTAGGAAATACAGATGGAGCACATGATCTGCAAACCAGCGCGTTATTAGGAAAAGTCTCATTAAGTGGAGATAGTCTTTGGTTAAAACATATTATTCCATTGCAATGGGATACTGCTCAGGCATTTTGGTTTTATATGGAGGACATTAAAACGACCCTGGAAGGAAATATTTTAATTGGAGGATATGTTTCTGATGGAATTAATCAGATAATAGTGCCATGGATAGCCCAACTGGATAAAGATGGGTGTATGGAACCTGGTTGCAATTCAGTTTCCACGAAAGAACCATATGACTCCGAGAATGAGATATTTTCAGTCTATCCTAACCCTGCCACTTCATACATAGGAATAGATTGTAAATCATCCCTATCTGAAAAATGTATTCTTTCCATTTATGACCTAACTGGAAAACTTGTATCAAGGAATCCATTCTTCTCGCAGAATGGGTACCAATTTATTGTTAACATTCCGGATGAAGTAAGTGGACAGTTTGTGATCAGTATTGAAAGCGAACAGGGTAAACTCCTCTATTCAAAGAGCATTTTTATTGAATAAAATAATCCTATAGTATTTCACCTATAATCCGACCGGTTAAATTTTATCTTTTAAACAGATTCAGGTAATCTGAAAAAACAAAAATCCGGTTTCTTTTAAAGCCGGTTTGTTCGTGCAGTATCCGGAGATCTTCAAAATCCTGGATTAATGTGTTCGCGGTTTGCTTGCTGAAATTTAGTTCCATCATGACATCTGTTACCGAAACCACAGGTTTTTTATACAGATAAGTCAATAAATCCTGTGCATTAGGTGCACGCCGGCCTAGTGACATGATCTTCTTTTCCAATTGATTCCGCAAAGCCAGAATTTTGTGGAAAGTATCGATAGCCTGATTAGCTGTTGTGGTGACGCCAACTAAAAAGAATTTTAACCAGTGTACAATATCATTATTTTCAGATACTGAAATGAGATTGTCATAGTAATGATTCCGGTTTTTTTCTATGAAATCAGAGAGATATAAGGTAGGCCTGGTTAATACATTTTGACTGACGAGATATAAGGTGATTAGTAATCTCCCGATTCTTCCATTGCCATCAAGAAACGGATGTATGGCTTCAAACTGGTAATGAGCCATGCCAATCCGAACCAGGTGAGGTACATGAATGTCGGTATTATTTAAAAATTTTTCCAGGTCACTCATCAAATCAGGCACAAGTGAATGATGAGGCGGAACAAAACGCGCATCATGCAACGTAGCCCCTCCAATCCAGTTTTGAGAATTTCGGAACTCCCCCGGCATTTTATTTTTACCGCGCACTCCTTTTAATAGAATTTTATGTGCCTCACGTATGAGCCTGCTGGAAAGAGGCAATGTTTCCAATCTCGTTACACTATGGTTCATGGCCGCTATGTAATTCTGCACTTCCTGCCAGTCATCCATTTTTTCCGGGCCGATATCTTTTGCTTCCAATACCGCTTCATCCATTGTCGTTTCGGTTCCTTCGATACGGCTGCTTTGAGTAGCCTCTTTTACCTGGTGCATCCGAAGGAAAAGATCTGTGTCAGGAAGGAGAATAGAAAAGGCATTGAGTTCTCCCAATCGAATGTTAGCCTCTTCAAGCAATTTGGATAATTCCGGTTGACTCACGATCCACTCCGTATTGAGCGGATTCGGATGAAAACTCCTGTACCCAAATTGCTTAGTAAATATTCCGGCTTTGTATTCCCTGAGGTCCATGGTGTTTATTCCCTATGTCAACGTTCCTGGACTATAATTTTATATAGTCAAAGATAAGTCAATATCTTGGACTATAAATTTATATAGTCAAAGATAATGGTATATCTTGGACTATAAGAATGTATAATCCAAGAATCAATTATCACTGGCTGATGCTCTTCCTTGCTTATTCCCCCGATTTCCCCTATATTCGCACCGCGAAACATTGACAGAGGGAACAGTAGTTCCCTCTTTTTATTGTATGTCACAGACCACCGCCATGCATCACCTGGAATCCCTGGTCCGGTCCGCCTTCGAAGAGGGCCGCTGCGGGGAGTATTACCTTGTAGACCTGGAGACCAGCCCCTCCGGCCATATCACGGTGTATATCGATGGAGATGAGGGAGTTAGCCTCGATGCCTGCACCCAGATCAGCCGGGTGCTGGAATCGGTCCTGGACCAGGAACCAACTTTGGGAGGCATTTATACGTTAGAGGTATCCTCACCGGGAGTCAGCCGTCCGCTGAAGTTCCCAAGACAATACCTCAAACACGTCGGCCGCACCCTCAGGATCGAACTGGTCAATGGCGACCATATTGAAGGAGAGTTGAAGAACACGGGACATGAGTCGATCACACTGGAGGTGGCGAGCAAGGAGAAGAAGGGAAAGCCGGAGTTGAAGGAGATTCCGTTTGCGGAGATTGATGAGGCTTATGTAACAGTGAGCTTTGGAAAAAAGTAAAAGATAAAAGTGAAGAGAAATAAGTGAGTAGTGAATAGTGAGTAGTGAGTGGGTTTCGCTTAAGGCCACTCCTTTCATTCTACTCACTACTGACTACTCACTACTGACTATAAAAATCAAAAAGATCATGAATCTAATTGAATCCTTTTCCGAATTCAAAGCCGGAAAAAACATAGACCGTCCTACGATGGTGCGCGTGATGGAAGATGTATTCCGTACCCTGATCAAAAAGAAATACGGCTCTGATGAGCATTTCGACATCATCGTAAACACGAACGGGGACTTGCAGCTCTGGCGCGTTCGCAAGATCGTACCCGATGGCGAAGTCATGGACGAAGCCAGCCAGGTGTCACTGTCTGAAGCTAAAAGCATCGACGACAGTTACGAACTCGATGAAGAATGCTTCGAAGAATTGACACTCGAAGATTTCGGTCGCCGCGCCATCATGGCCGCCCGCCAAACCCTCGTGTCCCGCATCATGGAACTCGAGAAAGATGAAGTCTACCAACGCTACAAAGACCGCGAAGGGGAGATCATCCTCGGAGAAGTACAGCAGATCCTCAAGCGTGAGATCCTCATCCTCGATGATGTGACCAGCAATGAACTTTTATTACCACGTACTGAAATGATCCGTGGTGATTATTTCAAAAAAGGCGATATGGTTCGCGCCATCATCAAGAAGGTGGAAATGAAAAATAATAATCCAGTCATCATCATCTCCCGTACTGACAATATGTTCCTCGCGAAATTGATGGAACAGGAAGTACCGGAAGTTGAAGATGGACTGATCACGATAAAGAAAATTGTTCGCTTACCAGGGGAGCGTGCGAAAGTGGCTGTTGAATCCTACGATGATCGCATCGATCCGGTAGGTGCATGTGTAGGTATGAAGGGTTCACGTATCCATGGTATCGTTCGCGAATTGCGCAACGAGAACATTGATATTGTCAACTATACTAACAACCTGCAACTGTATATCCAGCGTGCATTGACACCTGCTAAAGTTTCAAGCATTGATATCAATGCTGAAAGCAAACGTGCTAGTGTGTATCTGAAACCTGACCAGGTCTCTTTGGCGATTGGAAAAGGTGGTTCGAACATTAAGCTCGCCAGCTGGTTGACTGATTATGAAATCGATGTATTCCGCGATAGTGTAGATGCTGAACTGGAAGATGTCGATCTCGATGAATTCTCAGACGAAATCGAAGCCTGGGTCATTGATGAACTCAAAGGAATTGGTTGTGATACTGCCAGAAGTGTATTGGCGCTCAACAAAGAGGAATTGGTGAGACGCACCGACCTTGAAGAAGAGACCGTCGATGAAATTTTACGGATATTTACAGCCGAATTTGACGAAAGTTGATTCTAATTCATGGATACCGTCGGAAAGCCCTGTCATGCAGGAAGTTGAACGGAGATCCTAATAAACTTATATGCCGCAAAGACTTGTTAAAGTAGCCAAAGAGCTGAATGTCGGAACCGACACTATCGTGGAATACCTCGGTAAGAAAGGCTTTACGATAGATGCCAAGCCGACCAGCCAGATCTCTGATGAGATGCACAACCTGCTTCTCCAGGAGTTCAGTGGCAATATGGCTATTAAAGCTCAGGCAGATAATATGGTCATCGGGACCAGGCCGCCAGTGAAACCCACTGAGGTGGCTGCTCCCGTTGTCCAGGAGATTACCGCAAAAGAAACTCCTGTGGCCAAGCCTGCTGAGAAGACAGTCAAGAAAGCTGAAGTCGAGGAAAAGGAAAAGCCAAAGCTCAAAGTCCTTGGCAAGATCGACCTCTCACCGAAAGCAAAAGAAAAAGCAGAAGAAAAGAAAGAGCCGGAACCTCAGCCTGAACCGGAAGAAACTACTCCAGAGATTCCTGAAGAAAAGGCTGATGAAATCATCAAAGCTGAAGCTCCAACTCTAAGCGGCCTCACGATCCTGGGTAAAATTGACACCGCTAAACTGGATGCCAATAAACCCAAGAAATCAGAAAAGGAAAAAGAGAAAGAAAAGGCTGCTATTGCAAAAGCAAAGAAGGATAAAGAATCACGTCCTCTGGCTTCATCTGATACCAGCACTGCTCAAAAGAGAAAACGCAAACGCAAGAAACTTCCTGAATCCGGAGGAGGTGGTGGTGATGAAAGATCATCACAAGGCAGAACAGGTCAAAGCGGTGGTGGTGGCGGACGTCCTATGTCTGGTGGCAGGCGCCCGATGACCGGTGGCCGTGATGATAATAAAGAAGTTTCAAAGAAAGAGATCGACGATCAAATACGCGCTACAATGGCACGCCTCTCCGGAGGAAAGAGTCGTCGTCAGAAAATCAGGAGAGATAGTCGCAAGGATAAAGTGGAACGCCAGGAATTGGCTGCATCAGAATTGGTTGATGCCAAATTGCAGTTAACGGAATTCGTTTCCGTTTCTGAATTGGCCAGCGTGATGGATATTCCGGTGACCGATGTCATCATGACATGTATGAATCTCGGTGTCATCGTTTCGATTAATCAACGTCTGGATGCTGAAATCATCGAATTGGTTGCAGGTGAATTTGGTCATGAAGTAGAATTCATATCTGCTGAAGAACAGGAGTTCGTTGAAGAGGAAATGGATAACCCGGAAGATCTCAAGGCTCGTCCACCGATTGTAACGGTGATGGGTCACGTGGATCACGGTAAGACCTCATTGCTAGACTATATCCGTAAAGCCAATGTGGTGAGTGGTGAAGCCGGTGGTATTACACAACACATCGGTGCGTATGAAGTAGAAGTTCATGGTCGTTCAATAACATTCCTCGATACACCAGGTCACGAAGCATTTACCGCTATGCGTGCACGTGGTGCGAAGATCACTGACATAGCGGTCATCATCATTGCAGCTGATGATAGCGTGATGCCACAAACCCGTGAAGCGATAAGTCACGCACAAGCTGCTGGTGTACCGATTGTATTTGCTATCAATAAAGTAGATAAAGTGGGTGCAGATCCCAATCGTATCAAAGAAGAGTTGTCAAGAATGAATCTTTTGGTTGAAGAGTGGGGTGGAAAAATTCAATCTTCTGACATTTCAGCCAAGACTGGTTCGAATGTGGAAGATCTTTTGGAAAAAATATTATTGGAAGCAGACCTGCTTGACCTGAAAGCTAATCCGGATAAATTAGCATCCGGTACAGTGATCGAAGCTTCTCTTGATAAAGGCCGTGGTTATGTCACCAAGTTATTGGTGCAAAACGGATCACTGGCCGTGGGTGATATTTTGGTTGCTGGTGAATACAGCGGAAAAGTAAAAGCCATGTTCAATGAACGCGGCAAGAAGGAAACAGAAGTAGGTCCGTCCTCACCAGTATTAGTGCTCGGCTTGAATGGAGCTCCACAAGCTGGTGAAAAATTCCGCGAATTCGATAACGAACAAGATGCCCGTTCAACTGCAGCATATCGCGGACAGATCAATCGCGAACAATCCAATCGTGCTAACAAACGTATTTCACTCGATGAAATCGGGCGTCGTCTTGCATTGGGCAATTTCAAAGAACTTAACCTGATCATCAAAGGTGACGTGGATGGATCTATCGAAGCTATGGCAGATTCATTGCAAAAGCTGTCTATTGAAAGAATCCAGGTTAATATCATACACCAGGCTGTTGGACAGATTGTCGAGTCGGATGTTCTGTTAGCTTCTGCTTCAGATGCCATCATCATTGGATTCCAGGTAAGACCATCCATGGCTGCGCGCAAGCTAGCGGAGAAAGAAGGTGTGGAAATCAAGTTGTACTCCATCATCTACGAAGCCATCAACGAGATCAAGTCTGCTGTTGAAGGCATGCTCGAACCTACGAAGGAAGAGAAGATCATCGGGCAAGTGGAAGTGCGCGAAGTGTTTAAGATTTCTAAAGTCGGAACCGTGGCTGGTTGCTTTGTGCTCGAAGGAAAAGTCGGACGCAGCAATCACATCCGTATCATCCGCGATGGTATCGTGCTTTATCCTACGAAGGAAAATGTGCATGGTGAAATTTCTACACTTAAGCGATTCAAAGACGATCAGAAGGAAGTTAAAGCCGGAATGGAATGCGGTATCACGATCAAGAATTTCAATGATATCAAGGTGGGCGATGTGATTGAGGTGTATGAGATTAATGAGATCCGGCAGAAACTCGAGGTTTAGTTAAAAGATAAAAGATAAAAGATAAAAGATAAAAGATAAAAGTGAAATTTCACTTTCTTTCACATCCGATTTTTTAACCTTACTCTTCACTCTTCTCTTAATGAAGGATCTCGGACATTGGTTGGAGGAGAGTTATACTCATTACAACAATCCTTCCTTTATCGATGCAGATCCCATTTCGGTACCGCACCGGTTTTCCAGGCAACAAGACATAGAAATTGCTGGCTTTTTTGCAGCGATCATGGCATGGGGACAGCGAGTGACCATCATCAACAAGGCAAATGAGTTGATGAGATTGATGGATGATGCGCCATTTGAGTTTATCAGGAATCATAAGGAAAATGAAAGGAATCGATTTAATGCATTTAAGCATCGGACTTTGCAGCCGGATGATGTGATTTATCTGGTGGACGTATTGCAGAAATTTTATTTGCAGCATGACTCGTTGGAAGATGTTTTTGCAAAACATATAAATGGAGAAGATGAAGATACCTTTAAGGCGCTGGCCGGGTTTCATCATCATATCTTCGATCAGCCTTATGTTATTGAGCGAACCCGGAAACATATTTCTAATCCCGAAAAGAAATCCAGTTGCAAGAGATTGAATATGTTTTTACGATGGATGGTGCGACAGGATGATAAAGGTGTTGATTTTGGTATTTGGAAAAAAATTTCTCCCTCACAATTGGTCATTCCACTAGATCTGCACGTTGGTCGTGTTGCTCGTCAATTGGGTTTGCTTGATCGTACAATCAATGATTGGCAGGCTGCGAAGGAACTGACGATGGAGTTGAAAAAGTTTGATGCGAATGATCCGGTGAAGTATGATTTTGCATTGTTTGGGGAAGGAACGCAAGGCAATTTTGGAATTTAGATTTTGGAATTTGGATTTTTCAATTTCAGATTTTCGATTGTGGATTTCGGATTTACACCCTCGAACAAATTGTCTATCGGAAATCCAAAATCCCCAATGAAGAAATCCCGAATCCCCATTCGCAAATCCCCAATTAACAAATCCAAAATCCAAAATCTAAAATCCAAAATCCAAAATTGTATTATTCCGGTTCGTCCATCTCCTTCGGCCCATAAGCCAAATCACCTGCATCACCCAAGCCAGGTACTATAAATGATTTCGCAGTAAGCTCTTCATCTTCTGCACCGATCCAGATTTTGGCATCAGGAAATTTGACGTCGACATATTCTAATCCGGAACTTGATGCAACGACTGATACGACATGTACTTCACGAGGTGTACCATATTCCATTAATGCTTCCAATGCGCGCACTACACTTGCGCCGGTCGCCAACATCGGATCACATAGTATCAGCACTTTGCCATCGAGATCGGGACTGCTGATATATTCAAGACTTACTTCGAATGTACCGTCTTTGTGATGTTGACGATAAGCAGATATGAATGCATTCTCTGCACGGTCAAAAACAGAAAGTAATCCTTCATGCATTGGAAGACCTGCACGGATGATTGTAGCTAATACAATATCATCCTCGAGGCGATGGGTATCTGCTACACCTAATGGAGTGGTTGTTTTAATTGCTTCATAGCGAAGAGTCTTGCTGATCTCATATCCCATAATTGTAGAAAACCTTTGCAGGTTTCGGCGGAACAGTACCGGGTTGAGCTGCAGGTTTTCGTCCCGCATCTGGAGCAGGTATTCATGGGCGATGGAGACCGATGAGCTAAGGTTGATGACCAAGGGATTGGTTATTAGTGGATTGACAAGATAGGGAAAGAAGGGGAGACCCAGTACTTTTGATCGATACCGGACAGATCCCCCAAATTCCTGCACCACGCTCAAATTTTCCCTAATTTTGGGGCGTGAAAATTGCACTCGGGACCTTATTGATATGCCTGGGCTGGTCTGTGTTGACAGGTCAGATTATTGTGCAACCTAAACAACTTGATTACAGCTCAGCCGGTGTGTTGTATCAAAAAGAGAGATCTTTTGATTTCAGGCCGCACACTAATGGATTAGCACTCGGTGTTCATTTCGGTAATATCAAGACGTACTACAAGACAAATTATTACCAGTTTGACATGGGCTTCATTCGCCATCCAAAGGAATATCGTCAGACAGTAAGTTTCAATTCCGGAAGTCCGTTCACTCGCTCCACAGGAAGTTTTACTTACGGCAAGCAAAATGATCTTTTGGTTATACGCGGTGGTGTTGGTAAAAAATATTATTACTCCGATAAAGCCAAACGCAAAGGGGTTGCAGTAGGGATTGATTATGAGTTAGGACCTTCGATCGGTATTCTGAAACCATACTACCTGGAACTTTCCCGTTTGAAGGATAATGGTTTCAGTGATTATATTTCTTCGGAGCGATATACGGAGGAGAACAAAGATATCTTCCTGGATGAAACAAAAATCATAGGACCTGCTTCTTTCTTTAAAGGATTTGGTCACACTTCCTTCATTCCGGGATTGCATGGCCGCATCGGTGCGCACTTCAGTCTTGGTGCATTCGATCAATACATTAAAGCTTTCGAGATTGGCATCATGGTGGATGGATTTTTCAGGGAGGTGCCGGTTATGATTATTGAAGAAAACACGCCTGTGTTTATTAATGGGTATTTGTCTTTCCAGATTGGAAAGAGACAATAGCACGCTGCCCCCTGCCCCCGAAGCGGGGGAATTGATGGAATCTCGTTTTGCCCCCTGCCCCCGAGACGGGGGAAATGATGGAATCTCGTTTTGCCCCCTGCCCCCGAAGCGGGGGAAATGATGGAATCTCGTTTTGCCCCCTGCCCCCGAGACGGGGGAAATGATGGAATGTCGTTTTGCCCCCTGCAGAAGCGAGGAAAGAAAGGAAACTTGTATTTGAATTTCAAATAATTTTATTTGTAAAGCAGATTGGTAAATCTATCCATCGGGATTAATTTTAAATTAATTAATACCGGTTGAAATGAAATACAAAATGCACTTTGGTGCACAAGCATCCATTTTTCAAAGAGCAGCCCTGCTCAGACATAATCCTACAGAGGCAGAAGAAATTCTCTGGCAGAAACTCAGAAATAATCAATTAGGATATCGGTTTCGGCGACAGCATCCATTGAAAATTTTTGCAGTTGATTTTTATTGCCATCATTTTCGTCTTGTGATCGAATTGGATGGAAGTATTCACCAAGAAGAAAAAATTCAAATGGAAGATCAGGAGAAAGCTGCCTGGCTGAAAGATTTAGGTCTACATCTATTGCGATTCACTAACGATGATGTTTTATTTCATCTGGATGAAGTGATGGATAGAATTTATGCAGTCATGCATCAAATAAAATCCTTACCTCCAAATTCTGAACCTCAATTTTTCAAAGGCAGAAATTAAAGCTATTCTCATTTCCCCCGTTTCGGGGGCAGGGGGCAGGGGGCAGGTCCACAAATTCACTTCATTTCCCCCGTTTCGGGGGCAGGGGGCAGGTCTACGAATTCACTTCATTTCCCCCGTCTCGGGGGCAGGGGGCAGGCCCACGAATTCACTTCATTTCCCCCGTCTCGGGGGCAGGGGGCAGACCACGAATTCACTTCATTTCCCCCGTCTCGGGGGCAGGGGGCAAAGTGCGTTTGTTAAACCACCACCAAAGAGGCACTCCCGTCAACATCAAAAACAATCCAAACAGCGCTTCCCTCGGTTGTGTAATCAAAGTATTTACAATAAGCGCAATGCAGAAAATGATAAATAGCGCCGGAACGATTGGATAGCCAAACATCTTATATGGTCTGGGTGCATCAGGCATACGCTTGCGAAGAATAAATACACCGTATGTGGTCAGGCCATAATAAAAGAAGATCGCGAAGATGATCATGTCGGTTAACTGATCAAAGGTGCCGGAGAATACAAGCAGGCATCCCCACAAGCATTGCAACCACAAAACATTTGATGGTACATGATGTGTGTTGAGTTTATCCATGTTTTTGAAGAACAAATTCTCCTTAGCCATGGCAAAATACGTGCGCGCACTACCATATATCGTGACGTGGGTACAACCTAATGTTGTGATCAGGATCAAGGCTCCCATAAAAATGCCACCGCCGCTGCCCCAAAAGGATTTTACTACTTCCACCGCAGCTATTTGATTACCTGTGTTATGAATATCCTGTAATTGTTGCACCGGAAGAATGGACAGGTAAGTCATATTAGTCACTACATAAATGGCGATCACCAACCCGACACCAATAGCCAGTCCTTTGGGAATATTTTTATTCGCATCCTTAACTTCTCCACCAATAAATCCTAATGAAGACCAACCCTGGTAAGCCCAGAAGGCGGCCAACATGGCGGTGAAAAAAGCGCTGATGGTAATTGGTCGATCTGCCGGTGTAGTAAAATCAAAACTCTGCGCGAGGTTTGCTTTTCCACTCATCAATCCGAATACGACAATGATGCCGATGCCGAGATACACCAACCATAAAAGAATATTGCTCAGTTGTGCACTGGATTTTATCGCCCGCGTATTGATCAAGGTTAAAATAACGATCAATACTACTGCAGTAATTTTTATGGAGAAATCCTGGAAAGGATAAAACACGCCCCATAAGTTGACATCCTTCATGCTTTCCAACATCGGAGGTATAGGCACCATGGCATGAAAGGATTGCGAAAAGACGTAGGATAATGATGAGATTGCTGCTGTCTGTACGACCACAAACATCGACCATCCGAACATGAAGGCCAGGAAACGATTATAGATCTTTTTGTAATAAGCATAATCACCACCAGTATCTGCCAACAAGCCTGCCACCTCAGCATTGCTCAATGCTCCCATTAAAGTGATAATCCCTGCGACAATCCATGCTGCCAACACCCATCCCGGGGATTGCAATTGGTCCGCCATCGGGGCTACCTTCTTATAGACACCCGAACCAATGATATTAGCAACGACAACGGAAATGCAGAATCCAAGTCCTAAGGAGCGGACGAGGTGATTATTATGAGGAGTACTACTCATATATGAGGTCAGTGATGTGAAGGAGTAAGATAGGGTACAAATTGAGATTTAAGAATGAAGAATTAAGATTTTAGAAATGAGAGTTACCCAGATTTGTTGTTGAAGTTCATTTCTCCAACAACCTGTAGGATCCCAATGAAGGATTCAGGTTTTGGTTTCTCTTTGGCTGCGTAGAAATAGACTCCGGCAGCAACAATGGGCTTCAACATGGTAAATTTTAGGTGGGCTCAAGATATTGAGCCACTACCTAAAATTTACGATCTCCATCCATATGAAAATCTTACTTCTAAATTCTATCTTCTACATTCTCCATTCTTAAATCTCTTAGCCTTTATGCCTCCGTTTCTTCGTCATCCCACCCACCGTGTCTTTAACACTTGTCATCACAATAAACGCCTTCGGATCAATCCGCTTAACTTCTGTCTTTAGACGATTTATTTCAAGACGTGTCAGCACGGTGTAAATAATTTTCAAATCATGATGTTTATCACCCGTTTTGCCAAATCCTCCTTCCCCTTTATAAATAGTCACGCCTTGATTCAATTGGTAAGCAAGCATCTCCCGGATATCATCTGCTTTAGGAGAAATGATGGTGACGCCGGTATACTCTTCGATACCTTCCAGGATGAAATCTACAGTTCTGGATGCAGCGAGATAAGTCAACATGGCATACAATGCAAGCTCGATGGAAAGCATATATGCCGCTAAAGAAAAGATCAACACATTGACGACCAGGATCACGTCACCAATGGAGAGTCCTGATTTTCTACTCACAGCAATGGCGAGAATTTCAGTTCCGTCGATCACTGCACCACCGCGCACAACCAATCCAATTCCTGCGCCCAGAAAGAATCCACCGAAAACCGCGATCAATAATTTATCATGTGTGATTTCCGGAAAGGGAACTACCTCAATGACTACTGCCAATGCAATGATGGATAGTAATGCTTTGATGGCAAATAATTTTCCGATCACGCGGAAGCCCAGGAAGAGGAAAGGTAAATTGACAACAATGATCAAAATAGAAAGTGAAGTATGCTCCAGCCTGGCCAGCAGGAGAGAGATGCCTGTAGCACCACCATCAATGAAACCATTGGTCAATAAAAAGCCTTTTAAACCAAAAGCGGCACCAAAGATGCCAACGATAATCATTCCTGCATCGCGCAGGAAATTGAGCACGACAAGTTTGAGTTCATGAAACCCTTTGGCGATGTCATAATGTGAATATTCGTGATCATAAGTCTTCCATTTGCTTTTCGGCTTCAGGATAAACCGGATAATGATCTTTTCCAGTAATGAATTCATATAAATAGTTAATTATTGGCCGCTACAGCGTCCAATCCTGATTAATGAATGTCATAGAGGTTAGGTAAAATAAAAAACTAACTGGTAAAAAACTAATGAGGGCGCATTAGCTGCTAAAAGTTGTGTGCTTCCTACGATTTCCTGAATCGCGCTTGCAGCAATTTAAATCCAATAGGCACCACCGAAAGCAAAACGATACCCAACACAATCCACTCCAGGTCATCGGTCAAATCATAATTAAACTCTTTGAGTAGGATCTGGTGAAGGTAACGCCCAGCCAGGGTCATACTGAAAACCCAAACAAATGCACTGACAAACGAAATCGCAGAGAATTTCTTTTTATCCATCTGGACTATTCCCGCAACGATCGGTGCAAATGTCCTCACGAAAGGAACAAAGCGCGCTAAGAAAATGGCGAAATTTCCATGATCATCATAGAATCGCTTGGCTTGTTGCAAATATTGCTGTTTAAAATACCAGGTGTTTTTCCAGGTAAACATAGCGGGACCGATCTTGCGTCCAAACCAATATCCTACATGGTTTCCCAAAATGGCGGCAATGGATATAATGACCATGATGAGGACAAAAGGAATATTGAAAAAACCTGCCTGGACCTGTTGCCACATGATCCCGGTGACAAATAAGAGAGAATCGCCGGGGAGAAAAAATCCCAGGAACAGCCCTGTTTCTGCGAATACGATGAGGAGGATGAGCCAGACTCCGCCATGGGCCACGTACCATTGAGGTTGTAAGAGGGAATGCCAATCAAAGTCTGTCATATGTGTCGGTATGAATCTTTATGGTCTGGTGCCCAATATCAGGAATGTTATTTGAATTTCCATCCTTCACTAAAGAGAATGTAGGGCCGGATTGTTCAGGCTAATATTTAATAAATCGGCCATTAAATAACTCCGGTCCATGAATGGCTAATAAATATATTCCAGGAGGCAAGCTGCTGATATCAATTTGATTTGCATTGCCTTGACCGCTTCCTAGTTTAATGCCAGTTGTTGAATAAATGGAATAAGTGAAATTAGGCTCGAAAGGATCTAAATAGATAACATCCGCTGAGGGGTTTGGGAAAACTTTAATTTTTTTTTGCGTTGCATCCTTCGTAAGGAGCACGAGATTTTCAAATAGCCATTCGTAAGCATCAGGATACTCCCGGGCCCAAAACCATTCACTGTGAGCGCCATCCAATTCGTCGACCACTTTAACATTCGAAGCATCCACTCCCTGGGCTACCAATATTTCCTGCATGTGAAGGATGTCAGGAATCATGCCAGAGCTTTCATTATGGCCGGCAACAAAGTATACACGAATATCTTCATCAAAAGTTTTTTGCATGACTTGAAGAAAACATGAATCAGTCACCTGGAATGCCGGAGAGAAAATTCCTGCTTTACTAAATACATCCGGATGTTCTGCAGCAGCATACATCGAAATCAATCCTCCCAATGAACTTCCGCCGATAGCTGTAAAATCTCTTCCCGGCAATGTGCGAAAGGTGCTGTCGATATAGGGTTTCAGTGTATTAATGAGAAATGAAATATAAGCTTCACCATCTCCACCAGCATTATAATTTGGGCTGTACCAAGGTGAGTATTCATCGAATCGTTCACCACCTCCGTTATCAATACCTACAACGATGGCTCCATAATCACCCGCATGGAAGAGATCATTCATTGACTCATCGATTTTCCATTCACCTGCGAAACTGTAAAACGCATCAAAGAGATTTTGTCCGTCCTGCAAATAGAGGACAGGATAATGCTTGGATGTGGCTTGATAATCCGGAGGTAAATAGATCCAGATCCTCCGGCTTCGATTCAATTGAGGGATGTAAAAATCTTCATCGAGCACCTGCACATTTTTTGCTGCAGTATGTTGTCCGCTGATATCTTCCCATCCTTCGATGTTCATATCAACAGTAGATGCAGATCCTGAATAAGAATATGTTCTATTGGGTCGGAATCCACCTGTTGAAGTGCCTTCTACGGAATCCCAGCCCCCGCGTGTGAATTTGAATTCCAGTGTTCCTGGTGAAGGATTGAATGTAATGGAATAGGTGCCGTTTTGATTATCGGTAAGTTGATAAGCAGTATTGCCGGGATTCCAGGAATTGAAATTACCTGCTATGAAAATATTGGAGCCGGAAGGAGTCTTTGGAGGAATCGAAGTCAGGTTGATAGTTAATTGCGAGTAAAGTGATCCAATAACTATCAGACTGAAAGCTAATGAAAGATATATCCGAAATCGCCCCATGATCATTGATTGATATGGGAAGATAATAGATTTCATCGAGGTCATCACCTTGTTTATTTGCTTATATGTTGAACTGTTTAAACAGTTCAACATATAAGCAAATAAATATTCTACCGCGATCTCGCCGGCCTCACCAATCCACCACCTCTTCTTCCACCACCTGGTTTCTTCCTGTGAAATGCAGCAGCACTTTGTGCATACTCTTTCACATCAGTCAATGCTGCAGGCAATGGATAAGGATGTTCAGTGACCACCGGAATTGTTTTTGAGATCAATTTCTGAATGTCCTTCAGTAATAATCTCTCTTCGTAATCGCAAAAGGAAAGCGCATGACCACTTGCTCCTGCACGACCTGTACGACCGATACGGTGCACATACGTCTCCGGAACTTCAGGTAATTCGTAATTGAATACGTGCGTCAGGTCATCGATATCAATTCCTCTTGCTGCAATATCTGTTGCAACTAATACGCGGGTAGTACGGCTTTTGAAGTTTTTCAAAGCAGCTTGTCGTGCACCTTGTGATTTATTACCGTGAATGGCCTCTGCTTTGATGCCTGATTTCACCAGGAATTTCGTCAATTTATCCGCTCCATGTTTAGTGCGGGTAAAAACTAATGCTGTCTTAATGGAATGATCGGACAGCACATGCTTCAGCAAAAACGATTTGTTTTGTTTTTCAGTGAAGTAGATGTATTGTTGAATAGCATCCACGGTAGACGACACCGGTGTGACCTCAACTTTGACCGGGTTGGTTAAAATTGAATTGGCCAATGCATTAATCTCATGGGGCATGGTAGCCGAGAAAAACAAAGTCTGGCGCTTTACAGGAAGTTGAGCGATAATGCGTTTGACATCATGCACAAATCCCATATCCAACATTCGATCTGCTTCATCGAGCACCAGGTATTTGAGATCGCGTAAGGAGACATGTCCTTGTTTCATCAGGTCGAGCAATCGACCGGGGGTAGCTACCACGACATCAACACCGCGACGCAGGTTATTGACTTGGGATACTTGTGATACGCCGCCGAAGATGACGCATTGCCTGATCTGAAGAAATCGTCCATAAGATTTAAAACTTTCTTCAATCTGAATGGCGAGTTCTCGTGTAGGGGTGAGGATCAATGTTTTAATTCCTCTTGGTGCATTTGGATTTTGTTGCTTGTCCTCGGTCATGAGTTGCAACAAGGGTAATGCGAAGGCAGCGGTTTTTCCTGTTCCGGTTTGTGCTACACCGCGGATATCTCTGCGTTGGAGGATGGCGGGAATGGCTTGCTGCTGAATAGGAGTTGGGGTGTTATACCCCTCATGTTGTAAAGCTTTGAGCAACGGCTCAATGAGCTGTAGGTTGTTAAATGACACAAAAATAAATTTGATTAAAAAATGTGGTAAGGCTATCTACTGTCTCGTGATACTTTACCTGCCTTACGTTAAGCCATCATGGCATTTGAGGGTGTGATACCCCAAGAACCTCTGAGAGAGATTAACATACAAGACCACGAAGATAAGGGAATAGAGGAGAAAAGGCGGAAAAGGCAGAAAAGACGGAAGAGCAAAGAGTGAAATTTAAGTCACCTTTAGGGGATTTAGGGGCAGCAGAAGGGCAGAAAAGGGGGTTATGTGCTAATTTGGAGGGAGTTATGTAATTAAATAATTCACTTTTTGGTGAAAAATAAGATTTTGTTAACGCGATTTTCTATGCCCTTTCGAGTCCCCACGAGATTTCTCTGCGGCTCCGCGTCTCTGCGTGATTAAATTGCGTCTTGGCGTCTTTGCGCGAAATTACTTTTTCGTGACGGGGAGATTTTCGCGGAGAAGCCAGAGGCTTCTTGAGATGATTCTTCTGTAGACATAGTTTCTGATATTGGTTTTAAGATGAAATCTTAAAACAGCAAGCGGAATTTTAAAACAACTTAATCACCAGCCGGTTTACAACACGATCCTTCCAGTGGATAGTCAGTACGTAAATGCCAGTTTGAAAGTCTGCTAAGTCAAGTGAATTAACCGGAGAATTCCAATGCCGAAGAAATTGACCGTGGATATTATAAAGTGAACAAGTGAAATTTAAATTTGATAATCCGAGGATTTCGATTGGTCCTGATGTTGGGTTGGGATAAATACTTATATCAGGTTCATCAGCAGGATTTTTTACATCAACAAAACATTCCACCTCTACTTCGTCCACAGAATTGCAACCCGGAGCATTGTTGGCAATAACGGAATTTCCATCTGCCGCAAGATGATTACAAACACTCCTGACAGCACAATCGGAAAGTTGAGGACAATTTTCAATTTTCAACAACTCCCATGGAGTATTTTTCAATTGACCAAGGGCATGGATGATTTCTAAGGAAGCATTATCGACGATTTCCACATGATCGCCTACATATTGAAGCGAATCAATACCGCTGAGCGTAGTAAGATGGGTATTATTTTGGATCAATAAATCACCACCAATGTATTTTAGTGAATCCAGGCCATTGAGATCTTCCATGATTTGATTTTCTTCCAGGTACAATGTGCCCAGGATTGAATCTATGCTCATACCGGCAGGATGAACAAGGTTATCATTTTGACTGACCAGCAAGTCACCTTTTGCGGTGTGAAATTTATTTGCTCCACCCAGGCTCGTCATGCCATCATTATCATTTATCAGGAAATCACCATCCACATCCTCAAGAGCGCTCAACCCTTTCAGTGATTCCAGTCCAGGATTTCCAATAATGGAAAAACTACTTCCAATGGATTTTAGAAAAGGAAGACCAGTGAATTCCTTCAAAGCAGGATTGTGTGCAACTAAAAATTGACCACCAATAGTTTGCAGGATCGCCAAACCTGAAAAATTAGCGAGGCTGTCATTATCGTTGACGAAAAACGAACCATTTATTTCCCGAAGATGCTCTAAGGATGAAAAATTTTTCAACCTTGGATTTTCAGCCAGTGTAAAATCATTTTGAATCGTCACAAAATTTTTCAGATCAATGTTTGCCAGGTTGGGATTATTCGTGATCACCAGGTCATGACATCCATAGAGTGGATTTAAGGTGACTGTCTTCATGTTTTCATTTTCAACAATGATAATGTCATGAGCAGTAGACAGTCCCCTGAACTTGGATAGATTTTCTAACGCGGCATTGTTGCGGACTTCTAAATTGCCACCCATGACAAGCAAGGATTTAAAGCCAATTAGCTCCTTCAGTTTTGGATTGGAATCCAGGATAAGGTTTCCATCGAGGGTGAAAAAGTGAATAAAGCCTGTCAACGAATCCAGGTCGACATTGTGTATTATTTTGAAATTTCCAAATACATATTTAAGCACAGGTAGTCCATGTATGTTTTTGAGTTCGGGATTTTCTTCAACAATAAAATCCTGGTGAATTTTGATGAGTTCAGCAAATCCTCCAATGGAAGCCAGGTGTTCATTATTCGAAACCTGGACGGAACCATGGATTTCCAGGATGGCTCCAAGTCCGGATAGAGCTTCCAGCATGGGGTTGCTATCGATGATCAGGCTTCCCTGGATGTTTTTCAAAGAGTCCAATCCTTCGAGTGAAGAAAGATTGGAATTAAGAACAATTTCAAGATTGCCACCAATATTCTTTAGTGAGTACAGGCTATCCACATTCAAAATCTCATCACTTTCAATATGCACGTCCCCGTCAATTGAAGTGCAACCAGCATATAAGAGAGGAAAGCTATCGACCTGGCTTTGCCTTGAAAAAAATATTCCATTTGGCAGGCACGTTTGACAGAGACTGTAGTCGCTAAGGAATATTAACAGGCAAAAAGCAGATGCAAGGGTCTTCATGTATATGAATGGAGATTACCTGCAAGATAAGCCGACTCTGATTTAATTCTTTATCACCTTTTGGTTAAATACAAAATGTTCATTCTTGAATGAAAGAATATACATTCCTTCAGGCAGGTCTCCCATGTCCAAATTGTTTGAGGATAGATTTGTGCTCCGAATGATATTTCCCTGGAGATCATAGATATTGAGTATTGTATTTGGAAACTGCAGATCTTTAATTTGTATTGGGCCAACTGTGGGATTGGGATAAACAATTATTTCATTTCGGAAAGTTGGATCTGAGACAGGGGTGAGGCAATCATTGATTATTTCTTCTCTTGTATTGCAGCCCGGTGCATTGAAATCGATATAATAGTTACCGGCATGATAAAGATGGTTGCAAATACTGGCTACTGCACATTGAGATAATTGAGCATTTTGAGAAATTTCAAGATCATTCGTTATAATTAGAGAGAGTGAATCAAGGCCAGTAAGATTGATCAAAGCGGCATTCCCTTTAATTATAAGATTGCCCGTAAGATTGGAGACATGGATTAAACCGGATAGATCAGTTAAAAGGGGATTGAATTCTATTCCAATACCTTTGATTGAATGTAACCCTTCGAGCCCTGCAAGTGAGATTAAAGCAGGATTTTCTTCAATAATTAGGTATCCCGCAGAACTTAGTGAGGCAAATTCTAGGAAATTTTGAATGTGAGGATTATTGCTTGTGGTAAAACTGCCACCGATTTTTTCCAGGTGATTCAAGCCTTTAAATGAATTGATCCCGTTTTCTCTTGCGAGGAAATCTCCATAAATTACCTTCAAAGCATCTAGTCCTTCGAGAGATGACAAATATTCATTGCCAAGGATCCATAAATTGCCAAAGAGGGTATTCAAATTATTCAATCCTGAAAGATTGAAGAGAGAATCATTATTTGAGATAGTAATATCACCGTGTATAATATCCAATTTGTTAAGACCTTGCAAAGATTTCAATCCAGGATTAGTACTAATACTTATCACGTAATGAACAGAATCAAAATTTTCAAGACCAGATAAGTCCTGGAGTCGGGCATTTTCCCGTATCCACAATGTCTCGACATAGCGAAGTGAATCGAGCCCTTGGAGTGTGTATAAATTATTATTGGCCTGGATGTTCAATAAACCTTTTGTATAATGTAATTGATTGAGTCCTGCCAAACTCAATAGTCCTTCATTGTGCTCAATGCGTAATTGGCCGTCAATGGAATTAACTTGATTTAGTCCCTGGAGATTGGTGACGTATTCAAGATCATGTATTTTAAAATCTCCTTTTATGCTTTGGACTTGAGCTAAACCTGTTAGTGAGGTTATATCGGATTGTGCACCTGCTATCTCCATATGGCCATCGATATATGAGCATCCGGGATAATTGATGGAAAAACTGTCAATTTGAGATTGCCTCGTAAACACTATTCCTTCCGGAAGGCAATGTTGCGCAGAAATTGATCCAGCCATCACAGCAAGGCTGAATAGCAGTTTAAAAGAGGGTTTCATATGATTCTGTCAAAAATAATAGTTACAACTTAATGACCTTTTGAGTGTGTATCATCTTGTCGGTGCGAATGGAGAAAAGGTAAAAGCCTGAAGGCAAATCTGAAATATCAAATGATGTTGTGGTTGCCGGCCATTGATGTAAAAGAGTTCCCTTGAAATCAGATAGCATGTAATCCACAGTAGAAGTTGGGTTGATATTGATGCTGAAACTTTCTGCAGTTGGATTGGGAGTGAGCTGCATGGAAAAGTCTGTGATTGGAGCAGTTGAGGAAAAACATTGACTGGCGACCTCATCTGTGGTTTCGCACCCGGTTCCATTGAGATAGATATTAATTTCTTTACCTGATGCTATTCTTTGACAAAAACTGTAGATAGCGCAATCACTGAGTGTTCTATTGTTGCTCACACGGACCAGGGATGTACTGTCCAGGTTAATAAATTCAAAACCCGGAAGTTGGGATAGATTTCGATTGAAAACAATGTCAATGTTATGCACGGATTGAACATCGCCAAAAGCGGAAATAGTCTCCAATGTGTCATTGTTGAAAATCAATATGGAGTCTACGTGTGACAATGCCTCAAAGCCTTTTATTTCAGCCAACTGAGCATTATGTTGAATGTTCAGCCAGCCGTTAATTTTTTTCAGTCCTGGAAACCCGTTAAGTGTATCCAGGCTGCTATTCTTTATGATGAGGGAATTGTTGATTTGGCTTAGATTTTCCATACCATCCAATTTTTTCAGGTATACGTTTTCATTAAGTTGAAATTCGCCATGGATGGTTTGTAGCCTGGGCATACCGCTTAAAGAAACCAACGTGTCATTTTTCTCTACAAGAAAATCTCCATTTATCTCCCGGAGTGAATTTAACCCTTCCAAATTATTTAAATAGGTATCCTCTATTACAAAATCACCTCCAATCGTTTGAAGCGAATCAAGACCTATTAGATTGTTTAATCCTGAATTGCGGCGAAAAAATAAATCTCCTTCAATGTGTTTTATGGTGATCATGCCATTCAGGTTTTCCAGGTGATTGGCATTGAGGATCAATGAACCATGAATGGTGTCGGGAAAATGAAAGCCGGTAAAATCTTGTTGCATCATGTTCCAACTGAAATACATGCTGTCTCCTACATGGGTCAGGTTAGAAAGTCCATTAAAATTGAGTAAGCTGAAATCATCGTTAATATTCAGGGAGCCTCCAACATGAGATAAGGACTCAAGCCCTGACAAATCGTGCACACCCTCTACATTGGAGATTTCAAGGTCCTGGCCCACGTGTTCGAGATGATGAAGTCCGTGGAAGTTGAGTAGGAGAATGAGGTATTTCATTCTGACATTTCCGTGCACAGCAGTGATTTGCTCAAGGCTATCCAGGTTAGTGATTTCTATCGGAGCATGATCAAAGATGATCAGGTCTCCAAGGATTTCAGTGCAACCCGGGTATAATATTTTAAAGCTATCCAGTTGGGATTGCCTGCTAATCTCGATACCCTCCGGTAGACAACTTTGAGCAAATGAGATTTGGGAGAGGAGGATCGTGATGGAGAAGAGAAGGAAAGAGGGTTTCATTTGATTTGGTCTTTTGTTTGTATTAGTCAAATGTAACAAAGGTCATGGCTAAATAATTGTTAGTTGCCTGACAGTTGGAGATTTGAAATGACGGGAAATAGTCAATTTGTACAGTTTGAGTTTAATTAGGAGAATCACGGTCGTTGAGCGCAGTCGAAACGACCTGGCCGAATATCTGTCTTAAGTGATGCTCCAAATGCCTCACATAATCTTCAAACAACCAACCGATCGAATAGCCTCTGCCATCTGACATCATACACTCTCTGGACAGCATTTCTTGGGGGATGCGTTGGGCCAGTTCGACTATGTGTTTATTGTACATTATCCAAAAGGATATCACATGTTCCTGGCTCATGTCTTGATAGTAACTATACTCATTCCATTTTTCCTGTTCATAGAGGATGACCGGGCGATCATCAAATTGTGCGCGGACAAATCGGTGATGATTGTTAGTCGCACTGTCAATGAGGTGGCCGATGATCTGTTTTTTGCTCCATTTACCTGTATCCGGTATTCTTGAAAACTCTTCTTCACTGAATGCCCTGAGCTTTGTGGGAACAGTGTCCAGGATGTGGATGAGTTGAGTCATGCAGTTCTCCACGGTGTCACTCTCGAAGCGGTAAGCGTTCATTGCTATTTATGTTGAGGGGTACGAATTGAAATTAATTCTGCTGTACGCAGTGAATTTACTATTTTAAAAGGCTCATTGGGGGTTTATCTGTTTATTTGTTTAACAGTTTAACTGATTAAGAATGATGATGAAAATTAATTTACTCTTCATAGCACCTTTCCTTTTGATAGCCTGCAACCGGGGCGACCATGTATGGAATGAAGAATCCAATCGTGTGGCTGTTGAAGTGAGGAAGACGCTGAATGATTATTTCAAAGATGTAAATGCTGATGGACCTTTGGCAGAATTGAAATACCTGGATAGTACTGCTTCATTTTCATGGCATCCTCCAGGATTTAATGGCCCAATTGATTTTGATTCTGTTAAAACTATTCTTCTTCAAAATGCAGCTACTGGAATTCGATCTGTGGTGTCGTGGGATTCACTAAATATATTTCCGGAAACAAAGGATAAAGCGAAGTATACTGGCAGAATTTCTGTGGTAACGAATGGAGATACTATTCGCTTAAGTGAGGAGGGGAATGTTGTGAAGAAGGAGGATGGGTGGAAATTGGTAAGTGGAAAAACGGTAGTCAGTAATCGGTAATCAGTGACCCTGGAGATTTTTGTGGGGAAACTTAAAGCTACCCAAGGATGATTTTGCTACAGATGATGATTGTGGATATGGGTTTTAAGGTAATCCTTAAAACAGCACAACCTACTAGCTGGTGGGAGTCGGTTTCTTTCCCAACTCTTTCAATAGGCGGGTGTGCGCCGCTATAGCCTGGAAAAAAGAATTTTTGGATTTGTAAGGGAGCCCAAAATCGTGGGCAGTTTCCTCCAATATCGGTGCAATACGCCGGTAATGGACGTGACAGATATTTGGGAAAAGGTGATGCTCGACCTGGTAGTTGAGGCCGCCAACCAACCATGAAAATATTTTATGCTTATGACCAAAATTAGTGGTCGTCAGCAATTGGTGGATCGCCCAATTGTTTTCCAGGTTACCTTCTTCATTGGGCATGGGAAATTCTGTTCCTTCAATGACATGCGCAGGCTGGAAGATGAGCGCCAGGATAAATCCTGTGATAAAGTGGGCCACAAAAAAGGCAAGAAAAATCTGCCACCAGGTATAGGGCAACAACAGTAAGGGCAGTAAATAAATATAACCGGCATAGATAATTTTAGATATCATCATGATAAACCATTCTCGAACCACGGAGGCTCGCTGTTGTTTGATCAGGCCGATGTGATGATAATGAATGATATTTTTAAAATCCTTGTGCAATATCCACACAAATGTCATGAGGCCATAAATAAACCAGACATAAAAATGCTGGAAACGGTGAATAGGTTTCCATTCCGCTTCCGGAGCCATCCGCATGATCCCTTTGATACTGATGTCCTCGTCTGCATCGTGTATATTGGTGTAAGTATGGTGCAGTACATTGTGCTGTAACTTCCATAAAAATGCATGGCCGCCAACAAAATTGAGTGACATCCCCAGGGTTTGGTTCATCCATTTTTTGGATGAATAGGATCCATGATTGGCATCGTGCATGATCGAGAGGCCAATACCGGCATACCCAAGTCCCATGATCGCATACATACCAAACAAGCCCCAGGCACTATGAAAGACATCGGTGATCATCAGCACATAGGGCACCGTGTAGATCAGGAACATGCAAATGGTTTTGATCACCATTTCTGAATTTCCGAAACGGGCAATATTGTTCTCCCTGAGATAGTTGTTGACCCTGGAAGTGACAGTAGTAAAAAAGTCAGTGTCTTTGTGGGGGAATCGGATCTGATTCAAATTGAAAGATTTTTTAGCGGATGCCTCTGCATGAGTGTAATCAACCAGGCAAAAGAATACTGAGGATCAGAAATCTATGAAGAAATAACCCAGCTGAGATATCAGGTAAACGCAGATTGATTGCTTATAGTGCCAAAAGTATGATTTTAAGTTGGGTTCACCCGTCCTTTATGGCTTCATCTGAAATCCCCTTATGCTCTCCCCATTCACACCTACCAAATAAACATGCTTCCCTGATTTCGTCTTTATCATTTGTACATCCCGCACATCCAATATTTCCAATTTGCCATTCATAAAAATGGGTTGTGCAGTAAAATTCCCTTTTCCATCACCGAGAGCGACACCGGGATACAAGCCATCATACCGCGCAGTCTCGACCTCGGTAGGAAAATGATTTCCGGCATAAATGAAATCCAAATGCCCATCCGCATTCACATCATCAACATAAAATGCTTTGATCACACTGGTTTGACATTGAAGCGGCAAATCATGTTTGCTGAATTTTCCGCTTCCATCATTCTGCAAGTATACGCTTGTCAATGTAGACAACTTTAGGTGTACGCTTTGACTCAGTTGATCTGGGGTATAAATGTCTTTGATCTGTGCCTTTGCATAAGCATCGTAGGTGGGAAACTTATTCAGGATGAAGGGCATCTCCTGCGAAGTACACTCACGTCCCCGAACCGGTAATTCCTGCCCTTGCTTTAAGTTGGCGAGCACAACATCATAATCGCCACTTTTATCAAAATCGGCAGAATACACTTCGAGTTTCGTTTCCTTCGCACCACTGAATTTATTGTTCCAGCCCAGATTACCTAAAAGGAAATCAGAATCACCATCTTTATCGAAATCACCTTTCTCAATAGTCCACCACAATCCTCCACCAACTGCATCAATTGTAGTTGTTGTTAATTTTCCTTTTCCATCATTGATCAATAGGGTAGGAGCCATCCATTCTCCGACAACAATCAAATCCTGGTCGCCATCTCTATCTATATCATCAGCTATCGCATCAGTAACCATTCCGAATTTTTTAAAAAACGGAGCCAATGCTGAAGTATTTTCCACAAAACGTCCACCTTGGTTTAACCATAAAGCTGACGAAGCAGGAACAGCATACTCTCCACTCACCAATCTTCCACCAATAAAAAGATCCATATCATTATCCCCATCGGCATCAAACATTTCAATACACTGGGCATTTATTTTTTCTTCAGGCATCCTTCCTTTACCTGCTTTTTCAAAAACTCCCTTTCCATTATTAATATAGATCCTGGGTATGAGCAGAGGATTCATATCCTGGAATTCATTGCTCCCACTCACGACTACAAGGTCCAGGTCGGAATCACCATCCAAATCTGTGAGCAATGACTCCATATCTTCTGCAGCTTTATCCCCTTCCAACACAGGTTGTGAAATCTTTTGAAATCCGCCATCTTCTTTTTGTAAATAAACTGAACCAGCACTGCCTGCTGCTCCACCAATGAAGTAATCTTCCATTTGGTCACCATTTAAATCGCCTACTGAAATGAATGGCCCATTCTGCGACAATTTATAAGGAAGCAATACCTGGTCCCGATAGTCATCAAATGGTGTTTCGTGATGCATATAACCTCCGACATTGACTGTATCTGCCAACAAACCCGGTGGTGATGGTGATACGAAAGGATATTTCTTTTCCTTGGCATATTGGATCGTAATGGTTTTATCAGTTTTAATATTTTTCAATACGGAGACAGATGCATGATCCCAAAATACCTTTATTGAATCGACAATACTGGCGTTACCTAGCCCAAAATGCAACAATGGCTCTACCGCAGAAAAATAGCCGCGTGTGGTCTGCATAGTGTTGAACTGCTTATTCTCTCCCGAATAAACGATTACCGAACAACCCAAGCCATTTTTGTTTTTACCCGGTCCTTCTAATTTAATCGTGATATAATGGCCATTAGTTTCACTTACATTTTTATAAATCGAAGCAACTGTATTTTCATTATTTAGCACAACATCCATGAGCCCATCGCCATCAAAATCTGCATATGCCATGCCGTGGGAAAAATTCTTTTCATTGAATCCAGCGGTTTCAGGCAACTTAGTAAAATGAAGGTTTCCATCATTGCTATACATCACATTGGCAATCGGTGTCGATGGTAACTGGTGCAAAACTTCAAGATAATTGGTTGGGCCAACCATGTTTTTGTATTTGTCATGCACCATCTTGTTAAAATCATTATTGCGCATATCCCGCAAAACGCCATTCGAAATCAGGATATCCTGGTCAGTATCATGATCCAAATCGATGAGCAGGGAAGAGAAGCTCCAATCCGATTTTGAAATTCCTGCAACCTGGGCCATATCAGAAAAATATCCATTACCACAATTCACCTGCAAAGCATTTTGCATGTATTGATAATGATTGCCTTCTGCTACCAGGCTCCAGAAATAATCCGGATCCATGGAGCCCATATTCGTTTTTGAACGATAATGTTCTTCATAGGCCATGTCTAATGTCAATAAGTCGGGCCAACCATCATTATTGATATCACCGACATCAGAACCCATCGAATAAAATGAAGTGTGACCGGTGTGAGTCTGCACAGATTCTTTGAAGGTGCCATTGAAATTCAACAACAAACGATCACCATGATGATAGTCGTTGCAGATGTAAATGTCAGTCCATCCATTCCGGTCATAATCCCCAAGCGTTGCATTTAATCCATATCGATCATCAGCGATGCCTGTATGCATAGTCTTGTCAACAAACTTTCCATTTTCATTAAAATAAAAGCGATCGGTGACTGTGTAATTGGCAACCACATCAGGACGGTTGACTAATCGTGCAAATTCATCGAATGGCTGATTAACCACATAGACATCAAGATCTCCATCCTGGTCGGCATCAAAAAATGTAGCTTGAGTGCTAAATCCAATATCGTCGATACCGTATTGATGAGCTTCTTCTTTGAACGTATTATGACCTTGATTGATGTAAAGTTTGTTGCGATTATTATCCGGAATTCCAGTCGGAGAATTTTTAGAAACATAAATGTCCATCAGTCCATCGGCGTTGACATCGGCCATGGTGACACCGCTGGACCAGATTTGTTTTCCGATGCCGGCATGATCCGTGATGTCTTCGAATTCGAACTTTCCTTTATTCAGGTACAGGCGATCCGGAGTTTGATTGCCGGTAAAGTAGATATCGGGTTTGCCATCGTTGTTGATGTCGCCGACGGCTACGCCTGCTCCATTGTAGATGAAGTGCCACGTGAAGATATTGATGCGGCCTTCGTCATTGATTTTGTTGATAAAGTGAATGCCGGTTTCACTTGTTGGGACCAATTGAAGTTTTATCGTGGCATTAACTGAAGCGCTGCTGTCACCTGTCTTCGTTGCTTCTTGCTTGCAGGAAAAGAGAAGAAGCGTAAGGGTAATGGATAAGGAGATAAACCTGGTCATAGCTCGCGCTGCTGTCAATAAATTCGCATTCATTCAAAGGTAATTATCTCACGCCAAGATGCCAAGACGTAATTCATTCCTTCCCGGGCGTAAGAGACACAAGTTTATTGTATTTTCCCGGGCGTAAGAGACGCAAGTTTATTTCAGGAATTTACGTGGGTATTTTCCCCGTCTTTGACATGCAAAGGAAACCGCTCTCATTAATGCCTCGCTCCTTTTGCTTTCAATATGCCGCCTGATGCCTCCTTGATCGACGATGTAAAAATGAACGCCTTATGATCAATCGCATGCAGGTTATTCTTCATCCGGCGAACTTCGAGGCGAGTCACCACTGTATATATAATATCACAAGCCTGGCTTTCTGTGATGCGGCCTTTCATGAATCCACGCTCACCTTTATATACGGTGATTCCTTTTCCTAATTGCTCCACGAGATATTCTTTGATCTCATCACTCTTGCCTGCAGATACAATCGTCACCCCGGTATACTCTTCAATACCTTCCACTACATAGTCAATCGTTTTACTGGCCACGAAATAGGTCAACATGGAGAAAAAGGCTTGTTCCCAGCTATAGAAAATCGCCGAGATTAAAAAGATGATGATGTTCATGCCAAGAATGATCTCACTTAATGAGAATCCTAATCGCTTCCAGGTATAGGATGCAAGAATTTCAATGCCATCTAAAGCGCAACCTCCATGCATCCCCAATCCAATTCCTAAGCCAATAAAGAAGCCACCGAAAATGGAAACAATGAGTTTGTCATTGGACAGTGGTACTTCTGCATGAAGAAACCAAAGGGCCAGGCCGAGAGCAATCATTGCAAGCAAAGTCTTGAGCGCAAATCGCCATCCAATGGTATACCCGCCAAAAATGATAAATGGAATATTAGCTGCCCCGATGACGAAGGCAATGTTGATACCATAGTGTTCATGGATCAGCAGGGAAATTCCGGTGACTCCGCCGTCAAAAAATTTATTGGGGATCAACAGGAAATTTAATCCCACCGTTAAAGATAAAATACCGAGTACCACTAAAATGATCTCACGAAAATAGGGCTCCATAAACATCCTGGGTGTTGTACGGGGAGCCGGACCTGTTGGAGCAGAAACCTTTGACTTAAGTTCATATAAGTTTTTGGCTTTTCCTTCATTGCGCCATTTGATGGCAGTTTCAGTATGATATTTATGATTTTCTAAAAACCGAATTTGCAAATCAATCCAGTCTTTTTCATTTTTAATCTGCCCGGCCAACCTCATTTCTTCATACAATCCATCTGCAATGAGTGTGTAATCATTTCGACCCAGGTAATCGAGATCCGCATCACACATAATCTCTTCGAGATGTGTTTTAGGCTGCTGTGGGATGCGCGTAGCCATGATCATATTGCAGATACGATCGATCTGCTCTTCGGTATAATCAAATTGTGGAAGAATACTACGGGCTACTTCGCAGGACTTTTCTTCGTGGTTGGTGCGCTGGTAAATGAAACCGGAATCATGAAAAAGTACCGCGGTCAGTAACAAATGAAGATCCTCACCTATAATTTTTTCCTCTTCCGCATACCGTTGTGCCGCCTGATATACCTCCATGGTGTGACTGAAGCTATGATACATCAGCTCAGGGGCCAGCTCCGTGCTCAGCTTCTTTGATATAAATTCTTTTAAGGCATCAAATTTCATGGCGCAAAGGTGTGAGGCATTGGAGAGAAAGCATTAATGATGGTGATGTTCTGCATTCTTAGCAAAAGGTACAGCATTATAAGGTATAGTTTCCAACTGGCCACCTTCTTTCAAATGATAGGCAGAATTGATAGCCACATTTTGAAAGACCTGTTTATCTGATTTTTTATTGGGCCATGTGACAGTCAGCGATTTTATTGCTTTGGCCTGCCCCATGCCCATCTCCAATTGCAAACTATTCCCCCCAAAGCTCGCACCCGTAGTGACCATTTCATGCACATGTCGGGTTTGGCCATTCTCTTCAATTTCCGCATCAACACGTGCCCCGATAGCTGCGCGATTTGCAGTGACGCCATCAAGTTTCAATACAACCCAATTGTTTTTATTTCCCATTGGATTTTCAAAAAAGATATCCTGGTAAATATCTCCTTCAAAGCTTCCACCCATCACCACATAAATATCCTGGTCACCATCTTTATCCAAATCTGCAAATCCTACAGCATGCCCTTTTTGAATACTTCCGAATCCACCGGCATAAGTAATATCTGTAAATGATTTGCCTCCGCGGTTCCAATACATTTTATTCGGTACAATGGATTTAAGATTAGGTTCGCCCGTACTTAAATAGAATTCGGGATAACCATCATTATCCAGGTCGCCATAATTGCATCCCATGGTGAAAGCAGGTTCAACAACTCCCATTTGCGAGCTGACATCCGTAAATGTCATGTCATGGTTGTTGCGATAAATCCTTGGACGAAATGGATCATCCGATCTTCCATATGCACGCAGCATTTTACCCGGCAGATCTTCTGAGCCATCAGAATATGCAGAAACGAAAATATCCAACCATCCGTCGTTATTGAAATCAAACATCCAGGTTGGGAAAGAAACCTTTGGTTCAGCAATATTAGCTGTAGCTGAAATATCTTTAAAGTGAAGACCATTTTCATTACTTGTATTTAAAAACAAGCGGTTGTTGTTTTGCATAATGGAAAACATGATATCTGGCAAACCATCATTGTTGATATCGCCGGCAAAACAACCTTTGACAAATGCATTTACATCGATACCTGCTTCGGAAGTCACCTCTTTAAATGTACCGTCGCGCTGATTGTGATAAAGTTGGGAAGGAAAATTGAAAGCAGTGCCTTGTTCCGGAATGGATTCATGACCTACGATGAGATCAATCCAACCATCGAGATCAAAATCGGCCCACGCCGCTGAGTTGGTCGGCCGTTTAGAATAAATTCCGGCATTAACTGTAACATCGGTGAAAGTGCCGTTACCATTATTTCGTAGAAGAGAGGAAGGTATTTTTCCCTGGTCGCGAAACCATCCACCGCGTAAAACCAGCACATCCTTGAATCCATCATTATTGTAATCCGTTGCGTTCATATTTAGCCCGCCGGTTACACCGATCAAACCCGTGCGATCCGTTACATCTTCGAATCCACCTTTACCATTATTATCAAACAAACGGATTTGATCATGAAAACCCCATTCTGAGGTCATGATATCCAGATCGCCATCATGGTCAAAATCTTCGATCGCAATTCCGCCAGCAGTTCCCCGATGTGTAAATCCCATTTCATTTGATATATCCGGAAATTGAGGAAAATCAATTTTAGGACCGAAAAAACCATCCGGAATTCGCATGGGTTTTGGAATACCATCCGGATATTGACCGAGTGTCATGGCAGCGATGGTGAGCAAATATTTTGAAGTAAGATCATCAGGACTTTTCTGCAGCACTTCTTCATACAATTTCATGGCCTCAGTCGATCCTTCTTTTTGTGCGTGTTGTCCTGCTTTCGAAATTGGAATGATACAGGAAGCGGAAGTGTGATTGAGAATGCAGTTTTGCTGTTCACCAAGTCGGAGATAAGCAAGCGCTAAGAGTTTATTCATCTCCAACACGGTCTGTTCTTTTCCTGGAATTTGAAGTGGCTCAACTGTTTTAAGCACTTCTTCAAATTGAGTAATGGCATTTTCTGAATCGCCACTTTTCAATAATTCAAAGCCATACATCACCTGGATATTGATCTTTTCCAACCCGGTCATGGTTTGCATTTTCCGGTGATATAGCTCGGCTCGTTCCTTCGTCATCATGACCATTACTTTCATCGGATCCACAGAATTTTGTGCCTTTTGCACGCTGTCGATCATGGCGCGAGTTTCCGGATCCGGTGAGCCCGGTTGGGTTGTCTCCTGATGATGCTCCATGGAAGAATGATCGGTGCATGAGAGGAATGAGAAGAATGCGAGGAATGAGAGAAAGGTAAGTGTCCTCTGAAAGATGCAAAACATGGCTTAAAGGTAAAAAATACGCCCTCCTCATTAATAAGGTATTCCATCAGCGATGGCGGGATGATTAGGATCATTCTTGTCCCCGCTTTATCAATTCGCATTTATTGATTGAGCTGGATGATTTGGTTTCTCATGTGCTGCTCATGCAGGATGGTTCGATCCGCTTTTCGATGCCAGTCGATGTATGGAAAGCAGAAACCAAAAAGCTTTTCGAAGGCTCTCACTCATATCCTGAAACATGATCTTGTTCAATAAAATCGATAAGTATATCTTATTTGATATGCTTAAGAACAGGACTGTCATTGCGTATGCCATCTTGTTGGCTATACTGTCATTGAGTATTTGCGCAGGAGGCGGATTCCAGCAAGTGAATATTGACCTTATTGAATATTGTACTGCTCAAGTATAGTGTCTCGAGAAGTGCAAATGCTACCATCTCTGGGCGATTTTTTTAAATCATTTGACTGGAAAATCATTTGTGACCCTCAAGTTCAAATACCGAGGGGATCCAAAGAGAGGCAAAACATTGCCTTTTCATGACTACTTTTAGCGCCCGGTGCGCTACTCAATCCGATCTTATGCTTTGGTTCTGGCCAGCTTCCTTATCCTGCAGGAGGCCGGACTTCCACTGCTGTATAAGGTTGGCCAATATGTCATCCAATGGAAAATGGCTGAAAAAATACGTCGGGAGCATGCCACAGAAAGACTGGTTATGTCTTTGACAGCCTATAAGACTTCAAAATCCGGGAAAAAAGAAATCAATTTAGCGGGTGAACTATATGATGTACAATCCGTCACCATGAAAGGGGATTCTGTAGAACTTTTGGTTTTCCGTGATCGTGATGAAGAAAATGTATTGTCACGTATCATTAGTTGTGCCAGCAAGTCAACAAATTCCGGTGAGCACTTTCCCAACCCACTCCTGCAAATTCTCAAAATTCAATTTACGCTGGATGATGTAGCGAAGATCCAGGCCATACCAACTTTACAAAAAACTTTTTTTTCACTTGGTTTTTTCAACGTTCAGTCTTTCGTTACAGAAATACCTTTCCCTCCTCCCCGGTTGTGATGTCCTGATTCTCCTCTTCATGGCTGGCAATATTCAATTGCCGGGCGCCGTACTTATTTATCAACAACCGTTTAATTAAATCTAAAATGAAATCATTTTTCATCACCATGTTTTCATGGTTGATCCTTTATAGTGCTGAAGCATGGGCACAAGAGAACATGCTGGATACAAGTGTCGTTCATCCTTTAAATGAAATTGAAGTCCAGGCTGCTGAGTTTCAACATAAAAGTTCATTAACACAGCCACTGTCCATCACTAAATTGTCCAATCTTGAATTGAAAAGATCAATTGGACTTTACCTGGACGATGCTATTAATGTCAACGTTCCTGGTGTATACATGGTACGTCGTACCGTTGGAGCCGGCCAGCAATTCAATATCCGCGGATACGGCAATGGAGTACGCGGAACGAATGGCGTCAATAGTAATTTTGATGGACAAGGCTATAAAGTATACCTGAATGGCATTCCCGTTACCGATGCAGAAGGCATCACTATTATGGATGATATTGACTTCAATTCAGTGGGTCGTGTCCAGGTGCTCAAAGGCCCGATGGGTACACGCTATGGTCTTGCTATTGCGGGTGTAGTCGAGCTCTTCACACAGTCTCCGGAAAATGGTAAAACATCTTTAACCCAGGATGTATTAGCAGGCACAGATGGATTGCAAAGATTCACCACCCGTTTGCAATCCGGAAATGAAAAAGGTTCCTGGATGCTCAATTACGGTCATCAACAATATGATGGCTTCACCTATCACACTGCATCCCAAAAAGACTTTGTCAATTTCCTCGGAGAATGGAAGACAAATGAAAAGCAATCGATTGGTCTATATGCAGGTTACAGCAACAGTTATGATCAACGCAATGGTGAACTTACGATTGATCAATATGAAAACGATGATTATTCAGGTAACCCGGCTTACATAAAGAATGATGCCCATTCCAGTGTCATCAGCTTCCGCGCTGGTGTAAAACATAGTTATGCATTCAGTGAAAAATTCTCTAATACTACTTCTTTGTTTGGCACAGGGGTCAACAACAATGCAAGCTCAGCCGGGGGTTGGACAGATCGCGCTCCACTGAATTACGGTGCACGAACAGAATTTGATTTGAAACTTCCCCTTGGAAGCAATCTCAACTTAAAAGGAACGATTGGGGGTGAGGCACAACAACAGTACGTACAAAGTGCCGGTTATGCAATGATTGCCAATCCTGATACTACACAAGAATATAATATCATCGGTACAGTGCGCAGCAATACCATAACAAGAACACAAACTGCATCAGTTTTTACAGATTGGTCTTTATCCTTTCCTGGCAACCTGACGATTTCTGCAGGTGTCGGGTTGAGCTTTATGGGTATTCGTTTGGATGACCGCATCTATGTGGCGGGCAGTACAAAGCCTACACGCTATGAGCAATCTTATGGTGACATGGTGGCACCAAGTTTCGCGATCAATAAAATCTTCAATGAGAAGTTATCTGTTTATGGTGCATACACTGCCGGTTACAAAGCACCAGTAAGTTCGTATTTCTATATTCCAACAACAGGTGAAGTGAATACGGGGCTTAAACCCGAGTCAGGTACGCAATTTGAAGTTGGCACTAAAGGCAACCTGTCCCATGGCCGGTTCCATTATGAACTGGCTGTATTTGCTGCAACATTCAAAGATAAAATGACGACTGTTGCTGTGCCGCTCAATCCGCCTGCAGTGGGTACTGCTTATTCTTACATTGTCAATCGGGGTAGTTATGATGATAAGGGACTTGAAGTAATGGCTTCCTATGACTTATCTTCCGGTCATGATGGATTCATTTCCTTGATCCGTCCATTTTTCAATTTTACCTATTCCGATTTCGTATATGACGAATATTCTTTCCAAACACTCAGTGCAGATAAATTGAGTGTAGTGGAAGTGGATTATAGTGGAAATGCTGTAGCGGGTGTAGCTCCTGTAACTTTCAACATAGGCGTTGATGTATACACAAAGCCAGGTTTCTATGGTAATGCAAGTTATTCTTACCGCGATGCTATTCCATTCACTTCTGATGGCGTAAACTCTACGGAAGCGTTCAGCCTGGTCAATGCTAAAGTCGGATTCAGGCACAAATGGAACGAACATTGGAGCACGGATTTGTATGCTGGTGCTGTCAATATCCTTGGTACCAAACATTTCAACATGATATTCCTGAATCAATTGCCGGATGCATACCTCGCAGCATCACCGGATATCAATTTCTTCGGTGGACTTAATTTGAAATATACATTTTAATCAATCTCGGAGATAGCCTTTGACAAGGCTATCTCCTCCTTTAAAAAAAGATGAAGAAGACTTACCTGTTCTTTGGACTTATTTTTTTGATAATAGCCTGCGGTCGATTCGAACAAAAAGATCTGAAAGGGAATCAAGAAGTACGGATCGTAAGTATCTCGAAGCAATACAATGAAATCATATTCGCCTTGCAGGCGCAACAAAATATTGTAGCTGTTGATTTAACAAGTACATATCCACCCGAAATCAAAAAATTGCCTACGGTTGGATATCACCGTGCACTCAGTGCAGAGGCTATTCTCTCTTTTTCACCAACGCTGATTTTGCAGGACAATAACATCGGGCCTGAACATGTGGTGAAGCAGCTCCAGGACCTACATATTCCCATGAAAGATTTTGGTCATCATGGCGCTACCATCGAGGGAGCAGATTCATTGATGCGTGAAATGGGTGTTTACTTTCATCGTGAAGTGCAGGCAGATTCATTGTGTACACAGTTGAATGCGGATATAAAGACTGCATTGGAAAAGAAAGCGCAATACACAGATACACCATCCGTACTCGTCATTCATTTCGGACAAGCTAATAATCAATACCTGGTGATGACGGCTAAAAGTGTGGCGGCTAAAATGATTGCCTGGGCAGGTGGACAGATTGCTATTCATGATGAAAAGGGAATGCGACCGTTATCCCCTGAGATTATTGCATCAGCCAACCCGGATATCATTCTGCTGACTGACTTTGGATATGACCGGCTTGGTTCCGTTGAAAATGTCAAAACACTTCCAGGTATCGCATCGACAAAAGCTGCATTGCATAATCAAATTTACAGGGTGGAAGAACATGACATGGTGTATATCGGTCCCCGCACCGGTGCCAATGTGATTCAACTTCAAAAACTGCTCCATCCGGATGTCCATAAAGAGTAATCCATTTCGTTGGACCTTTATTTGTCTTCTTTTGCTACTGCTCATCATGTGTGTGGTATCCTTGCGTTATGGCGCAGTGCGCATATCCCCGGATGAAATGTGGTCTGCACTTCGTAAAATAGGTTCGCCTGCAAGTGATTGTTCATTACACGAGCAAATTTTTCTCACGATTCGTTTGCCAAGAATTGTATTAGGGCTTATTGCGGGAAGTGCGTTAGGTGTCGGCGGAACATTGATGCAGGGATTGTTCAGAAATCCGATTGTAGAGCCTGGACTGGTTGGCACTTCGAGTGGTGCGGCTTTTGGAGCTGCTGCATATTTTGTTTTGGGAGCATGGTTTCATTTTCAAACCGGTGAATGGACATTGCCGTTAGCGGCTTGTCTTGGCGGATTATTGTCTACAATTTTAGTGTTCACTTTAGTAAAACATCGTACACAAGGGACGCACTCCATGTTTATTCTGCTCCTCACAGGAATTGCCATTAATGCATTTTTTCTGAGTGGTGTGGGATTTCTCTCCTATATCGCCAGGGATCCTCAAGCGAGATCAATTGTATTCTGGAATTTAGGAACATTGTCTGGTGCCAGTTGGCGCAATGTTTTGATCACGGGTGCCATTACCCTGATTTGCATTTTGTTTTCCTTGCGTATGGCTAAAAGTCTGAATGCTCTTTTATTGGGCGAAGAAGACGCTTATTTTATGGGTGTATCACCGCAACGTATCCGAATTAAAGTGATGACCATCAATGTGATGATGGTAGCTGTCATTACTGCTTTTACGGGGGTCATTAGTTTTGTAGGCCTGGTTGTTCCTCACATACTTCGATTTTTGCACGGCCCAGATCATCGTTATTTGATTCGCAACAGCGTTTTGCTTGGTGGGCTATTTATGATCTCTGCTGATTTCATGGCGCGCATGCTCGTGCGACCTGCGGAACTCCCGATTGGTATTGTGACTTCAGTGGTAGGTGTTCCGGTATTTATCCTTATGCTGCGTCAATATTTTAATAATCGCTGAAATGATTGAAGCAAAAAATATTTCTTTCAGCTCCGGTGGTCACAACTTACTCCATGACATCGATCTTACACTCAAGCCCGGGTTGCTCAACCTGGTCATCGGTCCCAATGGCGCAGGTAAATCAACATTAATTAAAATTTTAAGCGGATGGCTGATCCCTGGCGAAGGAAATATTTGGTATAACAATAAGCTATTGAATACGATTTCGCCTCCGGAATTGTCACGTATGCGAGGAGTACTTTCGCAACATATCGACCTGGCTTTTCCAATGAAAGTAAAGGAGGTAGTCATGATGGGTCGATATCCGCATTTTTCTTTACGGCCAATGCAGCCTGACCTGGATATTGTGCATGAAGTTATGCGCTTGTTCTCTATCCATCATTTAGCGGATAGAAATTTTTTGACGCTTAGTGGCGGTGAAAAACAAAGAGTTCAATTTGCAAGAGTGGTAGCGCAGGTTTGGCCAGTGGGGGAAAACAAGAAACAATATTTATTTCTGGATGAGCCATTGACATTCCTTGATATTGCATATCAATTTGAATTCATGAAAATCTTGTCCGGGTTATTGGATACCCATCAACTTGTTGTCACGGCAGTAGTCCATGATCTCAACCTTGCCGCACGATTTGGTCATCATTTGATCTTATTGAACAAAGGAATGCTTTTTGCCCAGGGAAAACCCAATGATGTATTGACTTCTCGTCACATTGCTGAAGCATATGGATTGGAGCCGCAGATCCGCGAGGAGAATAATCGATTGGTTATTTATTTTTAATAATTATTGGTTTCTCGCTGAAATAAAAATGTGCCACACGAGAATCCGGGTAAAGTGTGGTCCATTTTTAATTGGTAGAACCTGGTGTGAATGAGACGATATCCCGAAGCATTGGAACAATTTGAAACCGCCCTGAAAATCAGTCATGCCACGGATGATGTTCTTAATTCCTTTTTTTCTTCGTTCTCACCATTTTCAATCAATCTACGGACTCCGTATACTTCACCCAATTCGTTCCATTATACACCCGTAATCCCGGTGTATTATCCGTTTGATAAATCGCCATCCCTTGCACGGGCGAGACAATCGCATTCCGTTGTGCTTTGGTCATGCGAGGCAATACAAATCCTTTAGTGGTGGAATTGAGTTCCAGGATTGTGGAAGCGTTAGGAGTAGCCGTACCGATACCCACACCACCGGTAGCATTCACGATATTAATAGAAGCGAAAGAGAAAGTGGTGCTATTCGAAATGATGCGATTGGTGAAGTCAGGTGTTCCACTTCCACTGTTGTTAGTTGAATTGGAAGTGAAATCTATATATTGACTGGCACTTCCGCTGCAACGAATTTCAAGACCTGTACTTCCTGATCCTGTATTGATAATCTTTTGCATCGCTTCTCCCGCACTGGAATTGTTTGATAGATCTAAAAGAGCACTTGGCGTAGTCGTGCCTATTCCGACACTGACGGCATCACTACCGGTTCCCCCAAGGATTATAGAATTACTGGAAGCCACCTTTGCATTTTTTCCGATGGCCGTTGCATTGGTAAGGTTGTTGCCTATTACATCAGCTCCATAACCGAAGGCCGTGTTATATGTTCCTGTGGTATTGGTGTTAAGTGCAAATTTGCCGATTGCAGTATTTCCGAATCCAGTTATGTTGGCTGCCAATGCGTAGTAACCCACACCGGTATTTTCTGCTCCCGAAGTATTGCCAACCAGTGCAGCAAGACCAACTCCAACATTATGATAACCTTCTGTATTCGATTGAAGTGAGGAAGCTCCTAAACCGACATTAAATGATCCCGTAGTATTATTATACAAGGAAACTGCTCCGATACCTGTGTTCGAAGAGCCACTACTATTGTTGAGCATTGCCCGGTCTCCTAGGGCGGTGTTAATTGTGCCGGTATTTGAGGAGGCAGTTGAACTTCCTTTTAATGCTTCGTAGCCAACGGCCGTATTGAAAGTTTCAGTTCCACTTGTACGGTTATCGGCATTTAACATAGCCTGAAAGCCCACAGCCGTTGAACGGTTATTGGCTTTATTATTCAATAGCGCACCTATACCTACTGCTACATTGTTATTTCCTGTCGTATTCTGTCCCGCGGCTGAAGTACCAATGGCGGTATTGCCGGAGCCGGTTGAATTATAGGATAATGACCAGATACCTATACTGACATTGGATTCACCTGTTGTATTACTGCTTAAGGAACTGTATCCTGCAGCTGTATTGTTGAATCCGGTCGTATTGTTGAGTAGTGAAGAATATCCTACACCGGTGTTTTTATTTCCAGAAGTATTGTTAAACAAAACTTGTGCTCCCAAGGCCGTATTGTCAGTGCCGGATGTATTGGAATGCAACGTAACATTACCGACGGCGGTATTATTGATACCGGTGTTATTAGAAGGAGTTGAGCTTCCCTGCAAAGCTTCGACACCAACCGCTGTATTATTGGTTTCTATTCCATTGACTCTGTCATCTGCGTAATGCATGGCATGAAAACCTACTGCAGTAGAACGATGATTTCCATTGTTGCTATACAATGAACCTGAACCCATTGCGGTATTATAGTTTCCGGTGGTATTATTAAAAGAGGAAGCTTCACCTATACTGGTATTGCCTGAACCGCCAATATTATTCATTAACGAAATCGCTCCTAAGGCTACATTATAAGAGCCTGACTGATTGCTTTGTAAGGAATTGACACCAGAAGCTGTGTTGTTGATCCCTGTCGAATTAAATAATAACGAATTCTTTCCTGTTGCTGTATTACTTGAACCTGAAGTATTGTTTTGCAAGGCAAATGCACCTAATGCAACATTATCAAAACCCGTTTGATTATTCAATAAGGTTTGATCCCCGATGGCTGTATTTCCGGTGCCTGTGTTATCTGCAGGATTACCACTTCCTTTTAACGCTTCATACCCCAGCGCGGTATTGTAAGTATAAACACCTTCTGTACGATCATCTGCATTAGCCATGGCCTGGAATCCAACTGCGGTTGACCTGCTGTTGCCTTTGTTAAAAACCAACGCACCTAATCCTACAGCTACATTATTACTTCCTGTAGTATTCTGTGATGCTGCAGAAGTGCCGAAGACTGTGTTGCCTGAGCCGGTTGAATTAAATGACAAGGACCAAATACCTACACTGGTATTGGATTGACCGGTTGTGTTGTTGACCAACGCAGCATAACCGACTGAAGTGTTCTCAACACCTGTAGTATTAAGCAACATGGATCCTTTTCCAATGGCTACATTTTTTGTGCCGGTAGTATTACCCCACAATGCTTCCATACCCAGCGCTGTATTTTCATCACCGGTCGTATTATTCTGGAGCGTATTTCTTCCAATAGCAGTATTTTGACTTCCGGACGTATTAGCATACATGGCATGGTCTCCAACGACAGTATTTGAAATGCCTGTGTTATTCGCAGGTGTCGAACTTCCCAGTAGTGCTTCATATCCAAGGGCTGTATTATACGTAGGAACTCCGGTCGTTCGGTCATCGGCAAAATACATGGAATGAAAACCAAGAGCTGTTGAGCGACTGTTTGCTTTATTAGAATATAAACTTCCTGAACCTACTGCCACATTTGAATTACCGGTAGTGTTGTTTGCGCTGGCAGTTTCTCCCAGTGCTGTATTAAGTGCACCTGTGGTATTGTAATACAGTGTATAAAGCCCAAAAGCAGCATTATTATTTCCGCCCGTATTGGATATCAAAGCTTCCCTGCCGAATGCTGCATTATTTGAACCAGTAGTATTGGTAGCCAATGTCCCTCTTCCCATGGCTGTATTACTCTCGCCGGAAGTATTGGACATGAGTGTGTTGGTGCCAAATGCTGAGTTGGAACCACCAGAAGTATTATTCACGAGAGAGGAACTTCCTACGCCTGTATTCGAGCTTCCTGATGTATTTGAAGAAAGTGCTTTGTCGCCCACTGCAGTATTGGAGGTGCCGGTATTATTCGCGGGAGTTGTACTTCCTTTCAAGGCCTCAAACCCAATGGCTGTATTAAAAGTGAGCACACCGACTGTCCGATCATCAGCATAGTACATAGATTGGAATCCAATAGCTGTAGTCCGACTATTGGCCTTATTGTTATAAAGTGAACCACCTCCAATCGCAACCACTACATTTCCTGTAGTTGTATTATATGCAGCAGATTCACCAATGGCAGTATTGTTTGAGCCAATAGTATTATTAGCCAGTGATTTGTATCCAAAACCTGAATTAGCAGATCCGGTGGTGTTGGTTAAAAGCGAACCTGAACCGGTTCCTGTATTCAGTGCACCGGAAGTATTAGCAGTTAAAACAGCATCTCCAATAGCTGTATTATGGGTGCCGATATTATTGGAAGGCGTTGCACTTCCTTTAAGAGCCTGGAATCCTAGAGCGGTATTGAAAGTAGGTACATTGTTAATAGCCTGGTCGTTTGCATTTGACATCGCCTGGTAGCCAATAGCTGTTGTGCGATTGTTTGCTTTATTGGTACTTAAAGCAGTATAGCCAATGGCAATATTATTGGTTCCGATAGTGTTGTTCAACATAGCAGACGAACCAATGGCAATATTCGTAGAGCCGGTGGTATTGTTTTGTAAAGGGAATACACCGATAGCAATGTTTTCAATTCCGGTTGTATTTGTTTTCAGTGATTCCGTTCCAAATCCTGTGTTGTTATTGCCGGTATTATTCAGGCCAGATTTGTAACCCAGGAATGTACTTTGACTGGTAGCATCCATTTTTCCGGACAACGTATTATTTATTTTGAAAGCCAGGGGTTGATTATTGGTTGTCCCGATAAATTCCGTTCCTAAAATGCTATTACCTACTGTACACCACCCGGTGAGTGGATTAAGTGTATTGACCCAGCCTGATGTAGCATGTTTATACCAAAATGATTGCGTATCGGTATCATATACCAACAATCCAGGTGCAGGACTGACGATTGCCGTTCTTTGTACTGTTGTCATACTTGGAACAAGCATACCCTTGGAAGTGGATTTCACATCAAGGATTGCACTTGCGTCCGGAGTAGTCGTATTGACGCCGATGCTTTGAGCATTGGATAATTGAATACCACAAGTGATGACGAGGAGGCTCAGCAAAAAACGGATTTTCATAGCAGGCGAGTTAAGTGGCTAGCGATTTAATTGAAGTGGATGGAAAAAGACGGGATACATCCGACCATTGGCATCTGCTGATCCATTTTACTCATCAGGTGGTCAGCCCAAATCAGGATCGATCCTATCAGCAATGCGACTATGATCGCCAGGATCAGGAAGCGCAGGTAAAAGCGGTTGATACCAGGTCCTTCTTTTTCCATGATTCAAACCTATGGAGGGACCCGGTGAGGATCAAGGATTTGTGGTGGACAATAGTTTTTAGGGCAGTGGACAAAAGTTTTTCAAAAAAAAGAGATAAAGGCAAAGGCTAAGGCGGAGGAGAAGTAGAACGTTGAAAGTGAGGGTTTAAGTTAAAACCTGGAAAACTTGTTAATTTTCTATCCACCAATTGAAAACATTATGTCATTCAGGGATTTCACTAAAAAGTCCATTTGGGAAAAGGGACTTAAACTGCTTACCAGAGTCTATAAAATAACACGAGAATTTCCCAAGGAATGGTAGTTCCAACTTCTTCCTTCCACTTCTCTCAGCCGTAGCCTTAGCCTCAGCCTCTATTTAGATACGGATCCAAATCAGCATCCTGCTCCAATCCCAATCGCTGGCGAAGACGCCTTCGGGTTGTATACACTGTATTCGGCGATACTCCCAGCAAATTCGCTGCCTCCCTCGCCGTCAACTTTAGTTTACTCAGGGCCGCCATCCGCTGTTCAGCCTGAGTGATATCCGGAACCTTATTTCGAAGAGAAAGAAAAAAACCGGGGTACACAGAATCAAAGAGTACTTTAAATCTTGACCAATCATCTTCATTCAGGATCAGATGATGGGACAATTCAGACAAGCGGCGGATATGCTCCTCATCATTTTCATCGGATTGATCAGCCGTTTGAAATTTTTCAATAATAGCATTTTTCTCCAGGAGGATTTGACGGAAAATCTCGAGTTGTTCAAATGCTTTTTGAGCTTCAGCTTCTGCAATGCGCTTACCTTCGAGCGCCTCGCGTTGCCGAATTTGCATTTTCAGGCGCAATCGATTCAGCCATAGATATCCAATCACCCCAATAAGTAAAACCACGAGAATAGTAAAATTGCGAGTCACTGCAATATGCCTTTTTTCACGGTTGAGATTTTTTATGGTTTGGACCTGGTTAATATTGTTCATGCGCATCTGGACAATATCAGCAGCACTCTTTGTGAGCACGACTTCGATCGAATCATGCAGGTGGAGGTATTGTTGAAGATAAATATTCGCGCTATCTGGTTGTCCAAGCGCTGTGAATGCACCAGACAATGCAAAAGATACATTGGACAAAAATTCTGGTTGCCCCATGCTGTTCAGTAATGTTCGCGCTGTTCGTAGTTTAGCTAATGCAACTTTTGGTTGACCATGCTGCAAATCCATACGTGCAATCCACTGGAGTGAATTGGCAGCATTATTAAGTTCCCCATTGGCTAAACTGTTGTCATAATCAAATTGAAGTAATACATAAGCTGAATCATATTGCCCCTGGGAATAGTACACATCGCCTTTATTACCTATGATTATACCTTCCCAGGCTTTGTCACGGGATCCTGTTGCCAACGCCAGGGCTTTGTTAAATGCCAGCAAGGCAGAATCATTTTGATGCCTTTTTAAATAAGAAAGGCCAATGGTATTCCATGCCTGCAGTTGTTCTCGTATTGACAATGTATCCCCGGGAATGAATTTTGCATCTGGTAAAGCATAGAGTGCATTTAATCCTTTCTCAATGCAACCCTCATAGTCTTGTGTGTGATACAGACTATAGCTCATATCATAGAAAATCCTGGCCGGTAGATTGAAATCCGCGCGTTGGTTTCGTTCCAGGATATCAAAAAGCAAATGGTAATGCAGGCTGGCGGGGCCAAATTGTTTAATCGCATTGTAATGTTCACCTAAATACAGATGGAGATCATATTGCAATGCTTCATCATCGATTTCATATGATTCTTGTAATGCCGCATTAAGGCTATCCGTACTAAATAAGTCCCCTGTACATCGCAGTCCATGTCCATTCAATAGATGATGCAACAGGGAGGAACGAATATGACTGCGAGTGTTGGTATTTTTTGCTGACGCGATAATTTGGTGAATGGCCCTGCATCTGGAAGCAGAATCCAGGGCCGTGATCTCATGAAAAATCTCCTGGAGTTTTTGATCGCGGGGGTCTTTTCTTACGGATAATGAATTTACCCATGATTTAACCTCAGACTTGCCAGGTTGCTCTTGTGCAATGACGCCACTCGCGAGACAACAAAGCCATAGTATTAGTATTCGATGCAAGTGGTTCAATTTTGCGATGCGGAAAATAGAGAAAAATGTGGCCCGGGGCTAAAAATTTTCGTTTGGAAAACCTTTATTCTAAAATTGGGTTGAATTAAAAATCATTTTAGAGGAATATGGCAAGACTGGTCCATGTGTCAGGGGATGAAGCGGGGTATCGGAGAGTGGGCCGGGGCAAAGGCTTTTCATATCTCAATCAAAACGATGAGCCCGTTACAGATAAAGATGAACTTTCGCGAATCAGGAATTTACGCATTCCCCCAGCATGGAAAAATGTTTGGATTTGTGTGAACCCTGAAGGTCATCTGCAGGCAACGGGAATAGATGCACGAGGCCGCAAGCAATATCTCTATCATGAAGAATGGAACAAAAGAAGCCTGGCCCATAAGTTTGATCGAATGGCGGGCTTTGCAAAAGCACTTCCTGGAATCCGGAAAAGAATTGAATCTGATTTACGTAAAGAAGGATGGCCACGGGAGAAAGTGATTTCCCTTGTGATTTCTATTCTTGATCAAAGTGCATTGCGCATTGGTAATAAAGCATACGAACTGGAAAATGGTACATATGGCATCACTACACTTCGCCGCTCGCATCTGAAGATGAATGGAAATTATATTTCATTCCAGTTTAAAGCCAAAGGAGGCATTTATCGAAATACTTTAATTAAAAGTAAAAAACTGACTCGCCTCATTCGCGAATGCAGCGAGATCCCGGGGCAGGAAGTGTTTCAATATTTAGATCATGAAGGAAAACGTCATCCCATATTTTCGCATGATGTGAATGCCTACCTGCAGGAAATTACCGGAGGAGATTTTACTGCAAAAGATTTCCGCACCTGGAGCGGAACGGTAGGTGGAATAGAGTTGTTGCCGGATGCCCTGGAAGAGATGAAAGAATTTCCGAAAAGAAACTTAGCTAAATGTTTAGTTAACCAGGTTGCTGAAAAATTGGGGAATACTGCTGCTGTTTGCAGGGCGTATTACATCCATCCCGCTATCCAGTCTCTTTCTGCAGATAGCTCACCAGATCTTGAAAAATTGTTTTCGAAGTCTATTTCTGCTTATGCTGATTTGAAAGATCAACTCAGTAACGCGGAATTAGCGGCCCTATACTTAATTGAGCATTAATAATTTGACAATGTGATAATGCGAAAATGTGATAAGGTGCTCATTTAAGCCGGGCCAAGACTCATGCCTTTATAAGTCAATTTTTTAAACTTCACTTTATCTCTCCACCTCATAAAAGGTTGCTCAACCAGGCAATAAGCAATGATGGAAATGGCAAAGGTGCCTGCAATGCCGATGAAGTAACGGATAAAGAAGATCGCAGTTGGGCTCATCGTGGTGCCCCACATCGCAAACAGCTTGGGAAAGATCCAGAACATCCACATGACATGGAGTAAATACATGGAATAGGAAAGCTGTGCAATAGGATAAAATATACGTAGGGATAAAAACCATTTTATGGGATTCATCCAGGAGCCAGCTGCATAAAGACAGGCGATGATGATAAATGCAATGCCAAAAGAAAACACGGCTTTATCCAACACTGCATACCACTGTCCTACTGCCGCTGGTAATGATGCAAACATCGAGTGTGGCAGCACCAACCATTCACCCATCGGTGTAAATGAAATGATGATCAATACCATAAGAATCACAAGTGTCAAAGGTTTCAGCATCTTTTCTTTGTTTTGAAAAAATGCACGCAGCCTCTCGCCGTGATAAATGTGCGCATAAGCTGCAGCTACACCCGACAGCAATCCCACAAACCGAAGATGGGATACACGATAATAATGATTAAACCAATTGAACCACTCTTCTGTAGGAAAAGCTACATTAAATGGCAGGGTGAGATTCATTTTGAAGAAAACATAATAAGCATTGAGCCCGATAGAAAGCAAAACAAACAATAGGAAGAAGTGCCACTTGTTCTTGAACAGAGTAAACACAAAGAGCAGGATCAAAGGCGTAATAAGATAGAATTGCTCTTCGATGGCCAGCGACCATGTCCAGATCATCTCAGTACCGGGAATATAGTTGTTGATGAACAGGATGTTCGACCAGTAATGACCAATATTGTAGTTGTTGGTAAAATAGAGATTCAACAGGATGGCAAAAACATAAACAGGCATGATCCTCATATAACGACGGAAATAAAATTGACGGAAGATGAAAGTACCGGTAGACTTAATCTCTTTGAAAATAATGGAACCAATCAGGAATCCGCTGATGACAAAAAATAGATCGACACCGAGATCTCCTTTGTCAAGCCATTTTAAGAACGGATAATCAAAAATCTGCGCCACAAAAGTGGGCATATCAAGCACCTGGATGATCCAGGCATGAAAGAAAATAACCCACAGGATGGCTAATGCGCGAATACCATCAATAACTGGCATATTATGGTCGCGCCTTTGGAGGAGACGGGAAAAGGGCATGAGTAGTTGGCTTTGAGTTTTATGCGAAAAAGATCGCCATGGTGATCTTTCCCGTTCCTAAGTTACTCAAGGTTTTTAATTTGTGCTAATTCAGAAAACATGAAGACAAGAAAACTTGGAAATCTGGAAGTCTCTGCATTAGGACTCGGCTGTATGGGCATGACCTTTGCTTATGGTGTTGCTCCGGAGAAAAAGCAAATGATCAAACTTCTGCGCGATGCAGTTGATCGTGGCATCACATTCTTTGATACGGCAGAAGTATACGGACCTTTTAACAATGAAGAATTATTAGGCGAAGCATTTGTTTCCATTCGCGATAAGGTTGTGATTGCCACGAAATTCGGTTTTGCATTTGAAGATGCTACAGGAAGATGGTCAGGAACGGATAGTCGCCCGGAACATATCCGCAATGCAGTAGAAGGTTCTTTAAAAAGATTGAAGACCGACGTCATTGATTTGTTATACCAACACCGCGTTGATCCCAAAGTGCCCATTGAAGATGTGGCAGGCACAGTGAAGCAATTAATCGCAGAAGGAAAAGTCAAACACTTTGGTTTGTCAGAAGCGGGTGTTCAAACCATCCGTCGTGCACATGCGGTTCAGCCGGTTACCGCTTTACAAAGTGAATATTCGCTTTGGACAAGGATGCATGAAAAAGATGTCATTCCTGTTTTGGAAGAATTGGGAATTGGTTTCGTTCCATTTGCTCCACTAGGTCGCGGATATCTTACCGGGAAAATAGAGGCGGACACCCAATTCGAAAAAACAGATTTCCGGGCTAATAATCCACGCTTTACTGCAGAGGCATTGCAGGCTAATCAATCCATGGTTCAATTGCTGAATACAATTGCTCTAAAGAAAAATGCAACACCTGCACAAATTGCATTAGCCTGGATCCTTGCACAAAAGCCATGGATCGTGCCGATTCCGGGCACTACCAAATTGCATCGCCTGGAAGAAAATATGGGTGCTGTTGATATTGTACTTACTGATGAGGATCTGCAGGAAATTGAAAATGCCAGTGCGGAGATCAGGATTCTTGGTGATCGTTATAATGAAGCGATGGAGAAAATGACAGGTTTGTAAAGGGACGGAAAAGGATGAAGTAAGCATCTAAGCCTTTAGCCTCCAATCTGCCTTAGCCTCCGTCTCCGACTATCATTGATTGTAAGTTAAATGTGCCACATTGGAATCAAACTAAAATGTGGCACATTCCTTTCCTGGAGAAAGATAAATGTGCCACATTGGAAACAAACTTATATCGCATCCTGGCATGGTTTTATAAAATTATAATTAACCATTGGCAATGCAAATGAATAAAGTATTAAGGTTCATGGAAGACAGATTTGATTTTCTACAGGAAAACCATGAAAAATGAATGTTTATAGGCTCATTAATCTGAAATTGAACTTTCTATTCAACCTTGTCCCAACATAACCTGTTTTATATCAGTTTAAATTACGTTTAGCAATAACTTAAAACATCAAAATCATGAAAACGAAAAAAATCATGTTTATCCTGTTGATCCTCATCAGCGCGTTGTCCTATTCTTTTAGCCAGGGAAGTGGTGAGGACCGGTGGTCACTTGGACCACGGGGTGGGGTTAACTTTTCGAACGTTACCAATGTCGACAATTCAGAATCAATCACCGGTGTTGTATTAGGTCTGTCCACTACATTCAGCCTCAATGAAAACACTGGACTCACACTCGATGCGTTGTATTCAGTGGAAGGTTACCAGGCTCCGTTCAATGAATACCGTTTGCGATACCTGGAAGTGCCTTTATATTTTGATTATTTCTTCGGTCAACTCGGCCAACGTTTTCGACCCAAAGTATATGTCGGTATGGCTCCTGCTTTCTATCTCAGTGGTACAGTAAATGAGCTGGATGACAATCCGGATTACTTCAATCATGTCCTCGTATCTGCTACAGGTGGTCTCGGATTCAACTATCGAATTGCCAACAGGATTTGGCTCAATACTGACTTGCGCTCATTCATTGGGTTAAGTGATATACGTGATAAGAGTATTGCCACAGGTGACCAGGTAGCTATGAGAAATATACAATTTACCCTGGCCCTTTGCTATGGTTTTGGCAAATTGTAAGACAAAAAGATCTGCCGGATTCTAAACAATCTATCAGATTTTCCAAGCCATTCCTGTTCATTCAGGGATGGCTTTTTCTATTTTCTTATTTGACCAAAAAAGATTGAGTCAAATATCCCTCCTTCGCGCGTTGTTCACCCACTTTCTTATAAAACATGGGATCATCCGGAGTCGTCGCACCCAATCCATCCACATACCGATTATACATACAAAAACCAGCCGCAATCAAAACGGTATCATGAATATCCAGGTCACTCGCGCCTGCATTCCTGGCAGCTTCTATATCAGCTTCAGTGACATTCAATCCACCTATTCTTACCTGGTCTGCAATGTGCAACAAGGATTTCATTTTATCTGAAAGACCCGCCCGGGTATAATCATCCCACACTCCTTTTACCACTTCATCATCACAGCCTGGCAGGTAAGCTGCAATAGCTCCATGGGTCGCCATACAAAAAACACATTCATTCCGCGAAGAAACAAAAGAAGCAATGAGTTCACGATCACTTCGTGACAATGAATTATCCTCGACAACAAGCAGTGCTTGTGCCAATTCATTCAGTGCTTTGGCGATTTCAGGTCTGAATTCCATTAACCCTCGAATACCGGGGATGTCGTTGTTTGTATTGATGTAAGGCATATAAGGATTTTGGATTTTGGATTTTAGATTTTGGATTTTAGATTTTGGATTTCAGGTTTTGGATTTTGGATTTTGGATTTTAGATTTCAGATTTTGGATTTTAGATTTTGGATTTCAGATTTTGGAATGGCAGCATAAGTACAACTAACGGCTAACGTTTCCGGATTTTGGATTTTAGATTTTATTTTTTTCTACTGCCTACTGCCTACTGCCTACTGCCTACT
>JADMIO010955788.1_pt1:0-2500 | contig 54163 bp, 37 predicted proteins | sample 8958161 | NCBI WGS metagenome assembly JADMIO01 (sample SAMN16585339, study PRJNA669376) | soil metagenome | isolation source: Crop rotation soil | place: USA: Cullars Rotation, Alabama | collected 2011
GCCGCGACTTCAAGTCACGTGAATTCCAAGCTTCGGATCCCACTGTGCTGGAAAGCGCCCCTTGCCCAGATACCTATTGCCTTACCGATATAATAGTTTGTATAAAAGCGCCTGAATAATTTTATCATCCCGTCTATATCTTCCGGGTGTACCCTTCCCTGCAGGAATCCTTCGCGGGAAATATTCATATCAGGATCCTTCTTCAATAATTCCAGCCTGGTTCTATGATCACCAAGCGGCACCTGCATAAATTTGTTGAACTGCTGGTAATCGTTATCGTTTTTAGTAAGGCTGTATTTTTGCAAATGATAAACAGCATCCTTTTGCGCTTTTGACCATAACCCTTCTGCTCCAACAAATGCTCTTACCGAAGACAGTGTATGTATCGCAAACCAAAGGCTACCCAACTCGATAATGATAAGTATCGCCATGGCCCCTACAATGAAGTAGAGTTTTTTAGCAATGGAGATATCTTTAAGCTTTTTCAAGCGGAAAAAATTGTGTAGATGATAAAAGCCTCCGGCCTCCGGGAATACGGAAAGGATGAATGAGTTCAATAGCATTCACTATCGATCTGTTAGAAATCCCAGGTTCGTATAAGGTCTTCATACGGATATAAATACTGATGCTCCAAAATACAACGCCGGGAATTTGAATTTGTTATTTTATGAAAATGCTATGTGGTGGGAAAGATAAAAATTGGACTTCTTTGGGAGATGAATCGAGTGCATTTTCAAAGAGTTTCGACCAAAATAAGAATAAATATTATTAGTAAGCCCTTAGTTATAAAATTCAGGACAATAAAAAAGCCCCACAAATAATTGTGAGGCTTTAAAAGAATATGGCAGCTACCTACTCTCCCGCATTTTTGTGCAGTACCATCGGCCATGAGGGGCTTAACTTCTCTGTTCGGGATGGGAAGAGGTGAACACCCTCGGCAAAACCACCATAAAGAGATGATCTGTCGAAAGACAAATTTAATAAGGTGACATATTGGAATAAGTTGAAAAAAGTTGAGTAATTGTATTATTTACAACCGAAGTTGAAAATAAAAAAATAAAGCTTACGGGCAATTAGTACTACTCGGCTTTGATGTTACCACCTTTATACCTGTAGCCTATCAACGTCATAGTCTTTGACGACCCTTAAAAGTAAACTCATCTTGAGGATGGTTTCACGCTTAGATGCTTTCAGCGTTTATCCATGCTGTACGTAGCTACTCTGCATTGCACCTGGCGGCACAACAGATACACCAGCGGTACATACGACTCGGTCCTCTCGTACTAAAGTCATGTCCTCGCAATTTACTAGCGCCCATCACAGATAGGGACCGAACTGTCTTGCGACGTTCTGAACCCAGTTCACGTGCCACTTTAATCGGCGAACAGCCGAACCCTTGGGACCTTCTCCAGCCCCAGGATGTGACGAACCGACATCGAGGTGCCAAACCTCCCCGTCGATATGAGCTCTTGGGGGAGATCAGCCTGTTATCCCCAGAGTACCTTTTATCCTTTGAGCGACGGCCCTTCCATACAGAACCGCCGGATCACTTTAGCCGACTTTCGTCCCTGCTCGACTTGTAAGTCTCACAGTCAAGCTCCCTTATACTAATACGCTCTATGTACGATTACCAACCGTACTGAAGGAACCTTTGCAAGCCTCCGTTACACTTTAGGAGGCGACCACCCCAGTCAAACTACCCACCATGCACTGTTTCCCGTTCGGGATTAGATTCTAAATGTTTAAAGGTTGGTATTTCAACGTTGACTCCACCATGCCTGGCGACACAGCTTCAAAGTCTCCCAACTATCCTACACATCAAAAATTCAAAATCAATGCAAAGTTGTAGTGAAGGTTCATGGGGTCTTTCCGTCCCGTGACGGGTAACCGGCATCTTCACCGATACTACAATTTCACCGGGCTCGTGGAGGAGACAGTGTTCAACTCATTAGACCATTCGTGCAGGTCGGAACTTACCCGACAAGGAATTTCGCTACCTTAGGACCGTTATAGTTACGGCCGCCGTTTACTGGGGCTTCAGTCAGAAGCTTTGGATTGCTCCGAACATCCTTCCTTAACCTTCCAGCACCGGGCAGGTATCAGGCTCTATACGTCATCTTTCGATTTTGCAGGGCCCTGTGTTTTTGCTAAACAGTTGGTTGAACCATTTTACTGTGACCGACCGAAATCGGTACGCTTTATCCCGAAGTTACAGCGTCAATTTGCCTAGTTCCTTCTCCACGGCTCACCCGAGCGCCTTAGAATATTCATCCCACCCACCTGTGTCGGTTTGCGGTACGGGCTGCTTTAAACATAACTTAGAGGTTTTTCTCGGAGGTTTGATTAGGGTCACTATCAGCTATGCCGAAGCTTCGCTGTACTATCAGGTTCGACAAGTCGTACGGATTTGCCTGTACAACTTATATCTACACCCTTTAACGTTCTATTCCGTAAGAACGCGGACCTTTCACTACCCCGTCACCCCATCGAATCTAAAGCA
>JADMIO010955788.1_pt1:7500-54163 | contig 54163 bp, 37 predicted proteins | sample 8958161 | NCBI WGS metagenome assembly JADMIO01 (sample SAMN16585339, study PRJNA669376) | soil metagenome | isolation source: Crop rotation soil | place: USA: Cullars Rotation, Alabama | collected 2011
TCTTGGATTGGTAAATTGAATATTCATACACTCTCCGCCGGGCATCAAACCGACAATGTGCATCTGCAGCAACTTCAGTGATCTTCCTCACAACAATGTCTAACGGAAGAATTGCATTTAAGCGATAAACATCTTTCTCCCAATTGTATTTTTTCTTAGGCTCAAAATCAAAATGAAAATAATTCTGAAGAGCATGCACCCCTACATCTGTACGGGATGAACCCGTAAGCGTGATCGATTCTTTTAAAAATATTTTTAAAGCATTCTCTATTTCAGCCTGTATACTATTGGCATTCTTCTGTACCTGGAAACCTGCATAATTAGTGCCTTTATAAAAAACTTCCATGAAGTAACGTGGCATACATAATAGATTAATTATCGAAGCATTGCTTTGAACCGGTTAATATAATATGCATCTGTAAGTTGGGACTGCAGGTCTTTAAAATTGCCTATATCAATTACATGATCATAAGCCGCATCATAAAAAATATATTTCCATTCGTCTTTCACAAGAAGCATGCTTAGGTTTTTTACCTGGCTGGTTGTATAACATTTAGATCTAAACGCTCTTCTTGCAGTTGTCACCATATCTTCTTCCTTTCCTGCTGCAGTCATTTTTTTAAGCAGCTTTGAATAATCGTCGTCTGTTGCTGTTAATTTACAGGCAGGATTTAAAATAGTGATCTTTACATTAACAGCATTTGAGTCTGCAGGTTTCACATTTACAGTTGCTGTGTTTTGAATTTCATTGTCAGATGATTGAGCCCTGTTATTCTTTTTTTCAGATGAATCAGCTGATACGGAAACATTGGTATTCTTTTTTTCTATAACAGGTGCAGTACTCTCCTTACTATCATCATATGGAATAAATATCCTGACACTGTCATTTTTATTTCCATCATCGATTGTATAGATCGCAGATCTTCCACTATTATCGATCATTGAAAACACCTTGCTTATTTTTATTTGCGGTGAAGCTATCCATGGCCATTCTCTTTTGCTCTCTCCTGTTGTTGCAGGCCTGGTTGAGTCGGTATTCCCTTTTGACCCTACACCAACTTCCTGTTGCCTGATTGACGGCGTATTCGTTACTTCGGCCAAAGTATTTGAAAAAGCATCTGTTTTGTTTTCAATTACAGGTGCATCTGCGTTTGCGCTCATATCCCTGCCCATCATTACATCCATGGTTTGTAAATTAAAGAGACCCCAGCTTTTTGGTCCAAAATTTTTTAGAAGATATCCCTGGTCTTTCTCAGTTATTACAATATCCATAGCTTGTAAAGGCCATTCATTTTTAGGAAACCCGATCAACAGTTTATAAGGTCCGTTAATCAGTTTTGGTATGATCAGGTATCCGGAGGCGGATGAACTGAATATTTTCTCCTCCAGCTTTACATAAAAAGCCTGTTTGTTTTCTGCCTGTAAGTATATAAAATGATTTTGTTGGGCCTGGACAGTTGTTGAAAACAAGAAAAAGAAAACTATGCACCTGGAAAATCGCATACTGCAAGATAAGTTTAGCTATCAAAGCTAACTAATATGCAGCATTTACCATTTATAAAAATAATTAGCGATTTTAATTAAATCTGACTTTACTTTACGCCTCAAAATTTTATTTATGAAGAGAATTTTCTTTTTTCTTATTATCGCTACGAGCCCATTCGTAACAAAGGCGCAATTTGGTGATGATGAACCACAGGATACTTCCTGGAAAAAAATATACAGGGAAAGCAGCCCCAAAATAAATGATCTTGTTCATACAAAACTGGATGTAAAATTTGATTATGCTAAATCATATATGTACGGTAAAGAATGGTTGACACTTCAACCGCATTTTTATCCTACAGACTCTTTATTGTTGGATGCAAAGGGAATGGAAATAAAAGAATTGTCAGTAATGAATGGCACCAGTAAAACTCCTTTGAAGTACACCTACGATGGTATGCAGCTTAAAGTAAAGCTGGACAGGATGTACATGCGCTCAGAAAAATATACACTCTATATTGATTATATAAGCAAACCTGATGAACTAAAATCGGAAGGAAGTGTGGCGATCACGGATGCAAAGGGGCTTTATTTCATTAATCCAAAAGGAGAAGATAAAGATAAACCAACGCAGATATGGACACAAGGCGAGACAGAATCCAACAGTGCATGGATGGTAACGATCGATAAGCCGAATCAAAAAACGACTGAGGAAATAACAATGACGGTTCCCGATAAATATGTAACACTTAGCAATGGTTTATTAGTAAGCCAGAAAAAAAATGCTGATGGTACAAGAACCGATTCATGGAAAATGGACCTCCCACATGCACCATATTTATTTTTTATGGGCGTTGGTGAATATGTTATTACTAAGGATAAATATAAAGAGAAAGAAGTTAGCTATTACCTGGAAAAAGAATATGCTCCTTATGCCCGTAAGATCTTTGGCAATACACCTGAAATGATAAAATTCTATTCCGAAAAATTAGGAATAGATTTTCCCTGGCCGAAATATTCCCAGATCGTTGGCAGAGATTATGTAAGTGGCGCCATGGAAAACACAACAGCTACCTTGCACCAGGAAAGTGCGAATCAAAACGCAAGGGAACTGCTTGATGGCAATGCCTGGGAAGAAACAATTGCACATGAATTGTTTCACCAATGGTTTGGTGATCTCGTCACTGCTGAAAGCTGGAGCAATATAACAGTGAATGAAAGTTTTGCAAACTACAGTGAATACCTCTGGGATGAATTTAAGTATGGAAAGGATTATGCTGATGAGCATAACTATGCTGACATGAGAGAGTATTTTGAAAGTAGTAGTGAACAGAAAGACCTTGTAAGATTCCATTATTCCAATAAAGAAGATGTATTTGACAGGGTTAGTTATAATAAAGGAGGGCGTATCCTGCACATGCTGCGCAATTATGTTGGTGATGATGCATTCTACAAATCACTGAACAATTATCTTACAACAAATAAATTTAAATCAGGAGAAGCGGGACAACTACGTCTTGCTTTTGAAGAAGTTACCGGCAAGGATATGAACTGGTTCTGGAACCAATGGTATTACGGAAGCGGGCATCCGAAATTAAAGATCAATTACAATTATGATATTCCTGGCATGGCGGGAGTTGCAGAAGTGATCGTAGAACAAACCCAAAAAACAGGAAAAATATTTACGCTACCGATCGCTATAGATGTTTACACAAACGGCACAGCACAACGTTATAACGTATGGCTTAAAAACCAGGCTGACACTTTTTACTTTACTGCAACTACCAAACCTGAGCTGATCAATGTAGATGCAGAAAAGATATTACTGGCAGAAAAGGTTGATAATAAATCTGAAGATAATTTCATCGCACAATACAAATATGCAAAGAATTATCTTGATCGTAAGGAAGCGTTGGATTTTTTCGCCAAGAAAAATATGCCTGAAATAGCAAAGGGGTTGCATGATAAGTTTTTCAAATTAAAGATCAGCACTATGCAGAAGATCGGATCTTCTCCTTACAAAGCAGACCCGGTTGTTTTGTCTGATATAGAGGATATGGCTAAAAAGGACAATAACAAAAAAGTAAGAGCAGCGGCTATCAGTTATCTTGTAAAGAACGGTGATCCGAAATACTTACCAATATTCCAGGATGCTGTAAGCGATTCTTCTTACAGTGTTGCCGGTGCTGCATTCAGGGGACTTGCAAAATTTGATTCTGCAAATGCATATACACTTGCAAAAAAATACAGCAATGATGCAAAGGGCGATCTTGGCAACGAGATAAGCAAAATATTATTTAAATACGGGACAGAGGCTGATTTTGATTTTATAGCCAAGAGTTTTAAAGACTTCCCGTTAACACAGGAAAAAATGGGCGTTACTGAGAGCTTTATCCAGTATCTTTTAAAAATAAATGATATCAGTAAAATCAAGAAGGGCATTGATCTGATTATTGAACTTAGAAACCTGGTTCCAGAACCATACAGGCCATATGTTGATCCTAGTTTTAAAAATGGCTTCGATAAACTTTCAAATGCGAAAGGAAAAGAAGTTGAAGATTACATTAAATCAGTATTTAAATAAAGATATTCTTGTTAACAAAAAAGCGGTTTCAGTTTTGAAACCGCTTTTTTATTTAAGGTTTAATAGTTTGTGGTTTAAGATTATCCTTCTTTTTGCCTTATCCCCTTTATCGATGATTTTCTTAAGTACTCAATAAACCTCTGGATCATTCCACTTAGCACATGAACCTTTAGCATATTCAAGAAACATAATAAATTCCGCTTTTGTTCCTCTCTTAAGTCCTTCGGCAATATTATCCATTACAGATCCTGAAGATCCTTCTAATTGCCTAATTAACCTGTAATTCTTATTAAGTTTTCCCTGATCTGTTAAATAACCAATGTGCTTACACATATCTCTACTCAATTTTCACATTTCAAGATATTCGAATTTATGTATGGTTGCCATTATTTGCATTTAAAGATTTAAGATCATTCAAAAAATTTTATTATACAGGGGAAATAAACCAACATTTCAAAGTATTTTAATCTCCAAACCTTAAACTTTTAAAACCTTAAATCTTTAAACGATACTACCTTCGCACCATGCCACACGATCACTCCCATCACCATCATGACCATTCTGTTCAATTAACAGACGTGAACAGGGCTTTTATTGTGGGCATTATTTTAAACCTCTTGTTTGTTGTTATTGAAGTATGTGTTGGACTTTATATTCATTCTCTTTCATTACTTTCAGATGCAGGTCATAATCTTGCTGATGTGGCAACACTGGCGCTTTCATTACTGGCCTTCCGTCTTTTAAAAGTAAAATCTACACAGCATTATACTTACGGTTACCGGAAGACGTCGATCCTTGTCGCTCTTTTTAATGGAATGGTATTACTGGCATCGATTGGTGCGATCATTTATGAGGCAATTCATCGCTTTCTTAATCCTGAACCAATGCCAGGACAAATAATTGCATGGGTAGCCGGTATTGGTATCATCGTAAATACTGTGACAGCTTTGATGTTTTTAAAAGGCAAAGAAAAAGACCTTAACCAAAAAAGCGCTTACCTGCACCTGTTGAGTGATGCCGTTGTCTCACTCGGCATTGCTATTGGAGGTATTATTATATTTTACACAAAACTTTACTGGATAGACAGTTTATTAAGTGTCATTGTTGTTGCATTCATTCTTATCAGTACATGGAAGCTTCTAAAAGACAGCTTACGCTTATCACTCGATGGCGTTCCCGGCGGAATCAATATGGAAGATATAAAAGCTGCTGCTTTGAAGATCGCAGGAATAAAAAACATACACCATATACATATCTGGGCGATCAGCACAACTGAAAATGCACTAACTGCTCATTTGGTAGTTGAGAGAAATGTAAGTATCGAAGAGGAACAAAAGATCAAACACAAATTCAAACATGAATTGGAGCACCTGAATATTCATCACATAACTTTGGAAACAGAATGGGAAAACGAAAAATGTGAAGCTAAAGAGTGTTGAGAAGGATTTGGAAACGTTTAAAAGTTTAAGGTTTAAGGTTTGTGAAGAGTATATGAACTAGCTCACTTTTCAATTCGTTGGAGAACGTTAAACCTTAACCTATAAGATTTTTTTAAGAAAGAATGTATTTGTGTCTTGACTTGCTGCTATGCCCTTGCTTACCAACTACCACTTGATCCGCCGCCACCAAAGCTGCCGCCACCGAAACCACCGAAGCCGCCACCGCCAGAGCTTCCACCTCCGCCCCAACTGCTTCCTCCACTACCGCCGCCACCGAGCATATTACCTAAGATGAATGGTCCGAACCACCCACTTCCTCTCCTGCTCATCATTCCACCACCTCCGCCGCCTGAGCGAATAATTAATACAACAATAATCAGAATGACTATAAAGATCAGCCTTCCGGCACTGCGTGCATTTATAGATTTTCTTGCATGTGGTGTATTGAATTCACCTTTAACCGCTTTGATGATCGCATCTGTTCCTTCATCGATCCCGCGATAATAATCTTCCCCTTTAAAGTTCGGCCTTATAATATCCTGTATGATATCATTACATTCCGCATCTGTTAATGCACCTTCAAGGCCATAACCGGGAGAAATATTGAGCTTCCTGTCGTTCTTTGCGATCAGCAGCACAACACCACTGTTATTTTTTTTGTTACCAACACCCCATGATCTTCCCAATTCGATCGCCGCATCTGCAACATCATAACCATCTAAAGAAGGAACTATAACAACAGCTATTTGTGTGAAGGTGGAATCGTCCAGCCGTAATAGTTTGTTCTCAAGTGCCTGCCGTTGATCTTCGGTAAGTATACCTGCGTAATCATTTACCAGTCTTGCGGGTGAAGGTGGATGTTTTATAACATCTTCCATTGAAACATTACTTCCTTGTTGTGCTGACACAAAAAGAAAAGCAAAAACCATTATCAATATGCAGGAGAGTCTTTTCATTGTTTAATCCTTCAGTTCATCATTTTCCAAAAACGATATCATCTGGTAATTCATTTTTATCCGCAGCACCCATATAAGGAAATTTTTCTGTGAGTGTTGCACCTATTTGCATGATACATTCTTCGATCCCTTTGCTGATATTATCTTTTACAAAATGAGAAAGCATATTCTTTACAGCTTTGTCCCAATAATCAGCCCCAACTTTTTCATAGATGCCCTCGTCTGCAAACAATGCAAGCTCACGACTATTCATAGCAATGTATAACAGCACTGCATTCCTGTTAGCCGTATTTTGCATCTTTAGTTTAAAGAAAATTTCAGAGGCTCTGTCAATAGGATCAACAAAAGGATTTTTACTTTCCACAAAGACCCTTATTTCACCGCTGGTTGTTTTTTCAGATGCCTGGATGGCTTTTACGATCTGCGCCTGTTCTTCGGCAGTGAAGAAAGTTTGTTTCTTTTTAAAAATGGAAAATATACCCAAGTGAATAAAAAATTTAAAATTTAATTTCTACTGCTTTATCTGTTCCGTTGTCTGATTGAAATCCTTCTTTAGGTGCAAAACCCAGCATACCGGCAAATAATTTTGTAGGAAAACTTTTTACAGAGCTATTATAGTCTGCTATTGCTCCATTAAAATCTTTTCTTGCGATTTTGATCCTTCGTTCTGTTCCGATCAACTGGACCTGTAGTTCAGAAAACGCTTTTGTACCTCTCAGTTCAGGATATTTTTCTACTGATATCATTAACCTGTTTGCAGCACCCGCCAATTCATCCTGTGCTGCTGTTTGCTGATTGTATTTATCAGCTGAGATATTTTCAACATTTATTGATGCAGCTTTGGATCTTGCTTCGATGATCTTTTGCAAAGTAGCTTGCTCATAATTTGCACCACCTTTTACTACATTGATCAGGTTTGGAATCAGATCCATTCTACGTTGGTAGGTATTCTGAACTTCATTCCATTGCAACTTTACCTTTTCCTGCTTTTTAACAAGGCCGTTATAGGTACTGATCAGATAGATGCCAAGGATAATTATTATCCCGCCGATTATATAACCCGAATAGCTTTTTTTCTTCATTGATGTAGAATAAGTTGACCAGGTTATTTCTTCATGTCATCAAAGTTCACATCCACTTTCTTTTCTGCACCAGCATCAGCTTTGAAACCTTCTTTTGCATGGAAACCGAACATTCCGCCAAGAATATTCATCGGAAATGACCTTACTTTAGTATTGTATTCATTTATCGCATCATTGAATACTTTGCGTGAGTTCTTTATATTATTTTCTATACTTTCCAATTGATTCTGCAATTGCTGGAATCCTTCTGTTGCTTTTAATGTTGGATAAGATTCAACTGTTGCGAGTAAACGACTTAAAGAACCACTCAGTTGTGACTGTGCAGCCTGGAATTCCGCTACTTTTTCTGGAGTAAGATTATTTGCGTCAATATTTACACTTGTAGCTTTTGCCCTTGCAGCAACCACGTCTGTTAAAGTCTTTTGTTCAAAATTGGCTGCTCCCTTTACTGTATTAACAAGGTTACCCACAAGATCAGAACGATTTTGATATTCAGTCTGCACATTGTTCCATGCCTTCTTAACTGACTCATCCTGTTTTACCAGGCCGTTGTATCCACTGCATCCCCAAAAAATAAGTATTACAACAATTCCGAGTATTACTAATAATCCAGTACGTTTCATTTTATAAAGTTTTAGAGTTTAGGAGATAAAATTAGGTAGTTTCTATATCAAGCGGTAATAATTATTCGGTGAAGTATCGGTTTTTGTAGGTAAGGGGACGGTTGGAAGGTTTAAAAGTTTAAGGTTTAAGGTTGTCTAACCGAAACACTTACTCTCTAATAAAAGAAGTGCCAATAACCTTAAACCTTCCAACATTAAACTTTAAACATTTTAATACCCTGCTTTTGCACCACCGATATTTTCAATCGGATGCCAGGTTGTTTTAATTTCCTGGAGATCCATGATGAAATAAGGTGATTGTGCTTCATCCGCCATCCATTTCACTTTATCATATAATACAATGCGCTTTACGTTCAAGGCAGATTTTTCTTTTATCATCTGTTTTGTTGACGCATCGCTTTCACAATATACTGTTGCATTCACGTCCATATGATCTGCAAAGAAAGGAATGAGTTCTGTAACCTTACCTGTAAGGATATTTACAACACCACCCGGCAGATCTGAACTATTGAGTACTTCTGCAAATGTTACAGCGCAAAGCGGTTTTGAATAAGACGCAAGTACAACACAGGAATTACCCCCTGCGATGATCGGTGCAATAACTGATACAAGACCGATCAGTGAATTATCCTGCGGTGCAACTGCAGCAACCACACCTGTTGGTTCGGGCGTGGAAAAATTAAAATGCGATGAAGCAACGGGATTTACCGAACTAAATGACTGTTGGAATTTATCACACCAGCCACTATAGTAGATCAAACGATCGATAGAAAGATTTACTTCTGCTTCTGCCTGGGCTTTTGTTGCATCCTGTTTCATTAATTCGTCAACGAACTGCGCTTTTCTTCCTTCCAGCATTTCAGCTATGCGATACAATATTTGTCCGCGGTTGAATGCGGCTCTTGCACTCCAGCCTCCAAAAGCTCCCCTGGCAGATCCAACGGCGTCACGAAAATCTTTTCTTGAACTTAAACAAAGATTTGCAAGCTTTTCTCCTTTCCCGTTAGTTGGGGTGTAATACCTGCCGGACTCAGTTCTTGGAAACTGTCCGCCGATATAAATCTTATAAGTCTTTAAAACTTCTAATCGGCTTTCTTCAATAGTATACTTCCCGTTTCCATTTTCGCTGAAGGTAACAGGAGACTTTTTTATGATTGATTTTGACATAGTCATCTAAAGGTTTAAAAGTTTAAGGTTTAAGGTTATTGTTCTTTTTGTCTTATCCCTTTTATCATTGTCTTTCTTAAATACTCAATAAATCTTTGAATCATTCCACTTATTCGAAGTGCCTTTTGACTCAAATCTTTGAATTGCTCTGCATTAATATATTTTCTATCTAAAAGCCTGTATAATTGTGATCTTAATTCATCGCAAGATCCTTTAGCATAGCCAAGAAACAGAATAAATTCTTTTCGGGTGCCTCTTTCAAATCCTTCTGCTATATTATCCATAACAGAACCTGAAGAACCTTCAATTTGTCCGATTAACTGAAAATTTTTTTCCAGTTTTTGTTTATCACTTAAATCGCCAACATTCTCACATAACATTCTACTCAATTTCCACATCTCAAGGTCTTCAAATCTTTTTATTGTTGCCATAGCAAACATTTAAGATCTAATATCATTTAAAAGCTTTGAGTAATCCAGTGAAATAAAACAATTTTTCAGGTTATTTTACTCTTCGCAACCTTAAACCTTTAAACCTTAAACCCTAAACAAGATTCGTATATGCTGCCAGCCCATGCAAGCCACCTTCTCTTCCATATCCACTTTCTTTATAACCACCAAATGGAGATGTAGGATCGAATTTATTATAAGTATTTGCCCAAACCACACCTGCTCTTAACTTGGTTGTCATGTTGAATATTTTAGAGCCTTTGTCAGTCCATACTCCTGCAGAAAGGCCGAACGGTGTATTATTTGCTTTTTCGATCACCTCATCATCTGTTCTGAAACTTTGTATGGTAAGTACCGGTCCGAAAATTTCTTCCTGTGCAATTCGGTTTGATTGTGCAACATTGGTAAAAATGGTTGGCCTGCAATAAAATCCTTTTTTGGGAATTGAGCAGGAGCTTTGATACATTTCTGCACCTTCCTGCTGACCGATCTTCAAATACCTGTTCACCACTTCAAGTTGTTCTTTTGAATTGATTGCTCCGATATCTGTATTCTTATCAAGCGGATCTCCTACGATCAGCGTCTCCATCCTGTCTTTTAATTTCTGTACAACTGTTTTGAAAACTGATTCCTGTACATACAACCTTGAACCTGCACAACAAACATGCCCCTGGTTAAAAAATATTCCATTGATAACACCTTCAACAGCCTGGTCAAGCGGTGCATCATCAAAAATGATATTAGCAGCTTTGCCACCTAATTCAAGTGTTGCTTTTTTATTTGTTCCTGAAATAGCTCTTTGAATAATTTTTCCTACACTTGTTGATCCTGTGAATGCGATCTTATCAATATCAGGATGATTAACGATTGCTGCACCTGTTTCACCTGCGCCGGTAATAATATTTACAACGCCGGGCGGAAGATCAGCTTCCTGTATGATCTCTGCTAATTTTAATGCTGTGAGTGAAGTTGTTTCTGCCGGCTTTAATACGACCGTATTACCTGTTGCCAATGCAGGTGCAATTTTCCATGCAGCCATTAATAGAGGGAAGTTCCATGGAATGATCTGTCCTGCTACTCCCAGCGGCTCAGCATTACGGTTAGGAAATGCATATTCCAATTTATCGGCCCAGCCTGCATAATAAAAGAAATGATTGGCAGCAGTAGGTACATCGAAATCACGGCTCTCACGAATGGGCTTGCCACCATCCAGTGTTTCAATCACCGCAAATTCCCTTGCTCTTTCCTGTATCATGCGGGCAATGCGGTAAATATATTTTGCTCTTTCTTTGGGAACAGTTTTCTTCCATACTTTTTCATAAGCTGTTCTTGCAGCTACCACAGCCTTGTTTACATCCGCAGCATTTGCTTCTGCTATCTCGGATAATTTTTCTTCGTTCGCAGGGTTGATCGTTGCAAAATATTTTTTATTTGAAGGCTTTTCAAATTTGCCATTGATGAACAGGTCATAACGCTCGTTGATCTTTGCTGCACTTTTGCTTTCCGGTGCAGGTGCAAGGTTTCTTGCACTGTCAAATTTGAGTTTAATGGTATTATTCTTTTTAACTGCCATAATTTATTTTTTTTTACCGGCATTTGTAACATTCATCAACATTGTTGTGTCACTCACTTGTGCCGTATATATCTTTATTAATCTTTTTATTTCACGCAAAGTCGCTAAGACAAATACAAAAGACGCTTGCTACTTTGCGAATCTTAGCGTCTTTGCGTGAAACCTAATCAAGTGAAAAATAATCCGGCGATTGATATACTCCCGTCTTCTGTTTCATCAACTGCATTAGTATATCGTTTGCCAAACTGCTTGCGCCAAAACGGAACCATTGATTGTTCATCCATTCTTCTCCCAAAACCTCATTTAACATCACGAGATAATGCAATGCAAGTTTTGCCTTTGAAATACCACCTGCGGGTTTCATTGCAATGCGTTTTCCTGTCTTATAATAAAAATCACGGATCGCTTCCAGCATTACCAGTGTTACCGGCATAGTTGCAGCAGGAGAAATTTTACCTGTGGATGTTTTAATAAAATCTGCACCAGCATACATCGCAATATCGCTTGCTCTTCTTACTTTATCATAAGTAACCAATTCTCCGGTTTCCAATATAACTTTCAATCTTGCTTCACCACATGCTTCTTTCACTGCAGCGATCTCATCAAAAACAAAATTGTATTCCCCCTGGTGGAATTTACCTCTTGAAATAACCATGTCTATTTCGTCTGCACCCTGATCAATTGCATATTTGGTATCACGGATCTTTACATCACGTGGCGCCTGCCCGCTGGGGAATGCAGTTGCTACTGCTGCTACATTAATTCCTGAATTTCCCAAAGCTGTTTTTGCAACCTTAACCATAGAAGGATAAACACAAACTGCTGCTACAGTTGGAAGATCAGGATAAGTATCATGAAGATGTTGCGCCTTATAACAAAGCTGTTTTACTTTTCCATCAGTATCCTTTCCTTCCAGTGTTGTAAGGTCGATCATGTTCAACGCAAGCTTCAAACCGTTTATCTTGGTCTCATTTTTTATACTGCGTTTTGTGAAACGGGATGCCCGTTCTTCAATCCCAACCTGGTCAACTCTTGGGGACAAGGAAAAATCGGGTATTGTTTTGGTTGCGATCATCGATGAATGTTTAAGGTTTGAAGGTTTAAGGTTTAAAGGTTAGAAGCGTTTAAGAATTAAAAAGAGTTTCAGTTTGAACGAACATTAAACCTTAAACTTTTAAACCTTAAACAATTACTGTTAACTAACCAGCACCTCAAGCGCTTTCTTAATTAAGTTCTCTACAGCAGCATTGCTGTCTTTTGAAAATTGCTGTACTACTCTATTAGCTACAATTGCATTTACGCTGAGGCATTCATGCCCTAATAATTTGCCTAACCCGTAAATAGCAGATGTTTCCATCTCAAAGTTAGTGATCCTGTGAGTATTGAACTTAAAATCAGTGAGCTTATTTATAAGGCCGGGACTATTCAAGCCAAGTCTTAAAACCCTTCCCTGCGGACCATAAAACCCCGGGCATGTTACCGTGATCCCTTTATGAAAGCCATCATTGAATTTATTGATCAATGATGGTCCACCTTCAAAAACATACGGAATAGTTATTTCCTTATTAAGTTGTGTTTGAGATACAAATGAATCTATAAGTGCAAGTTCTTCAGATGATTTTTTATAAAAATAATAATTCATGAGATTATCAAGCCCAAGCCCATGAGTTGATGCAACAAAGCTATCTACAGGGATATCTGCCTGTAATGATCCCGAAGTGCCAAATCGAATAATATTCAATTTCCTGAACTCGTTTTTGATCTCTCTTGTATTAAAGTCAATATTAGCAACAGCATCCAGCTCGTTAATAGCGATATCAATATTATCGGGTCCAATACCGGTTGACATTACTGACAATCTTTTATTTCCAATATAGCCTGTATGGGTGATGAATTCACGGTGCTGCAACTGGTGTTCGATCCTGTCGAAATGCTTGCTTACTTTTTTTACACGATCGGGATCGCCTACTACAATAATCGTATCAGCTAATTCTTCGGGTCTCAGATCAAGGTGATAAATGGCGCCGCGGTTGGTAATGATCAATTCTGATTCTGCAATTCTCATATTGACAATTTATTGGGAGGATAAATATAGGACGAATTTTCTTGAACACGAATTCCTTAGTACGAATTAACACCCTAAAGATTATTAAAACTGTCGCGGGTCTCATGACCTGGGACTGTTCGTCATTAATATTTATTTGAATTATTTTTTTTGAAAAAGAAATGAGATAAGTCTTGGTGTTGTAGATCTTGCATCATCATCAAACCATTCCTGAAGGTCAATGCATTTGAAATTGTTCTTTGATGCTGCAGTAAAGAAATCTGAAACATGGTGAACGAAATATTCCAGCTGGATCGTTTCTTCATCCTTTTCAAATCTTGCACGACTTCCTTCGAGTTGTTTATAAGAATGTAGTTCGCAAACATAAAAACAACCATTCTTTTTTAAAGTATTGGCAGCTTGTTCAAAAATGAAATCTATATTTTCAATATGTTCTAAGATGAGACTGCAGGTAATAAGAGTCGCTTTTTTAAAAGGCCATGGTTTGCTGATATCCGCCTGTTGAAATTTTATATTTTCTGCATCGATCTTTTGCTTTGCAACATTCAACATTTCTTCGGAAAAATCAACAGCCGTTATTTTTTCTGCTTTCGTAGCTAGCCATGCTGTGTTTTTGCCAGTACCACAGCCTAATTCCAACACTCTTGAAAAATCTACATTCGCGAGCAATTGTTGGCCTGCGATCAATTCAAGATCACGTGTTTTATTTTCAACAGTGTCGTATGTAGGTGCCCAGTTATTGTATGCGTTTTGTGTATTCATAACACGAATTTGAGGCACGAATTTCACGAATTAACAAAAGCATTCGGCTATTGCCGATTCACGATTGCCGTTTGCCGTTAATTATTTTTTTATCGCAGCAATACCTGGCAATTCCTTTCCTTCAAAATATTCAAGCATAGCACCACCACCGGTAGAAACATAACTTACTTTGTCTGCAAGGTTGAATTTATTTACTGCAGCAACACTATCACCGCCACCTACCAAACTAAAAGCGCCTCTCGCTGTTGATTCAGCAACAGCCAATGCTATGGATTTAGTACCATTTTGAAATTTTTCCATTTCGAACACACCCATCGGGCCATTCCATAAAACGGTTTTTGATTTGTTGATGATCTCACTGAAAATACCAACGGCTTTGGGACCAATGTCCAATCCCATCCATCCTGCAGGTATCGCATCACTAGGACGAACTTCTGTATTTGCATCTGCAGCAAATTTATCGGCTATAACGGAATCTTCAGGTAAGTGAATGCTTACTCCTTTTTCTGTGGCTTTCTTTAATATTTCAAGTGCGGTATCAAGACGATCATCTTCGCAAAGTGAATTGCCGATATTGCCGCCTCTTGCTTTTAAAAATGTATAAGCCATGCCACCACCGATGATGATATCGGTTGCACGTTTCAATAAATTTTCGATGATGAGAATTTTATCAGAAACTTTTGCTCCGCCAATAATTGCAGTAAAAGGTTTTTCAGCTCCATGTAATACTTTTTCTGCGCTCACCACTTCTCCTTCCATTAATAACCCGAACATTTTTTTATTTGAATCAAAAAAATCTGCGATCACTGCTGTAGATGCATGTGCCCTGTGTGCGGTACCGAATGCATCATTCACATATACATCTCCAAGCTTACTTAGTTTTTCTGCAAATGCCTTATCGCCTTTTTCTTCTTCTTTATAAAAACGAAGGTTTTCCAACAGCAATACTTCTCCTCCCTGTAGCCTGTTGGCTGCTTCTGTGGCTGTTTGCCCGATGCAATCATCTGCGAAATAAACTTTAGCTCCCAGCAATTCATGTAAATGAACAACAAGATGTTTTAAAGAATATTTATTGGTGGGGCCTTCTTTTGGACGGCCAAGATGGCTCATCAGGATTGCGCTTCCCCCATCATTCAATATTTTTTTTATTGTTGGAAGGGTGGCTGTCATCCTTGTATCGTCGGTGATGTTGAATTGTTCATCCAAGGGAACATTGAAATCTACCCGAACGAGGGCTTTAACGCCGTTGAAATTGAAAGAAGAAAATGTTGACATAGTTTACCCCCTGTCCCCCTAAAGGGGGAACTTAGTTTTAAAGTTTATAAAATATACAAGCCTTTCAATAATTGAAAGGCTTGTATTGTATTGTTGAATAAAGAACTAATCGTACAAGTGAGTGACACAACGATGTTCAGTAAAGTTACAAATGTTTGTTAACTAATCATCTTTGCTTTCATCTCCTCCATAATCAGTTCCCCCTTCAGGGGGCGGAGGGGGTTATTTAGAGATCAATCCTGCGAAATGATGAACTGTACGCACTAACTGTGATACATAGCTCATTTCATTGTCGTACCAGCTAACAGTTTTTACCATTTGTTTATCTCCCATGGTCATCACTTTTGTTTGTGTAGCGTCGAACAATGAACCATAATGGATGCCGATCACATCGCTGCTCACGATCTCATCTTCATTATAACCAAAGCTTTCGTTGCTTGCTGCTTTCATTGCTGCATTGATACCTTCTGCAGTGGCTGGTTTTTCCAGTATGCTGTACAATTCAGTAACAGAACCTGTGATAACCGGGATCCTTTGTGCGCCTCCATCCAATTTACCTTTTAACTCTGGCAATACAAGTCCAATTGCTTTTGCAGCACCGGTGCTGTTAGGAACGATGTTGGCAGCAGCTGCCCTGGCACGGCGAAGATCACCTTTTGGATGTGGAGCATCCAGAGTATTCTGGTCATTTGTATAAGCATGAATGGTACTCATGATACCTGTAACGATACCAAAATTATCGCTCAATACTTTTGCCATTGGCGCCAGGCAGTTGGTAGTACAGCTTGCACAGCTGATGATGGTTTCGCTGCCATCAAGTATAGCATGGTTTACGTTGTAAACAACTGTTTTTAGATCGCCTGTTGCAGGAGCAGAGATAACCACTCTTTTTGCGCCGGCTTTAATATGGGCTTCAGCTTTGTCTTTATCAGTAAAGAAACCGGTACTCTCGATCACTACATCCACGTCGTGCTGTCCCCATGGAATTTGAGCAGGATCTTTTTGCGCATATATTTTTACTTCATGGCCATTTACAACGATCGCATTATCAGTAGAAGTTACTTTTTCATCAAACCTTCCCTGTGCGCTATCATATTTTAATAAATGAGCCAATACTTTAGGGCTTGTAAGATCATTGATAGCCACTACATCAATACCTTCCATATTGTGTATTTGGCGGTAAACGAGGCGGCCGATACGACCAAATCCATTGATTGCAACTTTTACTGTACTCATAGATAAAATTTGAATGGTGAACTGATTTTTTTGCGTGTGCAAAAGTACAGGAATTAGGAGGATTTTCAGGAATAATATTTAAAAAAAAACTGATAGGGTTATTAAGGGAAAAACTGATATAGTCAGCATGGCTAAATTAAAGATTTTTTTCGCAAAAAAACACTATGATCCGCCCTTCTTACTTATTATAATTGGAATTCTTTTGTTTGTTTCATGCAAAAAGAATACGAATGAAAATAATATTATAACGTCGCCGAATTCAAATACCACTGATAGTGCTTACCTATATAAAGCCTATACCATTAATTCTTCTTCAGTACCAGACACTACATTCTCAACTTTTTTTACGATAATACCAAAAGGCTCATCAATATAACTGACAGTTCTCTTTCTGATCAGCACACAGGTTATGAAACATTTTATTATAATGGAACCGACAGCAACTTGTATCGCTGGGAATCTATCCAGGATTATGGAACGGAAAGAGACACGACGAATCATTATTATTTTTATAATACATCCGGACAAATGACGGTAGACTCGTGTATTGTAAGTTTCAGAGATATGACAACTAATGAATACAATTCTTTTTTAAATGTTACCAAATACGAATATGCTGCGACGAATATTTATATGATTGTAACCGACCAGGGACTTAATCCTGCCGGCCCGATTAGTGTAAGCCAAACTGATACTGCAATACTCAACAGTATTGGAGACGTAGTAACAAATATTGATCATCAACCCGATCATGAATCAAATTTCAATCTCACTTACAACAACCAGCTTAATTATATACCACACCTGAATAAGAATATCCTGCCCGCCTTAGCTTATTGGGCACAATCTATTTTTAGAAGTAAATACTGCGTAACACAGCTTCATGAAATAAGGACTGGGTTTGGGCCATACGATTATACTTCAGGTTATATCTATTCGTTTGACGGCAGCGGCAAGGTCGTGGAAATAGTTCAAAATTTCAGTAATTCACCTGGCATTTATCAAAAAACTGTTCTTGTATACGAGGTATTATAAATAGCTGCTCTTTAAAAATCGGGATATTGGCCTTATATTCTTAAAAAATTTGGCTGCAAAACTCCATGGTGTTATCTTTGCCGTCCTTTAAAAGAGATGCCGCGTTGGTCAAGAGGTTAAGACGCCTCCCTTTCACGGAGGAATCACGGGTTCGAGTCCCGTACGTGGTACGAATCAGGAAGCCTTTTCATATATTGAAGAGGCTTTTTTTATTGGGGTGGTCTTTAATTTGTAGGGTTCAATAGAATGTTCAATGGTTGAGACGGAACGCCGGGTATGTTTAGTCAACTCTGTGAAACTCTGTTTTAACTCCTTTAACTCTGTAGTTAAAAAATATTCAATAAATAATCAACATATTATTTTCGATGTTCAAGGACTTTACAACTACTGAAATAAACAAGGTGATGGATGAAGCCTGGCAGGCTTTTCACATTTACAGGAAAATGAGCCTGAAACAACGAGCCGATTTCATGCGCAGCATTGCCATTGAAATAGAAAATTGTGGCGATGCTTTGATAAAAACAGCCATGCAGGAAACAAATTTACCCGGGTTAAGATTAAAAACTGAAAAGACAAGAACCATATTCCAATTGAACAGCTATGCAGCTTTTTGTGAAAGCGGCCAATGGCTGGATGCAAGAATTGATACAGCAGATTCGAACAGGAATATACCCAAGCCCGATATCAGGAAAATGCTGGTTCCGCTTGGGCCGGTAGTGGTTTTTGGCGCAAGCAATTTCCCCTTTGCTTATTCCACCGCAGGAGGCGATACGGCTTGTGCATTTGCTGCGGGCTGCCCGGTGATTGTAAAAGCACATCCTGCTCATGCAGCAACAAGTGAGATGGTTGCCAACGCTATTATGAACGCTGCTGTTTTATGCAATATGCCAAAGGGATTATTTACACATGTTCATGGTGCTTCTGTTGAAGTTGGTGAAACGCTGGTAAAACATCCCTATACAAAGGCTGTTGGCTTTACAGGATCATTTGCAGGTGGCAAACAATTATTCGATTGGGGCAATCAACGCAAAGAACCCATTCCTGTTTTTGCAGAAATGGGAAGCGTGAACCCTGCTTTTTTATTGCCGGATAAAATGAAAACTTCTGCTGCGGATGTAGCGAAACTTTATGCAGCATCTATTACCCAAAGTGTGGGACAGTTTTGTACCAACCCGGGTATTATCATTGGTATAGAAAGTAACGATCTTGAAACTTTTAAAAATGTTTTATCAGCTGAAATAAAAAAAGTTGCACCTGCGGCTATGCTTAATAGTGGGATCTATAAAAATTTCATTGATAAGAGGGAAAAAGCATTGAAGCAGGATAAAGTTAAAATTGTTGTTACTAATACTGATTTGCCGGATGTGGGAACAACCAACGCTGATATAATGGCCAGCCCGACAATTGCCACAACAACAGCAAAAAATTTTATCTCTAATTCATTATTACATCAGGAAGTTTTTGGGCCTTACTCTATAATTGTATGTTGTGAAGATATGAATGAGATGAAACAGGTTGCATTGAATCTTGAAGGACAACTAACTTCAACATTAATGGCTACAGAAGATGACATAAAAAATAACGAAGCACTTGTTGAAGCAGTAAAAAATATTTGTGGTAGGTTTATTTTGAATGGCGTTCCAACAGGTGTGGAAGTATGTTTAAGTATGCAACATGGTGGCCCCTTTCCTGCAACAACCGACAGCAGGTTCACTTCTGTAGGTGCAGATGGAATAAGGAGATTTGCCAGACCAATTGCTTTTCAAAACTGGCCGGACAACCTTTTGCCGGATGAATTGAAAGACGATAATCCTTTAGGAATTCGTAGAACAGTAAATTCTGAATTATGAGCTCTGAATTATGAATTGGTTCTTGCAAATCTGAAGAGTCTAATTTATGAACTATGAATGTGGATTTTATAACCACAGAGTTAAAAGAGTTTTACACAGAGTTTCACAGAGTAATAGAGTCAACTCTGTGAAACTCTTTTTTAACTCTATACTACTCGGTGGTTAATTTTTTCTGGCCGCTGAAATAAGCGGCAATAATAAACGACAAAATAAAATAAGAGATCAAAATATATTTCATATACACTGCATAAGTTGAAGCCCCAAACCAATCACCTGTATAAAATATAATTCCTATACCTGTTGCACATTTTAAAAATTCCCAGGCCAGTGCGTATTTGTTTTTATCCATGAGTTCGGTAAATGCATAAACATACAGGAAAATAAATCCCCCATAAATAAATATTTGTGGTTTACCTATTGATGCAATGTTTCCAAAAAGATAGCTTACAAATAATAAAAGCAGGATCATTTGTATCCATGTCCATGCAAGAAATAATGTTGAAAAACCTGTATCATATTTTTCAAATGCATACACGTCTTCGATCTTATAAACAGGAAATTTTTCTGCAACATCTGAAGGCCGCCAGCCAGTTGGTTTGTACCATACCCTTAATTTATCTTTCCAGCTTTTTGCATGCCATGCATCTTTAAAAAGTAACAGCATGTGCTGGAAGTTTATTTTGATGGGATTCCAGGTACGAACCGGCCTTGTTATTCCATATACAGCAGGAACTTCTTTTAGTTCTTCCTGGAAAGTACCGAATATTTTATCCCAGAAAATAAATATCTGCCCGTAATTCTTATCAATGTATTCTTTGTTAATAGCGTGATGAACACGATGATGAGAGGGAGTTACAATGATCTTTTCTAAAAATCCCATTTTGCCAATATGCTGAGTATGGTACCAGAACTGTGCAAACAAATGCAACGGTGCAACAACTGCAATAACAGTGGCAGGTACACCTAATAAAGCTGCAGGTATCAATAACACTACAAACAGGCGAACAAAAACAGAAACGCTTTGTCGCAGTGCACAGGCGAGATTAAACTCTTCACTGCTGTGATGAATGATATGGCTGTTCCAGAAAAAATTTATCCTGTGATCAAGCGCATGCACGGTATAACCAGCAAAATCCAATACAATAAATGCAATAAGATAAGTGAGCCAGGTTGCATTGATATGTGTCAATGCAATTTTACCAACCAGCCATTCGTAAGTGATCAATGCAACACTTAAACCCAATACATCTTTTGTTACATTGGTAACACCGCTACTGAGGCTGCTGATCATATCCATACTTCTTACCGTATCCTTTCCTTTTCGCCAGCCATACCATTTTTCAAATAATACCAGCAGCAAAAAGATGGGCATTGCGATCAGGAGAATTTTACCATATGCTTCCATAATTCAAAATTGAGCCAAGTTTGGGAGAATAACAAACTTTGAGTTGCTTGCCATGGGAAGATAATAACCACAGAGCTGCAAAAGTGCAGGGTAAAGTATTTATGAAGTCCACAAATCCCAATCACAGCAAGATATTGTTTGAACAAAAATCAATATCTTACTGAATACATTTTTCCTCACATGATTCCGTAACTACATTTTATCACCCTAAATATTATCTATGCAATCTACTTCTACGCAAAAAAAAATAACAGCTCTTTTAAAAAAAACCTTACTGGGCCTTTGCTTATGTTGTTTTATTACAAACAACATAAATGCACAGTTCTATGTGAATGGAAATTTAAGCACTGGCAACCTTGTAAGTTCTGGTGAAGTAGCTCCCACTGGTTTTAACTGGAGTGAAGTTCAGACCGGTAATATGACTTCCGGTTATTCTGCAAATATTGCACAATCCATCACGGTAGCTGATGATTTCACCGCAATTGAAGAATGGAACGTAAACAAATTTACCTGCTATGCTTATTCAACAGGTTATACAGGTACAACTTCTCCATTTACAGACCTCAGGCTACAGATCTTTGATACCGACCCATCAGTTGGTAATCCTGCACCTATCTTTGGCGATCTCAACACAAACAGGTTTAGCGTTTCTTCTTCCGCTTCTTTGTATCGCATTTTTAATGCAATGGCCAATACCAACAGGCAGGTCTGGAAAATTGAGGCAAATATCTCGATCAGTTTGAATCCGGGCACTTATTGGGTAGAATGGCAGGTTGGCACATCACAAGCATCTAATTTTTCTCCACCAAGTACAGTAGCAGGAACAATCACACAACCGGGAAACAATGCTATGCAACATGACCTGGCAAATAGTACATGGGTAGCTATATTGGATGGACCCAATGCAACAGATCCACAGGACATGCCATTCCGGATTGATTATACCTGTGCCAACCCGACAACAATTATTACACAGCCAGTAAATGATACTGCCTGCGTAGGAACCAGCGCAACATTTGATGCTACAGCTACAGGCAGCAATCTTACTTACCAGTGGCAGGTGAGTACAGATGGTGGTGCAACTTTCGCCGACTTCCCTGCTGCAACTTCTTCTACATTTATTACCCCACCTGCTACGATGAATATGAATTACTGGATGGTACAAGTGGTCATCACGGGATGTGGCTATCCTGTAGTTTCAAATACCGCAATTTTATGGGTTTATGATGGAGCGCTTATAACAACACAACCGCTTAATGCCAGTGTTTGCTCTGGAGATGATCAAACCTTTAGTGCCGCAGCAACAGGTTATAATGTTAATTACCAATGGCAGGTAAGTCCATTGGGTTGTACCGGCCCCTTTACAAATCTTGTTGCAGGAACCGCCCCAACTTATACGGTATACAATGTGAACGCTGCACAGGATGGTTATGCATACCGATGTGAAATTATAAGCTCCTGTAACAGTTCTCCTGTTTTTACCGATTGCGCTATTTTAACGGTAGGCGGCGCCGTTAGTATCAATACACAACCTGTAAACCAGGATGTATGCAATGGTTCCAACGCATTATTTGCAGTGGCAGCAAATTCCAGTGCCGCAACTTATCAGTGGCAGCAAAGCACTACAGGTTGTTCAGGAACTTTCACTGATATGCCAGGGGAAATATCAGCCAACCTTACTTTAACAGGAGTTAGCCCTGCACAAAATAATAATGCATACAGGTGTGTGGTATCTTCTTCCTGTGCTGCAGCGGTAACTTCAGATTGTGCCATTTTAACTATAGAGTCTATAGATATAACAACACAGCCCGTTGATCAACGTGTATGTGAGTTATCAACGGTGGTATTTAATGTTGCGACAAGTGCAACAGGGGTAAGTTATCAATGGCAGGTAAGTACAGATAATGGAAATACCTTCACCGATGTTCCATGGGCAACTTCGAGTGATCTGACCATACCTGATGTGACGGCTTCTTACTATGGCAATAAATACCGGGTGCTCCTTACAAATAGTATTTGCACTGATCCAGTCATATCAGATGTTGCAACACTGTATGCTTACCATAATATTTATATCAATCCCCAACCATTCAACGCTTCAGTTTGTGAAAATGTACAAGCAGATTTTTTCGTAGGTGTAAATCCGAGCTATCCTGATCCAACCGCAACATATCAATGGCAGTATAGTACAGACAATGGAAATAATTTTTCAAATATAACTGGTGCAACGGGGCCGGATCTATTTGTTACAGCCACACAAGCAACGAATGGCTACCAGTATCATGCTACCGTCACAGGAATATATTGCCCATCAACGATTGTTTCCAACAATGCAATATTAACGATCGATGTTCCTCCTGTTGCAACAATAACTGCCAATCCAACCAATACTGCCTTATTGGATGGACAATCAGTTGTATTAACCGCAACGGCAAATCCCCCGGGAGCAAATACCTGGTCATGGCAGGAAGATGGGATTGATATGGGCGAAAACGGCAATTCAATTACAATAGACTATGGTGACGGTGAGACTGGTCATAGTTATACAGTTACTGCTTACACCGTTCCTGGAAATTGCTCATCCGTTTCTAATGCGATCGTTGTGAGGGATTCTGCTGATGGCGGCCGTTTCATGATCGCTGCAAATCCGAACAATGGAATTTTCAACGTTATTTGTCCGCACATTCCTGCACAAAGCAGCCTGGAAATTTTTGACGGGCATGGGCAAAGGGTGTATTTTAAAAATAACCTTCCAGCTAATCAATCGATACCAGTTGATATCCATTCAGCGGTATCAGGAGTTTACATAGTTGTTGTAAACAATGGCGCTGCGGAAAGATTGGCTACGGGCAGGGTTGTCATTATTCACTAGAAAAATTATAGGTATTAACCCCCCGATGCATCGGGGGGTTAATGCTATTGCATCATGATAAATTTCTACAACTAAGTACCCATTTTGTGGAATAAAATCCAATAGAAATTTTTAATAACAATATTATCAGGTTATTCCCGTTTAGAAATTACCGGCATAAATCTGGTACTATTTTATATCCAATTCCAAAAAACAGGACAATGAAAAAACAAACTGCCAATACAACTAATTCACCAAGGCTTAAAACTAAAAAGACTCCTTCCAAAATAAGCTCCCGTAATATGTACACAGAAGCCGATCTTGGTGAAGACATCCTGAGTATATCACTGTGTTCTGTTTATCCTTCAGTAAAACAGCTTTTGAATAATATCTTCAACAGGTCGTATGTATTTCAATATTGATAAAACTGGTAAGATGGGTGTGTTTATCTTAAACTGATCCAACAGTTAACATTAATTTTATTCAGTAAATTGATATTGTTAATGTTTACCAATGCGCTCTCTCTTCTTCCGCAATCTCTTTTTTATCATCCTGCAACCAGGATTAGTAGCAGGCTTGTTTCCATACCTGCTATTGGAAAATAAAGCGCATGGTTTATTTATTCCGCCATTTACAACTCATCATTATGCCGGAGCATTTTTATTTGCAGCTGGTTTTGTGATCATGATGATGTGCGTCATTGATTTTGCTGTAAAAGGAAAAGGAACACTTTCTCCGGCTGACCCAACAAAAAATCTTGTTATTACAGGTTTATACAGGTTTTCACGCAATCCAATGTACATTGGTGTAATGCTGGAATTGATCGGGGAAGCAATCTTTGCCCAGGCAAATAGTTTAGGGACCTATGCTTTTGTAATATTTATATGTTTCAACATATTTATCCTGGTTCATGAAGAACCAAGATTGAGAAGAGATTTTGGAGAAGCATATAATAACTATTGCAAAAAAGTAAGAAGATGGCTTTGAGTAACCATCGCAAATATGCTATTGCATTTCTCCATCACTCTCCGTACTTTTCTACCCTAAATTTTATGTTATGAAAAAGACATTAATGGTCATTGCGATCGTATGCTTTCATTATTGTTGTTTGTCACAGCAAAAGGATTATAAAGTTGTGTTTGATATTTCCAGCGCTGATTCCGTAAGCCAGAAAGCTGTTGTACGTGAGGTTGAAATTATAAAAACAAATAACCCGGATGCTAAACTGGAAGTAGTTGTTTATGGCCAGGCGTTGAATCTTGTTATAAAAGATAAATCAATGTATGCAGAAGGAATAGAGAAATTACTGGCTATAAAGGATGTATCGTTTAAAGTATGCTCCATTACCATGAAAAGGAACAATGTTGATAAAAGCCAGCTATTAGCGAATGTAGAAGCTGTTCCTGATGGTATTTATGAGATCATTTCAAAACAACGGGAAGGATGGGGTTATATCAAGGTTGCTCACTGAGTGATTGCATGATTTGAAGATTTGAAGATTAGTTGAGGAATATAATGATGCACAAGAGTGCGACGCCAATGAAGGCGGGCTTTGTAATAATGTTTGGTAAATAAAAATAGGCAATATTAATCGGGGCAACATTCATAGTCCAGCACTTCGATTGCTTTGTCATAATATTCTTTTGCCCTTTCCGGTGTGCTGCCGATACAAACCATTCCTAATTTTCCGTATTCGGAAAGCGCACCAACAAGATGAAACATCACTCCTTCCTGTGCAGCGCCGTCGTACATAAGTGAATTGAACATCGCGATATCAATAAGATCGTGTGGTGTTAATCCTATATATTTTTCACTGGTAACATTATCAGATGCGAAATAACACCTTGTATTGCCGCTGGCAGTTATAAATTCTCCTTTGTCGGCATGGTAAATTCCATCCGTGAGGAATTGCAGCATTAGGAATGGATGCGTAGTGCCGCCTTTGCGAAGGTTTATCTCGATAGCATAATGTTTCCAGCTGCCATCATCCTGTTTTACAGAAATGAAGTCGATACCAAACCTGCCCATCACGCCTTTGTCAACCAGTGTTTGTGCTATCTTTTGTCCTGCTGCGCCGATCTCAATACTATAAGTTTTATCTGCAGGAAAGATAGCCCCCAAAAATATCTGGCCCTCATCTCCACCCAGCATTTGATCATGCGTACTAACGATATCAATTTTTTTATTTGGGTTGATGACACATTGAACAGAAGGAGACATCTTTATTTCACCTTCCAAAAACTCTTCTACAATGCCGCCCATTTCGTTGAACTTATCAAAGAATAATTTTTCTGTTACTTCTGCAGAAACCGGCCTGGTGCATTCCAATAAAGTAGCTGCCAGGTTTTTTTCAAGCTTATCGTCAATACTAACCTGGGGATAACGATACAAAGCATTTCCATCACCGCTAAAACCATCATTCATTTTTATCACAGCTTTGCGCATGGCGGGATATTTTCTTTTCAATGCAGCAAGTGCATTTACAATTTCTTCTTTTGTATTCAGGTCCTCAAATCCATCAGGCAGATCGATGCCTGCTGCACGGAAAGTTTTGCGGCTACCAGATTTTGATCCTTCATAAAATTTATCCGGATCTGTTCCAAACAATGGTATGCCCAATTGTACAGCAAGTGTTTTCTCAAGGCTGGTAATATTGTAACAGGTAAGATGCGAAGAGCCGATATCAGTGATACATTTCCTGATGGTTTCAATCAATCTGGGCCTGTCGAGTATTTTTTGTGTGAGCGCTTTGGAAGATGAATCAAAACAACTGAGCAAAGTAAGTCGTTTTCTTGCGTGGCTACCGGTAATGCCTGGTAGCAACGTAAGATAATAATCAATGATCACATCAGAAATAGGTACACTGGTTATATAAATGATCTTTGTTTGCGGCATGCGCAAAAGCATGAGCAGGCAAAGCATCCTTTCTTCATAATGAACAATGCCTTTTACTTTTGAGAGAATTTCCTGGTCAAGTGTAAGAGATGGTAAGATAACTACTGTACGAGGTGCCAGTTTATCAGGAAAAACCTCTTCGTATTGTTTATTGAGGATCTCCTGAACGTTATTGAATGCTATCTTTTCTTCTGCAGAACCAGGGGCAGGGTAACTTGTATCCCGGATAAAGGTTTTTCTGTTGACCTTAGGTGTTAATGACATTGACTGATCCTTTTGGGGAAGTTAGCAAAAACTTCTTAAAAAAAATTGTTACCCTTTAATATCAAATAAATGAACGTTATGGCAACCCGATCTCGTAATGTCTTTCAGGTATCTCTACATCCAAAAATCCTTTTTTCACCAGCATATTCTTAAAATCAATTTGTACCGGATACTCACCATGCACAAGAAAAAGCTTTTTTACCTGGCGAGGATCCTGGCAGCCGAGAAACTGTAACAGGTCTTTGTAATCACCATGGGCGCTCATGCTGCGCATCTCACCTATCTCTGCATTCACTTCATGTACCTGGCCAAAAATACCTACTTCTTTAGGATGTTCTTTCAGTCTTCCTCCCAATGAATTTGGTTCGCAATAACCTGTAAGCACAATACTGTTGCGGCTGTTCTCGATATTATTACTGATATGGTGTTTTATTCTTCCGGCATCGGCCATACCGCTTGCCGAAATGATGACGCATGGATTTTTATAATAGTTGAGCAATTTAGATTCATCAACAGAGTTGATAAACTTCAGTCCTTTAAATGAAAACGGATCATCATCACTTTGTAATACTTTTTGTATACGTGAATTAAAATAATTGGGATAACTCTTAACTATCTGAGTTGCTTTAATACTGAGAGGGCTATCAACAAAATATTCAAGTGCCGGAAGACGGCCTTCCAGTTCAAGCTGGTTAAGTGTATACAATATTTCCTGCGTACGGCCCACGCTGAATGCAGGCATTAATAATTTTCCTTTTTTATCCAGGCAGGTATGTTTGATCCAATACAATAATGCATCTGCAGTTGGATTCTGATCGTCGTGTAAACTATTACCATAAGTTGATTCGAGTAAAATATAATCAGCCTGTGAAAAAACAGCAGGGGATTTTAATATAAGATCACGATAGCGGCCAACATCTCCACTAAATGTTATACGCGTTTGTTTCCCTTTTTCTGTGATCCTTAAATTAACGACTGCGCTTCCAATGATATGGCCTGCATCAGAATAACAAACTTCAATACCTTCTTCTATCTTATACCATTGTTCGTAATCCACTACTACAAATCTTTCTGCAGCAAGCAATGCATCAGCTGTTGTATATAGCGGTTGAATATATGGCTGTCCCTGTAATGCTCTTTTCTTATTCTCATATTTTACATCATTCTCCTGTATACCTGCAGAATCTTCCATCAGTATTGAAGCAAGGTCTTTGGTAGCTGGTGTTGCATAAACATTTCCTTTGTACCCATCCTTGATCAGTTTTGGTATCAGCCCGCAATGATCTACGTGTGCATGTGAAAGAATTAAATAATCAATTTCTTTTGGATCAAAGCCCCATTCCTTATTAAGTATGTCTGTTTCATCGCCCATACCCTGGAACATACCACAATCAAGCAGTATCTTTTTTCCATTGGAAAGTGTAAGAAGATGTTTTGAACCTGTAACTGTGCGTGCTGCACCATGGAATGCTATTTTCATTTTTGTATCGTTTAATGTTTAAAAGTTTAAGGTTAGAAATTTTCTATATAATATAGTTAAGGCCATCAAGTTAAACGACCTTAAACTTTTAAACCTTAAACCTTTCAATGGTTAGCTATTTACTGCCAACCAACTCATCATCCCCATACCCTTTTCAATTGCCCGTTCATCTATATTAAACGTTGGGGTATGAACGCCGCTGGTAATATTCTTTTCTTTATTTCCAACCCCGAGCCTGAAAAAACATCCCGGTATCTTGTGGGAATAAAATGCAAAATCTTCTGCACCCATTCTTAATTCAGTTTGAGAAACATTTTCTTTGCCTGCATATTTTTCGGCATTTATCCTTGCTGCTTCACTCAATGATTCATCATTTAAAACAAATGGATAACCAATATCGATCCTCACTTCTGCATCTGCGCCCATTGATTGTACGAGTTCGCGGCTTTGCTGAATGATGAGATCATGTGCTTTAAAGCGCCATGCTTCATTCATTGCCCTGAAAGTTCCCATTAGTTTTACTTCAGAAGGAATCACATTTGTAGTATTGCCACCCTGGAAAGAAGTTATTGAAAGTACTGATGGATTAAAAGGATCATTATTCCTGCTGATGATCTGTTGCAGCGATAATACCAGCTGGGCACCGATCAGTATTGGGTCTGCAGTAAATTGTGGTGCTGCAGCATGACCACCCTTTGCTTTGATCGTAATATATATCTCATCTGCACTGGCCATTACCATTCCCCCGCGGAAACTGAATTTTCCAACTTCCATTCCAGGATGTACATGCAACGCAAATATTTTTTCCGGTGCCGGGTTTTCAAGTACACCTTCATTTATTAATAGACTTGCACCGCCGGGGTTTTTTTCTTCACCAGGTTGAAAAATTAATTTTATTGTCCCGTCCCATTCGTCTTTTAATTCATTCAGGATCTTTGCTGCACCCAACAAACAACTTGTATGCACGTCATGGCCGCAGGCATGCATCACGCCGTTCTTAGTTGATTTATACTTAACATTGGTTTCTTCTATTATAGGCAATGCATCCATATCCGCCCTTAATGCAATAATTCTTGAAGAAGGATTTTTTCCACTGATCAAACCCACAACACCCGTGGTTGCTTTTACTTCAAACGGTATTTTCAAAGCGGCGAGTTTTTCCTGGATGAATTTTGATGTTTCAAATTCCTGGTAACTCAATTCAGGATTGGCGTGTAGATGATGACGTACTTCAATAAACTCAGAAGAATAAGCAGCGGCGAGTTTTTTTATTTTATCAATCATGAACGATTTGAAGATTTGGAAATTTGAAGATTTGGTGATTAGAAGTTTTTAATAGTTTGTAAGGTATTTATATTTAAGAAGAAAATGATGAAGTTTAAGATGCGATTCATCTTCAAATCAATTATCATCTCCGGCAGCCGGTCTTGTTTTATCCGGCTTCACTTCTACCATTTCCGGAACTACATAAATATTACCTAAAACAATTTTTGCATCTGACAATTGTTTTCTCATCTTGTTGGCATCATCTTCTAAAAGAAAATCTCCGAATTTTAATTTTATATAAGGAGACTGGAAGATCATATATACGTTGTGTTCAGGATAATGTTGCAGTAATTTGGAGCGAAGCTGAATAGCCTGGTTCCTGTCGGTAGTACTCATTAACATCAACCTAAACCCTTTTTCCAGGTGGGTTTTATAAGAAAGCCCCTCATTGTATTCAGCCATTTTTTTTCCAAGCATATCAATACGATCATCCTTGGTTACTGTTACAAGGTGTTTCTTTACAGAGTCGCTGCTTGTTGTTTGTGTATAAGCTGCGCTAAGTATCATGTTCAATAATGCAAGCAGGGCGATCTTTTTCATTTTAATTTTTATTGATGTGCTCTTTTTCAAAAATCATTCCATCATTTTTAATATCGAATTGCCCAGGATCATTACATAGCACCCTCGTAACCCCGGCACCTACTAAGTTATGGATAAAACCATGATCAACACTATCACCTGATTTCAATTGTATGACATTGGCCAGGTGTGTGCGGATCAATTTTACTATTTCAATGTTTACAGCCTGTTCGGCAAAGCCTGATGAAACCTGGATAAAATCCACTCCCGCTGCACCATACAGGTCGCAGCAGGCAATGATCTCTTCATGGGTAAGCACACTTGCTTCTATAATTACCTTAACGATCTTTTCACTTTTCCTTATCACAGTCAACAATGTATTGAGCTCTTTGGCGAGGTATTGCCAATCTTTATTTTTTAAAGCAACAAGATTGATCATAATATTGAGTTCGTCTGTGCCATCCACAATTGCAAGTACAGTTTCTGCAAGTTTTGATTCAATGGCATTATAGCCAAATGGGAAACCAACAACAGTAGCAACTTTTACATTCGTTCCGGTTGTGAGTGCTTTTGCTTTTTTTACAAACATGGGTGGTATACAAACTGCGGCAAATTCGTATTGCATTGCTTCCATACACACACGTTCAATATCCGTTATTGTTGTAGTTGGTTTTAAAAAACTATGTTCGATAAAAGAAGCGGTGTTCATTGGACAAAAATACCTAAGAAAAAATGTAAAAGGTAAAATATTAAACACAAAATGTAAAAGGATAGCGCACCAGGAGCTATCTAACTTTTACATTCATTACTTTACATTTTATATTTTACATTTACGTCATGCTTAAATATCTCTACTTATCCATTTTATTTGCGTTTCTGTTTACAACTATTTCGGCCCAACAACTAAGCCCCGGCTTTGATAAGCAGGAGTTCATAGAACTATTAAAGATCGGTGCAAGAACCACAGCTGACAGTTCTTATTACAGAAAAATACCTGCTCCACAACATTCCTCCTTAATATACCAGTCGCAAAAAGTTGGATTCGATAACTTATGGCAGTTATGGCGTTTTAATAATGAGGTTGCTGTTATCAGTATAAGAGGTACTACCAAAACAGCGGTAAGTTTTTTTGCAAATATGTATGCCGCCATGGTGCCTGCAAAGGGCAAACTTGACCTGGAAAAAGACTTCAGTTTTGAATATGAACTTTCTGCTGATAAAAGAGCTGCTGTACATGTGGGTTTTCTGATTGCCTTGGCATATCTTTCAAGGGATATCGAACCAAAGATCGATTCATGTTATAAAACAGGCATAAAAGAATTCATCATCGCAGGTCATAGCCAGGGAGCTGCTATTACTTACCTGCTCACTTCTTACCTGGAACATTTAAAAAAAACGGGAAGATTGCCAAATGATATCCGCTTTAAAACATGTGCGTCTGCTTCACCTAAGCCAGGCAACCTGTATTATGCATACGATTTTGAGAACCTTACCAAAAATGGCTGGTCGTACAATGTTGTTAATTCGGTTGATTGGGTACCGGAACTTCCGTTCTCGATACAAACGATCAATGACATGAGCGAAACAAATCCATTCCTGAATGCAAAGAAGATGATCAAAAAACAAAAATTTCCTTCCAGCTTTGTATTGCGTATAGCTTATAACCAATTAAGCAAGCCTGCAAAAAAAGCGCAACGGAAATATGAAAAATGGCTTGGGAAAAGATTTGGGAAATTTGTAAAAAAGAATGGACTCAAGGAAATCACATTACCTGAATATTTCAACAGCAATAGTTATGTAAGAACGGGAACAACTATTGTGATGGTTCCGGATTCTTCTTATTTTGTAAAATTCCCGGAGATAAAAGATAGTATCTGGCACAATCATATTCATGCACCTTATTTATTTTTAGCTGAAAAATATGGGACCAACGACAATGCGAAAACGCAATCTCCATCTTCTGGGTGGCTGGATGGTTCCTGGCAACTTGATTATTTAGCGGGGCAAAAAATCGCTTTTGATAGTTTATTCCCATTTAAAAAACCTATGTTATCACTTAATCTCAGCAAACATGAAGTAACCGGCTATACGGGCTGTAATTCTCTTCGGGGAACTTTGTTGGTTAATATGAGTAAGATCAACTTAACAGATGCTACGGTGATTTCCCAAATGCCCTGCCCGGTTGAAGGAGAAAAGATATTTATACAAACACTCAGATCAATTACCAATTATACCATCAATGAGAGTGGGCTTACTTTGATAGCAGATGATATTGCGATCATGCACTTTACAAGGAAGAATTGATAATGGATAATTGATAGTTGATAATTATTTTCTTTTAGACGTTCGAATAAATTAAAAAGGCATTCAGTTAACTGAATGCCTTTTTAATTATCAATTGTTAATTATCCATTATCAATTACTTTTCATAGCCGATTAGGGCAAATACAGAGAATGACGACAACCAATGATCAACATCATAATTTCCTTTGCCAATACTTTCCTGTGCATAATCCCACATATCTCTCTGGGCACTTGTCCATGCTTTTCTTACTTCAGGTGATAAAGCAGTTGGTGAAAGAGATTTAAGCATTCCGTTGATACACCAGATGCGGTTCAAATGAAACCCATCCCAATGAGAAGCATAACCTGTATGGTCAGTTTTTTTATCAACAGCAAAAACACGTGCAACCCCTTCTACCGTAAACATATCTTTATTAAAGGCATGTAACCAGGCTTCGTATTCTTCTTTTGTAAATACTTTACGCATGAGATCTGTTATCAATAAGCCTGCAGACATGAAATCATAACCAAAAGGTTCCTTTATTAGTGGAAAGTCGGTAACCTGCGTATAGAATTTCTTCGCAGCATCAATAACAACCATTTCAAGACTGTCATTCTTCGCACTTCTGGCATAGTCCAATGCAAATGAAAGTCCCAATGAAGAAGCATAGTGATTACCGGTATAAGTTGCCTTTGATACCTGAGGCCATACCAGGATGTATTTAGATGAAATAAAACTGGTAAGTGGTTCTAAATTCTTCAACCACTCTTTTGCTTTAGGATCATTCCAATTGATCAGTTCATCTGCTACTTTCAATAACCACGAAGTACCGTAAGGAAATTCGAAATCCTCATCATCATGACTTTTCAAATATTCAACTTCCTGCAGGATATTTTTTGCATCAAAACTTTTATTAAGCTTTTCCCTGATCTCCTGTGCTTCGGGGATCTTTGGATATGTTTTCAACAATTTCACAAGTGCCCAGTGATTGTGCACACCAGAATGCCAATCGAAGCAACCATAAAAAGATGGCCATAATTTATTAGGTTCTTTCAGGTCTGCCGCAGATTTTATTTCGTGTTCATTATAAAAGTGCGGGTATTGCCTGTTGGTACATGCCAATGATAGTTTGGCAAAATAAGAAGCGCCATCATTACTTAATGTAAATCTTCCATCTGTAGTGGGAACGACCAGCGCTTTTTGAGCAATCAACATGAATGATTGCATGAAAAACAATAGGGTAAATAATTTTTTCATGTGTTTGGTTTTGGTTTTATAGTTTCATTTAGTTTACGTTGACAAAAAATTATTAAAAGCAATTATCTTTGCCGATAGAAAATTCTGCTGAAATTAATGAACTTTATCAATAATCGGTTCTTACCCAAAAAAATCTACTGGTATGACGAAGGATGTACGAATAAATTCTCTTAACATAGGATTGATGATCTTCAGCTGTATTGCTGCCTTTATCATGCCTTTTGAAGTATTTCTGTTTGCATACGCTTTCATGGGCCCGCTTCATTATCTCACAGAAATAAGCTGGTTGCACGACAGGCAATATTTTGCAAAAGGAAAATATGATTACTTGGTTTTATTAAGCATAGGTGTAATATTAAGTTTGTGGGATGCTGCCAGTAATTATCATATCTGGCCTTTCAACAGCACTGAGAACAAAGAAATGGCCCAGAACTGGAACATCTATCAAAAATTAATGTTCATTGCTTTTTTCAGTGGTTTGATCGTAGCATTTGTGAAAAATCATCTTTTAAAAATATTGGGCATAGCGATCGTATTCTTTCTTTCACTGGGTATTTACGGCCAGTTATATAACGATAAAATGGCGGATGGCGGAGATGAAGGAACATTGACCATGCTATTGACCTCTTTTGTTCCAACGCTTATCCATGTATATGTATTCACTGGTTTTTTTATGCTTTTTGGAGCTTTAAAAAGCAGGAGTGTATCTGGCGTTTGGTCGGTAGTTGTATTGGTTATATGCCCCATTCTTTTATTTTCATTATTCCGCGATCATACGTTTGTACAGGTGACAGAATATGGAAAGAGTGCTTATGGCAGCCCGCTTTCAAATGAAGGTTTTTTTAGTTTGAACCAGGAAATACTTTCAAAATTCTTTGATCAGAAACTGAATGTACCAGCTACTATTACAACTGATGCGCAATACCGTGTTTTTTATGATAAAGAATGGACGAACCTTGTGTTTCATTCTTCAACCGGCATACTTGTTACACGATTCATTGCCTTTGCATATATGTACCATTACCTCAACTGGTTTAGCAAAACAGAGATCATACGCTGGCATAAAGTACCAAAAGCAAGATTTGTTGCTGTAATTATATTGTGGATCATTTCACTTGCGTTGTATGGATACAGTTATAAAGTAGGTTTGCAATGGCTGTTCTTCTTAAGCTTTACGCATGTATTATTGGAATTCCCTTTGAACTTTACTTCGATAGTTGGTATTGGAAAAGAAGTACGTGTTATTGCCAAAAATGGATTTAAACCAATGCCGCCAAAGAAATAATTATTAAATAAAAAGTGAGCCGCATTTGTTGCTCACTTTTTTGTTTTAAGATTATTATGATTTTATATTTTACCGCTAAGGCGCTAAGACGCCAAGAACTTTGCGCCTTAGCGTCTTAGCGGTTATAAAAATTTCTACACAAATAAAAAAGCACTCACTTTCATGAATGCTCTTCTTAATTTTTAATTATAAATTTTTAATTGTTCTAGGAAGCGTCTTTACCATGACAATTCTTAAACTTCTTCCCGCTGCCACAAGGACAAGGATCATTTCTCCCGATCTTTGGTTCAACTCTTACCGGCGCTTGTTTAACAGGAGTTGAAGGATCATAGTAATCATTTTCATTGGCAGCATAATCACTTCCGGCAACATCTATCTCACTCTTATTGACATTCATTTTACTCATGTCTGTCTTCTTCTCCCTTCCTTCTCTTATCTGTCCGGTATTTGTTTGTTCGATAGGTATACTTGCATGACTTAAGAAACTAACGATATCCTTATTCACCTGGTCATTCATTTGCTTGAACGCATTGTATGCTTCTATCTTATAAATTACCAACGGATCTTTTTGCTCATATCCCGCAGTTTGTACACTATGGCGAAGATCATCCATTGCACGCAGGTGTTCTTTCCATGCATCATCGATCAATGACAACGTAATGTTGCGTTCTAATGAATTACCCAGTTCCTGTCCGCCCGTCTCAAAATATTTATTCAGATTGGCAAGTGCATTGATTGCTTTCTTGCCATCTGTAAATGGTACGGCTACATTTTCAATATGATTACCCTGTTCCCTGCGGATATTTGAAATGATCGGCATGGTTTGTTCAACTAATGTTTTCTTTTTACTGCTGAAATGTGTTACTCCTTCAGTATATAAACGATCAGATAAAGTAATCGCATCTTCTTTATCCAGTTCATCCTGTGTAATGCTGGTATCAATACCGAAATTCATGATGGCAGCCAGTTTGAAGCCTTCAAAATCCTTCGCTTCTTTAAATGAATTGATCAATCCTTCTGCTACAGAATAAAAAGCGTTATCAGTATCAAGAGCAAGTCTTTCTCCAAACAAAGCATGGTTACGCCTTCCATAAACAACATTTCTTTGTTTGTTCATTACGTCATCATATTCGAGTAAGCGTTTACGTATGCCGAAGTTATTTTCTTCTACTTTTTTCTGTGCACGCTCAATACTCTTTGTGATCATGCTGTGCTGGATCACTTCACCTTCTTTATAACCCATCCTGTCCATCAATGAAGCGATACGCTCACTACCAAACATACGCATCAGGTCATCTTCCAGTGATACAAAGAAGTTTGAAGTTCCCGGATCTCCCTGGCGACCGGCACGACCACGAAGCTGCCTGTCTACACGACGGCTTTCATGACGCTCTGTACCAAGAATGGCAAGTCCACCCGCTTCTTTAACACCAGGCCCAAGTTTAATATCCGTACCACGACCAGCCATGTTGGTAGCAATAGTAACAGCGCCCGCAAAACCAGCTTCGGCAACAACCTGTGCTTCCTTAGCATGTTGTTTTGCATTCAATACATTGTGTGGAATATTTTTTTGCCTTAGCATCCTGCTGATCAATTCACTTACTTCAACAGAGGTAGTACCAACAAGACAAGGCCTCCCGGCTGCACGCAATTTTTCGATCTCATCTATTACCGCCTTATATTTTTCTCTTTTTGTTTTATAAACCATATCCTGTTCATCCTTGCGGATAGCAGGTACATTGGTAGGGATAGTAACCACATCTAATTTATAAATGCTCCACAATTCTGCAGCTTCTGTTTCCGCAGTACCGGTCATACCAGCAAGCTTGTGATACATCCTGAAATAATTCTGTAATGTAACAGTTGCATAGGTTTGTGTAGCTGCTTCGATCTTTACATTTTCTTTCGCTTCTAATGCCTGGTGAAGTCCATCAGAATACCTTCTTCCATCAAGGATACGGCCTGTTTGTTCATCAACTATCTTAACAGCGCCATCCATCACTACGTATTCAACATCTTTATCAAATAAAGTATAGGCTTTCAACAATTGCTGAGCAGTGTGTATGCGTTCAGCCTTTAATGAATATTCATTTAAAAGATTTTCTTTCCTGTGTAATTTCTCATCCGGCGTAAGGTCTGTCTTTTCAATTTCGGTAAGCTTAGTCGCAATATCAGGCAGGATAAAAAATTCAGGATCTTCTCCGCTACGGGTTATCAATGATATTCCGTTATCTGTTAATTCAACCTGGTTGTTTTTTTCATCAATGGCAAAATAAAGTTCCTTGTCTACCTGTGGCATTTGTTTTTGCTGATCAGCTAAATAGTAATTTTCGCTCTTCTGCAATTTTACACGCATACCCGGTTCACTCAGGAATTTTATCAGTGCGCTGTTCTTTGGCAATCCACGATGTGCACGCATCAAAGCAAGTCCGCCATCTTTGGGATCATCATTACCTTCTGCTATTTTTTTCTTTGCTTCAATGAGAAATTGATTCGTTGCTTTTTTCTGTGCTTCAACAAGCCTTTCAATTCTTGGTTTAAGATCGAAGAATTGCTGGCTATCATCACTGCGGCCAATAGGTCCACTAATGATCAAAGGTGTACGGGCATCATCGATCAATACACTATCTACTTCATCCACCATGGCAAAATGATGTTTGCGTTGTACCATTTCATCTGGTGTATGCACCATGTTGTCCCTTAGATAATCAAAACCGAATTCATTATTGGTACCATAAGTGATGTCGGCATTATAAGCTTTGCGCCTTGCATCACTGTTTGGTTCATGTTTATCGATACAGTCAACTCTTAATCCAAGCCATTCAAAGATAGGGCCGTTCCATTCACTATCCCTGCGAGCCAGGTAATCATTCACTGTTACGATGTGTACGCCTTCTCCCGCAAGTGCATTGAGGTAGGCTGGCAAAGTACTCACAAGCGTTTTACCTTCCCCGGTAGCCATTTCAGAAATTTTTCCGGAATGTAAAACAGCACCACCGATCAACTGTACATCATAATGAACCATGTTCCATTTAACTACAGTTCCGCCGGCAACCCATGAATTCTTATAAATAGATTTATCACCTTCGATTGTGATATGGTCTTTTTTAATAGCAAGTTCTTTATCTAATTCTGTTGCTGTACTTTCCATCGTTTCATTTTCCTTAAAACGACGGCTTGTTTCTTTTACAACAGCAAATGCATCGGGAAGGATATCCTGCAGTATTTCTTCTATCTTTTTATCGCGATCCTTTTTAAGTTCGTCAACTTCTTTGTAAACATTATCACGGCCGGTAATATCTTCTGTTGGTAATTCCTCAGCTTCTTTATTTTTGGCGGCTATGGTAGCATCAATTTCTGCCAGGTGAGCCTTGATACGCTCCCGAAATTCATTTGTTTTATTCCTGAGCTGATCATTTGTAAGTGATTGAAATGCACTGAAAGACTGCTTTACCTGCTCGATCTGGGGCATCAGCTTCTTAACGTCTTTCTCGCTTTTATTGCCTCCGAATAATTTTGATAAGATTCCTATCATAAAATTCCTGTTGTGGATATCCGTAAATAAATAATGTCCTGTCCTGCAATTCAAATACAATGCTACAAGCAAATCCGGGTCAAATTGACAGGGCTGCAAAGCTAACCAATTCTCAATTATCAATTGCTAATTGTCAATTAAAATCCCTTGAATTTTAACTGATATACCTTACCTTCGCGGCTCGAAAATTATAGGTCAATAAAAGCATATAAGATATGAGCGGCGCCTTAAAAGAAGTAAGAAACAGGATAAAAAGCGTACAAAGTACTCAGCAGATCACTAAAGCCATGAAAATGGTGAGTGCAGCAAAATTGCGCCGTGCCCAGGATGCCATTACCCAAATGCGCCCTTATGCTCAAAAATTACAGGAAATGCTGAGCAATATTGTCAGCAGCAGTGAAGGCGATGTGGCAATGGATCTTGCAATAGAAAGGGCTGTAGAAAAAGTACTTATCATTGTAGTAACCAGCGACCGCGGTTTGTGCGGTGGTTATAACAGTAACCTGATAAAACTTGCAAAAAATCTTGCAAAAGAAAAATATGCTGCTCAGCTGGCTAAAGGAAATGTGCAATTCCTTCCTATCGGGAAAAAAGGATTTGAACATTTTTCAAAGAATGGTTTTAAAGTGATAGACAGCTATTGGGATATATTTACAGGCCTTAGTTTCGAAAAGGTGCAAACTGCTGCAAAATATGCCATGGATGCATTTGCAAGCAAAACCGTGGATGCAGTTGAGCTGGTGTATAGCGAGTTTAAAAATGCTGCAACACAGCGTTTTGTTGCTGAACAGTTTTTGCCGGTTCAAAAAGTTTCTGATACTGAAAGCAAAAAGAAATCTGACTTTATTTTTGAGCCAAACCAGGCCGTACTTATTGAAGAGTTGATGCCCAAAATATTGAACACACAATTGTATAAAGCTGTATTGGATGGCAATGCCAGTGAACATGGCGCACGCATGACTGCAATGGACAAAGCCAGTGACAACGCGAATGAATTATTAAAATCATTGAAAATAAGTTATAACCGTGCAAGGCAGGCTGCCATTACTACAGAGCTTACAGAAATTGTGAGTGGCGCAGCGGCTTTACAAGGATAGCCGATTTGAAGATTAATTGATTTGAAGATTTGAAAATGATGTGAATTCTTCAAATTGTTGGTTCCTTAATCTTCAAATCACCAAATTTTCAAATCATCAAATCAACATGGAACTCTCTCAAATCATCCCGCACATTGAAGCACTGATATTTGCCAGTGACAAACCTTTGACTTCAGTTGAGATCACTGAAATGGTGAATACTGCTCTGGGATTTATTGAAGACCGTGCCAGTCTTGACCAGGCCGAGGCCGCTATCCAGGGAATAAAAGAAAAATACCAGACTGAATTCTATGCTTTTGAATTAAGGCAGATCGGCGGAGGCTGGCAATTCCTTACCAAACCCGAATTCCATAAAACAGTAGCGCTTATCAATGGCGATAAATTCATAAAAAGGCTTTCGCAGGCGGCAATGGAAACACTTGCCATCATTGCATATAAACAACCTATTACCAAAAGTGAGATTGAATCTATCCGTGGTGTGAATTGTGATTATGCAGTTCAGAAATTATTGGAAAAAGATCTTGTGATCATTTCAGGAAGGAATGAAGATGCTGTAGGAAAACCACTGATCTATGCTACTTCGAAATCATTCATGGATTATTTTGGTATCAATACAGCTGACGAATTACCAAAGATCAGCGAAGTGCTGATGGAAGAACTGGTAAAAGCAACTGCAGTGAGTGAGAGTGCAAAGGAAAATGCTGAAGAAGAAGAACTGGACCTACCCCCGGGAGTTGTAATTCAATCAAAAAGGTCAGAGACAGAAGAAACGAACGGCGTCTCTATGATCGAAGACGAAGAGATAGAAAATATTAAGAAGGGAAAGACTGATTCATCTGATAAAGATGAAACCGACAATAATGCCTGATAAGTACAAAAGAATTTTATTATAAAGGCATACATTTAGATGCCTTTTTTTATTACTTATATCCAACTGAAATAACAGCAGCCACTCATAACTCATAATTCTCAACTCATAACTCTTACCATGTCTCCTGAACTATCAGCTTCCCAACTAACCAGCATTGCCAATGAATTCGGCACACCTGTGTATGTTTACCATGCTGAAAAGATCTCATCACAATACAACAAATTGAAGCAGGCTTTCAGTTCCTTCGACAATAAAATATTCTATGCCTGTAAATCACTTACCAATATTAATATATTAAGGCATCTTTTTTCCCTTGGCGCATCTTTGGATTGTGTAAGCATCAATGAAGTAAAGCTTGGTTTAATGGCAGGTTTTAGTAAAGAAAATATTTTATATACGCCCAACTGTGTTGATCTTAACGAGATACTGGAGGCAAAGGAGCTTGGTGTAAATATCAACATTGATAATATTTCTATTTTAGAACAATTCGGCAATAGGTTTGGCGATAGCTATCCTGTTTGTATCAGGCTCAATCCTCACATCATGGCCGGGGGCAATTTTAAAATTTCTACCGGGCATGTCGACAGCAAATTTGGCATCTCCATTCACCAGATGCGGCATATCGAAAGAATTGTAAAAAGTACAAAGCTCCACGTTACAGGATTGCACATGCATACGGGTAGCGAGATAAAAGACATCAATGTTTTTTTAATGGGCCTGGAAGTGATGTTTGACCTTGCCGAACATTTTCCCGAACTGAAATACATTGACCTTGGTAGCGGGTTCAAAGTTTCTTACCAACCTGGCGATACCGAAACTGATGTGAACCTGCTTGGGGAAAAAGTCGCTGAAGCTTTTTTTAAACATGAAGCTGAAACGGGTAAGAAGATCCAGGTTTGGTTTGAGCCGGGTAAATACCTTGTCAGCCAGGCTGGGTATCTTGTTGTAAAAGCAAATGTGATAAAACAAACGCCGGCAACCGTTTTTGTTGGTGTGAATAGTGGATTCAATCACCTGATCCGTCCAATGATGTATGATGCTTACCATCATATTGAAAATATCTCCAACCCAGGCGGCACAAAAAGGATATATACCGTGGTAGGAAATATCTGCGAAACTGACACATTTGCCTGGGACCGAACCATTCCTGAAGTAAGAGAAGGCGATTACCTTGTATTTTATAATGCCGGTGCATATGGTTTTGAAATGGCTTCCAACTTCAACTCACGGTTAAAGCCAGCCGAAGTGATGCTGAAAGATGGAAACGCCAGCCTGATACGTCGCCGGGATGAGTTCGAGGATCTTTTGAAGAATCAGGTGCTTTAAGGCGCCTTTATTTTATTTACCTTCTTTTTATTGAAAATTTCAGGGTTGATATCAGCTGTCAGAAATCAGCTTACCCACCCTTTCTTGTATACCAGGCTCATGGCTAAAAGCTCACAGCCGTGTCTTTAGTTAATTATTAACAACCGGCTGCAAACTCCCATTTGTACATATCAAAATTTCTTACAACATTTATGTGGCGAATAAATCGCTCTTAAATCTTACAATTATGGACTCCTATCATTCGGTTAGCCGAAAAAACAAAACAACCCTATTTTATTTTTCTTTTTTCATCCTTTTCTTCACTGCTTTTTCATCCTGTAAAAAAAATGATCCAAGATGGCTTGATGTGGATCCTGCTTTTGCAAAATACATTGAAGCATATAGCACAGGATGTGTATCAAAAACAAGTACCATACGGATACAGTTAGCCGCAGATGCTGCAACAACACACACGATCGGCCAGCCTGTAAAAGAAGAATTATTTGAATTCTCTCCAGCTGTAAAAGGAACTGCTGTATGGTTGGATGCAAGAACCATTGAATTTAAACCGGCTAAAAATTTAGTGCCCGACCAGCTGTATGAAATAAGTTTTAAACTTGGCGAGGTAACAAAGGTTCCTGCACAATTCAAAGTTTTTAAATTTAGTATCCAAACTACAAAGCCTGCATTTAAAATAACACAATCAGGTCTGCGTAGCAGTGGTGAAAAAAATAAAATGTTTTTAAATGGTGAATTGGTTACTGCTGATGCTGAAGATGCAGCACTGGTAGAAAAATTACTGACCGCATTACAATATAATAATCCATACAAGATCATTTGGCAACACAGTGATGGTAACAGAACACACAACTTCACCATTAACAACATCAATCGGGGTGAAACTGCTTCTGAATTAGTATTGAGATGGAACGGAAGCCCACTTAATATAGACAATACCGGCACCGAATCATTACTCGTTCCTGCGATCGGTGATTTTAAAGTTTTAAATGTAATGGCTGTGAATGATGCACAGCAATACGCGTCTGTACAATTCAGTGATCCGATCGCGATCGGCCAGGATCTTACCGGTTTAATAACGATCAGCAATCAATCTGATATTTCTTATACCATCAATGGTAGTGAAGTAAAATTATTCGTTGGAGGGAATCTTGATGGGAATTATACCGTGAATGTGAACAATGGAATAAATAATACCTGGGGCGCAAGTCTTACCACTTCCTTTACTTCGAACATTGTTTTTGAGAACAGGTTGCCTTCAGTAAAAATTCATGGCAAGGGAAATATACTTCCTACTTCAGGAAAACTGGTCTTACCATTTGAATCGATCAATTTAAATGCAGTAGATATCAGCATCATTAAAATATATGAGAACAATGTTCCGCAATTCCTTCAACAGAATGATCTCGGTGGGGAAAATGAATTGCGCCGTGTTGGCAAACCTGTTGTTCAAAAAACATTGAGGCTTGATAATGATAAAACACTTGATCTTCATAAAAAACAACGTTTCACACTTGATATTGACCAGTTCCTTAAAACAGAACCAGGTGCCATTTATCGTATAACCATTGGCTTTAGGCCACAATATTCTTTATATACAAAAGCAGCTGTTGATACAACAAAAACAGAAGACGATGAAGAAGGAGAAGGCTATCGCGACGAATACGAAGGCGATTATCAATATGCAAAAGATGATGATGAAGAATTCTGGAATCGCTATGATACGTATTATCCATACGGCTATAACTGGGAGCGCAGGGATGATCCCGCCAGTAAATCCTATTATAATAAAGACAGGTGGGCAACAAGGAATATCCTTGCCAGCAATATAGGCATTACTGCAAAACGTGGCAATGGCAACAGTCTTGTTGTGGCGTTAAGCAGTATTCTTACAACAGCACCATTGGCCGGTGTAGATCTTATTGTAATGGATTACCAGCAACAGGTGATCAGTAAAGGAACAAGTGGTAGCGATGGTTTTGCAAAACTGGATGTAAAACGAAAACCCTATTTGCTCATTGCAAAAAAAGGAAAGGAAAGGGGCTATTTAAAATTAGATGATGGAAGCTCTTTAACATTAAGTCGCTTTGATGTAAGTGGTGAAGAAATAAAAAATGGCATCAAGGGATTTATTTTTGGTGAACGTGGTGTATGGCGGCCGGGCGATAGTATGTATATCAATTGCATCATTGAAGACAAATCCGGTAATCTTCCTCCTGACCACCCTGTTGAATTTAGTTTGATGACGCCGCAGGGACAATTATATCGTCACGCTGTGCAAAGCAATGCAAACGATGGTTTTTATGTTTTTAAAACAGCAACAGATGCTTCTGCTCCAACCGGTAACTGGTCAGCAAAAGTAAAAGTTGGCGGAGCAGTATTTGATAAAAGGATCAAGGTGGAAACAGTGATGCCTAACCGCTTAAAAATAAATCTTGATTTTGGAAAAGATGCGGTGCTTGGTGTGAACAGTAATAATACTGGTAGTTTAAGAGCAGCATGGCTATTCGGTAGTCCTGGTAAAAATCTAAAAGCTAAGATCGATGCTTCTGTAAGATCTTCGGGGACATATTTTGCGAAATTCGAAGGATTTGATTTTGATAACCCAACTTCAAAATATTCGACCCAACTTAAAACAGTATTTGACGGCACGCTGGATGAACAAGGCAATGCTACTGTAAAACCTGATTTTGAAATTGGGGAAGATGCACCGGGTTTCTTGACAGCTAATCTCGCAGTAAAAGTTTTTGAGCCAGGAGGTAGTTTTAGTATTGACAACATGTCAATACCCTATAGTCCGTTTAATAGTTATGCAGGTATAAAATTGCCAGAGGGTGAAAAGCCTTTTAATTACTTACTGGCAGGCAAACGCCAGACAATACAAATTGTAGATGTTGATAGCAAAGGAAATTTATTGACAGGTTCCAATGATGTGGAAGTTCAATTTTACCGTATACAATGGCGTTGGTGGTGGGATGAAGGAACAGACAACCTCAGTAATTTCACACAAAATGAATATAATAAGCTATTAAAAAAAGACAGTGTTCATTTAAGTGGCGGTCGCGGACAATGGAGCTTCAGTACTGCTTCGTCTGAATGGGGACGTTATCTTATTTTGGTTAAGGATCTGAAGAGCGGCCATACAACAGGAGAAGTGTTTTATGTGGATGAACCAGGATGGCAAAGCAGATCCGGCAACGAAGACCAGTCTGCAGCTTCGATGCTATCATTTACCAGCAATAAAAGTAAATATGATGTTGGAGAAGAGATCAGCCTTTCAGTTCCCAGTTCAAAGGGTGGCCGAATGCTTGTAAGCCTTGAGAATGGAACCAATGTTATTAAATCATTCTGGCAGGAAACAACCCAGGGCCAAACAGTTGTAAAGTTCAAAGCCGAGCCGGGCATGGCACCGAATATATATGCAACCGTAAGTTTACTGCAGCCACATGCACAAACAGTAAACGACTTGCCTATAAGAATGTATGGTTCGATACCATTGTTTGTAGAGGATAAGAATACAATACTCAAGCCTGTACTTTCAATGCCAAATACCATCAGGCCGGAACAACAGGTTTCCCTTACCGTAAGTGAGGAGCAGGGAAAAGAAATGACCTATTGTATTGCAGTAGTAGATGATGGTTTGCTTGATCTCACAAGATTTAAAACACCTGACCCACATGCTGCATTTTATGCAAGAGAAGCATTGGGTGTAAAAAGTTTCGACATGTTTGATTATGTGATCGGTGCATGGGGTGGAGATATTGAAAGGATACTAACCATTGGTGGTGATGCAGATGCAGGAGCAGCTAAACAAAAAACTGCCAACAGGTTCAAACCTGTTGTAAAATACCTTGGCCCGTTTTATTTAAAGAAGGGACAAAAACAAGTACAAAGTTTTACCCTTCCCGCTTATATCGGTTCTGTAAGAGCAATGGTTGTTGCGGCACATAAAGGAAGCTATGGTTTTACTGATAAAACAGTTACCGTAAAAAAACCTTTGATGGTGTTAACAACGTTACCAAGAGTATTGTCTCCGGGAGAAGTAATAAAATTACCCGTTACTGTTTTCGCTATGGAAAACAATATTAAGAATGTAAATGTGAGCCTGCAATCCAACAATTATTTTGAAGTGGTGGGAAGCAGTACGCAAACGATCAACTTTAGCCAGACCGGCGAACAGCTTGCGTATTTTGATGTGAAAATAAAAAATGCAGTAGGAATCGGAAAGGTAAAAGTTAGTGTCTCATCCGGGGCAGAAAAAGCAACCGATGAGGTTGAGATTGATGTAAGAAACCCCAACCCGGTAATTACAAATGTTCAACAAATAACTTTAACACCCGGGCAGGAATGGAATATTTCAGCCTCACCTATAGGAATACCTGCTTTAAGCACTTCTGTGTTGGAAGTATCTTCTATCCCATCAATGAACCTGGAAAAACGATTAAATTACCTGATAGAATATCCGCACGGTTGCATTGAACAAACAACATCTTCTGTTTTTCCTCAACTGGTGTTGAACCAACTTACAGAGTTGAGTGATTATCAAAAAGCACAGGTTGACAGGAATGTAAAAGCAGGTTTGAACAGGTTGCAACAATTTCAACGACCCGATGGAGGATTTAGTTATTGGCCCGGCTTTCCAGCACATTGGGATCCTAAGCTTAGAATTCCACGTGGACAAGTTGTCGCG
>JADMIO010306693.1_pt1 | contig 54161 bp, 50 predicted proteins | sample 8958161 | NCBI WGS metagenome assembly JADMIO01 (sample SAMN16585339, study PRJNA669376) | soil metagenome | isolation source: Crop rotation soil | place: USA: Cullars Rotation, Alabama | collected 2011
GCGACTTCAAGTCACGTGAATTCCAAGCTTCGGATCCCACTGTGCTGGAAAGAATACGCTCATCAAAAACCTCTTTTAGACGAGGTAAGCTTGAGTGTGCGCACCGGAGCTAAAATCACGTTGATGGGACAGAACGGCGCCGGAAAATCATCGCTTTTCAAACTCATTACCGGCGAACTGGTTCCTAAAATTGGCAAAGTCGTAGTGGATCCCGCTGCCACGGTCGCTCTTGCCCGTCAGGTCATTCCTCGGGATAAATTGGACCTCTCGGTCGAAGATTTTTTTGCCGGGTTTCTTTCAAAAAGGGAAGTCAAGAAATGGGATCTCAAAAAACAAGCAGCCGAAGCGCTTGAGATCGTGAATCTGCCCCTGCCCGATCTTTCCAAAAAAATGCGTGAGTTTTCCGGGGGTCAACAGGCCAGACTTCTTCTCGCCTCAGCGCTTATAGAGAAGCCCGACATTCTCCTTCTCGATGAGCCTACCAACAACCTTGACTATAACGGCATCACCCATCTTACGGAGTTCCTTCAGAACTACGGGAAAACCTGCATCGTTATCTCTCACGATGCCGAATTTTTAAATGCTTTTACCGAAGGCGTTCTGTATCTCGACGTTTTCACGCATAAGATAGAGCAGTATACCGGCAATTATTACGATGTGGTAGAGGAGATCACTCGTCGGATCGAGAAAGCCGAGCGCGAAAACGTGCGCTTGGAGCGAACCATCCAAGAGAAGAAGGATCAGGCCAACGTTTTTGCCAATAAGGGAGGTAAGCTCCGCTCGGTCGCCAAACGAATGCGGACTCTGGCCGCGGAGTTGGAAGAAAACAAAATCGACGTGCGACGCGAAGATAAAACCCTTCCGGAGTTTACCATTGAATGTGCGGAACGTACGGGACCGATTGTCGACATAAAGACTGTCTCTGTGATGGGAGAGTATGGCCCGGCCATCAAACAGATCAATCTCGTTCTGAAGCGAAACACGCACCTCTTGGTCTCGGGACCGAACGGCGCCGGGAAAAGTACCTTTTTGGAAGCGCTGGCGCGCGGTGACGAAGAGCGGGCGGTTATCACGCCGGGAGTAAAAGTGGGTTATTATCGACAAGATTTTTCCAATTTGGACTTTGATGAAACCGTACTCGAAACGCTTCGAAAAGTTCTTCCCGACCAGAACGTAGAAACGGCCTATCGGATAGCGGCCTCGTTCCTCCTCCCGGGTGATCTTATGAAAAATAAAGTAGTGTCTCTCTCCGAAGGACAAAAGGGCCTGCTTCTTCTGGCGCGACTTCATGCCGAGAAGCCCGACCTTCTTATTCTCGACGAGCCGACAAACCATATCAATTTTCGCCACCTGCCGGTCATCGCCCGAGCCCTTGATGCCTACCGCGGTACGCTCATTTTAGTAAGCCACGTGACGGATTTCGTGGCTGAGGTCCGCATTGATGAAGTATTGGACCTTGAGTCGCTTTAGTTCTTGCGGGTCAGAAATACTCTGGAGAAGAGAAAAAGAACCCCGGCAAAACCGAAAATGAAGAGAGGCAGAGACCAGTTGGGGAAACGCAAAAGAGAAATAACCATGACTGCCCCGAGCCAAAGATAACTCGCGGCCAAGAAAGTTTTCTGCAAGGGAAAACCTCTCTCGTAGGAAATGTCGAGGAAGCGACTTAAAAAAACCAGAACAATGGTGCCTGCGGTGAGTACGAGAAAATAGAGAGTCATGACCATCTTGATGGAGACAAGATTGGGCACGATTGTATCAAACGTCATAAGGGCGAGGAAGCCGAGGAAAGCCCATAAGAGAAACTCTGAGAGAAGGGCGTGATAAACAAAGAGGAGATCGCGCTTGAAAAGGAAAATTTTTCTGGACATTTTTTTAGGGCTGGGGGGCATAGTTAAAACGCGAGTAGATACGATTTCGAAGATCAATGAGAAAAGAAAAGAGATTCTCTTTATTTTTTGATTCCGAGAGCGAGAGCGAGAGAACATCAATGCTGAGCGGTCGGTCGATGTTTTTAATCTGGAGCTCGTAGTCATCCCCGAAGTTGTCGGCCATGGCTACCAGTGGAGTGCGGCAAGTAAGTTTGCGGCTGCCGGCAGGACTCTCGAAGGCACACTCGGCTCTTTCGTTGCCTTCTCCTTCGGAAACGACGATGGGTGTCATCTCTTGGAGAAGAAAATCCCGATAAGCCGAAGGAAGAAGAGGTCGTTTTTCTTTATTTTCGATAATAAGGTAACTCCCGTCATCTTTGCTGAGAAGAATGGTGCCGTCCGGATGCGCAATACTCCGAAGAATAATCCTCCCTCTTTTATAAACGCCCATTTCTTCTTCGCTTACCGGCTTTACGTCTTTGAAATCATACCCTAAGGCGAGAAAGATTGAAGCGCTGGCGATCGGTCGTACCTCGGTCTCCGAGGTGACGATAAAGACTCCGTCGGCGAAGCCGAGAAGAGAGCCGACGCGGTAGCCGAGCCACTGATCGGAAACAGGGTATTTTTGTAGCAGGCTGTCACTCGAGGTCTGGGCGAGTGACTCGGGATAGCGCGAATGAAAAGCCTCCGCACTCACAAAGGGGTAGAGTATGTTTTCGCGCAATTCATAGTAGGTGTCACTGACTCGGTAGAGGACGGCCTGCGGGAAGGTTTTCACCGGCTCCCCGGTTGGGTAAAAGAAACTGCGATATGATCGGCGAAGGGAAAGTGTCAATTCTTTGGGAAGATCGGAGTTTTCTGCAAGATCAATTTCAGCCTCTGCTTGAGAAAAGTTTCCAAAGGCGCTGAGGTCGGCAAACAAAACGTTTCCCGCAGCAACTTTGCCGTTAAGAAGAGGCGAACCGTCTGCCAATCTGGGCTCGTCAAGATTATTTTTTAAAGAGTTAGGCGCACGGAAATCAAAAGAGAACGAGAGGGTCGGATAGATCACGCTTAAAATATAGTGAATGGCGATTGCCAGAAGAAGAAGCTCCAGCAGAATGCGTGCCACGCGGTAGGAAGTCTGGTAGGCGGCTGGTACGTGTTTTCCGAAAGGCTGCCAAACCATACTTAGCGAAGAGTAAAAATAATATCTTTCGTTTCCCGCACTTCTATGGGCGAACGGTGGCGGGTTTCGGTAAGATCGGTATTGCGAAGTTCCCGAAGCGTGAAGGACGTTTCACCTACGCGTACCAAATCCTCGCCAAGAACCTTCTCGTAACGCAGCGCATTTTCTTCAGGCGTTACAAGAAATACCCTCTCAAATCCGGTACGATCCAATCGTTTGAGATCTTCCGGATTAAAGAAATATACCATGTTCTTTCCCAAAAGGTATTGAGCGGGCCCGGAAAGCATAGTAAAGCCGTCACCACTAGTAAAGCCATCCAGGAGAACGAGATCTTTCTGCGAAAAGCGTTCACTGAATTGTTTAAGTTGTCGGAAAAGAGTGACGTTGTCCACAAAAAAGAAAGTGGCAAGGGAGGCTGGGAGTTCGACAATAAGCAGCAGCGTCACTGCCAGGACAATAAGAGAGCACTTTTTCTTCAAGAAAGGCCAGTTCTCGGGAGGGGAGAGAACGGAAAGGCCAAGGATAACGTAGAAAAGGAAAAGAGGGAAAAGGGAAAAAAGAAAGCGTCGAAGCATCCAGGGATGATCAGGGGTTATGGCCGGTAAGAAAAGATAGATGAAAGTAGGCAGAGCAAGGAAGAAGGGAACGAGAAGAAGATATCTCTTCCGGATGACAAAAAAGAGGATGACGATAGCCCCGAAGAAAAAAAGGGAGAAGAGTCCATAGGAAAAGAATACCGCCGGGAGACTCCAGAAAGAAGCGGCGTCGGCGAATCCGGAAAAGCCTTGAGTAAGATGGCCGCCGTGGAACACCTTGAGAAAGGCCTTGGCAATCATCGTATAGTAGGGCACGTTGAGGAAAAAATCGCGGGAAAGAAGAAAAAGAAAGAAAAGGCTCGGGAAAACAAAGCGCTGGAAAGGAGCCTCCTTTAAAAAAAGTCGGCTCTCCCGAAAAAAGAACATGACGATAAACGCGGCCGTCAAGAGAGCGAAGCCCTCGATTCGCGAGAAAGATAAAAGAATACCCGTGGCCCAGAGAGAGGTGTAGGAAAGAAGACTTCTTTCTTCCAAGAAAGTAAGAAGAGAGAGGGTAAGAAACAAAAAGAGAACGAGGGCAAAGTTCTCCGTGAGTGTAAACTTGGCAAACCAAAACGGCAGAAAGGAAAAGATGGCGAGAAGCAAACCGGCAAAGCTTAAGAAAGGATCGGTAAACTTTCGTAAAAGGACATAGAGCGCCAGAAGGAAAAAGAAAAAGAGGAAAGCGTTCCCAAGTGCGAAACCGGAAAGTCCGAAGCCGCTCACGAAACCAGCAAGATAGCTCGTATATCCCAAAGGAAACTGAGTGACCAGCTCGCCGGTGCTCGTATAAGCAAAACCGGGGAAATTAAGAGCCGTGCCGGGCCCGTAAATGCCAAAAAAAGCGTTACTGGAGGGATTTGAGAAAAAAAGCGTACCATTCTGTGCCAAACGATAGGCGGCCTCACTGATGGAGCCTTGGTCACGGCCGGAGAAAAGACTTGGTGCTCGGACCGAAATAAAAAAAAGAGAGATGGCCGCGATGAGGCAGAGAAGAAAGGCCCACAAAAAATCACGCGAGGATCTCGTGATGAAGAGAAAGCCTGTTATGAGGAGACTGATGCCGAAGATGACGAGGCCGAAAATTACCAACCTGTGAGAGAAAACTTGGCCAAGCGTCAGGGCGAAGAGGTACCAGCCCAAAAGCAAGAAAACGAAAAAAAAGAGGATGGCACCACTTTTCGCGTCGAGAGAGCAAGAAAAAAATTTCTGATTCGACATGTTAAGAAAAGTATATCCAAAATTTCCTCTTTTTTCAATTTGCCAGTTATCTCGCGTCTTCGTACAATGCCTTTACATCCTCTTTCCTTATGAGCATTTTTTTGTGGACTCTTCTCTTCTTTCTTTCCATTCTGGGGTACTTCTTCATTTCTCCCACTCTCAGCCTGGCCACATTTGCGGTCGGAGCCTTTCTTCTTTCGGGATTCCGTTTTTTTCAGAATATCCGCCAGGTCACCAAAGGAAGTTTTACGGTGCTTTCTCCGGAAAACTTTCCTTTTCTCACGCGTTTCGCTGAGGATGTTACCGCAAAAAATGTCTTCCCTCTGGAAGAGAAAAAAAGAGTTGGCCGGGCGGAAGAATACGAAGTGGCTGAGATTCTTCTAAGCCGATCCAAGCCGGAAAGTCTTGCTATCGTTGGCCCACCGGGCTGCGGCAAATCTTTTTTTCTTTTTTCACTTTTTCAGGCGCTCCGAGAAAAGGGATTTCTTTTTCCTTCTCAGCCGGCGCTTTTTCGCCTTGATCTGCGAGAGGTGATGGCACAGGCGGTGGGGACTCATTCCGAAAAAGAGCATTTTGTGGGCGCTCTTTTGGAGGAAGCGGTTTCTTTTGGAAAGGCTTTTATTATTTTGGAAGGGGTGACTGAATTCTGGGGTAGGGGAGACGTGGATCTTTCCCGGATTCTCGAAGAATATGCACAGCGTCCCGAGCTCTCCCTTCTTTTAGAAATTCGCGACAAAGATCATCGGTTTCTCAAAAAAAAGAAACAACTCTCGGCTTTTACTCCACTTTTCCTTCGAAGTCCCAATCAGAGAGAGGCGAGAGAGATCGTCGAGGAACGTTTGGCGCCATTGGTGAGAAGATGCCGTATTTTTACGCCCGAAGGAGAAGAGCATCTTTTTCGGAGCCTGGAATCCCTCACTGACGGGGGTGTTTCGATAGCCGGTCTTCTCCACCATACCGACTCTCTCATCGATTTTTGGAAAGAAAAAGGAAAGCCATATATTGACAAAAGCCTTGTCGAACTTTTTTTCGGCGAGGAAGCACCCGAGGTCTTTAGGAAGGAAGCCTCCCCGTATCTTCTGTGGAGGAAGAAAGAGATGAGATAGCGTTTTCCTCCCGGGGTAGCCCGCTTAAGAGGAAGAGAAAAAACAAGAAGGGAAAAAAGAGAGAAAGGCTCGCTATGGCGAAAAGCCAATGGTGTTTCAGGAAAGCTGGTTTATATTGAGAAACTTCTCTGTTCAATTCTACGAGATCTTCCTGAAGGGTAGCATTCCGGTAGACCGGACGGAGAGCAAGCACCTCGCCGGTTCTCTCTTCGCCACCTCGGATGAGGGCGGGGCTGCTTTCGTTGTTGCCTACCATGGTAAAGAAGCGCAAATTGTCACGCCCGTCTATTTCGCGCTGGTAGGAGAGGGCAACACAGTATTTCTTTCCCTGGGAATCCGCGATCTTGGGGAAATGGAAGACAGCGAGGTTGCCGGAGTCGAGCGGAGCGCTCATGAGGTCGCCTTCTCGCAATGGGGTAGCGCAATTTTCTTCATAGAGAACGACATGAACGTTTTCATCCTCTCTGATGCCGGAAGATCGGGTGAGAAACTGCAGACTTTGCAGGTTATCGCGCGTTGCTACAAATTCCTGGCGGAGAGGATTCTTCGGAGAAATAGTAACGGAGTTGCTTTTTCGGAGAACTATCCTTGAGTCTGGGAAAGCAATAAGCTTATCGAATTCCGAAAAGATCGTGAAAACAAAAGAACCAAGGAGAAGAAAGAGAAGCAATTTCTGAAAGAGAGAAAAAAGCATATTAGAAGTAAAAACGCAAAATGATCACATTGAAAAGGAAATAAGTATGGAAGGCGAACATAAGGACTAAGAAAGCAATGAGTATGTTTTCAAAGATCTTGCCCAAATGCAAAAACGCCAACAGGTAGCCAATGCCTGCGAAAATGAGAAGGAGATGGGCTGCGAGAGCGGGAAGAAAATAACGCCCGGGGGTGCCGAGGCCCTCAGACATGCTCCCCACGTGATTGTAAGCTGCCCAGTCCGCTATCCGAACCCCCGCTTCGAGAGCAAGCCATACTATCGTGAAAAAAAAGACATATTTTTTTTCGGGAACGAACTTGGGATACGGCAAAGAAAAGAGGCGGGCAATGAAGAAATGAACGAAACCCAGGAGAGCGGCAATTTCAACGGCGGCGATAATCCGAGGCACCCGTTCGAAAAGAACGTTTTGAGACCAGTCATTGCCGCCCCAATAGGTGGAGGAAGGAAGAAGCTTGCTCCAGCTAAGGGTATTGGAAAGATATCTTTGGAGAGAGGGCACTATGTCATGGGAAAGATAAGAATGCCCAAAAAACTTCTGATAAAGAAAGACCACTACGGACGCGATAACCAGTCCGCTCACTGCGAAGAAAGGGAGCCGCCAGATTTTCTTGTCCGTATCGATCTTCTTCATAAGGAGAAAGAAAAAGAGCGGGAGGAAAACGATCACGAGAATGTAGCCGGTGGCTTTGGTGAGGATGGCGCCTGCCATAGCGCCAAGAAGGATGGCCAGGTTTTTTCGATTGAGACCATCTCGCAGGGCGAGGACGCCGCCGAGCATGAAGAGAAAGAACATGGGGATGAGAAGAACGTCATAGTTAATGTTTGTGAAGTACTCCGAGAAACGGGGCTGAAAGGCAATCATGCCGGCCAGGACCAAACTTGCCCGACCGGAGAAGCCGCTGGTTCTGGCAATCTGATACGAAAGAAAGACGGCAAGGGTTCCCAGAAGGGCGGAGAAAACGCGAATCAGGTAGAAACGCACCAGGATATCCTTTCCGGAGAAGATTTTTTCGATACCGGCGGCGATCTTATGGTAAAGAGAGCTCTTGCCGGCAATATCGGGAGGAAAATAATAATTGTATGGCCGCCAGCTGTGGGCAGTTATTGACTCTTCATTGGGGCCGTCGTACGAAGAGGAAAAAATAACGGTATTATAAATTTGGCTTCGCAGAATATCGACATTGGAGGCTTGGGCGGTTTTCTGGATTTCTTCGGAAAAGTTGTAGGTACTCAGGTCCTCCTTGCTCCAGGAGTCACTCCGCGCCGATCTTTCAATGCGGCCATTTTCGTTTATGGCCTCTTGCGGCTGAAGAAGGTATTGGATTGTATTGTAGTGACGGGCTTCATCCTGACCGTCAAAGATTGGAAGGAGAGCAATATAAAAAACCTGCTTGCAGAAAAAAGCAAGCAAGAGAAACAGGAGAACGCCAGTCGGGCTTTTCAGAAATTCAAAGATTTTTCCAAGCATGACTTGAATATATCACAAACCTCGGCGAGGTTTGAAGAATGACCACAAAAAGACTACAATGGCGAAACAGGTATTTTCCGGGCACAACACGCTTATAGAGCATGAAATCTTTCTCAATCAAACTTGGTAAGGCTTTTCGGACGCTCCAAAATGACGGTCTGTGGAAAGGAAGCAAGCGCATTTTTGGTGCCTTGCAAACGCAGCAAGAGATGCGCGGGGTGAAAAGGGGAGATATTCTCCTTATTTCCGGGGGAGTTGGCGAGAGTGCCCGCTATCGCACGCGTTATGTTGCCGAGGAATTGAATCACAACGGATTTCAAGCCTCGGCCACTATCCAGGACAATCGCCAGCTCTCCAAGCTTGCCGAAAGCTTCTCCGTCTTTGTTTTTCATCGGGTGCTGGTCACCCAGGCCATAGAGGCGTTTATCGAGAAATTAAAAATGCTCAAAAAGGAAATGATTTTTGAGACGGACGATTTGACCTATGACCCGGCTTTCTTGGAGCATATGCACGGCTTTACCCGGATGAACGGTTTGGAGCGGGAACTGTATAAAAACGGTTTGGGCGGGGAGATTTTAAACGATCCGGCGGTAACCGTGGCCACGACGACTACCAGTTATCTTTGCGAAAAACTTAAAGAAAAGAACAAGAAAGTCTTTCTTGTTTCAAACAAAATGAGCGAGGCGGATCGTCTGCTTGCCCAAAAAATCCTCGCCAGTCGTATCGAAAAAGATCCCGGCGTCGTGCGGATCGGTTACTTAAGTGGCAGTGCGAGCCACGACCGGGATTTCGCGGTCATCACGCCGGTACTTCTGGAACTTCTCGAGGCGCACTCGGAGGTGCGCCTGGTCTGTGTCGGGCCCCTTCATATCGATCCACGTTTCGCGCCCCTGGCCGATCGGATCGAGAAGCTCTCTTTTGTGTCCTGGGACGAGCATTTCCGAATTCTTGCCGGACTCGATATCAATCTCGCGCCTCTGGAAGTGGGAAATCCCTTTTGTGAGGGGAAATCGGAAATTAAGTTTTCCGAAGCCGGGATCGTCGGCGTGCCAACGGTAGCGAGCGCCACGCAGACCTACCGGGAAGCGATCCACGATGGCGAGGACGGCTTTGTGGCTCTTTCGGCGGTGGAATGGCGGGAAAAATTGGAAAAGCTTATCCTAGACCCGAGTTTTCGCGTGGCCATGGGGAATCAGGCGCGAAAAACGGCTCTGGAGCGATATACCACGAGAAGCGGGAAGAGTATAGAATACTATAAGTATCTGGCAGAGAAGATAAAGAAATAACGAAAATGACATGAAAGTTCTCATTACGGGCGGCGCGGGGTTCATCGGATCGGCAACAGCCAAGAGATTGATGGAGCGGGGCGACAAGGTCGTGCTTATCGACAACTTTAACGACTACTATGATCCGGAATTAAAAGAAGATCGGATCAAGATTTTTCTCAAGGACTGGAAAGGGAAGTTCAAACTTTATCGCGGTGATATCCTCGACGTACCCTTTTTGACGCGCGTTTTCAAAAAAGAAAAGCCGGACAAAGTCGTTCATCTTGCCGCCATGGCCGGCGTCCGTTTTTCCCTCCTCTATCCGGAGAGGTATGCCGATGTGAATGTCATGGGTACGACTAATCTCCTGAAACTGGCGGCTGAGTATAAGGTCAAAAACTTCGTCTATGCTTCGTCATCGTCCGTGTATGGCACCAACAAAGTTCCCTTCTCCGAGACCGATTCCGTCGACACGCCCATGTCGCCGTACGCCGCCACCAAGAAAGCGACCGAACTTATGGCGCACGTCTTCAGTCATATTTATAAAATGCCCACCACCGCTCTGCGCTTTTTTACCGTCTATGGCCCCTGGGGGCGGCCGGATATGGCGCTTTTCCTCTTCACCAAAAACATTATCGAAGGCAAGGAAATTAAAGTATTCAATTATGGGAACATGAGCCGGAACTTTACCTATATCGATGACATCGTTTCCGGCATTTTAACCACTCTTGATGCCAATCTGCCCTACGGCATCATGAATATCGGGGGAGACAGGGAGGAACAACTCACCCGCTACATCGAAGTGATTGAGGAAAATATCGGCAAAACCGCAAAGAAGAAACTGATGCCCATGCAGCCCGGCGATGTGCCTTCCACCGTGGCCGATATTCGGCGTCTGCGCAAGCTCGGCTGGAAACCGACTACCCGCATCGAAAAAGGCATCAAAAACTTTATTGAGTGGTACAAGTGTTACTACAAGGTGAAATAGTCCGAATAACTGATCGGAACTTGGCTCATGAGAAGGTCAGATCATAGTATGAAGAGAATGAGGGTAAAGAATTGACGCGGGTTCTAAAAGCTGATATTTCTTAGCATCAGTTCTTTCGGAGGAAGAGCCATGAGAATGCGAGGCACATTGTGGTGGTCCTTGCTTCATATGCACCTTGCTTGCGCCGGCCTTCTCGGTTTCTGCTGGGCCGTGCACCACTTCCAGATCTTCCAGATAAATGTCGGAGCCACTGTCTTGTACACCTTCTTTGCTCTCCGTGCGCTCTATAAAGGCGTCCAAATGCAATCTGTTTGGGGAATGGGCTACGGAGCCGGCTGCCATCTACATCAGATGCTCTGTCTTACTCAGCCCTTAGTTAATATGGGCGGGGGAGTCGTTTGGAAGGGCAGGATACCCAGGTTGATTCTCGGGGAATGGAGAGAAAGCCTGATATCAGGAATTTTCTTCATGGGCAGTGGCAATGCAGTACTGGGAATTTTCTCCAATGAGTTTTTCGTGATACTTGCCTTTTTTTCCTTTCTTTATGGATGGGCCAAGCTCACCTCGCTTCCGGCAGAGATCTACATCTGGTGTATTGGTGAACGCTATCGTCTCTGGCCGATTTCCGAAGGCTATCTACGATCTCAGCTGTCCCTCTATCCGTTTCTTTGTCCGGCGGACATCGAGGGTATTGTGTTTCGGGCAGCATGCCGGGGATGGCTCACACGATCCTGAAGTCTGTTGTCTTTACCGTTCGTAAGAAAAGCCCCCAGGCTGAATCTTGCGGGCGGCTTTTCTTTGCGTGTATATCATTGACTTTTATATAAAAAAGGTGTATAATGATAAATCCGTGTCTTAATACGGATTTTCATTTACAACCAAATGGAGGCCATCGTGAAAACACGAAGTTAGTAATTTCTTGCGACCATTCGCATCTTTCGGCTTGACCGGATGATTCTCTCCGACTCCTGAAAGATGCGTCCCAACGCGTCTTTCATCGAGAGGAGGGCATCATGCCTTCGCTTCACTGCAAGAAGAACCATCTGCCCGCGAACTTCCCCGAAAAAGTCGTCGTGATGCTCCGCCGCGACGAAGAGGGGAGCGAGCAGTTCTGGGCGCCGATCCTCCACGATCGGCAGATCCGCAAACTCCTGATCGATCCGGCGGGCGAACAGCTCTACGCCGGCGAAGAGTGGGAGGTCCAGCCCGTCTGGTCTCCCAACGGCCGCGTGATCTTCTGCGCGCCCCTCCTGAGGCGGAAGGCCGTCACCGGCCACGAGCCGCTCCTGGCGCGTCTCAAGGAGTATGCGGAGAGCCGGAGCCCCGTCACCGTCGAGAAGAACGGGAGCATGAGCGAGCAGCCCCGCTGCGAAAGGGGGTCACTCGACCGTGCTTACCTCGAAGGAGACGAGCTCGTTATCCTCATGCGAGAGCCCTATGGCGGCGCCAGCTGCCCGCTCGACGAGGTCGAGTGGCATGAGGGGAAAGACGGCGCGTTCGTGGTATCCCTCAAGAACGCGCGCGGTCGCTACAAGGTGACGTTCCGGGAGCACCAGAGCTCCTAACGTCAGAGCCCGGTGAGAGGAAGTTTTCTCTCATCGGGTTTTTTCATTTCCCTTAAATAAATTGACGGGAGAGATCTTTCATGGTATTGTTTTTTATTGTTCTTACGGATCTCTAATTTTGGATTATCACACACCGAGGAGAGAGAAGATGCAATTCTGATTGTGGAAGACCACGGATTTGCCCGCGCAACAATGGCAAAGGCCGTCAAGGATCTCGGCCTGACCTGTGAAACGGTCGCGTACCGCGAGGGCGCGAAACAAATGATCGAAAAGGGAAAGTACGACTGCATTCTTCTCGATCACCAGATGCCCGAGACCCCCGAGGGCAAGATCGAGGACATCGGCTATGGGCTCATACCGTTCATTCGGATTCAGCTTCCCGACGCAGTCATCATCGGGACCTCGACGCTTTCGGTTGAAGAAATCGAAAGTCAGGGCTGGACCATGCCGGATCACATGATGGAGAAAGGAGCTGTGAGGAAAGATTTGCCCAAGATCCTCAAGCTCTAAGAACGAAACGTTTCGAAATACTCGCCACTTGCCAACCACCGCCTCGACCCGCTGGGAAATCCCGCGGGTCGCTTCATTTTTTTACCAATTAAACTTTTAACTTGGCCACCAAGAGTGATGGCTTTAGTGAAATGAAAAAAAGCCGCCGGCTCAGCACACTGTGCCGAGGGCAGCTTTTTTCCGCATGATAGCGAAATTAGTCGCCGAGAAGCCGAATAACGCGACCGCGGCGCGCTTTCGGAGGTTTAGAATTTTTCGACGCAGAAGGCTTCTTGGGCATGGGGCCGACTTTGATTCGCTTCGGTGCTCTTAATCGCACAGCACTTGTTTCGGTCGTAATACGTTCTTGATAGTCTTTTCGGACCTCCGCCGGAACAATTTTGACGAGCAATTCGCAGAGCCCGAGGATGGCCTGGCAGATCGTACTTTCTTTGGCAAACTCTGGAAGAGGTCGATCGGGATGCAGGTGACTCCGGCGCGCCTTTTCAAAATCAATTGGTTCATCGGCGAGCCCGGGAAACATTCTCGGATTGATGAGCCATACTACTGGCCTCTTTTCCGGAAAAGTGAAGGCTTCGACAGTCACGCGCTCCGCCTTCTTCGTATGCCGGAAACCTTTCTTCTCGTTTATCAGGTAGGGAACGTCGCAGAGCAGGTCGTGGACGAGCGCGGCAAGCCGGGCATGATTTTTTTCAGGCATTCTCTTTCCTTTGGTAGACGGTACGGTAATTTTTAAGGATACTTTATTCCACTCTTTTTCTTTTTAACTGTCAAATGCCGCATAAATCCTTGTTTCATTTACTCGCGACCGCGAGTAAATGAGTGATCAAGTTTTGAGAGTTTTGCAAGGGAGAGAAAGACTGAAACAGAAAACCGAAGATGTTTCTCTCGAAATTTTGTAGTTTTGCAAAAAAAGTGAGATGATTTTTTTATGCATTGGTTTTGGATTGCGCTGCTCGCGCCTTTATTTTTCAGTTTGTCGGTCCAAGTCGACAAGATTTTACTGTCCAAGTATTTCAAAAATAGTGGCGTCGGCGTAATCGTTACCTCTGCTTTTTCCACGCTCGTGTTCCTCGTACCGGCCTGGTTCTTTGCCGAAACCGTCAGACTGCCCCTTCATGATATCTTCTCTTTTCTCATGGTGGGCGTGATTGATATCGCTTATCTCTACCCGTATCTCCTGGCTCTCAAAAAAGACGAAGCGTCGCTCGTCGCGCCGCTCTTTCAGATGATTCCGGTATTGTACCTCATTGCCGGATACTTTTTCTTAGGAGAAACAGTCTCGTCCATACAGCTTCTGGGAAGCGCCATTATTATCTTCGCTTCACTGACGCTTGTTTTTAACTTTCAGAGATGGAAATGGGAATGGCCGGTATTTTTTCTTATGCTGGGAGCGTCGCTTCTCATCGTAGCCGGCGGCATTCTTTTTAAAGATAGCGCTCTTGAGTCGAACTTTGCCGGAGCGCTTTTCTGGCAGTATCTCGGGTCTTTTCTTGTCAGCCTCTTTTTGTTGTGTTTCTCTCCCTTTCGGAAAACGCTTCTTCATGTCTGGTCGAAAAAAACGACGCTCGTGCCGCTCACCCTTTTCAATGAAGCGGTTAATCTCCTGGCTCTCATCGCCATTCGTTTTGCAAGTCTCCTTGCGCCGATCGGTCTGGTGCAATCGGTTGGGGGATTTCACCCTTTGTTTATCTTTATGTGGGGAACTCTCGGCATGCTTTTTCTTCCCAAAATGGGCTTTCAAGAGGATCTTTCCCAGGATTCGATTATTAAAAAAATTTCCGCCGGTCTCTTTCTTCTCTTCGGCGCCTGGCTTATCCAGTAATTTTAGAAAGGAAAAAAGTAAAAAAGACAAAACCCACATCGTGATACATTGATCGATGTGGGCTGTCCCTTTTTCTCCTCCTCTCCGAATTACAAGGGGGGCTGATTTATTGCTTTTTCTCTTTCAGCATCTCTCTGATTGTTTTGTCGAGGGCCGCAATGTAGAGCTCGACTAATGCTGGCCGCTGCAACGGCACGGTGGGAGCGATGACGTGTATCCCTTCGGTGTCGATCAATTGCTTGAACGAACAGCTGACGGTACTCTCCTCTTCCGTGGAAAAAATTCCGAGATCCGTCGGCGTTGCTCTGCCGACAATGTAGAGACCGTTACCTACATACTCGCTGAAGCCGTCATGTCCATCCTGGGATCGAGCTGCCGATTCTTCCAGTAAGCGCATGACATACGCGACGGTGACGAAGAGCTTTTCGAATAGCCTCTCCTTGTCGGTCAGCTCTTTGTGCTGTTGGTTGGCCTCGATGAAAAGACTCCAGTTGAGGTGCGGGCGTTGTTTGGGCACACGAACTCCTTTCCGCTTTTGCGGAGTGGTTAATAATGACACGACAGCACAGCGGGAATATTTCTCGTTAAGGTACAGCATTTATTACACACCTTTTTTGAGTTTTTGTCAATGGAAGAAGGGGAGAAGAATTCATGAAGAAGCTTTTGTTTGCTAGAATCAAAATAGAAAAAGAGAAAGAAATGAAAATTGCCTTAGTGCATGATTACTTAGTGCAGTACGGAGGGGCCGAGCGGGTGCTTGAAGCTTTCACCGAACTTTTTCCCTATGCGCCGATTTACACGCTTGTTTACGATCCGGAAGCCATGCATGGGATCTTTGCCAATAAGCGGATCTATACTTCGTTTCTGCAGCGCTTACCATTCTCGCGCAAGCGCCATCGATTCTTTCCGCCGCTCATGCCGCTCGCCATCGAGGAGTTTGATTTCTCCCAGTACGACATCGTCCTTTCGGATTCTTCAAGTTACGCCAAGGGCATTCTGACGCGGCCGGAGACCCTTCACATAAGCTATATGCACACTCCCATGCGCTACGCCTGGGACGATTGCCAAAAATATACAGAAGACTTTGGGTTTCCCAAGATGATCAAACGGCTGGTCCCTTATTTTATGAATCCTATTCGTCTCTGGGACCGGGCCAGCGCCGATCGGGTGGACCGCTATTTGGCGAACTCCCGTTTCGTGGCCAAGCGGATCAAAAAATATTACCAGAAAGACGCACTGGTTGTTCACCCACCAGTCAACGTTGAGCGCTTCTACATAGCCAAAAAAGAAGATCGAAAAAAATACTTCCTCATGGTTGGGAGACTCATTGCTTATAAACGTCACGACATTGCCATTAAAGCCTGTAACGAACTCGGGCTCCCACTCAAGATCATCGGGCGCGGACCGGAAATGAAACGGCTTAGGAAGCTTGCCGGGCCGACGATTGAGTTTTTGGGACGAGTGCCGGAGGAAGAGCTCCCCAAGTATTATGCCGAATGCCGAGGATTTATCTTTCCTCAAGAGGAAGATTTTGGTATTGTCGCCATTGAAGCTATGGCTGCCGGCCGGCCTCTAGTGGCTTTTCGGGGCGGCGATATCGTGGAGCATATGGAAGAGGGCATGGGAGGCAAGTTTTTCGATGAGCAGAGCGTGGCCTCGCTCCGGCAGGCGCTCTCTTCCTTTGACGAGCACCTCTATGATCCGGAAAGAATCCATAGGCGCGCCTTAGCTTTTGACAAAGAAAAGTTCAAGGCTACAATACAAGCCTACGTAGAGGAAGCACTCGCTGAGCATCTGGAAGAACGCTCCCCGAAACCTCAAGAAAATATCCTCTCCTCTTATCCCGTAACATCGTAAACATCATGGAGCTTCGCGACATTATCCGGCTTTATCGGAAAGAATCACGGCTATATCTACGGATTATCGCTTTCTTCGTGGTCCTGGGCGCTATTTTCTATCAGCTGCAAGGGCCCAAGTTCGTGGCCACCGAACTTCTCAATGTAGGACGTTTAGGCAGTCAGCCGACGAACGACTACACCTATGACGCTTTCTACCGGCTGCAGGCGGACGAACGTTTCGCTGATACGGTGGTTCGATGGCTCGCCGCGCCGCGGATAGTCGAGGACATTTACCGAAAAACCGGCGTTGATCCCGGTACTTTCAGTACCCGAACTCTGGAGAAAACCTTTCGAGCCGCTCGACTTTCTTCTCAAGTGATCCAGGTGACTTATTCGGCGCGTGATGAAGAAGACCTCAAACGACTGGCCCAGGCCATGCCCGCGGTCCTCAACGATGCTACCGCGAGCCTCAACGCCGATAAGAGGGATCCGAGCTGGTTTATGATCCTCTCGAGTGAACCGGTAATCCGTGACGGACGATTTTCTTTGGGACAAGCCCTTGGTATAGCAGTGATTCTGGGAGTGTTTGTAGGCTTTTGGATGGTGTTGTTCCGTCACTACTGGCGCAGGGAGGAATAAAACAAAACCGGACCGCTTTCTGTAAGAGGTGATTCTTGGTATGCGTATTGGTATTGATATTCGGTGTCTGGCAGAAGGCAAGCGGACGGGGGTCGAGGAATATACACTCTCTCTCCTCGATAAGCTTTTTCGTCTTGACGAAAAGAATGAGTACGTCCTTTTCTTTAATGCCTGGAAGAAAGTATCAGTTGATTTCTCCTGGCTTGAGAAATACCCCCATGTCACCCTCAAAAGATTTCGCATCCCCAACAAGCTTCTCAATCTCTCGCTCTGGTATCTCCACTATCCGCATCTGGACCGGCTGATTGGTGGCACGGACGTGTTTTTTGTACCCAATCTTACTTTTCTCGGCGTTTCCAAGAAAACGAAGCTGGTCGTGACGGCCCATGACCTTTCCTTCGAGCTTTTTCCGGAAACCTTCTCCTGGTATCGCCGATTCTGGCATTTTCTCATCGACTTTCGGGGTCTGCTCAAGCGCTCCCACCGCGTCATTGCCGTTTCTCATTCCACCCGGAGTGACTTGGTGGGGTGGTATGGAATCCGTCAGGAAAAGATAAGCGTCATTCCAAGCGGCGTCGGCGAACAATTTACCATCATGAGTCGAAACGATCCGAGACTGTTGTCCGTCAAAGAGAAATACGGATTGCCTTACCGCTTTATCCTTTCTTTGGGAACGCTTGAGCCACGCAAGAATATGCTCGCGCTTCTCCGGGCCTTCGAAGGACTGTCTCTTACTTTTCCGAAAGCGAAGGATTATATGCTCGTAATTGCGGGCAGCCCGGGCTGGAAAGCCAAGCCGTTTCTTGAAGCGCTCGAGAGTTCTCCCGTCCGGGCGCGGGTCAAACTCGTAGGGTTCATCGATGACGACGATAAACCGGCCTTGTACAATTTGGCGACCCTTTTTGTTTATCCTTCTTTTTACGAAGGCTTTGGTTTTCCACCGCTGGAGGCTCTTTCCTGCGGCACACCAGTCATTGCTTCTCATGCTTCTTCGCTTCCGGAAGTGGTAGGAAAGGCCGGTCTTCTCGTTGACCCTTATCGGCCGGATGAATTGCGTCAGGCCATCACATTTCTCCTTTCCGATGAAAAAGTTCAGGTAGCCATTAAAAATGAGATTTTGCTTCAGAGGGGACGTTTCTCATGGGAAAAAACTGCTCACGCGACCCTGGCTCTCTTTCAAAGTCTCGGTTAATTCTTTATACTCGAGGAGATGACTCTACAGAAAAAAATTCTCGTCGGTTTCGGCCTGGTGATCCTGGTAGGAATTTCCGTTTGGGCCTATCGGGATGCTCACAGACCAAGCGCTAGCTCTTCCTCTATGACCAAAGAAGCGGGGGATTGGGTTAAGGGACCGGAAAACGCTCCCGTGACGCTTTTGGAATATACAGACTTCCAGTGTCCGGCGTGCGGATCGTACTATCCGCTGGTGACACGGCTCTCCAATGAATACTCCGAAAAGATGGCCCTGGTCATCCGACACTATCCCTTGATCCAAATTCATAAGAACGCTCTGGCCGGTGCCCGCGCCGCTGAAGCGGCGGGCCGCCAGGGAAAGTTTTGGGAAATGTACGATACGCTCTTCTCCAAGCAGAGCGAGTGGTCCGGAGAAGCCGATCCGACGGAAAAGTTTCTTTCCTATGCCGAAGCCCTTTCGCTCAACAAGGACACATTTGCCGCTGATCTGAGGGACGGTTCCCTTGATGAGCACATTAACAAAGGATTGAGCGAAGGAAATGACGCGGGTGTTCAGGGCACGCCGAGCTTCTTTCTCAACGGCAAGAAGATTGACAATCCCAACTCCTACGAAGATTTCAAAAAACTCATTGATGATGCGCTCGGCAGTGCGCCGAAAGAGCCTTCTCCTTCTCCCGAGACACCAACGGTCGGCGAAGAGGTTCACGAACATGCCGATTTCAAAGTTTACATTCTCGGTAAAGCTTTTGATTTTACTCAGGAAAAATACCAATCAACGGAGGGCAAAGAACTTAATCCCGCTCTTCATCTCCATGACGGCAATGGTAATGTCATTCACAAGCACAAAAGCGGGGTCACCCTAGGCGAGTTTTTTCAGTCTTTGAAAATGGAACTTACCAAGGGCTGCCTGCGGCTGGACACCGGAGAAGCTTACTGCAGCGGACCGGTCAATACGCTCAAAGTCTGGGTTAACGGAGCACCAAGTGAGAAATTCGACACTCTGGAATTTCATGACGGCGATAGGATCCTCATAAGCTACGGAAGCGAAGACTCGAAGGCCCTTCAGGCGCAAATGGATTCGGTAACGCACGACGCCTGCATTTACTCTGAGAAGTGCCCGGAACGCGGCAAACCGCCCACGGAAAGCTGTGTCGGGGGTCTGGGTAGCGACTGCAAAGAGTAGCTTTGCGATTTTATCGAAGCACGATACAATAGAGAAGAAAGAAAAAAAAACAAACAATGGAAGAAATATTACTTGTTTTCTCCGTCCCACTTTTTTTCTTGCTCAGCGTTTCGGTACAGGATAATTATTTTTTCTCTGAGCGCGGCGGCGCCAATTTTGTCCAACAGCAAGAAAGTCATAATGGGAGCAGTTCCGGTGCCAGGATCTTCCCCAATCTTTTTTTATGAAGCTCTCGTACAATTTATTCTGGTCGATTATTGTGCTTTGTCTCTTTGCGGCTATCGTGACCTATTACCGGCTGGTCCAGGCTCAAGATTTTCCGATTGTAAGCCAAGTAGCCTGTGATCCGGAGGAAGAGAAGTGCTTTGTCCATGTTTGTGATCCAGCGGAAGAATCATGCTCGGGTCAGCCGGACGAAGACACGACGTATTATAAGATTCTTCGCAAATCAGCCAGCAATTTTGATGATTGTGATCCGAAAACTTGCGGTGATCCAGTCTGTCAGAGCGGAGAGAAAAATTGTGAGGTTATTTTTTGCTCGGAAGAAGACAATCAATCGGGAGATGAGTGTAGTAACGTAATTCCTTCTTCGGTAGCCCCATAGGCAACTCGTTCTTTAAGTATGGAGAAAACAAAACAAAAACAACAGCGTTTTTTCAATGAGGAAATCTATTGGACGCCGGGTCGGGCCAAAAAAGAGCTGGCGAAACGCAGAAAAGATGCGGTTCTTCGAAAAAAAGTGGAACAATTTCTTGAGGGCGACATTCCGGAAGTTTTTCAGCGTGGAGCGAAGGCGATTCTTGCGCGGAACATTCTTACGCCGAATTATGCCTTCTTTGCCTTTCGGAAACTCGCTGCGGAAGTGGCTCTCGAAGACTGGTGTTTGGAATACACGGAAGACATTTTTCGTTCCGAGAATCCCGATAAATATTACCTCGGCAACCTTCACTTTTACGGAGGCCAGGGCAAAAGGGGGGGAGAAAAGGTATGGCCTCAGAAGATTTTGAATTTGAATGCCGCCGAAGGGAAATGTATCGCGCACCTGCGAACCGTCTGGGGCGGCTCGTTGGTCGAGTTTCATCATCGTTTAGCCAAAGAGATTATTCCGGAATATCGGCGGTATGCGGATGTATCGGACTGGGTAAAAAGACGGGGTGGGAAGGCCAAGGATTTCTATCCCTCCTATCTGGCTCTTTTCCTCCGACACGGCATTCTTTTTGAGAACTTTTTACTTGCTGACCGGCCGCTTGTTGAGGAACTTTTTCTCCCAGCCCTGGAGGTCATCCGTCAAACATTTGGTCTCCGGCCACTGATCGTTCCCCTGATTCCTTTGGAAAAAGAAGAAGAATATGAAAAGTTGTTGTATTATTCAGAGGAAGCAAAAAGTTTCCTCCCCGCAGAAGTAAAAAGAGCTTAAGGTATGGATTACAACCTTGTCACACATCTCGAAAGCTGCGCTACGATCATCAAAGAAAACGCAGATTTTGTTCATCTTATCAACTACTCTCATGTTCCCATATCGATTTTAGCCTTGCTCGTTGGCGGGTACGTGTATTTTAAAAACCCGCGTGATCTTCTTTCGCGAATTCTCATGGGGATTTCCTTGGCCTTTTCTCTCTGGTCTTTTTTTGATTTGATTGCATGGCTCAGTACGGATAGCCGTTACATCATGTTTGCCTGGTCTATGCAGGGCATGATCAATGCCTTGCTTTTTCTTCTCTGCTTTTACTTTGTGCACGTATTTATCACCAAGCGAGATTTACCATCGTGGTACAAGCTCTCGCTCACGCTGAGCATTCTGCCGGTCATCATTCTTACACCCACTCACTTTAATCTTACCGAATTCAGCGTTGCGAGCTGCGAGGCAACCGAAGGCCAGTACTTTCTCCACTATTACTATCTCTACAACCTTTTTCTCTTCTTAAGCGCTTTGCTTCTCCAGATTCGGGGCTATTGGTTTGCATCCAAGGCTTCGCGTGCTCAGATTCTTCTTCTCTCAATCGGCATTGATTCCTTTCTTGTGTCCTTTTTCGTTACCGGTTATCTGGCTTCCGTCCTTGAGAACTTTAACCTTGCCATTTATGGACTCTTTGGTATGGCGTTTTTTATGGTCTTTCTCTCTTACCTCATCGTTCAGTACCGCACCTTCAATATTCGTCTCCTCTCGGTCCATGCTCTGGTCACCGCCCTGGTGCTCCTGGTGGGATCGGAACTCTTCTTTATTACCAGCCCTGTTCAATTCACGCTCATTGCTCTCACGGTTATCTTTCTCCTTATCCTCGGCCGAGCTTTAGCGCGCTCTGTAGAAAAAGAACTGGAAAGAAATGAAGAGTTGCAAAGATTGACCGGAGAATTGGCGGTAGCGAATCAAGAGTTGCGACGACTGGACACCGTAAAAACTGAGTTCTTGTCCATCGCTTCACACCAACTCCGGACGCCGCTCACGGCCATGAAAGGCTATCTCTCACTTTTGCTTGAAGACAGTTACGGAAAGATCTCCGAAGAAGTAAAAGAAATATTAAATAAAGTCTTTGTTGTCAATACCCGCTTGGCCCGTCTCGTCGAAGAGCTTCTTAACGTGTCGCGCATCGATGCCGGGCGTGTCCAATACAGTTTTGAAAAAACCCGCCTGGAACCCGTTCTCAAGGAACTCGAAGACGCTTTCTCAGTAGGAGCACAGGAGCGCGGACTCAAACTGGCGTTCCGTATGCCGGAAAGGCCACTTCCTCAGCTCTCTCTTGATATCGTAAAAATCCGTGAAGTTATCTCAAACCTCATCGACAATTCTCTCAAATATACGAAACAGGGCTCGGTTACGGTATCGGTACGTTCCGATGCCGGCTTCGTGGAGGTGCTGGTGGAGGATACGGGTATTGGAATCGCGCCGACGGTTCTCCCGAATCTTTTTGAGAAATTCGTTCGAAGCAAAGAGACTTCCAAACTTGAGGTTTCGGGAACGGGTCTTGGTTTGTATGTCGGCAAGAAATTCGTGGAAGCACACGGGGGTACGATTCGAGCGGAGTCGGCGGGCCTCGGAAAAGGATCGCGTTTTATTATCAGGTTACCGGTGCCTGTCCGATAAACCTTTGATTTTTTCAAGAGCCTTTGCTAAGCTTTGAATGCCTTATCTTTCTCCATGGCCAGTATTCTTCTTGTCGAAGATGATCCTTTCATCTCCGAAATATACAAAAAAAAATTTGAACTGAGCAATTTCACGATAGCGCTTGCTACCAGTGGCTCAGAGGTTTTCAAAAAAGTGAAGACTGAGAAGTTCGATCTGATTCTTCTTGATCTTGTATTGCCGGAGATGAGCGGTATAGAAATTCTCCGGGAGTTGCGCAAGAAAGGAGAAACCTCTTTTGGAGGGAAGATAGTGATTTTCAGCAATCTTCACGGAGACGAAGAGCGCAAGCAGGCCGAAGTCGCCGGGGCTGACGGGTTTATCGCCAAAACGGAGTTCACTCCTTCGGAAGTCGTGGAGCAGGTTAAAAAAATTCTCGGAATATAAACGGAAACGATTGATTATGGCGGAGCGCATTCTGATTGAACGTCTTCCCGAACATATCAAAGAGGAGGCAATGGTCGCCGGTTTTGTTCAAGCCATACGAAATCAGGGCAACATTGCTTTTATCATCCTCCGCGACATTAGCGGAACCGTACAAATAGTAGTTACCAAATCGCATAAGGAGGTCTTGGAAACGGCCTCTCTTTTAAGTTTGGAATCGGTAGTGGAGGTACGCGGTTTGGTAAAAGAAGAGAAGCAAGCCCCCGGCGGCTTTGAGATGGAAGCGACCGAACTTACAGTCCTTTCGGCGGCTGAGCCGGAACTGCCCATTCCGGTAGTGGAAAAGAGCCGGGAAGAAACTGACCAGCAGATACGTATGGATTGGCGGTGGATTGATCTTCGCAAACCGGAAAAAGCCCTCATTTTCAAGGTATGGACGGCGCTCGAGGAGGCTTTCCGAGAATACTGCATCGCCAACGGCTTCATCGAGATACACTCTCCCAAACTCACGGCTACCGCGACCGAATCAGGCTCGGAACTCTTTGAAGTGAAGTACTTTGACCGAAAAGCGCATTTGGCTCAATCGCCGCAATTGTATAAGCAGATGGCCATGGCGGCCGGCTTGGAGAAAGTCTTTGAAGTCGGGCCGGTTTTTCGCGCCAATCCTTCTTTCACATCGCGGCATGATACCGAGTTTACGATGTATGATGTGGAGATGTCTTTTATTCGTTCCCAGCACGACCTGATGGATGAGGAAGAAAAAATGATCCTCACCATGCTCACCAAAGTAAAAAAACTCTATGGTGACCAAATCCAGAAGTTTTATAATCGAGAAATTCCCATACCAACCATCCCCTTCCCTCGTCTTACCCTCAAGGAAGCAAAGAAAATTCTCGGAGACCTCGGGATTCCCAACGAGCGGGGCGACGACATGAGCCCGGCAGAAGAAAAGGCGATCTGCGAGCATATGAAGAAAGAGACCGGCAATGAGTTTCTCTTTCTTCATGAGTTCCCGACGGCCGTTCGCGCCTTTTACAGCATGAGAAAGGAAGATGATCCCTCAGTGACAAAAAGCTTCGACCTTCTTTGGAATGGACTGGAAATCACAAGCGGTGCCCAACGTGAACATCGGTTTGCTCAGTTGGAAAAACAGATTAAGGAGCAGGGTCTTGATCCTCAATCATTTACGACATATTTGAATTTTTTCCGGTATGGCTGTCCCCCTCATGGTGGCTTTGCTCCCGGCCCTTCTCGGATCATCATGAAGCTCCTCGATGTCGCGAACGTCCGGGAGGTCACTTATCTCTACCGCGGAGTCAAACGCCTGACCCCGTAATTGAAGGAAGGACACGAAAACGCTATACTGAAGGACAGTCTCTTTCTTCAGGGTGTTTTCTCTTATGAACCGTTTGTCCAATTTTTACCGGCAACTTCAAAAAACCTTTATTGAGAGGTTCTTTGGCCATTTAACTCAAGACATCGGTATTGATTTGGGAACGGCGAACACCCTCGTGTATGTCCGCGGTAAGGGCATTGTCATAAACGAACCTTCGGTGGTAGCAGTCAACCAGCGAACCGGACAAATTCTTGCTATCGGCCGAGCGGCCAAGAAAATGGTCGGAAAAACCCCCGGCCACATTGTAGCGCGTCGGCCTCTCGTTGATGGCGTGGTGAGCGACTTTGAAACAACGGAACAAATGCTGCGTTACTTCATCAACAAGGTCAACCAATCGACTTTTTCCTATCTGCGCCGGCCAAGGGTGCTTCTGGGTATCCCTTCGGGGATTACGCCCGTGGAGAAACGGGCGGTGATAGAAGCCGCTTTGAATGCCGGGGCCCGTCAGGCTTTTCTCATCGATGAGCCGATGGCTGCGGCTATCGGCGCGCGTCTCCCGGTAACTGATGCTTCCGGCAACATGGTAGTGGATATCGGGGGAGGAACGACGGAGATCGCCGTAATTTCTCTCGGCGGGGTCGTTCTTTCGCGCAGTTTGCGCATGGCGGGCGACGAAATGAACGAAGACATCGTCCGTTACAGCCGGGATGAATTCAATATTCTGATCGGCGAGAAAACTGCGGAAGAGGCAAAAATTGCCATCGGTAGCGCTTTTCCGCAACGCGAACGGCTCACCTTTCCTTTGCGGGGAAGAGATCTTGTCTCCGGATTGCCCAAGGAAGTTATTGCAAACGACGAACATATCCGCGAAGCCCTTTCGCATTCCATCCGGATCATTATTAATAACGTGAAGACCATCGTTGAAGAAACCCCGCCGGAACTTTTGGCCGATATTATGCAACGAGGCATTATTCTTGCCGGCGGGGGCAGTCTGATCCGGGGTATGGATAAGCTCGTCGCCAATGAAACCGGCGTACCGGTCCGGATGATGGAAGATCCGCTGACGGCCGTGGTGCGGGGGACCGGTATCGTTCTCGATGATATGGAGCACCTCAAAGAGGTTCTTCTGGAAGAGAATCCCGATAAGCCTCTGCGTTAATTGATGGAAAGAAATCTCATGATGCGAAAAAAAATTCCTCAAACTAAATGGTTTTGGGCTCTTGTGATGTTTGGTATTATTTTTCTCTCCGTTCTTCTTCCGCCACGTTTTCTTCTTTCGCCCCTCCGGACGACTGCTCTGACTATCGCCTGGCCGATAGAAAATATCTTTTCCGGCGTGGCTTTCTCGATACGCGATGCCCACCAATTTTTTGGATCAATCGGCGGTCTGAAGAACGAGAATGCCCGCCTGCAGAAGGAGAATCTCGAACTTACCAGTGAAAACGCCGCTCTCCGAGATCTTGCCAAAGAGAATGAGACACTACGCAGCGAACTGGGTCTTTTGCCCCGGGATGCTTATGATCTGGAGGCGGCGGAAGTAGTGGGAAAAGCCCCGGGAGGAGAAGGCACCCTTCTTATTAACCGCGGCAGACAGGCAGGACTCATGAAAGACATGCCCGTTATTGTAAATAAAGGAATTTTGATCGGCCGAGTGGAAGAAGTCTTTCCGTATAATGCGACGATTACTCTTCTCTCGCAGCCCGCAAGCTACGTCAACGGCATTACGAGCATAAACGCCGCCAAGGGTATAGTAAAAGGTGAGCATGGCCTGGGATTGCTTTTTGGCATGGTCCTGCAAACCGATACTTTGACCGCCGGAGAAAGCGTGGTCTCTTCCGGGCTGGATCGGACTATTCCCAAGGGCTTATACATCGGTGTCCTGGATAACATTGGCTTGTCGCCGGACGGCCTCTATCAACAGGCCTCCCTCACGACGCCTGTTAAATTCGAAAACCTTCGCTACGTGTTTATCATTAAGGATACCCGCCCATGAAAGAAATCCTTCTTCGAGCCCTCCTCGTTTTTGGTCTGGTTCTCTTCGAGCTTTCGTTTGTAGACGTGCTTTTTCCAGAGATAGGCGTACCCGTCGTGCCTATCGTCGCAGTAGTGGCCTGGACTCTTCTCCTCGGTTTTCCGAGAAATCTTCCGCTTACTTTGGGAATGGCGCTTCTTTTTGACTGCCTCAACAATGGAGTGCCCACAATTTTTTCTCTGTACGTTACTTTCCTCTCCTATACCATAAGCTTTCTGTCTCGCAGGTTACATATGGAAAGTGGCCACTCAGCTACGTTCCTCTCCTGCCTCCTGGTGGTTTTTTCTGCTTGCGCTTACCAAATCATTCTTTGGATTGGTTTCACTCTCCGTTCCTCCCTGCCGGGTATTGATTGGCTTTTTCCAGCAATCTCTTTTACTTTTTGGCAACTTGTCCTGACCGGAGCTCTAAGTCTCGCGTCTTTTTTCTTTCTCTCACCGCTTCTTCGGAAGTCAGAAAGATTTCTTTCGGAAAGTCGGGAACAGGCTTTTCTGCGCGTTCGCTAGCCTCTCGCTTCTATGAATTTCTTTCGTTCAACCTCATCCCAAAAAGATCCTTTTCAAACCGGTCGCGAGATTGACGATGCCGCTTTATCGCTTACGGAAAAAGCCGATGCCAATATCGAGTGGCCGCTCAATCGTTCGGTTCTTTGGTTTTTCTTTAGCTGCATGGCGATGGTGGTCCTGGCGATGGGCGGCCGGATTTTCTACCTCAATGTCGTCAAAGGTGCCGAGTATCGTGAACAGGCAGAAAAAAACAGCATCCGATCCTACGTCATGCCAGCCCCCCGGGGTATCATCTACGATATGTTTGGTAAGCCGTTGGTCCACAACGCTCCGAGTGTCGACATGGTACTCGATCCCCGGGCCATGAATCGCGATCCGGGCGCGGTGAAAAAACTGAAAGAATCCTTACAAGCCACCTTTTCCTTTGACAGCCTGATCTTGGATGCGGCTTTTGAGAATGTCAGCGCACTTTCAGCGAGTAACGCTTCGCCTCGTCTTCTCAAAGAGCGCATCAGTCAAGAAGAAGCGCTCCTTTTTCTCAGCCGGAGCCGCGATTTCCCGGGAGTGGAACTCTACAAGACCATGCATCGTGAGTACAGTGACAGCACGATTTTTTCTCACCTTCTGGGGTACGTCGGGAAAATTCGAAAAGATGAACTCGAGCGCCACCCGGAATATCTCCTGACGGATTCCATCGGCAAGCAAGGGATCGAAAAAAGCTATGAAAATGATCTGCGGGGAACGCGCGGTTACGAACAGGCGGAAGTCGATGCCTTCGGCCAGGTCAAAAAGGAACTCGGCATGGTTCTGCCGAAACCCGGAAGCGATCTTATTTTGAATATTGATGCTGACCTGGAGAAGAAGGTTTTTGATAGTCTCTCGGACTGGCTCACCAAGCAAAACCTCAAACGGGGAGCCGCGATTGCTCTCGATCCCCGAAACGGCGCTGTTCGAGCGCTGGTCAGTCTGCCGAGCTTCGATAATAATCTCTTCGCCGAAGGCATTAGCCAGTCGGAGTACGCCAAGCTTGCCAACGATGCTGCCGAGCCGCTTTTTAACAGGGTGATCTCCGGAGAATATCCGCCTGGCTCAACCATCAAACCGGTCCTCGCGGTCGCGGCACTCTCCGAGGGCGTGATTGACGAACACACCCAGATCGAAAGCAAGGGGGGGATCAGTATCGGTAACTTCTTTTTTGGGGACTGGCGCGTTAACGGCTTTACTGATGTTCGCCGGGCCATCGCCGTATCGAGTGACGTTTTCTTTTACTCCGTGGGCGGCGGTTATGGCGGTATCAGGGGTCTCGGCATGGACCTCATGAAAAAATATGAAAGCCTCTTCGGCTACGGGAGAAAAACAAATATCGATCTTGAAGGAGAAGCAAGCGGTTTTCTGCCGGATCCGGCCTGGAAACAGCAAAAGCTGGGCGAACGTTGGTATATCGGTGACGATTATCATGCGGCGATCGGTCAGGGGTTTGTCACGGCGACGCCTCTTCAGATTGTCAATGCCGTCGCCGCCATTGCCAATGGTGGCACGTTGTATGCGCCTCGCGTTGTGTCCCAAATCCGGACGCCCGATGGCAAGGTAACGCCTGTCCCTGCGGAAACGCTGGGGGAACGTCTCGCTGATCCCCACATCCTCCAGGTAGTGCGTGAGGGCATGCGTGAAACGGTGACCGAAGGCACGGCACAATCTTTGCAAAACCTGCCGGTAACCGTAGCGGGAAAAACAGGAACCGCGCAATTCGGGAATCAGGAGAAGACCCATGGCTGGTTTGTTTCCTTCGCGCCCTATGACAATCCCACCCTTGTTCTTCTCGTTTTAGTGGAAGGTCAAAATGAAGAGGGGTATAATGCCGTTCCCATTACCAAGGACATCTATCAGTGGTATTTTTCACAGAAACGATAAAAAAAGCTTTAAATAAAGGATAAAATAGGAGATTGACAATTCTGGGGCGGCTGATATGATAGAGAAACTCAATTTTCCCTTCCGGTCACTTTATTCCCAGTAGAGGGGTTTTTATTTGATAATCTTTTCTCATGACGAGGATATTTACTGAGGTCGGCCTCAAGAAACTTCAGGCGGAGCTTGACGAGCGGAGGACGAGGACGCGCCACGAAATAGCGGAAGCAATCAAAGAGGCCAAGGAACAGGGCGACCTTTCCGAAAACGCCGAATACAGCGAGGCCAAGCGTTTGCAGAACGAAAACGAGATGCGCATCAGTGAACTTGAGGGCATGCTTAAGGATTCGGTGGTAGCGGCCAAACAAAAAAGCTCAGGCGAGATTGGCATGGGTTCCAAGTTGACCGTGCAATTTTCCGGTAAGACCCTTGATTTTGAAATTGTGGGATCAAACGAAACTGATCCGGCCAAAGGCAAAATTTCCAATGAGTCACCGCTGGGCAAAGAATTCATTGGCAAGAAAAAAGGCGATAAGGTAGAAGTCAGCACTCCGTCCGGAGCAAAAAAGTACGAAATTCTTTCCGTGAAGTAAGCTTCCGGCAGCTCTTTCACCCCCGCGAAAGCGGAGGTTTTTTCTTGTCTTTTTCCTTTGTTCCCGCTACGATATGCCATATGCGCGAAGATATTTTTGAGACAAAAAAAAATAAGTTAGAAAGGCTCACACAGGCCTTTCATTCCGTCTACCCAGAGCATACCGATCGGAGTGCTCAAATTTCGGAGGTGCTCGCGCGTTTCGACGAAAATGTCCAAAGCGAAAAGGTGTGCGTGCTTGCCGGGCGTATCCGTTCTCTCCGGGATATGGGGAAGATCGCCTTTGGACATCTGGAAGATGGAACCGGTAAGATCCAGTTTTTTTTGTCGGAGAAAAATCTGGGCATGGAAAAACTGAAGCTATTTACCGAAAACATCGAATTGGGAGACTTTGTCGAAGTGCGGGGGAAACTTTTTCTCACCAAGCAGAATGAAAAGACTTTGGAAGCCTTTGATTGGAAGATTCTTTCCAAGGCACTCCGTACCATTCCTGCGGAGTTTTACGGGATGAAGAATGAAGAAGACCTTTTGCGTAAGCGCTATCTTGATCTTCTTTTGAATCCCGAAACTCGGGAACTTTTTCGTAAAAAAAATCTTTTCTGGCAGACGATCCGCCAGTTTTTCGTAAAAGAAAGCTTCCTCGAGGTCCAGACGCCGGTTCTTGAACATGTGCCGGGAGGAGCCGACGCGGAACCATTCCTCACCCATCACAATGCCCTCAATGAGGATTATTACCTTCGCATCTCGCTTGAGCTTCATTTGAAGCGCCTCTTGGTAGGTGGATATGAACGCATCTTTGAAATCGGCCGGCTTTTTCGAAATGAAGGCATCGATCGCGAGCACCTTCAGGAATATGATGACATCGAGTTCTATGCGGCCTATATGGACTTTGAGCAGGGGATCAATCTTTTGGAGCGACTTTTCAAAGAGATTGTCCGGACCGTGGTCGGCGAGGGCATGAAGACCGAATATGAGGGAGAGACCATTGACTGGAGCCGCCCTTTTGCTCGTATCAACTACTTTGAAGCCTTCAAAAAAGAGACGGACATTGATCTTTCGAGTGAAGTTACTCTTGAGGCCCTGCAGCAGAAGGCGGAGGAGCTGGGTATTAAGTATGATCCGGCTTATGGCAAAGGACGGATGATTGATACCATTTATAAAAGGACCGTAAGACAAAAATTGGTACAGCCCTGTTTTCTCGTCGGGCATCCGCTCGAAATATCGCCTCTTTCCAAACTTGATCCGAGGAATCCGAAGGCGACTCTCCGCGTCCAGCCCATTGCCGGGAGAAGTGAACTGGGCAATGGTTTCTCGGAATTGAATGATCCGCTGGACCAGCGCAAACGTTTCGAAGAACAAATGAAACTGCGAGAGGCCGGGGATAAAGAAGCGCATATGATCGATGAGGATTTTCTTGAAGCGCTTGAGTACGGTATGCCGCCGGCTTTTGGCTTCGGTATGAGCGAGAGGCTTTTTGCCTTGCTCATGAATCGCTCGGTACGTGAAACGGTTATTTTTCCTCCGATCCGGAAGAAAGAAGAGGGCAACTAGCTCAGTTGGTTAGAGCACTGCATTCACATTGCAGGGGTCACTGGTTCGAGTCCAGTGTTGCCCACACTTATTATGAGCATACTGAATATATGCCCAAGAAGTTTGAAATACATAATCCGGAGAACCTGAAAAAGAATTTTGAAATCGAGCGCCGAAAATCCTTTATTCTAGAAACGGAAGCTCTTTCGCAAGCGCGTCCTGAATGGTTTCGGCAAACAAATGCCTATGATTGTGGTCCAGGGCTTTTGTTAAACTCTCTCCATGCCTTGCATATCGAAGGGATTCCTCAAACCGTTGGAGAGCTTCGAGCGGCGATAAACGAGCTGCGAGCAAATTTGGGCGAAGCTGCATTGCCAGAACACGGATGGTTCACAACAAGGGACATAAACGGATATCTCGGCACGAAAGGATTTATTCCCCGGGGGTATGGATCAAATGATCCCCAGTCATTGAGAGATGTGAGGAGAGATATCAGTCAGCAGGCCTTTGATTTCTCATATACCAGTTATCCGGGATCTCATTATCGGGGTTTTATTCCGGCAGATCAGCCGGGAGAGTTCTTCCTTCTGGATTCTTTTTCAGAGGGGCCTCAGCGTATATTGCAAGAGGAATTTGATGCTATAGTAAGAGATACTCTTACCCCTTCGCCACGGAGCGGACGATTTGAAAACTTCGTTGTTGTAAGAAAAAAAAGGGACTAACATCGAGACTATGCTTGATATCCAATACATCAGACAAAATAAAGAGAAGGTCGCGGAAGCGGCCAAGAATAAAAACGTTTCTTTGGACGTTGAAGCCCTGCTTGCCAAAGATGCCGAACGCCTGAAGCTTCTTCGAGAGATCGAGGAGCTGCAATCCCTCAAGAATGATGTTAACGACTTGATTCAACAGTCCAAATCAGACGATGAGAAAAAAGAGATCATCGAAAAAGGAAAAGAGATTAAAAAAAACCTGGAGGCGAAAGAGCCTATTTATCAGAAAGCCAAAGAAGAGTTTGATCTTCTCATGAGCCAAGTACCGAATGTTCCGAGTGACGATACGCCGATCGGGAAAGATGAAAGCAGTAATCAGGTATTACGAAAAGTAGGGGAGCCGAAGAAATTTGATTTCCAGCCCAAAGAACACTGGCAGATCGGGGAGGCCTTGGAGCTCATGGATGCGGAGCGCGCGGCCAAAGTCAGCGGCAACCGTTTTGCCTATCTCAAGGGTGATCTTGTCCTACTCGAGTTTGCTCTCATGCAATTTGCTTTTTCAGTTCTCACCAGCACGGAAAAGCTTTCCGCCATAATTGCCGAAAAGCAATTAAAAGTAGCCGCAAAACCGTTTGTGCCCGTTCTCCCGCCGGTTCTCATCCGTCCTGAAATGATGACGCGGATGGCCCGGCTTGATCCCGAAGAAATGTACGCCTTAGAGCGAGATCATCTCAATCTTATCGGAAGCGCCGAACATACCCTCGGAGCCATGTATGCCGATGAAGTTTTAAGCGGAGCGGAGCTTCCCATTCGAATGGTCGGTTTTTCGGTGGCGTTCCGCCGGGAGGCGGGTTCTTATGGCAAGGATATGAAAGGATTTCTTCGTATGCATCAGTTCGATAAACTGGAAATGGAGTCATTCACTGTACCCGACCAATCGCGGGACGAACAGGACTTTATCGTGGCCATTCAGGAGCATCTTTTAGAGAAGCTCGGCCTTCCTTATCAGGTGGTAGCGGTTTGCACGGGAGACATGGGCAAGCCGGACATCCGCCAGATTGATCTTGAAACATGGATGCCGGGGCAAAATCGGTATCGAGAGACCAATACGGCGGATCTTATCGGAGACTTTCAAGCCAGGCGATTAAACACAAAATATCGCGATGGAGAGGGGAAGACCCATTTTATTCACATGAATGATGCCACAGCCTTTTCTCAGCGTCCTCTTATAGCAATTCTCGAAAATTATCAGCAGGCCGATGGCAGCGTCATCGTCCCGGAGGTGCTGCGTCCCTATCTCGGCAAGGAAAAAATTGAAAAGAAAAAATAGTTTATTGACGCGCAGTATCGCTTTTGATACCCTACGTGTTAGTTTTGATTTTACGATGGGTGCGTAGCTCCCTCCTTCGCTCTTCCGAGCTTCGGGCGGGCAAGCAGTCTTCTCCTTCGCATCTGAGAGTAATAATTGTTGATAAGCTAGAGAGAGTGTTGTATCTTACGAGATTGTATACGGGTGCGTAGCTCAGTCGGTAGAGCAGTGGCCTTTTAAGCCAACGGTCGAGGGTTCGATTCCCCCCGCACCCACATAATAATCAGGTTGTTATGTCCCCTGACGATAAGGACAAGCTCTTGTTTGAGAATGCGAACAAGTATCGTCTTCATCAAGATGTCGTGCGCTGGACGCTTTTTGGAGGCTATGCGGTTTTCCTAGCGGCTTTTTTTACTTTTACTCAAGAGAACCAGCCGAGCGAAAAGATGATTCTGTTGTTTTTCTTTGGTGGCATTTGCTACATGTTTATACTCGGCGTCGAGAACTTCTTTTATAAATTATATTCGGATTACGCAAAGGAATGCGAAGGTAGGCTAGATGGTAAGGATGCGCTATGTACATTACAAGCATTCATTGATAATAGATCTGGGAAGACAAGTACTTTCCATCCCAGTTTTTTCTTTGCTTTGGTTATCGTGTCTTTGGGAAATTGCGCCATTTCGCTGTCGATTACAGGGTGCGACATATATGTATTATGCGGAATTAATATCCTCGTATCTGTGCTGATCCTCCGTTGGTGGAACAAGATTGTTTATCGTCGCATAATTAAACCCATCCAGTGTATATTTGATACGCGAAATTAATCTGGGATCCTGCCTTTTCAGCTTATCAACCGCGTCTTTTATTGGTATACTGAGGAGGCGTAAAAATGAAATTATGTGGCGGAAAACCCTCTTTGTCGGGTTAGCAGGACTACTTCTTTCCGGATGCAGCCTTCCATTTGCTCCCAAGGTCTCCGAAGCAGGGAGTGTCTGGAAGTCCCAGGATGGCGGGAAGGTTTTTGAGGCAAAAGTGAAGATAAGTGATACGGAGAACATGGAGAACGTGGATGTTCTCTCTTTGGCTTTTCATCCCACCGATTCGAATACTTTTTATGCCGGTACTCTCGAAAATGGTATTTTCAAGACTATCGACGGCGCCGAACACTGGGAAAAGATTAATTACGTTCCGACCAAAGTCTATGGTCTCGTCATTGATCCGAGTAACGGCGATCGTCTCTACGCCACCGGCACTTACCAAGAAACCGGAAAAATCTATCGCTCTGATGATGCCGGCGTAAATTGGAAAGAAGTATACAGCGAGCCTGGTCCGAAAACCGTCATTACTTCCCTCGGCATTAGTCCCGATAATCCCGGTACGCTTCTGGCGGGCACCAGTGCCGGTGTCGTGATCCAGACCAAAGACGGCGGCATGACGTGGAAGAACGTCTATGCGGCCAAAGGCGCCGTCACCCAGATCGTATTTGAGAAAGGCCTGCCGGGGATGCGAACCTTTCTCGTTTTTCATCAGGGAACCGTAACGAGTAACGACGAGGGCGCTCACTGGCAAGACAATACCGGTACTCTCGCCAATTACGCCGCGCCCGTAAGTACGACGGTTATCCCTCAAAATCTCACCGTACTCGTGAACGATCCAAAGAGCGGCACTTTTTACGGAGGAGGCAGCAACGGACTTTTCCGTTCCCAGGATCGTGGGAAAACCTGGCTGGAGGTCAACATCATTGAAAGCTCCAAAAAGCTTCCTATTCGAGCGGTGGCTGTGAACCCAGTCAACTCAAACGAGATCGTGTACGGTTCGGGTGCCGTTTTCTACAAGTCCATTGACGGAGGCACAAATTGGTCGACGACCGATTTGGACATCAGCCGCGGTATGAGTACGATTGCGTATCGCCCTGATCAGCCCAGCACCATATATTTTGTCCTCAGAGCATACTGAACTCCAGACTTATGAACGAAGCCATTATCCAGAGAAAGGAAAACTTCGAAAAAGCCCTGGCGCACTTTGCCGAAGAAGCAAGCAAACTTCGAACCGGCCGCGCCCATCCGGGTCTCGTAGAGAATATTCTCGTCGATTACTACGGCTCAAAGACACCTCTCAAACAGATTGCTACCATAAACATTCCGGAAGCTCGACAGATTACCATCCAGCCTTGGGACAAAAACGCTCTGGAAGCAGTGGCAACCGCTCTTCAGACTTCCGATCTTGGTCTCAATCCTTCAAACGACGGAAACCTCTTGCGTCTCAATCTGCCGGCGCTCACTGAAGAACGCCGGAAGGATTTGGTAAAAACGCTCAACAGCCGGGCCGAAGAAGGCCGGATCGCCATCCGTACGATTCGGGAAGAAGCGCTCCAGGACATCCAAAAGCAAACTATTTCCCAAGATGAAACTTTCCGAGCCAAAGAGGATCTTCAAAAGGTGGTAGACGAATATAACGAAAAGCTCGAAGCGCTGCGAAAGAAGAAAGAAGAAGACATTCTTACCGTCTGATATGCTGGCCGTTATCCTCATCTTCATTGTCATCTTGGGCGTACTGGTTTTTGTCCACGAACTGGGCCACTTCCTAGTCGCGCGTTTTCACGGTATCAAGGCGGAGGAATTCGGCTTCGGCTTCCCGCCGCGTATGATCGGGATATTCAAGCATTCTCCCAACGGGAAGTATCGATTGGTGCTGGGCCAGAAAGAATATCCCTTGAGAGGTTTTTTTTCAGCTTTTTTTCAGGCTCTTCCTCCGGGATTTCGAGGTAGCAAGGACGAGGAAAGAAAAAACACCATCTATTCTCTCAACTGGATACCGCTCGGGGGCTTTGTTCGGATCAAAGGCGAGGACGGGAGCGGAAAGAAAGATCCGGAGAGTTTTGCCGGACGCAGCGCCTGGACGCGCGTCCAAGTGATGGCGGCCGGCGTCGTCATGAACTTTCTTTTAGCGTGGCTCCTTTTTTCCGTGGTTTTTGCCATCGGCCTGCCACAGGCGGTAGAACCGGGCAAGAATTTCTCCAATACCAAGGTTCAAGTGGCCGAGGTGCTTCCCAACACTCCTGCGGCGCACATGGGCCTCGAGGCCGGAGACGAGATCGTTTCCATTGGAGGGACACCGATTCGGAATGAAGCAGAGGTGCGAGAACTTATATCAAAAAATAAGGGGAAGGAGATTACTCTCGAAATCAACCGTTTCGGCAAGTCGCTCTCGCTTTCCGGAACACCGCGTCTTGAGTATCCCAGTAACGAAGGCGCCCTGGGTTTTGCCTACGTTGAAACGGCGCTCGTGAAGTATTCTTGGTACCAGGCCCTTGGGAAAGGACTGGAGGCAACGTATACAGTGACGGTGGCGATTCTTGAAGCCTTCGGAAAAATGCTCGCCTATCCGTTCGGGGGAGAGAAGGTGCCGCTAGACATAAGCGGTCCGGTGGGCATCGTATACCTCACGAAACAAATGAGCGATCTCGGCTTTGTGTATCTCCTGCAATTCGCCGCCATTCTTTCCATCAATCTTGGTATTATCAACATTCTTCCGATCCCGGCCCTGGACGGTGGTCGCATCCTTTTCGTCCTTATTGAGAAACTCAAAGGCCGGCCAGTCAGTCAAAACGTGGAGGGGAGGATCCATCAGATCGGATTTATCGTCCTGCTTCTTCTTATGTTTCTCGTGACTCTTCGGGATTTTGCCCATTTTCAGATTATTGAGAAACTGGGCAGACTTTTCTAGTCTTTTTTGCCACCTCGTACGGATCGAGAAAAAGCCCTCAAATAAGGGTTTTTTGTATAGCCCTGGAGCCTTGACAAGAATCCACTTTTTTGGTAATATACTAGGTTAATTTTTTTAACGCCCGATTCTATGTTTCAGGAGAGTTTTCTCGCCTTTATCAAGGCAAAAATCGGTACCATGATTCTTTTTGGTGCTTTGGTAGCCGCCATTTCCTTTTTTCTTTTGATGGTGGTGGAAAAGCGTTTTCAGACGAGCACGGATTTCCTCGTCGTGCAGAACAATGTCACCAATCAGGACTTTTACACCCAGTTCAAATCTTCCGAATATCTTGGCAAGATCTTGAGTGAAGCCGTGTTCAGTGAACGCTTCATCGATGCGGTGGTCCAAACCGGAAAGATCAATGGCGATTTTTTGCCGGGTGATAAGAAAGACAAGATGGAAGCTTGGGAAAAAATGATCACCGTCGATAAGAATCTCGAGCTCGGTATTCTTTCCGTGACCGTAAAGAATAACAGCGAAAAAGATGCCGCTCGAGTGAGCGATGGTATCACGCAGGTTTTGACGGAACAGAATATGCTCTTCCGCGGTGGCGATCAGGGAAGCGTCGACATTCGTATCCTTTCCGGTCCGATTCTTGAGCGCAATCCTACCCTAAAGAAGATTGCCATCGTCAGTGGCGCCGGCTTTGTCGCAGGTTTCCTTCTGACCGCCGGTATCCTTCTCCTCCTTCGTGAGCTTTCTTTCGAGAAAGCCGAAGGCAAGAGAGAAGACATGCTTTCTTCCCAAGCTATCGAGTTTACCGCCTAAAGAATCCCTAGAGACTCCAAGTCTCCTGGGATGAGAGGGGCACGGTCGTCATCGATCGGCGCTCCTTTCTTCCCAAGAGGGTTGATAGCTGAACCCACAGCCCTTTTCCAATTTCAACAACTTACTGAAATTCAACCAACCAAGCGAGGTGTCACGTGTTCAAACGCTCCGTTATCATGCTTTCGCTGTTGTCGCTCGTCGGTTGCGCCGAAATGGGATTCAAGCCCGCGCTTGACGCCCAGATCGCGCTCGCTCAGGCCGTTCGGCCTGATCCGAACGACGAGTTCCTCTACAAGCAGGACCCGCGCGCCGCACTGTGGCTCGACGATGACCCCGCGGTCATCGACGGCTACGATGTCCTGAATATCCGCCTCAGTTCGGAGGGCAGCCATGCCTTCCTGGCGGAACAGCGGGACAGGCGCCTGACCTTCGAGCAGTACGCTGTAAAGAAGGTTAGCCGCTCCAACGGCCAGTGGTACTTCGAGTTCGAGTGTCGGGATCCCCAGGATCCCTGCCAGGACGCGAAGAGCGGTAAGACGGACTTTTCCAAGGTGCAGACGAACGTCGTCGCGCATGAGCGGAAGGTCTGGCGAGCCGCGGTCTACAACCCCCAAACGAGGAAGATCGAGGGCTACTACAATGCCGTCTATCGTCCTCAGCTCCACACCCTGCGGGTGCTTTTCCCGCTCGATGTGCGGCCGAAGATCCTCGGTAAGCGTCTCTATATCCTGAGCGCCTACGGCGGTTTCCTGATCGACATCGGCGGCGAGTTCATTCCGCTTCCGAACTGTACCGTCGGTACGCTTCCGCAATCTATCGTGGACGCGCACCCTTCCATCATCACGAGCGCAGAGCTCGAGACGATGGATCGTACCACCGATGGTGGACGGTACTTCCTCGATGTCATTGCGAGTGAGTTCTCGGTTCCGGCGCCGTTTCACAGCGGTGCCGCTGATCCGATGATCTACGCTGGGGCAACTCAGCTCACGCGCGAAGTCTATCGGGCCGATCGGTATCTGCGCCGCGGATCGGGAGGCATCGGCTATGCCCCTCATCCGCTCATGATCCTCGGTGGGGTCGCCATGGGAGCGCTTTTGAGCAGCCCCCAGTGGTTCCCCTCCGATTGCGGTAACAAGCAGTCTGCAAGCAAGTAGGTGAAGGAGGCGACATGAAACATTCGCAGTCCCATTCCGGGGTCATCCCGAGGTGTGGACTGCGTCTGTGCGGTCCGCCTCGGGAATTGACCACAAATCAGTTCCACTTCACGCAACAGAGGAGAAACACATGAAAGTGCATCAAGGTACGCGTTGGGTGCTATTCATCGTTCTGACGATGATCGCTGCCCTGTTCTGTGGCCTGGTCTATGACGGTGGCCAGGATATCGTCGAGAAGTTCATTCCCTCGCGGATCATCCACACGAAGAAAGCCAGGCCGTTCTACAACATCGACTACCTCCGCAAGGAGCAAAAGGTCGGCGTGATCGTCAAACGCGACAACATGCTCTCGGGCATGTTCCGCGGCGTGACGGCCTCCCGGGCCTACATGAACTGGGAAGTCGCCTGCGTTGCCAACAAAGAGGCGCGCATCATTTCCCACTGCGACAAGATCTACCCGAACCAGGTGCTCGTTATCCCGCAAGGGATGCGAGTGCACGGTCCGGCGGAGTTCGCACTCGTGGGCCAGAAGGTCTCGCAAGCCTCCAAGTCCCAGGCCCCGAAAGCCGCGCCGCAAGGCAAAGCTCAAGGGTCGGCGGGTAAGGTGGCGGGCGGTGCCGCGGCTCTCGCGCTCGTCGCGGGCCTTCGTCAGGCACAGCGCCAGAACCCGACAGTGCGCACGGTCTCGAAAGAGCCGGGCGTGTTCTACTGGCAGGTTCTCGGCGGGGCGCCGGCGGCTGGCTGTGGCGGGAAATCGCCGGAGCAAGTCGCGGAAGAGTCGTGGGCCGTCATGGGCCTCGACGAAGCCGACAAGGCCTTCATGCGCCAGGCGCTGAAGAAGTACGACTACACGGAAGAGGACATCCGCGTTTTCCATCGCGGTGAGCGCCTTCCCTACGTGACGTTCTGTCATAAGGGAGGCATCATCAAGAAGGAGAACGTGGTGATCGCTTGGAAGGATGATCCGAAAGACCCTTATAAGGGTGCCGCGCGGCGCTTCAAGCTGCCCAGTGGCCGGGACATCCTCAAGTTCGACGGTTGCGGTAACTATACCGAAGAACCCAAGCGTCCGCCTCCTCCGCCGACTATTCCGTCGGACAAGCCGTTGCGCTGTGAATTGCGGCCGTCGGCCACCCTGGTCAATCGGGGTGAGAAGGTGACGTTCGCGTGGCAAGCCATCGGCGCCAAGGTTCGAACCTTCGAACCCGGCGCACAAACCCTGACGCCCGAGACAGTCGAGGGCGACGTCGAAAGCGGCTCGATCACGGTCGAGTTGCAGGAGACGACGAGGTTTGTGTTTACGGTCAAAGACGACGAAGGTCACACCGACGTCTGTCCCGCGACCGTGATGGTGCCGCAAGAGCTCATCCCTCCGCCGAAGAAGAAAGTCGACACCGCCTGCGAGGAGTGGAATATGCACCTTGCCGGCGGCGCCGATCTGGCCATCGGGAGGGGCACGACGACCCTCGCGTACTTCGGTGACGGCGAATTCGGCGCGGCCTGCCCCTTCGGGAAGCAGATCACGTGGAAAAGCGCAGATGGGAAGTACTACAACGAACCGATCTTAGCGGTTCGGGGCATCGGCCAGGACGAATCCTTCCATGGTTGGAAGGGCAATACGTCTCTGGTCGTAGGAGGTGTTGGCTTGCGTCGCTCGGCAACGAGCGGTTTAAGCGGCGACCTCTATCGGCTGATGTTCGGCGTGCGGATGAGTGATGGCTCGCAAGGGCTGTATTCGCACGACGTTTCATCGTTCGGTGTCTATCCCTCGTGGACGCATTATGCCATCAATCCGGATGGCAGCGGGGAGATCAACACCAAGCTGAGCCTGTTCGTTCCCATCGGCTCCATGCGGGGCCACGCCGAGTACGCGGGAAAGCCGGTTGCTCTGCCCATCTACAGGGGGCAAATCGAGGCGCAAGTGCGTTACTACCTCGATAACAAGAAGAGCATCTGGCGCGCTTTCGTCGAAGGCAATGGTTTTGTCTCGCGTGATTACATGGGCCTCGGTCCGCGTATCGGCGAGTGCTACCGCGGTATCATCTGCGGCGGCATCGGTGCCAACATCGGCAAAACCAGGGGTCAGCCGGGTCTGAGTATCGCGGGGGTCATCACTCCCCAGATCCAGATGCCGGGTGTCGCGCGCTACGGCCGCGGCTGGTACGTCATGGATGAAACGGTGAAAGCCGCGGAATCCAAGGGCGTGCACTATGCACCCCCGCCGCAACAGTAAGTTGTACTATTCACCTAAAATTCTCAGGGCGATAAAAAGTATGGCGGAGGAGAAATCCTTCAGGCCATAAGCCTCACTGCCTGTACAGAAAATCGTACAGACGCAGGGCGAGAGTTCGATTTAGGTGAGTGGGTTAGTCAACTACTGGGTGTAACACATGCAGTAGAGGGACGGGTTCGCTTCACAGCTTACCCGTCCTTTCGTTTTATATAAGCCTTTATACGACCCTAGCCCTCTTCGCCCCGCATACATCTTCAGCCTTTTACCCTTCTTTTAAGCCACAATAGGGCTTTGTGCGGGGTTGACAGAAAAGGGCTTTGGGTGTATAATGGAACGTTACTAGTAAAACTGCCTCAATCGCAGCTATACTAGTACCACCCCCCAACAGCGCCCAAGGGCGTAGGAGATAGCACATGAAAAACCGCTTCAGGAAGTCCCCCTTCGCCATCGCAGTCGGTATCGCGATCGGTTTCATCAACGTGGCCAATGCGGCGCCGCCCACGGGCACCTGCACGGTCTCCGGCAACACGGTCACGATCGCCGTCGGCGACAGCGGAGGCGTCTACCCGAAGAACGTCTCGCTCCCGGCGGGACTCCAGGTCGTCGATCCGTCGGCCGGGGATCCCAACATGAAGAGCTTGTCGTGCGACCACAGCGCCGCCAATGCTGCCCACTGCAGCACGGCTCAGGGCAAGATGCGGACGACGGGCGCCGACGTCTGGATCCCCAACGAGCAGCTCGCGGCGAGCAAGGCCGTGTTCAACGGCACGTACGATCCCGCGATCCGCGGTTGGCGTTACGCGTTCACGTTCCCGTCCGACGCGCGCTTCTACAACGGCAAAGGCGAGCTCGAGCTCCAGCCCATGCTCATCGACGCCGCCGGCAACATCGTGAACGCGTACCTGCCGGAAGCTGGCAACTGCGAGGTGCGCAACTGGAAGATCGTGATCAAGGCCCCCCCGGGTGTGATCGCGCGGAACTAATCGGCGACGCGACGCCGAAGCAGTAACCGACTCGGAACATCGGGTCGGCGAGAAGTAAGGCTCAGCATCAGCGAGCCGCAGAACTCCGAAAGGATGCGAACAGAAACACGTTCGCGCAACATCCTTCCGGAGTTCTTCATTTTTACGAGGAAGTAGGTTATAAAGGGATATGGATTATTCGCTCAAAAACGTCGTTCTTATTACCGGGGCCTCAAGCGGCATCGGCTGGGAATTGGCGAAGCTTTTTGCAAAAGAGAAACACGACCTTTTTTTGGTGGCGCGCGACGAAGCAAGGCTCGAGGAGCTCAAAAAGGAGATTGAAAGCACATACGGAACGCGGGCGTTTATTCTTGCTGGCGATTTGACCGACCAACATTTTCTTACTTCTTTACCCGGAGCAGTTCATGAGCGGGGATTGCAGGTCGATTGCCTCGTGAATAACGCAGGTATGGGCGTAGCCGGAGCGTTTGGAGAGACGGATTGGCAAAAAGAACAACAGTCTATTCTTCTCAATAGCCTGGCTCCGACTTATCTTACCAAAGCTTTTTTAGCGGATTTACAAGAAACCAGAGGCTCCATTCTCAACGTCATTTCCATGGCCGCTTTCTTTCCGGGACCGCATATGGCCGTATATTTTGCCACCAAGGCCTATCTTTCTTCGCTCTCGGAATCTCTGGGGATGGAGCTGCAAAGAAAAAATGTGCGCGTGACGGCGTTTTATCCGGGACCAACCCGCACGGGCTTTCAAAAAGCGAATAACATGAACGAACTTTCATCGAGGCGATATCCCACGGGTGAAGAGATTGCCAAACTCGGATATGCGGCTTGGAAAAAAGGCAAGCGAAGGTATCTCCCGGGATTTTTCAATAAACTGGCTTATTGGACAAGCTGCTTGGTACCGAAGCAAGTCTATGCTTGGTATCTCTTACGCCGATCAAGCCTTTAGATTTTTATTGGCCTTCAGTCGTCTTGAGCCTCTTTAAGCCGAGAAGTGCGCCGAAGAGAATGAAAAAGATCCATTGAATGGGCGTGTCTTTGTAGACGTTATCCGTTAGCGAGGAAAGAAAAAGGGTCGCGCCGTAGATGAGGAAGATCACGGCCAGATCGCGATGCTTATCAGAAAGAGAGAGCAGTCCGACGCCTTTTTTGGCTAAGAGAAATACGTACGCAAAGAAAATAAGGAGGCCCACGACTCCGCCCTCCACGTAGAATTTGATGAAGTCATTGTGAGCGTCGGTGCTTCCAAACTGAATCCCGCGAAGGTCCTCGGCATATTGAGTAAAAGTATCGAGACCAGTGCCCCAGAGCCTTTTTTCGTCGATGGCGAGTTTCGCGGTTACGTCATGCCAGATGCCTTCCCGCCAGACAACTGAGCTATCCGGATTGGTTTCAAAGCTTTCGGTAACCCGTTCCTGGATGGACGGAACAAGGAGAATGAGAAGAAGCGGTCCGAGGACAAGAGGCGCGAGAAGCCGGCGATAACGCCAGAGGGCAAGCGCCAGAAGGAAAAGAAAAGCGGCGATCCAAGCCACCCGGGTAAAAGTGAGAAGAAGCAGTACCATAACCAGGCCGACATAGAAAAAAAGCCATACGGTCGGTCTTTTTTGATCTTCCAGATGAAAAAAAAGACAGGCAACAACGAGAAGCGAGTAGAGGTAGAGGGCCAGGACGTTGGGATGGGCAAAGGTCCCAAATATGCGCGGTACGTCAAGCGAGGTATCGGCCATGCCAATGCCGGCAAACCACTGATACAGGGCTACGCCCAAGGGGAGAATCGAAGAAGCGAAAAAAAGAAAAAAAATCTTGCGGACGTCTTTTTCCTTCCGGATCGATATGAAAGCCAGAAACCCGATGGCAAAAAGGGAAATGAGTCGGGCAATTTCCTGGATACTCGTGAGGGGCGCAATGCTTGTGAGGCTCGAAAGTACTCCGAAAGCAATAAGGAGAAAGAAAGGGGGGCGCAGAGCAAAGCGTGTAAAATATTCCCGGTAGAGGAAGAAGAGCGCGACGCTAATGGCCAGTAGAAAGAGTCCCAGGGCCTGGGAGAGACTCAAAGAGAGGTTTTCGGTAAGCGTGAGGCGGGCCGTTTGGGAAAGATAATCGAGACTCATTCGGATAAAAAGAAGGAGGCCGAGAAGAGCAAGCGGCCGATCAAGAAAAGCAAAGATGGCAATAACGAGGACCACGACGGGGGCGAGGAGCGCCGAAAATCCGAAAATCGCGGAGGTCAGGAAAAGGAGGGAAAAGAGCGCAAAAAGAAAGAACCAAAAACCCGGCCATTCCGGGGAAAAGAGGCTTTTGAAAAGAGATATTTTCATACAGGAAAGTATACCCCGTTAGATAAGAATGGAACAAGCGCTCTTCAACGAAAGGAGAAGAATGAGGCTTCGAAGAAGCAAAAAAATAGCCTTTTAATTATCTAACGGGGTATACCGCCGGATACTTTTTTGTTACAATGTACGACATGCGCGTCCTTCTTCTTCACAAATTCCATCACAAACTCGGCGGGGCCGAGCGCATCTATTTCGAAACGGCGGAGCTTCTCCGTCAAGCGGGCCATGAAGTGGCTTTTTTTTCTATGCGCCACCCGGAAAATGAAGAAACGCCTTGGAGTAAATACTTTGTCGAAGAAGTAACATATGACGATGCGGGAAAAAATCTTTTAGAGAAACTTCGGATCGCCGGCCGTATCCTTTGGAATCGGGAAGCCACCAAGAATCTTTCTCAATTAATCGACGATTTTCAGCCGGATGTGGCACATGCTTTCAATGTTTTCCACCAACTTTCCCCGGCCATTTTCCATGTCCTGAAGAAAAAAAAGGTGCCCATAGTCATGACTCTCTGCGATTTCAAAGTCATTTCTCCCAATTATTTTCTTTATCATTTCGGCAAACGCCGGATCTGGGAAAGTACCTCGGGATTTCGCTGCATTTGGGAAAAGGCCGTCAAAAACTCTTACGCCAAAAGCCTGGTGTGCGCCTTGGAACTCTGGCTTCACCGCCTCTTGAAAAGCTATGAACGAGTTGATACGTTCCTGGCCCCGAGCCGCTTTCTCATAGACAAATATCATGAACTGGGTTTTTCCAAAGAAATTTCTTTGGTGCACCACCCCGTCCATACGCAGTCTTCCTTGCCTGAAGAAAAAAGAGGAAAGGACTACGTCTACTTTGGGAGACTTTCACCGGAAAAGGGCGTCGACGTAGCGATTCGGGCGATGGAGGGATTACCCACGAAAGAACTTTTCATAATCGGTTATGGTCCCGCCCAGGACGAATTGGAAAAGCTCGTAGAAGAGCTTGGCCTTGCGGCGCGAGTGCATTTCCTGGGTCCCTTGTATAAGGAAGCACTGTACGCGCGTCTCTCGGAAGCGGAAGCGATTCTTTTTCCCGCTGTCTGGTATGAAAATCAGCCCTTTGCCATGATGGACGCTTTGGGATCGGGGGTGCCCCTGGTGGCATCTCGCATTGGGGGGATTCCCGACATTATCAAGCATGGTGAGAACGGTTTTCTCTTTGAGGCTGGTAATCCCGAGGATCTCAGAAGGGTTCTTCAAGAACTCTCGCGATTCTCCCGGGAAGAGATTGTCCGGCGGGCCAAAGAAACGAGCGCGGCTTACACGGCGGAGCGTTACCGAGACGAGCTTCTTCGAGCTTACAAAGTCATTGAGGGATAAAAAAACGGCTCTTTGGAGAGTCGTTTAATCAAGGGTGGTGGGACGAGCAAAAATCTTTTGAGTACTTTTGGCAAGCTGCAACAGGCCGGCGGAAGACGTTCCGCACAGGCCGTAGAAATGCAGAGAATCGAATAGATAACCACGTAGTTGAAGGTTCGTTTAAAGCGCCGCACGGGCTTACACAGAAGCCGCCAGAGCCACTCCAGACCGAACGTTCGCACCATATATGGAGCCCGTTTTTGTTTTCCCGTGAGGAAATCAAAAGTGCCGCCCACCCCCATAACCAAACGAATATCGCGGAATTCGACGTCGCGAAGCCGACTGAGAAAAAGGTCCTGAGAAGGCGCCCCAAAGTTTGCGAGTACCACCTGTCCTTTTACCAGAGAGAGGACATGGCTCAAATCTTTTTCGGAAGTTGGATCAACGTCGCAGCCGGTGATGGTAAGCGAGGGAAATTTTTTAAGAATGGCCTTCTTCGTTTCTTGGGCCGTACTCAAGCCGCGATTGCTGGCGAGAAGAAAAAGGGAAAGGCCCATTTCTTCGGTTTTGGCTAAAATACTTTCAGTAAAGTCCGCGCCCGGAACCCGCCCCGGAAGTTTTTTTCCTTGGAGGAAAACCGGAAGATGGATACCGACACCGTCTACCAAAGCCAGATCAGATTGATTGATCACCTCTTGAAAAGCCTTATCCTTTCGGGCGATCATGATGAAATCGGGATTGACAGTCGTGATTTGGTGGAATCCGCCAGACGACAAATACCGGCTTGCAATCGCTTGCGCCTGGTGAGAAGAGAGGGGAGTGATGTGGGTTCCTAAAATATCAATCTTTTCCATAGCAATATGAAACCTCCCATTATACTAAACTTTTTAACATTTGTCAATACGTCCCTTTTGGCTTGTCTAAAAGCAAAAAAGACCCTTTTTCAGGGTCTTTCCGTGATTTTTTCTCTTACTTCTTTCTCCTTTTGATGCGAGCATCAAGGACGGAAAACTTCTCTTTCTCGGGAAATACCAAGAGCGGATTGATATCAATTTCTTCAATTTCAGGAAAATCAGTCACAAGCTCCGAGAGACGACCCAGGCAATCCGCGAGTGCCTCAATCTCAATCGGCCGATGGCCGCGCAGACCCCCAAGAAGAGCTGAACTATTGAGGGAAGCAATCATCTCCCGGGCATCAAGTTTCTCCAAAGGAGCGAAACGGAAGGCCATGTCATTGAGCGTTTCCACGTAAATTCCTCCGAAACCCACGCCGATCAAATGTCCGAGCGCCGGTTCATATTTTACTCCCAGAATCATTTCAAACCCGTCTTCGCCAAGCGGAGGAGCCATTTCCATCACGAGCACGCCTTCAATGCGAGCCTGAGGCGCCTTTTCTTTAACCGTCTTTAAAAGTTCATCATATTTTTCTTCCAGGTTTTCTTCGGCCACTCCCAAGATGACCCCGCCTGCTTCGGATTTGTGAATGATATCGGGAGAGAGGATTTTGAGAGCGTAGGGGCTTCGAGAAAGTGTTTCCCCGGCTTTTTTTGCTTCCTCGCGCGAGTGCACAACGAGAGTTTTTAGGAGAGGGAAGCCGTAGGCGTCGAGAACTCTGGTAACTTGCTCTTCCGATAGGTAGCTTCGTTCTTCGGCTTTGGCCTCTTGAAAGGCGCTTCCGGCCTGATGGAGTTTCTTTTCCGGAAATTGGAACATCTCGCTTCCGGGAAGAGCGTGCCAGGTGCTCACCTGAACCAATTTGGCAAGGGCTTCCATACCGGCTTCCGGATAGGCGAGGGTCGCGACGCCTTGTTTTCGAAGGATTGAGAAGCCTGAAGCCAGTGACTCTTTTCCGGAAAAAATCGCCACGACAGGCTTGGAACTTTTTTTCTTTAAGGCGGCGATTGCCTCGGCTGTTTCTTTTGCCTCGGTAGTGGTCTGGGGCGTCACAATCACGAGAAACATATCAATCGCTTGATCATCCGAGAGAATCGAGAGAGCTTTAGCGTAACGTTCCCCATTAGCATCGCCCAGAATATCGATGGGGTTTTTGACGCTCGCTGAGGGCGGTAAAAAATCCAGGAGCGCGTTTTTCTTTTCTTTGCTTATTTCTGCAAGCAGCAATTTATTTTCTAGCGCGGCATCAGTGGCCAGGACCCCCAGACCGCCGGCGTTGGTGACGATGGCTATGCGTTTCCCCGCCGGTAAGGGGTTTTGAGAAAAGACCGAGAGCGTGTTAAGGAGCTCTTCAAGGGAATCAGCTCGGGTAATCCGGGCCTGGTCGAAAAGAGCCCGGTAGGCAGCGGCGCTTCCCGCGAGAGCTCCGGTATGGGAGCTTGAGGCGCTCGCCCCGCCTTCGGTCATCCCGGACTTTATACCCACGACAAGCTTCGGGGACTTTTCTTCCAAAAACTTTCTTCCCGTTTCGATGAGTTTCCGACTCTCGGAAAGTCCTTCGCTGTAAAAACCGATAACTCGGACCTCCGGTTGATCGGCAAAATAGGAAAGCAGGAGATTCTCATCGATACGGGCTTTATTGCCTACAGAAATAAAATGGGAAAAGCCTAAAGAATCTTTTGTGAGATCAAGAAGGGCGGTGCAGAGGGCGCCACTTTGAGAAAAGAAAGCAATTGATCCCTTTTGGGGGAGAAAAGGAGCGAAGGATGCATTGAGTCCCGAATCGGGATGGAGAAAACCCAGGCAATTGGGCCGAGGAGCGCAATATCATATTTTTTTGCCACTTGGGAAACCGCTTCTTCCAATTCCGCTCCCGTCGCACCGCTTTCCTTAAAACCGGAAGAAATAATGATGGCCGCCTTGACCCCTCGAGCACCGGCATTCTCGAGGATTGCCGGCACGCCGCTTGCTGGAATAATGATTACAGCAAGGTCCGGGACTTCCGGGAGAGCCTCCAGGTTGGGATAGCAGGGCTTGTCAAAAAGGGTATTCGTTTTCGGGTTGACGGGGTAGACGTTTCCGCGGTAGCCATTGGTGAGAAGATTTTCCGTGAGGCTGTGGCCGACGCTTCCAGGCTTGGTGGAAGCACCAATGACCGCAATAGACCGGGGAGAGAGAAGGGCATCGATATTCATAGGGTTTTTATTTTAAGCTTATTCTAAGGGAAAACACCCCTCTTGACAAAAATATCGAAATTTGCTAATGTACGAGGTTTCCATAATTTATTTATCAAGAAGTTTATGCACATGCCCAAATTTCTGCTTTCTCGCGAAGTAGTTTTGAGCGCGCTTTTTGTTCTCCTGGTCACCGTTCCGGTGGTCGCTTTTGGGAAAAACAAAACGATTTTTGTCGACAAAGACGCCAAAGGAAGCGAAGACGGTACGGCCAATCATCCGTATCACAGCATCGATCAGGCCCTGAAAAAGGCCAAGAGCGGCACGGAAGTTCAGGTTGCCAAAGGTCACTATAAAGAGAATATCACCATTCCTCAGAACGTGAAGGTGCTCGGTCGCAAGAAAGACCGGGGTGACGTCGTGATCGTAGCCGATAATAATGATAAGCCGGCTGTTGAAATGAAGCATGATTCCGAGCTGGATCACGTGACTATCGATGGGGGCCGCAATGGTATCCGAATTGACGACGGAGCCAAAGCTCTTGTATACGACGTTGAGGTAAAAAACAGCGATCGAGACGGCATTTTTATCGAAGGTGCTCCTCGAGATAAGAAGTATCAGGCCATTATCGATAAGACGGAAGTGCGGGATAGCGACCGTGCCGGTATCTATTCCGAACGTCGCTTCGTCGTCCTCATGAACAGTAATATCCACGACAATGATAGCGACGGGATTGATTTCGAAAAAGGCACCAAGGCTTGGATTGCCGATACCGATATCAAAACCAATCACGGTAGCGGCGCCAAGTTCGTCATTGATGATTCCAGTGTCACCCTCAAGAACGACAGTCTGAGCAACAACAAGCGCGAAGGCTTGGAAGTGAGCTCCTACGGCGCCAACGGATACATTGCTCTGAAGAAATCTTCTCTTCTCGACAACAACCGCTTCGGTCTTGCTAAGGTAGCGCGCAATGCTCAGGCGCAGCGCTCTTTCGGTGCGCTGGTCGTCGATAGCGGTATCAACGTCAATCGCATCGAACGCAATACTCTGGGAACGATTTCAGCGGTGATTCGCGGCTTCTAAAGCCCCCCCTTCTTCCGGTTGCCCCAGGTGAGCGAAGGGAAAGCACAGCACAGTATCTATGAAAATCGCGTTCATTGGACGGAATGAAGCCCAGGAGGGGAATCTCAAGGAAGACAGAGTTGCTCTGGCCAGAGAACTGGCCTTGCGAGGAGACGAAGTTTTTCTCTACGTATCCGGAAAGGCCTTCACAAGGATCGACCAAGAAGGAATACGGCTCATTCATGTGCCGAGCCTGGAGAGAAAACTGACTCAACCGCTCGGATACGCCTTTTTAGCGACGGTACATGCCCTTTTCCAAGAGTATGATATTGTCCACTTCCGAAATTGGGAGACCGCCATTTTCTCCTTCTTGATCCGTCTTTTTCGTCCGAATACCCGGGTCATCGTGAACATGGCTACCCTGCCCCAAAAGGGCTTGCGGCGAAGCCTGGTGTATCGAGGTGCGGAAAAGTTCCTGGTACCGACAAAAAAACTCCAAGAGTTCCTCGAAAAGAAAAATCCGGGAAAAGCATCAGTTATCCCTGAGATGAAAGAGTGGTCCGAGTCTCCGGATCTTTCCGCTCTCTCTTTAGTGGGTTTGCGTCCGGGCAAGTACATCCTGGCCGCGGCTCTTCCCCGAGAAAAAAACATTCATTACCTTATTAAGGCATTTCAGGAATTGGAAATTCGAAGTACGTTTCCCAACAACTTCAAGCTTGTCATCATTACGGCCAGTCCCTTCGGCAAAACGTATGAAGAATATCTCGGGGTTCTCTGCCGAAAGAAGGGGAATGTCCTTTTTCTAAAAAAGCCATCAAAGGACATGCGCGCGGCACTTTTTGCCGGCGCCACCCTCTTTGTTGACGTGAGCGAGGAGGCCGATCCTTCCCAGGTTCTTCTCGAAGCGATGGCCTACGGAAAAGCGGTTATTGCCGACGCGCGACCGAATCTGAAAAATCTTTTTCGGGGAAATGCCGGCAAGGCAATCGACGCACATAATACCGAGGCCCTAAAGAAGGAACTGGCTTACTATGCCAATCGGTCTGGGGAAAGAGAAAGCATCGGGCACAAGGCCAAAACTCGCTGGGAAGATGATTACAGCCCAGCGTCGGTCGTGGAGCAAGTCCGGGAAATCTATCGAGAACTTCTGAAGACAAACGGTTTGAGACAACCCTTTGCAATCTGGAAATAATATTATGGCACTTCCGAAAAAAAACTTCTTTCAATCATGGAAAGGGCTTATGATCGTCACTTTTCTCTTTGTGACTTTTGCCTCCTTCCTTTTTTGGCTTGATTTTTTTCGAGGATACCAAACTCAGATGTCCGTCCTCGTTATAGGCCGGGGAATGACTGATGGAAGCGTCGTGGCGAAGAATCTGAGCGGTATTACCCAGACTCTTTCTTTCTACGAACGGGTACTCGCGGGGAACGAGAATATCGATGATCGTTTCGCGGAAGAAAGTTCTTCCGAGCGGCTTTCCCACTGGCAAGGCGTGAATCAGGTTTCTCGCGGAGGAGATACGGACATTCTCAATGTCGTAACGCGGGGAGATTCTCCGGAGGAATCCCGGGAGCTTGCTTTGGCTACTACCAAATCTCTTTTTGAAGTGGCCGCTTTCTATTACACCATCCGAACCGACGTTGACCTCCGAGTCATTGATGGTCCCTTGACGGCAGGTTTTATTAACAATCCTCTTCTCTACGGAGCCATCAGTTTAGCGAGTGGATTGCTTGTGACCATACTTTTTTTCGCGCTTCTGTGGTTCGTCCCAAGAGTTTTCTCTTTTGCTTTTGCCTCTCGCTTACATAAAAAAAAGGAAGCCGAAGAGATCGTTCTCGCTCATCTTGGAGAAAGCGTGCCGCTTATTGATCCGACGAAATTCGTTCCGGAGAAGCTTCGTAATCTTTCCTTTGAAGGAGAAAAACCGCTCGTAAAAGAGAACGCTCATCGGCCTCTCTTCCCGCAATCTCTTTCCAAATCGGAAGCGCCGGCCAATCTCCCTTTTGCCGAAAATAATTTTCCGAAGTTCGGAGAAGAAATGATTTCGGAAAAATATCCAAAATTTGAAAATCTCGAGGAAAAAGAGTTCTCTCTGTCTCAGTTTTCTGAGGCTGGACCTATCCAACCGAAGACGGAAGAACCAACTGCCGAAGAATATAAACGCCGCCTGAACGTTCTTCTTGCCGGAAAGTAACTTCTTCATAGTTGAAAGAAGGAAACTTCGCTATACTAAAAACGAAGTATGATACATCTTTCAAAAAAAACGTGGGTTCTTTCTTTGGGCGCTTTCTTGCTCATCCTTTTCGCTGTCTTTATTTTTTGGCAAATCAAAGAGCGGGATTTTTCTTTCCTGAGGAAACTCCTCGGTTTGGTGCCCGCCACCGAAACCAAGACGGACTTTGAAATGGTGCTGACGCTTGCCGATTCACTCTTTCATACCGGCGGAAAAGAAAAGATATTTCTTATTTTGTTTCAGAATAACTTCGAACTCCGTCCGGGAGGAGGCTTTATTGGCTCCTTCGGTATTCTCAAGGTACGCGATGGCCAAGTGACAGATTTCGCGGTTCATGATACGGGTAACTTCGATGGTCGGATTCCCGATACGATTAAACCACCCTATCCCATTGAGGAAACGCTCAATGTTCACTCTTGGAAATTGCGCGATTCAAATTATAGTCCTGATTTCCCCGAAAATGCTCGTCAGGCCGAGATGTTTTATCGGATGGGCAACGGCGAAGAACAATTCGACGGCGTGGTAGGAATTACCACAAATGTTTTGGCCTCTGTTCTCAAGGTCACAGGACCAGTCGAAGTGCCGGGCTTCCCGGGAACATATGGTGCGGATAACGCGGCTCTCGATCTCGAATATCAGGTGGAACAAGGGTACCGCGTACAGGACATTGATTTCGGTGAGCGCAAGTCTTTCATGGGGGATCTGGGGAACGTCCTTATCGGCCGCATTAAATCAATGTCTTTGGGTAAGCAGTATAGCCTCTTCCAAGTGGCCCTTCAAGATCTTCACAAGAAGGATATTCAGATCTTCTTTAAAGACTCTCTTCTTCAGGATACGGTAGAAAAAGCGGGCTGGAGTGGCGCTCTCGATACGACCTGGCAAAAAGACTATCTCACGATCGTCGATGCGAACCTCGGTGCGTACAAAAGTGACTATTACGTCAAGCGCTCTTATACGTACCTTCTCGACTTGCGTCCCGCCAGACCCCAGGCGCATGTGGCGGTAACTTATCATCACACGGGTGAGAAAAAAACGTGGCTGGTGAATGATTATCAGAGCTTCCTTCGCATTTATACGCCCAAAGGCAGTTTTCTTAACCAGGCCACTAATACGCGGCTCGATCCGGTCTTCGGTGATGCTCTGAATAAAAAGTATTTTGGGGCCCTTATTCAAGTCCCTCTGGCGGGCGAAAAAACCGTTACCTTCGATTATACTTTGCCTGAGAATATTGATCGCAAGAATTACGATCTGGAAATTCAAAAACAAGCCGGCTTGAATGACGTGCCGGTTCATCTAGAGATAACAAAGCCCGACGGCAATACGATGAAAAAAGATTTTGTTTTGAACGAAGACACGCTCTTGAGCGAACTGCCCTAAGCCTTTTCGTTCTTTCCCTCGTTCGAACACCTTTTTCGGCACCCGGCGTAGCTGGATACGCTTATTTTTTTTTCCAAAAAAAGCTATGATAGGAAAGCCGGGTTGTTTATCCCTCTGACGAAAATCATGCGTTTCGATATCATATCCCTTTTTCCGGAAAGTTTTGTGTCCTATTTTGACGTTTCCATTTTGAAACGGGCGCAAAAAGAAGGAAAAATTGAAATTGTTTTTCATAACTTGCGTGATTATGCGACCGATAAGCATCGAACGGTCGATGATACGCCTTATGGGGGAGGAGCCGGGATGATTCTTAAACCCGATCCCTTAGCGCGCGCTCTGGAGGCCGCTCAATCGTTGGGTAAGGGAAAAGTCAGACGCATTCTTTTTTCCGCCAAAGGTAGGCGCTTTATCCAAAACGATGCGGTGCGCCTCGTTGAATACGAACGGCTGATTCTTGTCTGTGGGCGCTATGAGGGGGTGGATGAACGCATTGCCGAGCATTATGTAGATGAAGAACTCTCCATCGGAGACTTTGTGCTCACCGGCGGAGAGCTTGCGGCCATGCTCGTTGTGGATGCTGTGAGCCGTCTTGTTCCCGGCGTCTTAGGCAATCAAGAGAGCCTTTCCCGAGAATCACATGACCAAGCGGGTCTAGTAGAATACCCTCAATACACCAAACCGGAAATTTTTGAGGGTCATCGAGTGCCAGAAGTTCTCTTGTCCGGGCATCACGCTGAGATCGAAAAATGGCGTAAAGGAAATCAGGGGATGAAAAAAGAAAAATAGAGAAATGAAAGCGAAAAAAAAATCCAAAAACCGTTCCCGGCGTTGGGAGATGACTTTTGACCGGCCGCTCTTTTTTGCGATTATTCTCCTCCTGGCCGTTGGTCTTATCATGATTGCCAGCGCCGGTGTGTTCTACGGTCGGGCTCGTTTCGGTGATGCGTACTACTTTTTAAAGGAGCAACTTTTAGGCCTGGGAGCGGGGATGATTGTTCTTTTCTTTTTTCAGAGTATTTCTTATCACAAATGGCGAGCCTGGGTGGTGCCGGTATTTTTGGTTGCCCTACTTCTCTTAGTCCTCGTTTTCATTCCGGGTATCGGCACAACGGTCTATGGTGCCGCCCGCTGGATCCAGCTCGGTCCTCTTTCTTTCCAGCCTTCCGAGGTTATGAAACTTGCCATTATCCTTTATCTTTCGGCATGGCTTTCCAGTAAAGGTCGAGAGAAAACCGCTGATTTTTTTGAAGGTTTCTTTCCAGCACATTGGGATCCTAAGCTTAGAATTCCACGTGGACAAGTTGTCGCG
>JADMIO011406764.1_pt1 | contig 54152 bp, 27 predicted proteins | sample 8958161 | NCBI WGS metagenome assembly JADMIO01 (sample SAMN16585339, study PRJNA669376) | soil metagenome | isolation source: Crop rotation soil | place: USA: Cullars Rotation, Alabama | collected 2011
GCCGCGACTTCAAGTCACGTGAATTCCAAGCTTCGGATCCCACTGTGCTGGAAAGCGTTTACCGGCGGGCGGGCCTGTGATTTTATCTGCGGTGGATAGCCAGCGATTTCGTCCGGAATTGCGGAGTGCGGCGGTTCGCACGGAGTGGGATGAGATGGTTGCGGGAAGCGAATCAGATGCTCCAGCGAGACCCCAAGCATCGGGGGATCCGATTTGGTTTGGGCTTGTGGGGCGGCTGCAGCGCATCAAGGGTCATCGCTATTTCGTCGATGCCGCGAGCGAAGTGGCGCATCATTTTCCGAATGCACGTTTTTGGATCGCGGGCGCGGGGCCGGCGGATCGGCGCGAGTCGCTTTATCTGCGCGCGCAGCAGCGCATGATGCACGGCAAGCTGATCGTGTTCGACTGGCTTGATGATTTGCCGGCGGCGCTGGCTTCGCTCGATGTTGGCGTGATTGCTTCGATTGGTTCGGAAGGATCGAGCCGCATCGCGGCCGAGATGATGGCCAGCGGATTGCCGCTGGTGGCCACGAATGTGGGCGGCATTCCAGATCAGGCGGGGTCATCGGGAGGCGCGAAACTGGTGGAGCCGCACAACGCGCAGGCATTGGCAAAAGAGATGATGCAGTTTGCGCGAGATGCCGATGTGCGCCGCCGCGCGGGGGATACGAACCGCGCGTGGGTCATGGAGAATAACCAGCCGCGCGATTGGGCGGAGAAAATGGTCGAGGTTTATCAGGGGGTTTTGGCGAGCGCCGGGCGCGCGTAGATGATAAGACCATCGCCGTCGACTTCGCCGCGCTCGAACTGCGCGTAGCCGGCTTGCGCGAGCAGATCATCAAATTTCTTCCGTTCATCTTCGCGAACCACGAGCACGTTTGGCAGATCCTTGCGCAATGGGGCTGTCATCGCATCGCGACCGAGTTCCATGACTTTGTAGTTCCCATAAACGTGATACTCGGCGATGCCGGCGTCTTTGACGCCGCCGAGCTTGTTTTCGCCGCGGGATTTCAGGATCGTTTCAAGCTGCTGCGAAAAATAACGCGGCGTGTGCGAGTGATTGGCGCCGGGCTGGAAAACGAGACCTTCGCAGATGACGCAGGCCGCGACAAACAGGGCAAGGGCGTGGATGGACTTTAGTAATTCGCCATCGCTTTTTCGCAGTTGGGCCGCCAGTGCGAGGAGGCCGGCGGCGACGGCGGCAAATATCAAAATATGCACGGCGTGAAAATGCATTCCGGCATTGAATATCAGCGAGGGACGAATATGAATGGCAATGAGGAGCAGCAGGAATGCGGATCCCATCACGGCGGCGAGGGCTGTCAGGGCCTGCGACGCGCGCCTCCAATGCAAACCGCGCTCAACAAATGGCGCGGCGTACCACGCCGCCAGCAATGCAACTCCCGGGGCCAGCGGCAGCAGGTAAACCTGACGTTTGCCATGCGCGATCGAAAAAATGATGAGTGGGATCAGCGTCCAGTCGAGCAATGCCACTCCTTCGCGCGGTAAAACCTTGCGACTTCGCCACAACTCACGGCACAGCGGAATCAGAATTAAAACCCACGGCGCAAAGATGTAGAAGTGCTCAATGTAATAATAAAACGGCGCGGCGTGCGCGCCTTCATTGAAACGCTGTACGGTTTGATCGTGGATTTGATTGAAGACGAAATTAATTCCGGCGCTGCGCGCCTGGCCAATAAACCAGATGACCGCGGCGATGGCCAGCGTGGCGAGTCCCCAGAAAATGCCAATCGCGCGCATCGGGCGCCAGGATTTGGCGGCGAGGCACTCCCAGGCCATTACGGGCGCGACGAATAGTAGGATGATGGGTCCCTTGGTGAAAAATCCGCCGAGAATGCCGATCCAAAACAGTGCGATGCGCAGCGCGCCCAGGCGTTCATCTTTTGCGCGCGTCATCCAGGCCCAAATGCTGAGCGTCGTCCATGCCGCCAGTGGCATATCGAGCCGCACGAGCGCAGCGTTGTCGATGAATACAGGCGTCGTCGCCAGCATCACGGCCGCGAGCCAGCCGGTCATGGCGTTGTAGCGTTTGCGGCCGATGTCATAAGTCAGAAGCAGCGTGGCGAGGCCCGCGAGGATGCTTGGCAGGCGCAGGAGCAGTTCAGAAATCGCGCCGCCTTTCAGCGAGAGCATCGCTGCCAGAATCCAAAACGGCAGCGGAGGTTTTTCATCGTAAGGTTCGCCGTGCAGCGTCAGCAGCAGCCAATTGCCACGGCCCAGCAGCTCGCGCGCGACCTGTGTGTAGCGCGTTTCGTCGGGGCCCCACAGATCGTGGTTCGCAGCGTTGAGCAGCCAGTAGGCAAGCGCGGCCAACGCCAGAAACACGATGCGAGAATAAGATGATTTGGGATTTGTTGCGGTCGGCAAGAGGACGATCCGTGTGGCGGGTGCTTCGTTGGGCAAGTGAGTTTCACCCGCGCACACAGATTAGAGAATCAGCGCCTGAGTCTCACCATAAAAACGGCTAAACTTTTAGCAACTATTTGACGCAAGAAAAGCGACGGCAAGCCGCCGCACTCCACATAAGATGGTTAGTCGTGCTTCAGCCAGCCTTTTTCCACCAGCAATTCGGCGATCTGCACGGCGTTCAGCGCGGCGCCTTTGCGCAGGTTGTCGCTAACGATCCACATGTTGAGGCCGTTTTTGATCGAGTAGTCCTCGCGGATGCGGCCGACATACGTGGCGTCGCGGCCCTCGGCGTAGATCGCCAGGGGGTACTGATTACGCGAGGGGTCATCGACCACCACCACGCCCGGCGCTTTGCTCAGAATCTCGCGCGCGGCTTCGGGCGTGAGTTTCTTTTCGGTTTCGATGTTTACCGACTCGCTGTGGCTGCGGAATACCGGCACGCGCACGGTGGTGGCCGTCACGCCGATCGACGGGTCTTCCATGATCTTGTGCGTCTCCTGCACCATCTTCATTTCTTCCTTGGTGTAACCGTTCTCGAGGAAGACATCGATGTGCGGGATGACGTTGAAGGCGATGGAATGCGCGAATTTTTTGGGCTTGGGCGCTTCATCACCCGTCAGGCCTTCGAGGTGCGCAATGGTTTGTTCGCGCATCTCATCCATCGCCGCCTGACCGCCGCCGGACGTGGACTGATAGGTTGACACTACAATTCGCCGAATCTTTGCGGCGTCGTGCAAGGGTTTCAGCGCCACGACCATCTGAATCGTCGAGCAATTGGGGTTGGCGATGATGCCGCGATGGCCCTTGGCGGCGTGGGCGTTCACTTCGGGGACCACGAGCGGCGTGCCTTCATCCATGCGGAAGGCCGAAGTGTTATCGATAACCACCGCACCGGCCTTGACGGCAAACGGGGCAAACTTTTTCGAAACCGACGCGCCCGCCGAAGCCAGCACAATATCCACATCCTTGAACGAGTCCTCGGTCAATAGCTCTACGGTGTGCTGACCGCCGTTGAAGACCAGCGTCGTTCCCGCCGAGCGCTCCGAGGCCAGCATCTTGATCGCGGAATACTTGAATCCGCGCGCCTCCAGCGTGTGCAGCATTTCGCGCCCCACCGCCCCCGTAGCTCCCATGACCGCAACCCGAACCATCGCCCGTGCTCCTCGCAAAAAATTTATCCGCAATCGCGTCGCGGGGATCACTCGGTAAGCTTCCCCGGCGAGATACGAATCCAACTTTTTATCAAAACTGAGGCCCAAGCCGCAAGCAGAATGGAGTTTTCGACCCAAGCCCCTTGACAACGCGGCCCCAACCCGCTTTAATCTTAGGGTCCCAGAGCGCGAGTGGACGCGATGGGGAGTGGTGTAGTTGGCAACACGTCTGACTCTGGATCAGAAGACCGTGGGTTCGAATCCTACCTCCCCAGCCACTCGATTCCGACGGCCCCGCTAAGGGGCCTCTTCACATAAGGTGGCGCCATCGTCTAGGGGTCTAGGACGCTGGCCTCTCACGCCGGAAACACGGGTTCGAATCCCGTTGGCGCTACCAAACTCTGAACATCCGATTCTTCGACTCCCTCTCCGCCTCACATTTTATTTCATTTTTTCCATTCCGCATCGGCGGTTGTTTTGCCCCTGCGGCGTGAATCCAGAGCCTTCGACCGCTACTGCTAAAAACTTAACAATTAGCTCTTGACGCCGGCGGTCGGCTTGTGCCAATAATTTAGCATATCGACGAAACTACCGCAGGAGCACTCCTCTGATGGCCAAACGTTACGACGCCCAGCTCAGCCGACGCGAACGCGAGATCATGGAAATTGTCTACAAACTGGGACAGGGCTCGGTGAATGACATCATCGACGCGATGAGCGATCCGCCGAGCTACTCGGCGGTGCGCACGATCACCAACCTGCTGGAAGAGAAGGGGCATCTGCGGCATGTGGAGCAGGGGCGAAAGTATGTTTACTCGCCGACGGTGGCGCGCGACAAGGCGCGGCGTTCGGCGCTGCGCAGCCTGCTGCAAACTTTTTTTGACGGCTCCGTGGAACAAGCGGTCACTTCGCTGCTCAATCTACAGCAGGATCATCTGACGCCGCGCGACCTCGACCGCCTGAGCGACCTGATTGCGAAAGCGAAAAAGGAGAAGGACTAACATGATGGCCTTTCTGCAAAGTGCGGCCTTCGATGCGTTCTGCCAAAGGACTCTCGCCCTGCTGCTCGATAGCACGGTGAAAGGTGTTTTTATTTTAGCGCTGGCCGCGCTCGTTTCGCTGGCATTGCGGCGCCGTTCGGCGGCGCTGCGGCACGTTGTGTGGGTTACGGCGTTTGCAGGGTTGCTCCTGTTGCCGCTGATCGTGCGAGTCGTGCCCGCCTGGCAATTGGCATTAATTCCCAACAACATTTTACCCACGCCGCAGTCCGCCCAGCTTAACGCGTCGGATCTAGTGATGGTTTTATCCTCTCAATTAGGCCAGCCCCGTGCGCCCGTCAAGAACCATGCGCCGCATCCCGCCACGCCTGCATCGGCCCCACCGACCTCACCGGCCGCGCCATCGTCCGCCATGCCGAATGGCGCGGCGCTTAATTCATCGGGCACAATCCTTCCTTATTCTTCTTCCACTATGATTTATCAATCAACCGTGCCTCTATCGGACGTATGGTCGGAGTTTTTAGTCCCTTTGGTGACGATCTCGTGGCTATGCGGGGTGATGCTGACGCTGCTCCCTTTGATCATCGGCCACGTCATTGCGAGGCGTCGTATGCTGCGAAGTGCCACGCCCTGCGATGATGATGTGGCGCGGCAAATCCTTGAACTATCGAAAACACATGGCTTGCGCTGCCCGGCCCGAACTCTGATGACTTCACCGGGCACGATGCCTATGGTCGTGGGACTCTGGCGGTTGTCGCTGCTGCTGCCTCAAGAGTTCGCGCAGTGGTCCGAGGAAAAACGGTGCGCGGTGATTCTTCATGAACTGGCGCATGTGCAGCGCCGCGATGGTCTAATGCTGGCGCTGGCGCGCGTGGCTTGCGCATTTTATTGGTTTAATCCGCTGGCGTGGTGGGCGCTGCGCCGCATGCGACTGGAATGCGAACTGGCCTGCGACGACCGCGTGCTGCTGGGGGGCATCGCGCCGACCGCCTACGCCGAGCATTTGCTGAACGTGGCGCGCACGCTGCAATCGGCTTCGCTGGGCGCATCGATTTCCCGGGCATTTGCGCCAGCCAGCGCGATCTCGATGGCCCGCCGCAGTCAACTGGAAGGCCGTCTGCTGGCGATTCTTGATGGCGCGCGCCGCCGCGCCCTGCCGCGCAGCAAAGGCCTCGCCGTCGCCCTGGTTGCCGCGCTCGGGGTGCTAATACCGATCGCGGCCGCGCAGCTCGGCCAGGGGGCGACATCGACATCCAAACCGTCGGCGCAACACGCATCCACACCGACGCTCGATTTTGTTTCACCATCGACGGCAGTGCAGCAAGACCATCATGAAACACCCGACCGTATCTCCAAGGTTTCGTGGGGGGAACCTGTCAATGGGATCCGCGCTGGCGTGGAAATCGCCGATGAACGTTCATCCATTCCGCTGAATTCCCTCTTTCATGCGGTTTTTCACGTCCAGAATGTCGGAAGCAAAACCCTCAAGATCGACATGAACGGCCTCGACTACCGGCCGGCCATCGTTCGCGATGCAGCCCGTCAGTCCATCATGGTCATTGGACTGCGCCAGGCCTACGCACCCGATGCGCCCGAAGTGACGATCCTGCAGCCGGGTGAAGCTGCCTGGTGCAAGTATGACTGCCTTGTCTGGGGAACATCCCCGCCGGTGGGTGTGATGAAAATGAGTGGCCCCACCACCAGCGAAGTACATGCGCAACATGGCGACTTCACGGTGGAGTATGTGCTTGATTTCAAGAGCACCGCTGCGGATGCCTGGGCCGGAAAATTGTCTACAGGCACCGCGACCGCCCGGATTAGGGGAACGAATACGGTTGATCCAATGGTGAACCCTATACAGTGGGGTGAACCCAAAGACGGCCTGGTAGCCGGTATTCAGGCCGTCGTTATTCCAGTCAGCTCGGTGACGGAAGGCAAACCCGCGACTCATTCGATGTACTATGGCACCAACGTGTGCCTCACGAACGGGTCGATGCAGCCCATCACCGTTTTGCTTCAACAAAACTCTACATTTCCGGGAACCATTATCGACGCCGCGGGACGTTCACGCGACATTCGAACACAGCACAAGCTCAGCAAGTACCACGCGTTCGTGATTCATCCGACCGAAGTGTTTGTCATGCGCAACCTGGAAGATTTGTCCGCCAGCGAAAACACAAATTGGATGAGTGCCGCCCTCGCAGACGGCCTGTATTCGATGAAACACACCGTTGAAATTCCGGTGCCCGATCCCTCTCAAGTGGCAAACTTCGTTCCCAACGAATTGACACCTTTCGGCGTGAAAATCGTTACGCTGGAAACCGGAACGGCTACCATTGTCGTGGCAATGCCGAAGACCAATCCGCACGGGGCAGTCGGGGATTCGAGTCGAACTTCCGCTACGCTGGTCTGGGGCCGGGAGTCCGGGGGCCTGCGCGCGGCGCTCGAACTCATGCCAGCCCAAAGGGAGTACGTCTTTGGCCAACGACTGGGCGTGCGGTTTCATGTGCAAAATGTAAGCGGCACCACCAAGACCCTCAACGTCGACGAGATGAGCCAGTTCGATGCGAACATCCAGGAGCCCTTAGGGACGAAAAGGAGAATCCCTTCGGCTATCTATCATAACTGGCATGTGTTTAAGGACCATACGCTCAGGCCGGGTGAGATTGGGATCTTCGAAAACCACGCGCTTGGTCTTGGCGCCGACTCCAAGGGGGATCGACTTAACAATCCGACGGTGGGCGTGACGCTCGACGGTCCGCCCGGAAAGTACCGCATCAGCTATCCATTGCCGATTAAGGGAGTTGGGTCTAACGACCTCGAAACGGGGGCTTTGGAATTCACGATTGCCGCGGCTACGGGATTGACCGCCACTCCAACGCCTGTCCCGGTCGGCATGAGCCCTAGCCTGACATGGGGGAACTCCGTGCATGGGCTTCAAGCGGCAGTCGAAATCAGCCCACACCAGAAACACTATGCCATCGGCGACAATGTCGGCGTTCGATTGCATTTGCGGAATCAATCTGCGAATCCCATTTCCGGAAATCTCATTGGACGATTGCGTCACACCGCAACCTTTTCCGGTGGCTCGAATCTCTTAATAACCTATTGGAAGAATCGCGGGGACCAGGAGTCATACTCAGAGCCCTTCACCTTGACACCCAATGAGAGCAAGGCGTTTGAGATCGGTGGGTTGGAATTGAAGGATCCAGGCCCCCGACCTGTCCCTCGATATCCAGGTTTACCCGGCATCAATCCGGGGGCATTTAAACTCCGCCTTCGCTTCTCGGCATTGGAAATAAAGGATTCAGAAACTGGATCGCACTACTATTTGGACCAGGAATTGGAAACAGGCGAGGTATCATTTGTGGTGGCCGAGGCGCCATCGTCTTCGCCGAGCCTGGCTTGGGGCGCGCCGTTTGATGGGCTGCGCGTTGGGGCCGAGTATCTGCCCCAACAAGACACGTATGCGCTTGGAGAAAGTATTCGTGTTCGTTTTCACATTCAGAATGTCACGGACCATGAAATTCGCGCCGAGATTCCGATCGACGGCATCTACCCCGAACAACTGCAGGGGAAGCGGGAATTCTGGAACGCACCGGGATCGAATGAATACATTCTTCCTCCCGGTGAAACCACGACGCTTCCCGACCGGGCATTGATATTTCATTGGCGAGACGATCCGTCCGCACCTTCGGAATCGTCAGCCATGGAATGGCGTCTCGAAGGTCGATCGGGTTTAAATCAAATGGGTTATTTCGTGCGGGTGAAGGGCGCAGCAGATCCGCTGCGTCTTGGCGGGCTCATGACACCACCTCACTCCATCTCGCTTAACAGACAGGGAGAGACGACTCCACGTTCACCATCCGCGACGAAAGATTCCAACAATTTGACGACCAGCGCTTTGGCCTGGGGCGCGCCGGCCAATGGGTTGCGCATGGCGCTAGAGTTGGATGAAAAGGAATATGCGCCGGGTGAAAAAGTTGGGGGGAGGATTTTCATCCTAAATGCAGGCGCTGGGAAGTTGGAAATCAAGACCGCGCAGTTCACCTCATGGATGGTCGATAGCAAAAATGGAGGACCGATCAACGTCAATCATGAGGCGGTGAATAACGGCGCGGGTGAAGCGTGGGTGGCTCTGCAAGCCGGCGAAACGAAACTCATCGATCGGTTCTCATTCGTGATGGCGGCCGATCCGCCATGGGTCAACGCCGCAATGGACGGTTCGCCGATAACGCTTCAACTGCCGGGTCAGTACCGCTTGAGCTGCGCGCTGTTCGGCCCGAATTTGCAGATTCGGGGCCTGGGCGAGAGCACGCAACCGGTGGCGCTTTGGACCGCTCCGGTCACATTCAGGATCAAGAATTCGGAAAGCCCGGTAACGCAGGGCTGGGGGTCGACGAAAGAGGGGTTGCGCGCCAAGTTTGATCTCGTTCCGGATCAGAAGGAGTATGCGCGCGGGCAATCGGTCAGAGTGACAATCACGCTTAAGAACGTGACCGATCATCCGATTCGCATTCATCTGCCTTCGCCCTCGAACTTCCGGGCACTAGCCACCAACGGCCAATGGGATGTCCGTTCGCGGCTGTGGCACAACGACACTTTGATTGATCGGCGGCTAATCGTTGAGCGGCTCTTGCAGCCCGGGGAAGAGACTTCGATCGAGAATCTTCCGCTGCAAATTGCGAGCGGCGCGGAATACGCTCCCCCTGATGCGAAATCCTTCACGGCGGGTGAATATCTTTCTGTAGATGGTCCGGGAAAATTCTCGCTGCGCTATGCGCTCACGCGCGATGGCTTCTGGACCGGAGAGGAGCAGAGATCCAGCGGAGGCGGAAGTGGTGCGCCGCTGGAGACTGCGAGCCGCGAGATTACCGTCGTGGAGAAGATAACAAGCAATTCGCCCGCAAGCACTGGATTGGCGGGTGGAGAAGCCGTGACCTCAACCTCCAACTCGCTGCCTTGGGGGCAGCCGGTCAACGGCCTGCGCGCGGGATTTGAATTGGAGCCAAAGCAAAGGGAATACGCACGAGGCCAGAAAATCGGCGTGCGGATCCATTTTCAGAATACGGGCGATCGCGAGATTCCGTGGATGGGTGGCGGCATTCGCTTCGACTCGATGGTGATTAAGGCCGAGCCAGGCCACGCGATCAATGTTAAAGAGTATCCAAATCTGATTCCCGCTGGACCCTACTTCAAGACACAGATTTCGCCTGGCGCCTCTGTTTCAGAGATGCACACCGATCTACATTTTGATTCCCCGCCCGGGGAAGCGCCTGCGCTGGGAGGGACATATCTCGATGCTCCGCCCGGTAAATACACAATTGCGTTCATGATCAACGGACCGGAAGTATCAGGGGCAACGGGTCCTGCCGCAAAGATGATCACCGCGAGCCAGGAGATTACAATTACGCAGCCGGAGTCGACAAAGGCACTTCCTTGGGGTGTGACCAATGGCGGTCTGCGAGCGGCGTTCGAACTGATTCCCAGTCAGACGGATTATGCAGTCGGGCAACGCGTCGGAGTCTTACTTCACATTCAGAACGTGAGCAATTCTCCACAGGCTCTGGCGGTTATGGGCAGCCCAAACCTTGTTGCAGAAACGTCGCCGTCGCTAGGTCATGAGCAATTGGCTCGTCGAATCATGACTAGCAATGCTTGGGAAATTGAACGAAAAAATCTTCAACCAGGTGAGACTTGCGCGATCAAGGGTGGTGATGTATTCCTCGGCGCCATGTCGCAGATTGAACCTGACGGGTTTGGGCGGATTGATCATGTCTTGAAGGGAACACAGGGCAATTATGGTCTGCGTTACAATTTGACGATGGGTGCTGGCTCCAAGGAGATCCCTCTCGAAACGGGTGAACTTGCCGTGGCGCTCGTGGCTCCCTTGAGTCGGAAAATCCCTGACGATAACGTTTCCAATGCAGGCATCGCTGGCAATGCCGCCCAATCAACATCTCCAATACTTCATTGGGGCGAACCCGTTGACGGCATGCGTACGGCTATTGAACTCAGTCCAAAAAAAGATTCCTACGCGATCGGTGAAGTCGTAGGCGTGCGGCTGCACTTTGAAAATGTCGGCGACACGCCGTTTATATTCTTCGGACCCGATATGCGGACGGACAAGATCGCGTTGCGCGGGGGAAGTGGTAAAGTCGTTGCCATAGAGCGCGGCGTGCAGGCGAAACTCGAGGAGATGAAGCGGAACGAATGGAAACGGTTTGCACTGCAACCGGGTGAAAATATCATCATTGAAAATGCGGGAGTAGCCATCGGGGAAAGCTTTCTGGAGCCGGGGTATCCCATGGGCAGCTCATTTTACGCCAGCGTGCTGAGTGCGCAGCCGGGCCGTTACGGCGTGCAATCCGAAATTCAGATCCCATGGCTGACCGGGACCGTGCCGGCCGGATCGCCGCGCAATTGGGTGGGGAAAATTCAGACGGGCGTTACGGAAATCAATGTCGCGCCCGCGCCGCCCGATCTTTCGTGGGGCGCGCCGATCGGCGGAATGCGCGCAGGCTTTGAATTGATCAATCCGCGCGCCAGCTATGCGGCGGGAGATAAAGTTTCCGTTCGCGTTCACGTCAAAAACGAGAACGATCATGAAATCGAATGGAACAGCTTGCGAATTCGAAGGGATAAGGTCGTCATCAAGGATGCCAAAGGCAATCGCCAACCCATCTATAATGAGGAAGCCGGACGCGACTTGATCGCGGGGGCGCTGACGGTTCACCTCGCACCCGGCGCCACCGCAGGGTTCAGTCAAGCGGGACTGGCATTCGGCGAACCTAAAAAACTTTTGGCGGAAGACAAGTCGCGCTCCGACGCAATCATTGATATCCCACCGGGCACCTATTCCATTGCATTTGAAGTGGAAAGCCCCACACGCGACGCAACCGGTTCAGCGCAAGGCACTCTGCTGACCGCATCCAAGCCGCTCATTATTGACGCATCGAACACGACGTCAACCGCTCGGCGCGATTGATCGCTCGAGCAGATGACTGCGGAGCATTCGAGAATCGCCGCTTTGCCAAGACGCTTGTGCCGTGTGCTCAGCTCTCGGGGCTGGTTGTTCATGCCACGCTTCAACATTTTGCGATTATCTCGTACGTCGTTTCCTGCGACAGAGTGCGCCCGCACGTCGATGCGCGGTTTGAACTCGATTCGTTTCGCGATGCGGAAGGTCAACGGCGGGTCTGGGAAAAGAGTGCAGCCAATATAATGAAAGGAACGAATTACTGATACAGCGCCCAGCTTTGGGCAGCGGAGCGGCCCTGAAAGAGCTGCTCCACCCATTCGGGGTGATCGATGAACGGATTGCGGTTGTTCTGGAAGGTGTAGACCACGTCGTTCATCTTGCGCTCCTTCTCGTCGGGGGGATCCTGCAGGTTCCAGCGGCGCAGCGCCGAGAGAAGGCCCATGTAGGCCACGGATTCATTGTTGCCCGTGTTTGAGGCGTCGATCAGCGCTTCATTATCGGTGAGTCGCATGTCCGGTTCCACGAGGCCGGTAAATGTGTTCAGGCCCCCCTCGTAGCGCAGGTCCATATAAAAGATGGCGCGCGCCGCATCGCCACGCCTTCCCATCCAAACTTCCCAGCCGGTGGAGTTTGTCCAATTGGATGTTCCAGGATAAATGCCAAGCGTTCCGCCGGCAGTGGGTTCCTCGGTGGCCGTGGGGCCGCAATCCTTGTAGACCTTGTTGTTGCGGGTTGAATTGTAAGTGCTATCCGACAGAAAAAGCATGTGACAGTCGGTGTAGCAATAATTGGAAGCCACATCGTCGGGGAAACCGTAGGACTTGGGCCAGGTGTGCTCGCGATCGTAGAAGTCATTGCCGCCCGTTTGTTTGGGAATGCTCAGGTTCTTATAAATATCCAGAATATTGGCCGGATTGTTCGGATCCTCGTCGGCGGCGTTCAGCACGTTCCAGGTGTCGGTGCCCGACGCGGTGTAGGGGAAGCGATGGCTGTTCTTGATGATGGCATTGAGCGTGGCGCGCATTGTGGCCGTCGTGGTGAAATCGACGGATGCATAATATCCAGGAGGGGCTTCGGCGAAGAGTGAGGCGGAGCTTGAAACGAACAGCAGAACGATTGAGATATACTTGGACAACATCAATTTTATACACCCCGCGGCCTTTGCCGTTCTGTGAGTTTTGCCGTGTGAGGCCGGCGGGCGGGTCAACATCCGTGTCGAGCCCGCCGGCCCATGATCCTGAGTGAAAGCCGCGGCAAACGTGTGCCGCTGCCTGGACTATTCGAACTTGGTCCATGCCTGAACGGCACTTTGAACGCTACCTGCAAACCATTCCGAGAACGCCGCGATATGGTTAACGGTCAACGTGTTACCTACGCGCGTGCCCACATAAGTGTGGGTCAGCGTGCCTGACGTCGTGCATTCAAAAGCGAGTGATGCGGAACCCACGACGCCCGTAAGGCTGGACGGCGCAATTTGCCATGCGAGCTTGCCATCATAAGCGCCGAGGCCCGAACCCGTAATTGACAGAGACTCCTTGACGAGCCGCGCGGGATCGAGCGTGGCGGGAGGCGTGGCCCGCGGTGCGTGGCGCTCCACGGTAAGCTGCCCGCCCGGGGTGGCGCCGACGAGGGTGATCGATACATCCAAATCAGAAAGCATCGGGAATATAAAAGTGGCGTTGGAAGTGGCCGCGATGTAGGTCATGGCCAAATTATTCTGGAGGTTGACCACTGCGGTCCGTTCGGCCACCGTCGGCAGCGTTTCGACGTTGCCAGCGGGATCGGTGGATACGGCGGCAAATCCGTAAACCCCCGCAGTGGACATGGTGTAGACGAATTGGCCGCTGGTGCCGGCGGTGTGCAATGCGGTACTCACGAATGAGGCGCTTCCCGGCGTTTTTACGTAAAGGCGCGTATCACTTATGCCTGACAGGCTGTCGAGGGCCGTAAAACTTAATGTGACCGTCGTGCCGACCAAAGTCGAGTCTGAAAGGGGCGAGAGCAGGCCGACGGGCGCGACATTGTCAAAGTCGCGCGTGAACTGTGCGGCGGCTGTGTTCAGATTGCCCGCCGCATCCTGGCAAACCGCGGCAGGGATATTGGCTCTGACAGTTCCGTTGGCGGTGGGAACAAGATTAAAGGAGTAGCTTGAGCCGCTGCCGGTAAAGCCCGTGATGGTGGCATTGACCGGCGCGATGCTGCCCGCCGTAAACCCTGTAACGGATTCGGTGAAGTTGACGGTTACGGGAATCGGCGAGGTGCGCGTCGGATTGGCCGCGGCGGAATTCATGGTGACACCCGGCAGCAAGCTGTCGAACGTGCGGGCGAACTGAACGGCGGCGGAGTTGTTGATAAGAGAAGCGCTTTGAGCGACGCCCGCGGCGATATCGGCCGTTACCGCGCCTTGCGCCGACGGAACGAGATTGAATGTGTAAATCGCGCCGCTACCGGCAAAACTATTGAGTGTGGCGTTACCCAGAACGATGTCGGTGGCGATAAATCCGGTGACCGCTTCGCTGAACGTGACGGTGACGGCCATCGGGGAGGCGTTCGTTGGATTGGTGGCGGAGGAGGTGATGACAACTCCGGGAGCCGAGGTGGAATAAGTCCTTGTCAACTGTGAAGCGGCGAGGTTTGCGTTCACCGCGGCGTCATAGGCGGCGGCGGCGGGGATGTCGGCGGTGACCGCACCCTGAGCGCTGGGGATGAGATCGAATGAGTAATTGGCGCCGCTGCCGCTAAAGTTGTTGATCGTGGCGTTGCTGAGGACAACGTCGCCGGAGGTGAAGCCGGTGACCAGTTCGCTGAACGTCACGGTCACGGGAATCGGCGAAGTCGCCGTGGGATTGGATGCCGTGGAGTTCATGGACACCGTGGGCGCGATGCTATCGAAGGCGCGTATGAACTGCGGGGCGGCCTGAGTGTCGTTAAGCGCGAGGTCTTGCGCCGCGGCCGCGGCGATGTCGGCGGTGAACGTGCCTTGCGATGAAGGCGCCAGGTCGAATGTATAGACCGCACCCGTGCCGCTGAAGTTGCTCAGCACGGCGTTGACGGGAATCACGTCGCTGGATATGAAATTGATGACGGGTTCGCTGAACGTCACGGTCACGGTGATCAGCGAAGCGCTTGTCGGATTGGCCGAGGTTGATGTCATGAGTACGGTCGGAGTGATGGTGTCGTAGGTGCGCGAGAATTGCGGCGCGGCCAGATTATCGTTGAGCGCCAGATCCTGCGCCGAGGCGGCGGGGATGTCGGCGGTCACGAGGCCTTGGCTGGTGGGTGTGAGATCAAAACTGTAGCTAAGGCCGCTGCCCGCGAAGTTGCTGAGCGTGGCGCTGGAAACCACCACGTCGCTGGATGTAAAGCCTGTCACCACGGCGCTGAAAGTTACCGTCACGTGGATCGGGGAAGTGTTCGTGGGATTCGGGGAGCCGGAGGTCATCACGACGCCGGGCGCGCCGTTGCTGTAAACGCGGCTAAACTGAGTGGCCGCGGTATTGAAGTGACCCGCACCATCCTGCGCCACGCCGGCGGCGATGTCCGCCGTGACGGTGCCCACGCTGGTCGGCACGAGGTCGAAGGTGTAGTTGGCGCCACTGCCGGCGAAATTCGAGACTGAACCGTTGACTGTGGAAATACTGCCAGCCACGAAGCCCGTTACGGATTCGCTGAACGTCATCGTCACGGGAATCGGTGAGACTCCCGTAGGATTGGAACTAAGCGAAGTCATCGTGACCGAGGGAATGGATTTATCAACGGTGTAGGTTTGACCCGTCGTGAAGGGCAGCGCCGCCACGGCGTTGCCGGCGCCATCGATGACGGATGTGGAGTTGGCCATGTCGAGACGGACGGTGCCGTCATTGACGCCGGTATCGACCGTAACGGTGTATGGACCGCTGCCGGAGCCGGTGACGCCGGTGACTGCGGCGCCGCTGACGCCGCTCGTGGTAAGCGAGAAATTGGCGGTCGTTACACTTGATACAGATTCATCGAACGTCACGCTGAATTGCACGCTGGCGGCGTCGGTCGGCGAGCCATTGGCGCGGGTAATTGAACTCACGTGCGGCGCGGTTTTGTCGATCGTATAAACCTGGCCCGTGAACGGTATGTTTGCAACGGCCGGCGTGACGCCGCTTGAACTGGTGAGGTCGAGTCCAATCGAACCATCACCAGTGCCGGTGGCCACGGTTACCGTCCACGCCGTGCCCGAGCCGCTGACGTTGGAAATTGATGTGCCGCTGACGCCGCTTGTGGCGAGCGTGAAATTACCGGACGTGAGGCCGGTGATGGCGGCGGCAAACGTCACGTTGAAGTCCACCGAGCTGGCGTTGGTCAATGCAGCGCCGACGCGGTTGATGGAACTGACCGCGTTTGGAATAAGCTGGTTATTGGGATTGTTCGTTGCCGTGGTCGTGAGAAAATTCGCGGTCGCTCCGCTGCCGTTGTACTCGTAGACTTCAAAATAGTATGTCGTGCCGGGCGTCAATCCCGTCACCGTAACGGGCCCGGTGCCGCTGCCGTTGAAAACGGCGAAGGCGTCGCCGATTGCAGTGCCGGAGCCATACACCGTGTTTGCGGTATAGGCGGTGAGGTCGGCGGGAATTCCTGTTGCGATGGCGCTGCCGGCCTTGGCCACAACGAGACGATTTGCTCCATTGCCGTTGGTCCAGTTGATGGTTAGCTGAGTCGATCCCACCGCGCTAAAGGTGATGCCATTGGCCTGAGTGGTCGGCTTGACGGGAAGGTCGGCGGCGCCGAAAACGATTTCCGTCGTGCCGCCCGTGGGATTGCGCGTGTCCTGCGGCGTCGCGTTGGGCCACACGCCGTCGGCATCGCTGGCCGCGCTGACCAGGTTGCCCGTCGTGAAGTCGCGCTGCTCGATGCGCCGCACGCCGCTGGCATTCACGTTGGGAATGATCATGCCGAAGGCGCGCGCCACGGCATCGACGCTCGTGCCGTAGAACGAAGCGTAGGAATTGGCCACCGATTCGGCGATCCCGTCGCTTTCAACGACGGTTCCCGAAAGCGGGCGACCAATCGCGGTCGTGTTATCGTAGGCGTAGACGAAATTGAAGGCGTTGTAGCCGGTGGTCGTGGCGCGCAGGCCCGTGCCGCTATTGGTGTTGCCAAATGATGCGAGGTTGACGACGTGCACCGTTTGCGCGGTCGTCAGCCACTGCGCCGCGGTTGTTCCGCCCGCGCCATTGTTCAGCACGATTCGCACATTGAGGTTATTGCCGGGGATGAAACGCGTGGCGCTGCCGCTGGGTTCGAGGATGAAATTTCCGGTGTAAGTTCCGGCGGAATCTGTCGTAAACGATCCGAAGTTTCCGGCCGTCGCAAGGCTTGGCCCCGTGCTGCGAACGAAGGTCGTGGTATCGGCAAATATAATATTGCCGGCGCCGCTGTTGTTGGCATCTTCGCCGTAGGAAACAATGGAAGGAAAGTAGCGGTAGGTTGCACTGGCAGTGAGGCCCGTCAAGGTGGCGCGGAAGGCAAAAGGAACACGGTTTGTGTTTGTTCCATTAAGGCCCTGGATGTATTGCGGCAACAAAAGCGGCGTGACGCCGGCGCCGGAAGTGGTGGCGGTCATGGGAATGCTAAGCGTATCGCCGCCGCCATCGTTGCTGGTCAGGTTCAGCGTCGCGGAAAAGGAGCCCGTGGCTCCGGCGGGGTCAAACTTGACCTGCAGGGTAGCAGTGCTTCCCTGAACAGCGATCGCGGTGGGCAATGCGCCAACCAGCGAGAATTTTGCGGCGTCTGTGCCCGTAATGGACGAGCCCGTGACGTTCAGCACGTTGGTCAGCCCGGTATTTGCAATTGTCACCGGAAGCGTGAGCGAGGCGTTTTTATTAACCACGCCAAAATCAAGCGGGGCGCTGAATGTTCCCATGTTGGGATCGTCGATGCCTTTGGCGGTTACCGAAAAATCGTCGATGCCAAATCCGGCATCGTTACCGCTATTGTTGATGTCAATCCACTTGATCATGATTTCATTGCCGCTCGGGATGTTGACCGGAATTACGGCAGAAAGCACCTTGCGGTTGGCCGCCGCATTGCCATCCAGCGTTGCGGACGCGGTGTTGAATATGGGCGTTGTGAAGTTCAGACCGGGAACAGGCGTAAAGCCCGTGTATAGCGTGTCCAGCGTGGTAATGGTAGTTCCCGTCTTGTAAACGCAATAAAGCGTATTGGGGAAGGCGGGATTGTTGCCGCCATCGCGCCACTCTTCGCCCGTATACTGTACGGTCAACTGATTGATCGCGCTTCCGGTGTTGTTCTTGATGCGCACGCCAATGGCGATGTCGCCCGGCGTGCCTGATCCCAACTCGCCGAAGGCGCGCTCGGCAAGAGCGTTGGTGCCTGCCACGCCATAACTGTAGATGGTGCCGCCATTGGCCGAGCCTGTGCCAACTGTGTAATTAGCCTGGGCAGTGCCTGATTCGGCATGATACCAGCCTGTTAACGTTACGTTATTTGTGTACGCAAATGTGGTTCCTGTGCTGGCCAGAGAATCAAAATTCTCGCTAAACGGCGTATTTAAGCTGGTAATGCTGATTTGCGCCGGCAACAGTGAGGCACTGAGAAAAAGCAGGGCCATCATAGTCGTGCGAAAAAATGTCAAATTATGCACAGTTATTATCCTCTGGTTCCAACAAAGTTAATTGGGTTGCGGGCATGGCTTTAGCCTGTACCTAAGGGACCCAAAATACCCTTTGGCAAAGACCGTCACCCGAGTCCCGAAACAGGCACTCATCGGGGTTTTAGATGGCGAGATACTAACAGCGAACGTGCGGGTATCACAAGTTAGGTTACTGCGAAATGATTGTTGTGAATTTATGTGACTGTATTATTTTGGGAAACAATTGAGCACTAATAATGAGAGGCGGAATTAGGGCGTTGGCGTGATGGAATAGAGTTTGTTATTCAATTAGATGAATACGGATACGACAACACTATGTTTGGCAAGAATACTATATACAAAATGATCGCCGGGATGGAGCACGGCTTTAACTTGCGTCCCCATCCCGGCGAATATCGTTCGTTCAAACACTAAACCCGACTGCGCGGGTTAGAAGTAAGCCGTCCATTGATGCGCCGCATTCACAGGCGGCGTCTGGAGCGGCAGATTGGAAGTTCCAGGAGTAATGAGCTGATCCACGAACCACGAGAAGGAGTTCGTGTTGGGATTACTGTTCGTGCGGGTCAGGCTGTGGCCCACGGCGGATTCTGCCGTGCCCGCCTTCGTCAAAGGAGTGTCAAATGCGCCCGTCTGGTTTATGGGATTGGAGGGCCCGCTATCGCCTTGCGGATAATTCATGCCGTCGATCGTGGCCGTCGTCGGGAAGGGGCCGACCGCGGGGAGGATGCGGGTGGCCGGAGCATAAAGCGCCACGCCATCGCCGCCCGAAAGCTGGATGCTACTTGACGTTCCGCCGGCCGTGGTAACGTAGTCATTCATTTTGATGAGGGTATTGCCATGCAACGCGGTCCAACCTGCCGCATTGCGCGCCGGTTCGTAAAAGACGCGCACGCCCGCGGGCACCGTATCGAGCCACAGCGGTTCGGTAGTGGCGCTGTTCATCGCGACCACGACGACCTCGCCTGATGCGATGCTCGTGCCGGCAGGGAAGCTAATTGCGCCTTCGGTATTGTTATTATCTTCGTCGGAAATGATCACGCCGGCGATATTGATCGCCGTATTCGTCGTGTTTTTGATTTCGACGAACTCATCCGAAGTCGGCTGCGAGGAAACTTCGGAGATCACCAGCCCGCGATAGGGCTTCATGTTAGGAGCCGCCGCACCGAACAACGTCACGATGGCCACGTCGTTACTTTGGTCGTTGCTGCCGATGCGCAGCGTTGCGGAAGTGATCGCCGTCGAACCGCCGCCATTATAGCGCACGGTGAGCGTCGTGGACGTGCCGGCTGCGATGCCGCTGGGCAGCGGGGTGACGATCTTAAAGCGCGAAGCGCCTGCCCCAAGCAGTGTCGTGCTGGTTACGATAAGTGCCGCACTGCTTCCGGTGTTGGTGATGACGACCTGCGCCGTGCCGGTCGTGACTGGGTCGCTGGCCGATACGTAAACCGTCGCCGGCGAAGCTGCGATATTGGGATTGTCGCCCACCGGGCCCGCAAACAGCGGGATCGTAATGGGAAGGGCTTTGCCGCCCGTGGGATTCACGGTGCTCGTCGAGCTCCACGTGCCGTTCGCCGAAGTCGCCGCCGCTGAAACAAGCGACCCATTTGTCATGGACCGGTTTTCAATGCGGCGAATTCCATTGGGAAGAATATTGGGGACGATCACGCCGAATTTTCCGACCGTGTTATCAACAGCCGTATCATGAAAGTCCACGTAGTTGCCGTCAGGCACGTCAACCCCGTCGTCTTCGACCAGCGAGCCCGCAATAGGCCGGCCCGTGCCAGCGGTATTGTCGTAAAGCATGGCAAAACTCTTGGCAGGGAATCCAGTCATGCCAATAATTCCTGAGCCTTCCACGGCCGTGGATCCGGTTCCCCAGTTGACGACGGTCACAAAGTTGGTGGTCGTCAGTCGGGTTACGACGGTCGTTCCGCCTGCTCCATCATTGAGCATGATACGCATGAAAATCTGATTACCCGGAATAAAACGCGTTGCATTGCCGGAAGGCTCAACGATAAACCAGCCGGTATAGCTTCCGGTTCCGTCGGTGGTAAACGTTCCAAAATTTCCCGCACTGGCCAGCGAAACGCCGCTCGTACGCACCCAGCTCCCGCTGGACGTGACAAATATGCAGTTGCCAGCGCCGTTGGAAGTCGAGGCGTCGGATGAGATAACTACGCCGTTGAAGAAATTGTAGGTTGCATTAGCAGTCAATCCGGAAAGAGTCGCACGGAAGGCATAAGGAATACGGTCGTTATTCGTGCCGTTCAACCCTTGAATATACTGAGGCAAAAAAACCTCAGTTAATGTCTGCGCGTGAATGGAACTTGCGGCCGATGCCAGTAATAGTAGCATTCCCGCGGACGCAATCGCGCGTCGAAAATTAAAATAAGACATTCTGTTTGTACTCCTTATATATAGAACAGGATTGTAAAAAGACCCGAATGGAAGAACCATGTCTTCCTATTGAGAAGGTCTTGATTTACGCAATCAGTCTATGACGCTAACCACCGGCACACCAGTTTGGACGCGATTAACTATTGATGTGAATCCCACTAAGGCATCGTGCATGGATTTGCTTTGAATCTTTTGGCCCCTCACGGTTCGTGAGACTGGCGATTCCGAAAAGCATTAGCTGGAGAAGGACCCTCGATGGGGCGCGATCATGAAAGCGCTCAGGCGTGTGATCCCACAATATTCTGAAGGAAATTACTTGATGAGCGGACATCAGGAGCCGACTGAAGGGAACGCCTCTTTTCGCATTTAATGAGATCTTTGTCGACGTGTGGCGCGGGGCTAGGACTACTTGTTAAAATTGATTGCTTCATTAGATCCTAATATATTCAGGGGGTAACATGTCTCAAGCTGGTGAGGAAAGGAAGCCAATGACAGCGGGAGCATTCGAGAATCGCCGCTTTGCCGAGGCGCTTGTGCCGTGCGCTCCGCTCTCGGGGCTGGATGTTCATGCAACGCTTCAACATTTTGCGATTATCTCGTACGCCGTTCCCTGCGACAGAGTGCGCCCGCACGTCGATGCGCGGTTTGAACTCGATTCGTTTCGCGATGCGAAAGGTCAACCGCGGGTCTGGGTTTCGATGGTCCCTTTCGAGGATGAAGCGTTTCGCTTCGCCTGCGCGCGCTGGCCGAGATTTAGCTTCGGCCAGACCAATTACCGCACCTATGTCAAGGATCCAGCAACGGACAAGCATGCCGTGTGGTTTTTCGGAACAACGCTTAGCTCGCCGACTGTGGCGGTGCCGCGCTATCTCTGGAAATTGCCGTGGCACCATGGGCGCATAACATTTGAGTGTAGTTTTAATGAACACGAACGGCGCTACACACGCTACCGCATGACGACGCGAAGCGATTGGGCGCCTGCCGAGATTGAGTTGGAGGATTCAGGAGAGCCGGTGAGCGAACTGGAAGGCATCGCCGATTTTGAAGGCGGGCTGGTCGCGCTGACGCATCCGATGATGGGCGTTTACTATCGACGCGACGGCGCGTTGGGAACGTACAGCATCTGGCACGACCGGCTTGCGGCAAATTCGGGACGGATCATTAAAGCCAAAATTGACCTTTTTGATCGCTTGAAACTGGTTCCTTTTGCCGAACAACAACTACCGCACAGCGTTCTCATCCAGCGCCGCACAGAGTTTGCGATTTTTTTGCCTCCCCGGCGGCTGGGTCCAAAATAAGGCATTTAACGGCCTGATCAGCGGTCTGCGAACCGGCGCTTTTTTGTAAAAGCAATCCAATGAAAAGCACTAATCATACATGGCCCAAAGGCGCGGCGTGGATGCGCTGGGGCCTTCGATACTTAAAACTGCCGCACTCTCCCCATAAAAAAATCCCTGCGGCCGCAACTCCGGATGCTCTTCCAGCCAGGTGCTCACTGCGCGCAGGCGGTAGGGTCCGGGCGGCACCCACGAGGGAATCTGCGCCTCCGCTTCCCATGCTTCCTGCTGTCCGGGTTTCCAAAGGTTCTCACTAATTCGAAACGGCGGCGTGGAGCCATCGACCTTGGCCAGGGCAAGGTAGAAGGAACTTCCGGCCTGCGCTGAGCTTGAATCCCAATCAACCGTCAGTGTTGAGCCAGGTGCGATGGGCATCGAGACATGCGGCGACGTGATCGTGATCGGAGACGAAAATGATTCAGAAAGCTTTGCCACGAATACGTCATATCCAGGATTGTAGGAAGTATCGAACCCACCTGAGGTCCAATCCGATGAGGTGGTATAACCTGCTACAAACAAACCGTAGGTTGGACTGAGTGCGACGGCGGAACCTCGATCGATTCCGTTTCCACCGAGATACATTGACCAGACGAGGTCTCCAGTGCCGGTGAGTTTAGCGAGGAAGGCGGCTGCTTCTCCTCCAGAGCCACGACCCGAAGTGCCGGGGAGCCACTCCACCGATCCGGCTCTTCCGGTCACGTACGTATTCCCCTGAGCGTCGACGACAATCCCCTCCCCAAAATCATCAGCGGCGCCACCGAGAAATGTTGACCAAATCATGTCGCCCTGGTTGGAGAGTTTTGCCACGAAGGCGTCGAACTTTCCAGCATTCGCCGTATCAAATCCGCTGCTCGTCCATCCTTCAGAAGCGCTGGCGCCGCAGACGAAGACTTCCCCGGCCGGTCCGATGGCAATACCGCCGCTGTAATAATCGCCGAGCGTATATTCCTCTTTTGCACCGCCCAAATATGTCGACCAGAGGTGCTGGCCTGCACTCGACAATTTCGCAACAAACGCATCCCCTTTGCCTTGATATGTGGGTTGGAACCCGCCAGAAATCCAGCCGTCCGAGAGCGTCGTTCCCATCACGAACACGTTTCCCTGTCCATCCACTGCCACGGCATTGGCATAATCGTCATCGCTGCCTCCCAGGTAGCTCGACCAAAGATGCACACCGGAATTGGAAAGCTTGATGACGTACCCGTCGCCGCGGTATCGCCCCCCATTATAACTCGTGTCGTAGCCGCCCGATGTCCAGCCGGCGGTTATCGTATCGCCCACGAGATAGACGTTGCCTGTCTGGTCAACCGCGATGCCATTTCCGCCATGAGCGTAGGACCATAGCTGCGTTCCGTTGCCCATAAGCTTAACGGTGATGCCTCCTCCCGCGATCAAAACATTGTTGGATGAGTCAATCGCGATACTTTTTCCGGCGCCCCATTCACCGGCGGCCAAAGCCCTGGACCAGATGAGCTGCCCACGAGTGGTAAGCTTGGCCACAAACGATGTCACGACCCCCTGACCCCGCACCGGACCGGTCGTAAGCCAGCTCGCATCATTGGTCGTACCTGCGACGTAGACATTGCCCAGTCCATCGAGCGCAATGCCCTGCTGGGTGAAATCTCCCATGGACTGACCGAGATATGTGGACCAATCAAGAACTACATTTGCGCGGTGATAAGTCGCGTTAACTTCCACGATTTGACCTGGAATGATCGAAACACGAATGTCCGCGGGTCTCAGCCATCCGGGAATTGAATTGAACGTAAGAAGGCCGTAGTCCGGATAGATCTTTTGCATAACACGCCCGCTCGATTGCCATTGGGTTGACGTGGCGCCAAATGCCCATTGAGCGCCGGCGCTTGCTGCCTCGGGCGGGCTTATCGTAACCCTCAATCCACCGGTTCGCGGGTTGTAGGTGGCCGTTGAAGTCGTCAGCTTGTTGTTCGTGATCGACACCTTAAGCCCGTAGGGTGGGTTCCAATAATCAACAGCAGCAAGCTCATTGAGCTGTTTAAACTCGATCGTATATTCATCCACGGGAATGTCTGTTTCGATCGCGCCGCTCTCAAACCACGGCAAAGTGCCGGAACGCCGCCATCGGGCGCCCCCGTCCCTGGCCGCGGCCGGTTCAATCGTGATACTTAGCGAACCGGTTCCGACGCTGTAAATATGCGGAGCTTCGCCTAGGAAAACGCCGCCGGGGCGCAGATCGGGGTGATTCTCCAGCCAGGTGCTAACCACAGCCAGTCGATAGAAGCCGGGCGGTATCGTCGTGGGTACCTGAATGCTTTCTGTCCAATGATCCAGGTGGTCTGGTTTCCAGAAATCATCGGAGATTCGAATCAGCGGCGCCGTCGTATCCACATTATCCAGCGCCAGATAATAGGAACTGCCGGCCATCGCAGCATCCGATGTCCAACTTACGGTCAGGGTTTGACCCACCGGCAATGGGACCGGCGCAGTGGACGGCACGACAACGATGGGTGAATCATGGATTTTAAGAAACAACGGATCCTGCGGCGTCACTCTGTAATCATTGGCCTGAACTGTGTAGCCGGCGATGTATACGCCCCCACTCCCGTCTACGGCCACGCCTCGGCCGTAGTTGTCCATGGTGTAGCCGTAGATGTTTTGCTTGGTCTGGTAATAAGCTGCCCAAAGTTGAGTGCCGGCACTCGTGAATTTGGCCACGCTGACGGCACCCCCGTAATAGCGATCGCCGGGAGGCGTTAAATTGAAGACCGGTCCTTCACCCACGTGGAGAAATCCCACGGCATAAATGTTCCCCACAGCATCACAGTCAAGGCCGAAAGCCCCGGTTCCTGCCGGCTTCGACCAAACGAAATCGCCCGCGGTTGAAAGCTTGGTGAGGGGATGTTTGAGGTCGGAAAAGTACGTATTCCCATCGGCATCCGCCGCGATCGCTCCGGCGGTGCTCGATTCCCCGTTCCCGCCTCCGCAATAGCTGGACCACGCCTGCTGGCCGGAAGCGTAAATCTTTACAATGAATCCGTCCATCGCCCCTTGAAACGTGGTATTGAAGCCACCGGACGTCCAGCCTGCGGAATAAGTTCCTCCGCCGACGTAGGCGTTGCCCGCTCGATCGACCGCAATCCCGTAGCCATAATCCGCCGCGCCGCCACCCACGTACGTCGACCATAAGTGCTCGCCGTCTTTGGAAATCTTCACGGCAAAGGAGTCGCCCCCGAGGCTGTTGCCGCCATTAAAAGCCGTGCCATAGCCGCCGACTGTCCAACCGACCGAATCCGTGCACCCCGTCGCGAAGACGTTGCCCGATCCATCAACGGCGACCCCCGTGCAAAAATCATTGCCCGTCCCCCCCACGTACGTTGACCACAGCGGCGTCCCGGAGCCGGATAGCTTCATCACGAATCCATCGCCGCCGCCCCCTTTGAAAACCGTATCGTAGCCGCCGGAGATCCAGTCGGCGGAGTCGGTTTGCCCGGCGATATAGACATTGCCTTCAACATCGGTGGCCACCGCCATGGCGCGATCCGGCCCGGTTCCACCGAACCCAGTGGCCCACTTCAACACGCCTTCGCGCGAATACTTCGCCAAATAGATGTCGGTGCCGATGGAGTAGGACTGGCGTGAACCCGCGACGTAAACGTCCCCCTGAAGATCGGTGGCGACGCACTCATTGACGATGTGATCCTGAGTGCTGGGCGCCTGATTCCATTCAAGGGTAATGGACGGCGGCAGGTAGGTCGCCGCCACGAGTGTGATCTGCCCGCTTGTAGTCACCGTGTCTTGAATCGCCGGGCGACTCCAACCGATGACATCTTTAAATTCAATTTGAATGGGACCTAAGGGAACCGGATCCAGCGGCTCTCCGGAGTGATGCCACGTCGGCGTGCCCACGACGCGCCACTGCGCGCCCTTAGCTACGACTTCCGCGGGACTGAGGGAGACGTTCAAGGCGCACACGATATCGTCGAACGCCACCGCGACGGTGGTCGTTGAGTTCTCCGCAACATGGACGACCTGATTCGCATGATGGTACCAGCCCGCCAAATCTTTGAACTCAATTTCATGGCTCCCGGCCGGAATGAATGCATCCACTTCGCCGCTCGCCCGCCATCCGGCAGTACCTACCCGCCGCCAGCGGGCACCATCGTCATTGGCGCTTTGCGGCGAGATCGTCGCACTCAGCGAACCGATCGCAAAGTTCGACTTGAGGCGCGAAACAAATGCGTCCACGCCACCGTTAAACACTGTGTCAAATCCGCCGAAGCCGATTCCCGGCGTAACGGTTTTTCCCGTGAGATAAGCGTTTCCCACCGCGTCAACCGCCACGCCGTTGGCGACGTCGCCACTGACGCTACCTATGGAAACAGACCAAACTCGATCGCCGGAACTCGTGAATTTCGATGCCAATGCTCCGCCGCCGCTTTGGCCAGCCGGAGATTGTGAAAAACCCGCGACGTAGATGTAATCCGAATCATGGACTGCGATCCCCTGACCGGAGTCGATGCCGCCGCCGCCAAGCGATCTGGCCCAGAGTTGCACCTTGGAGCTGGAAAATTTGATCAGGAATGCATCGGCATCTCCGCTGGTGGATGCTTGAAATCCGTCCGCGGTCCAGTCCGTGGATTTGCTGAATCCCGTGACATAGATATTATCCAAAGAGTCGATAGCCAGGGCGTTGGCGCAATCCTCCGCGCCACCGCCCAAATAAGTCGAGAAGAGCGGCATGCCATCGCCCGACAGTTCAACCAAAAAGCCGTCCGTTCCGCCGTGCAGCGTGCTCGTGGTACCCTGGGCGTCGAACATCCAGGAGGGAGAGTCGGTGCGCCCCGCAATGTAGACATTGCCCACGCTGTCTGTGGAAACACTCTGCGCCTCGTCCCAGCCGCTCCCCCCCAGATACGAAGACCATAGCACAGAACCCGAGGGCGCCAGTTTCGCAATGAATCCATCTAAAAAGCCGCCGTTAAAACTTGCATCGTGTCCGCCGGCAATCCAGTTGACTTGAGAGACTGGTTCCAGGCGCGAACCACCCACGACGTAAACCGCCCCAAGAGCGTCGGTTGTGATGGCATTGCCTTCATCGGGACCAAATGACCCGAGGTAGGTTGTCCAAAGCACGACTCCCTGACTGGACAATTTGACGGCATAGGCATCGGAGTAACCATCGTGAATGTGGGCGTACCAAACCAACCCCGTCACGTAAACATTTCCCTGGAGATCTACCGCCACGCTGTTGCACCAGCCGGAGGTACCACCCGCCACCGCCGTCTTCCACAGGTGCTGTCCTGAAGGCGAGAGCTTGGTTACAAAGCCACCGGATCCATCTTTGCCGGCAATATAAATGTTTCCGTTTCCGTCGGTTGCAATGCCATGGCCTTCCACAGCCAGAGTTCCACCGAGATACGTCGACCATTCGGTGCCCGGCAACTGGGAAAAGCAATTATTTGAAATAAGGAACCAGAAAATGCAAAAAAAAGCCGTCTCCAAGCGACGCATTGCGCGCACCAGCCGCGTGGCATTCATTGGCACGTCCTTTGCATTTCACCCCGGAAAAAAAGGGAAAAAACCACTTGTCTCAATGACAAATCTATGGCGTAACACTGAAAGTGTCCACTTCTATCCTATAATTGATCCATTGGTCAGCGCGCCACGGCTCGAAATAGCCACAGATGCGTTCGAAATGAATCTCCATCTATGACGCGCCCTTCTTTTTAATTTTCGCACTTCGCTCGCCATGATAAATTGAGCGCTACTTCTATTGTTCGCAATGAGGTGTCGCGCGATGAATGACTGCCGTTGGGGTCGACTGTCTTTATACCGATATTCACTTCTATCCTACATAAACTTCATCGCCGCCCTTTATCTTTTCAATCCAATTTGCCTCGGCGCGCCGCAAGCAAATGGAGGAATCGGCGCCGGAGTCGCTATTCCTTCCCTGCCCCCCGCTAACGCACGCTCTCTCCCCATTGATCCCTGGCAACCCGCACGGCTTTCCGATGGCCGTGTCGCCGTGTATGTTGAGCTCAGCGATCCGCCCGCCGTGGAAGTTTATCTCGCCAAACACGGTGCCATCAAAGGCACGCTCCCCTCGCCCGCCGCACTTAAGTCCAACGCGCCCGCGATTGCCGCCGCAAAAACTTCCATCGCCGCATTGACGCAGCATCAATCCGATTTCGCCACCAAGCTGAAAGTCGCCGGCATCTCCAGCGAGGTGCTCTTTAAAACCCAGCGCGTCGCCAATGCCGTCGCGCTTTACGTTTCGCCTTATGCGGTGCCGTCGATCGCCGAAATCCCCGGCGTCAAACGCGTGCTGCCGCTTCCCGCCTCGCAACTCATTGCCACGTCGCCGGCGAATTTCACGCGCGCCACGGCCTTTCGCAACACGACGGGCCTCACCGGCGCGGGCATCGACGTCGCCGTGATCGACAGCGGCATCGATTATTTCCATCGCGACTTTGGCGGTCCCGGAACCGGCGCCAATGACCCCGCGATCATTGGCGACACGCCCGGCATTTTTCCCGGACCGAAAATCGCTGGAGGCTACGACTTCGGCGGTGAAAATTATACCGGTGACAATTTGCCCAACCCCGATCCGGATCCTGTCGATTGCTACGGTCACGGCACGGCAGTCGCGGGCGTACTGGCGGGATTCGGCATCACGACGCTGGGCACGACCTACGCAGGCCCCTGGGATTTTTCCTCCGGCGCCGCGCCCGCCTTCGCCATCGAGCCCGGCATCGCGCCGCAGGCCCGCATTTTCGATTACAAAATCAACGGCTGCACCAACAACACGCGCCTGGTTGCGCAGGCACTCGAACTGGCCATCGACCCCAACGAGGACGGAGATTTCAGCGACGCTCCCGACGTGATCAATCTCTCCGTGACGCGCCGCATCGGTAGCCTCGCGCAAAATCCAGAAATCGAAGCTACGCGCCGCGCCGCCGAATTGGGGATCGTGATCGTGGCCGGCGCGGGCAACGACGGCGATACCAACTTCATCCTCGGCACGCCCGCGATTTCGCCCTACGTCATTGCGGCGGCGGCCGATTTTACCGACGATGCCGTGCTCGATCGCGTGACGATCACGTCGCCTACGGCGCTCACCTTTGCCGCCGGTATTTCAACTCTCGATGGTCCCCGCCCTCCGCTGGGCGGCGTGTCCGGGCCGCTCCAACTTGTTGCAACCAAACCCGACTGCTCGGGCCTCACAACAACCGCCAGCCTCGCGGGTACCATAGCCGTTTTCAATACGCTCGATTGTGGATTGTCCACCCAGACTCTCCGCGCGCAGCAGGCAGGAGCCATCGGTGTAATCGCCATTCAAGGCCCCTATAGTCCCGCGCAGATTGCCGACGAAAATCATGCTCCGGCCGTTACCATCCCGCGCTGTCTGATCTCGCGCACCGACGGCGAGGTTCTTCTGAATTTGCTCGCCGCCGGAACCGTCCTCGGAAAAATCGACGGCGATTCCCCGACCACGCATTCCGAATTCGCCGAGACCGTCGCGGGATTTTCATCGCGCGGCCCCGGACGCGGCGAACTCCAAACCAAGCCCGACGTCGCTGCTCCCGGCGCCAATATCACCGGTCCGCGCGTCGGCAGCGGCTCGGGCGGCCTGACCTCCAGCGGCACGTCATTTGCCACGCCGATCATTGCCGGCGAGGCGGCGCTGCTGCGCCAACTGCATCCCGATTGGCAGTGGCAGGAACTCAAGGCCCTGATCATCAACACGGCCAGTCACGATCAAAAGGTTATGCCCGGCGATTCGTTCGCCGCGCCGCCCGCCCGCGCCGGAGCGGGCCGCATCGATCTCGAAAATGCGCGCCAGGCCAAAGCCATCGCGTTTAATCCGATCCATCCCGAGTCCGTCGGTGTTTCGTTTGGCGCGCTGGAAGTCGTCGATACGCTCACCACGCAGTGCACCGTGCGCGTGCTCAACAAGGGCGCAACCACCATTAACTACGACGTAGGCTTTGAGACGCTCAGCCCCATCCCCGGCGTGCAGACGTCGTTTCCCAATGGCTTCGCGCTCAGTGTCCCTCCCGGCGAATCGCGCGACATCCCCTTACAGCTTGCGATTCCCGATGCCTCGGCATTGCGCATGGCGCGCCCCCGCGGTCTCGCGGCGACGCAATTCGGCCGCGAGCGCTATTACGAGCCGGAGTGGAACGGCAACATGCGCTTTACGCCCGACGATGGTTCGCCGGTACTAAAAGTGCCGATGATCGCATCGATCCGCCAGGCTAGCCGCATGCACTCGAGCGTTGATCTCGCGCAGATCGGACCCAACGGCGAACAATTCGCCGCGCTGCACGGCACGGGCTTTTCCTCCGCGGCGCCCTACCCCGAAGGCGTCGGTGCACTCGCCTGGCCCATGGAACTCCTTTACAACGCGCCTGCGCTGCCGCCCGTGCCTGCGGGCCTCGAGCAATGCGCCATCCGCGCCGTGGGCGTGCGTGCGCTCAATACCAACAACGGCGCGCTCGATGGTCTCTCCATTTATTTCGGCATCGCCGCGCACGCCGATTGGGAAACACCCAATGAAGTCTTCTACTGGGTTTATTTCGACTTCGATGGCGACGGCAGCGAAGATGCGCGGCTTGTCAATAGTGGGTTCCTGGGCCAACTGGATGTGCTTTCCGCGTTCCTGGAAAAACCGCTCGGTACTCCTGCTTTTGGAACCTATTACCTGAACGACTGGCTTCCCTCTGGCCTGCCCACCTATGTTTTCAATACCAACGTCATGGTGCAGCACGTCGATGCCACACAGCTCGGCCTTGATTTGCAACACACGCGCTTTCGTTTTCGCGTCGCCAGCCAAAGCCTGGATACCGCGCAATTCGTGGACTCCACCCCATGGATGACCTACGATCCGCTCCATCCCGGCATGAACTTCGGCCAGAACGTCAACTACTTCGACCGCGAAGGCAGTGTCGTCGGCTGGGATCTCAATTCTAACAACATCGCGGCCAACCATACGCAGGGTCTGCTGATGCTGCACGGCATGAACGTGGCCGGCGAGCGCGCCGAAACGATCCTGTTCAAATCCGCCGCTGATAGCTGGATGCTGTATCGTTGAGGCCGAATCACCGTTTCCAGCTCTCAAGGTGCATGCGCTCGATTCACTATTCCGTTAATTGGTAGACAACATAACTTCCACGAGGTACTCCGAAGCGCCTTTGCCTTTCGGAACAGTAATTCCATTCCCTAGCGAAGTTGTCGTTTCACCGGTGTGAAAAATGCCCATCATGTGCCAGGGCGCCGGCCCCGTGCTCGGACCAAATGTGATAGGCACGCCACGCGGCACCAGCGGGATTACGAACTCTGTAGTCGCTCCATTGAGCGTGACCTGCTTGTCACCGTCTGTAAGCGGATAAATCGGGCGATCTTTATAATTCACGACTGCCTTCCAGGGTGCGGAGGCAAGTCTCGTTTTAAACTGCTCCATGGTGATTCGTTGAAGAAGTAACCTGTGTTCAGCAAGTTTTACGCGCAGATTTGCAGGAGGGTCGAGTGCAATTTGCGCGAGCGCCTTCGCTTCGATCGTCTTTAATTCAACGACCGCGGGGCTGAACTGCGGATGACGAATCAGCATTGTAAGTTCATTGCTTCCCGCGGTCTGATTGATGGGATCGGATAATTCGATGCTCCAGCGGCCCGAAGTGTCTGTTGGTTTGGCCGTGTATATCTGATCCGGATTCATTCCATAAAGTCTTCGCGGATATAAAGTCGCGATTGCGCCCGCCAGCGGCTTGCCATCAGGAGCGGTCACATGCCCCTCTATCATTTGCGTCATGTTAGGTCTAAGACTTATCTCAGTGTCTTGACCCGCATCGTGAAGGAACTCCTTGGCCATTCTAGGTTCCCGCGCGCTTACCGAATAACGGCCGGGAGGCAAAAGCGGCGAGCTGAATTTTCCATCCGCACCCGCCACGACATTCCAGACGGTGTTAAAACCCATTTCCGGATTGAAGAGCGGTGAATCTCGAAAGGCGATCAAAACGTTTCCACTATATGGTGTGCCATCCGCCTTGTTGAGTTGGCCCGTCAATCTGCTGTTGCCTGTGATCACCGGAACATCCAGTGTCGGGTACGAACCGTCCGGCTCCGGCCGAACTCGAGCCACCGTCCAGCCAAATCCCTCTGCGCTTTGAATGTGAACAATGTAATCCCCAGCAGGCGCGGCAGGAATTATGTATTCGCCCAATGGCCCCCGGTCTTTCAACGCATCGCGGCCTCCAGGCTGATCGGCCATATTCATCGAAACATCCGCCGGCGCGCGGTACCAGCCCAAGCTAAAACTGCGCATCAGTTTTTGGTTTTGATCCAACGCCCGAATGTGCAGATCGGGCAGCGCCGTGCGTTTGGGGAATTTGCTGAGGTCGATATAATTGACCGTATTGACGGGCTTCTCGCCTCGCGGAATCTCCCGCACCGTAACGGACGTATCGTTTTTCGCGGTGTGAGTTACTTCAATGTAGTCCGGCGCCCCAGGATTTATCCAGCGCGCCATCCCCACGGCAACGCGATAAATGCCGGGGGGAAGCGGCTGCGATACGAAACGCCCTTGGGAATCGGGTTTCAGGGTGAATTCGACCAGCGAAAAAGTTTCATACAGTCGGTTGGGTGAGGCCGGCGCAATCGCCACGAGATTTGTGAATGGGGTCCCATCGGCCCGCCGCGCGGTTCCGCGAATTCGGCTCGCTCCCCGATGGTAGGCCACCGAAATATCACGGAAGTTTCCATCCGTGTTCAGTGTGATCTCACCTTCGGCAGCGCCCAGTCCATCTTCGCCGCTCACGATCAGCCCATAATGATCGGCCCTGGCCCAATTGATTTTGAAGCTATTCGTTGCATCCAGCGTCACCGATGTCAGGGAATTACCCGCTCCATTGCCTGTAAAATACGTGGTGACCAGGTCGTAATGTCCAACGACAAATGTATATCGGCTCACCGGCACAGGCTTTCCATCGTCTGTAATCACGTGAACCGTCAGCATGGGTCGCGCGGGTTTACTTTGATTCTGAGCGAAGATTCGCAGCGCAAGCATGAAGACCAACAGGGTCGCCGCTGTTCGCAAAGCCCTGCGTCCGGATACACGGAATGAATTCATGTTCACTTCCCATTCGTTGTAATGCATGGATCCGCCATGAAATTAGTTGTGTGACAAACGGACATCCATGAGGCATTCAGTTAACGCGTAGTCCAGGGGGATCGTAAACAAATAAAAATCATTCATGTTCTCCCGGAGCCCACGTGAAGCGTTTCAGTGGCCAGCCAGGGCAGACTTTGTCCGGTGCCAAATCCCAGCTTTATGCCTGCCGTCGTCGGTAACAACTTTTATGCGCAGCAGCCTCTTGGCCGGAATCGCCGCGGCTGTCTGGCCTTGGGCCAGAAGGCACGTGCCCAAACTCAGATGTGCGAAGTCGATGTCCAGCACTATCGCGATATTGAGGCTCGATTTCACGTAGATCCGGCTTCATGTTTCAGAACTACACGTATTCTGGCAAACTTGAGTTTCCAAAGTCTATAAATAGGCAACAATTGCAATCGCAATCAGTTTTCATCGCGATGGCGGCCCTCGCCGGAATATCCATTGAGCCCCTCGCGCCACAGTGCTAAGAATGTTGCCGCGGGTTCCGCGTTTTATTGAGTTCACAATCTTGTTCGATATTTCCCAGGGGAGGCGTGTATGAAATCGCATCCGATGCGGCTCATTTTCAGTTTTGGTGCGCTTGGCGCGCTGGCGGCTTTGACGGCCAGTGTCAATTTTGCTCAATCGCAGGCTGCGGCGGCGGAAGACTCGCCGGACCAAGCCAAGTCGCAAATCGAATCCGCGCCCTATTACCAGGGCGGCGGACGCGGCGGGGCGCCAGTGGGGATGTATAAGGCGCAGGTCAATGCCACGTGGTTCGATAACAGCAAGAAATTCTGGTATCGCAACGATCTGCGCAACAACGACAAAGAGTTCATCCTCGTCGATGCCGCTGCGGGCAAGCGCGCGCCGGCCTTTGATCACGAGAAACTCGCCGCGGCGCTATCCAAGGCCTCCTCGGCCACGGCCAACGCCAAAAAACTTCCCTTCTCCGACATCGCCTTTGTCGACAGCAACAAAGCGGTCGTCTTTGATGCCTACGGCAAAACGTGGAAGTGCGATCTTAGCACATACGCCGTGACCGCGGGCACCAGCCCCACGCAAGTCGGCATTCGCATCCCTGCGCCCAACCACGTTGACAATGCGGTTGACATCGCGCGCATTGAATCCGTGTGGGGCGGTGGAAACATCCCGTCGTGGGATCCGCTGGCACGCTCGGAAAAGGAAATGTTGGTTTCGCCTTATTGGGAAGGTGACGTAGCGCCCCAGGCTGATGCCGGCGCGGACGATGAATTGCTTGCACCTCAAGCTGGTCAGGGCCGCGGACGACGCGGCGGCCGCGGCGGCGCTGCTCGCGGGGCACAGGCAGGCGCGCGCGGCGATCAGTCCACCCAAGGCCAGCGCGGAGGCGGTCGCGGCGGATTTGGCGGCAGCGCAACCGAAGAAAATCCCCTCGCCTCACCCGACAATGCTTTTTCGGCATATGTTAAGGACAATAATGTATATGTCAAAGCAGCCGATGGCAAAGTAACGCAGCTCTCCACCGATGGCGACACATCTCAAACCTACGGCCGCCTCGTCTGGTCGCCCGACAGCAAAGGCCTCATTGGCTGGCGCATTGAACAGGGCGATTACAATCCCGTTTTCGTCATCCGCTCTTCGCCACCGGACCCCACGGGCCGCCGTCCCGACCTTAGCTACGGCCCCGCCACGATGCAGGAGCGCGATTACGTGCAGGCTGGCAATAAGGGGACGATGGTTGAGCTGAGCGTCTTCGATATGGCCAATCTCAAGCAGGTCAAGCCCGCGCTCGAGCGCATTGATACTTCCTACGGCACTCCCAATCTGCGCTGGAACAAGGACAACCAGCATTTCACATTCAGTTTTGAGGACCGCGGCCACACGCGCTTCCGCATTCTGGAAGTGGATAGCCACAACGGCGCGATGCGCAGCATCCTTGATGACAAAGCCGACGACGCGCACAAGTTCCTCTGGATCAATCAGGGCGCGAGCGCGACTAATTTCCCCAGCGTGACGTATCTCGATGACACCGATGAGATCATCTACGCCACCGAAAAAGACGGCTGGCGTCATGCCTGGCTCGTGAACGCCAAGACCGGCAACATGACGCTGATGACGAAGGGTGATTTCCCGCTGCGCGGCCTTGAATACATCGACACTCAGGCGCGCGTCATGTGGTTTAGCGCCCTCGGCGTCTACAAGGATCAAGACCCCTACCTGCGTCACGTGGGCCGCGTCAATTTCGATGGCAGCAATTTAGTGTGGCTTACCGAAGGCAATGGTGATCACACGGTCGCCTATTCTCCGGACTACAAATATATCGTCGACTCTTATAACCGCGTCGACCTGCCGCCGATCACGGAACTGCGCAGCACCACCGATGGCAAGCTCGTCTGCAAGCTGGAAGAAGCCGACATCTCGCAGCTCAAGGAAGAGAACACCTATCATCCCTCGGAAGTGTTCGTCGCCAAGGGCCGCGACGGCAAGACCGACATCTGGGGCATCATCACGCGCCCCGTCGATTTCGATCCCAATAAAAAATATCCGGTCATCGAAAACATCTACGCCGGCCCGCACGGCTTCTTCGTTCCGAAGACTTTTACGCCCGCCGCGCGCAATGCCAACCTGACAAGCCTCGGCTTTATCATCGTGCAGATCGACGGCATGGGCACTTTCGGACGCTCCAAGGCGTTTCACGATGTCGCATGGAAGAATGTCGCCGACGCCGGTTTCCCCGATCGCATCCTGTGGATGAAAGCCGCCGCCGCGAAATATCCGTACATGGACCTTACACGTGTAGGCATTTACGGCACCTCGGCGGGCGGACAAAGCTCCACCGGCGCGCTGCTGTTCCATCCGGAGTTCTACAAGGTCGCCGTCTCGAACAGCGGCTGCCACGATAACCGCATCGACAAGCAGGATTGGAATGAGCACTGGATGGGCTATCGCCCCGACGTCTGGAGCGACTCCCCCGACAACTGGTATGCCACAAATTCCAACGTCGATAACGCCTGGCGTCTGCAAGGGCACCTCTATCTGGTGGTTCCCGAAGACGACCACAACGTCCCGCCCGAGTCCACGTTCCGCGTCGTGAACGCGCTGTTGGCATCACAGAAGGACTTCGCACTCATGGTCGTCCCGCGGGCCGATCACGGCGCCGCCAGCCCCACGACGCAGCGCAAACTTCAGGACTACTTCGTGAAATACCTGCTGGACAAAGACCCGCCCAACCGCAACATCGAAACCAGCAAAGAACCACCGACGTCACGCGGCGGCGGAGCCGGACGCGGCGCCGCGCGAGGCAATCGCGGCGGCGGCGGACGCGGCAACAACGTAGGCCCCACGCGCGGCACGGGCAGCGCGGCGGGAACACGCGGTTAAGAGATAGGTTGAATATAACGAAAAAGACCGCAGCCCGGATGGGCTGCGGTCTTTTTTAATTTTCAAAAAATCCCTGACGGGTGAGAGCGCTATTTTTCGTGACCCGAAGAAGCAAGCGCGCGTTCAATTCTGCGATCGGGGATCAACCAAATAAACGCTTCCGCGACATAAAGCGCGCAGGCGATCCACGGTCGGAAAAACGAAAGCCCAATGGCGCAGGCATACAACACAAGGGCGAATTTGCCTTTGCCGTCTCTTCCAACGGCCCTGCGCAGCACGTCACTGGCGCCCGCCCAGATAATTGTCTCCTGCAGAATCCAATATGCAATCGCCGACATCAACAAAACGACGCCATACATCGCCGTCGGCACGCGCTCGAAATGATTTTCCCCCATCCAGCCGGTGACAAATGGGATCAGCGATAACCAGAATAACAAATGCAAATTCGCCCAAAGAACTCCACCACTCACATGCTTCGTGGCATGAAGCATGTGGTGATGGTTGTTCCAGTAGATGCCGACATAAATAAAGCTCAACAGATAACTAAGAAACACGGGCAGCAATGGCTTGAGTTCCGCGAATTCATGTCCATGAGGAACTTTTAGCTCCAACACCATGATCGTGATGATGATCGCCAGAACTCCGTCGCTGAAAGCCTCCATTCGTCCGGTATGCATCAACAACTAATCTCCAATGTGAGAAGTATCGGTGAAGTCGTAGGCCGTGGTGCGGCCGGCATCGGCGATTTTGGCCTTCTTCACCATTTCGGCGACATCGGCGAGCATTTTTTTGGCATCGTAAATGATGCCATCCTTGATCGTGTAGTCCACGCCGCCCACTTGGTCCACTTTTCCGGTGGCGTCGTTAAGACGCATCGTTCCCGTGCCATAGAGCACCTTAAAATTGGCCAGCGGGTTCTCAGAGCAGATACAGAAGTCGGCAAGCAGTCCCGGACGGATCACGCCGTACTCGATCTCCTTGCCTTTCGGTTCAAAAATCGCCTGCGCACCGTACATCGTAGCTGAGCGGATGATTTCCAGCGGATTGAGGCCCGCTTCCTGATAAAGCTCCATCTCGTTGATATAAGCAAAGCCCCAAAGACTATAGATAAAGGCCGCATCGTCGCCCAGTGTCACGCGCCCACCCATATTGTTGTATTCGTGGATGAACTGCATCCACACTTGATAAAATCTGCGCCAGGCCACTTCATCGGAGGTGGTCCAATCGTAAAAATAAGAACCGTGATTTTTGCGACTCGGCTGATAATAGGCCCACAGCGACGGCAGTGTATAAACGCTATGCCAGTCGGCGTTGCGGCTGCGCATCAGGTCGCGGCTGGCGAGGTAGGCGCACATCGTGGAGTCGAGAATGAAGCGATGATCATAGAATTCCTTGAGCAGCGCCTTCCACTCCGGACTGCCCGGCGGATGAATCTTATCCCAATTGCGCGCCACCTGGCCGAAGCGCTTGGCTTCGTCGTTGTAGTTCATATCGGCGGGCCAATCCTGCACGTCGCTATCCTTATAGAGCGCCTCGAAGATGCCGTAGAAGTGTTCGAGGCAATCGAGGCCGAGGCGGCAGGCATCCTGCGCGTTCATTTGCGCCATGCCCAGTTGCGCCAGATGCGCCGTGGTGCCGAGATGCAGCTTGTGCGCTTCGTCGATCAGCGCGCCCATGATCTCAGGGCGAAACGCCGTGAGCTTAAGGCCTTCCATGCCGAGCTTGGCGTGGTCATCGACCCACTTGCGGGCCGCCTCGGGCGTGGCGAGGTCGGCGGGGGGCCAGAAGAAGGGAACGATGCGCGGGGCGACGGTTTTGTTTTCGGCGCTGCGTTTTTGCTCGTTGTACGTCCACTCCTCGGGTCCCAGCGCCACGCCGCGCACGGTGGTAATGCCGTGGGCCATCCAGAGTTTGTAAACGTATTCGATGGGCGGGGCCTTGCCCTCGCCGCCATGCACGTGGAGATTGATGAAGCCGGGCATGACGTACTTGCCCGTCACGTCGAGGACTTCGTCGTTGGAGTTGGTCTCCGGCGCTGCGCCGCGACGTCCGCCGGGAGGGGGCGTGCCGTCGGCGTTGCGGATGCTGACGATTCTGTTTTTCTCGATCGTGATATCGACCGGCCCGCGCGGCGGCGCGCCGCTGCCGTCGATGAGGATGCCGCCTTTAAGCACGAGGCGATTGAACGGCCCACGCCCTTCATCGGGCCGGCGATCGGGCGCGGCGATGAGCGTCGGCGATCCGGGAGTTTGCGCGCGCGAGGCGGCAGGGAGTATCAGGGACAGAGACAACACTACAGAACATAGGCCAGCGGAGAGTCGCATGGGGCACCTTTTCGTGGCTCGGGGGCCGTGGGGTCGGGGCGAATGATGATGGGGCGTATCATACATTTTGAACGGGGGAAGTCCAATGGGGATTGCGACAGCGACTTGGGTTGGACATGATGTGAGGATCTTGACGCGGAGGAGCGGGCGATGCAGTACGTGAAGCTGGGGCGGGCGGGGGTTGAGGTTAGCCGGTTCTGTTTGGGGACGATGAACTTTGGACCCTGGACCAGCGAGGCGGAGAGTTTTGCGATGATGGATCGGGCGCGGGAGGTGGGGATCAATTTTTTTGATACGGCGAACGTGTATGGCGGGAAGGGGTTCCGGGGGCGGACGGAGGAGATTGTGGGGCGGTGGCTGGCGCAGGGCGGGGGGCGGCGGGAGTCGATTGTGCTGGCGACCAAGGTGTTTGTGGCGATGGAAGATGGGGAGGTGCCGAATCGGACCTCGGGGCTTTCGGCTTACAAGATCAAGAAGGAAGTGGAGGAGAGTTTGCGGCGGCTGCAGACGGATCATGTGGACTTGTATCAGATGCATCACGTGGATCGGCGGGCGCCGTGGGATGAGGTTTGGGGGGCGTTTGAGGATCTGGTGGCGGCGGGGAAGGTGGTTTATGCGGGGTCGAGTAACTTTGCGGCGTGGGATATTGCGCGGGCGCAGGGGGAGGCGAAGGCGCGGGGGTTTCAGGGGCTGGTTAGCGAGCAGCATCGTTACTCGCTGCTTTGCCGGCTGCCGGAACTGGAGGTGTTGCCTTGTTGCAAGGCTTTGGGGATTGCGGTGATTCCGTGGAGTCCACTGCATGGGGGAGTTTTGAGCGGACATATCTTTGATGCTCCGGAGGGGGCGCGGGCGAAGCGGGATTATGAACAGGGCATGGCTGCGCCACATCGCGCGAAGATTGAGGCCTTCGCGGCGTTTTGCAAGGAGCTGGGAGAGAAGGATGCGGATGTGGCGATGGCGTGGGTGATGCACAACGATGCGATCACGGCACCGATCATTGGGCCGCGCACGATGGAACATTTTGAGGGGACGCTGCGCGCTTTGGAGATTAAGTTGGATGAGGGGGCGATGAAGAAACTGGATGAGATCTTTCCGGGTCCGGGGGGTGGGGCTCCGGAGGCGTATGCGTGGTAGGAGGATCAGAATTTAAAGGAGGGGAATTCACAGGATAGACAGGATCATTAGGATTTTCAGGATGGGAAATTGAAGAATCTTCTACAGGAGGTAACGGAGATAACTGAGGGGGAGGAGAATTCACAAGATTTTCAGGATCGTTAAGATTTTCAGGATGGGAAAGTTCGGCGAAGAGGGAGTGGGTTTGGGTTAGGGCTTTTTCCAGGGATTGGGTCAGGTTTTTTTTGGGGGTGGCGTGGATCTCGTGGAGGGCGGGGATGGAATGGATGCGGCAGGTGTGGGATGGGGGATTGCTTTCGGCGAGCGGTTCGCAAGTCTCGTTGTCGTCGTGGGTTTCGCAATTTGGCTCGACAAGTGAGTGCGAGTCGTTTTGCTTTGAGGATTCATACTTTGCTTTTATCCGGTTAAGGAGTTGGGGCGTGAAGCGATCTTCTATTTCGGGTTGATCTTCGTTGGGGTCATTGTTGGGCTCAGCGTTGGGGTCATTGTTGGGCTGATCGTTGGTTTGCTCAGAGGGCGTCTGCGAGTCGCCGGCGCCGGAGGTGGCGTTCAATCCCTGGTCGCGCTTGTATAACTCGAGGGCGAGGGCGCGGAGGGATTTGGTATCGGGGGTGTAGCCTAGACGCTGTTCGTCGATGCGGCGGGCGATCTCAAAATATTCCTCGCGGCGCAGCCGGGCCATGTCTTTTCGAAAGGCGTAAGGGTTGTCGGGGGAATTGTCGTATTCGTAGCCGTCGGCGTCAACGAGGGGATCGTCCAGCAAGTACTCATGCAGGTCCGCTTCGTCATCTTCTTCGTCGTCGGCCGCGGTGGCGGCTTTGGATTTGACGTTGGAGTTGGGATTGGGACGGTTTTGGGAGTCGGGGGGATTGGGATTGTCGATGGCGTGGCCGATGCCTAGCTGCGTTTTTTGGAGGGACGTGAGGCGCGCGAGGAGTTCGATGAATTCTTTGATGCGCTGCGTGCTGGGTTGGCGGACGAGGAGCGCGGAGAGAGATGCGCGAGAGGCGGGAGAAGAGGGAGAAGAGGGAGAAGAGGGAGAATCGACAGGATTTTCGGGATTTTCAAGATGGGAAGACAGGTTGGTGCATTTTAGGAATTCGGACTTGATGTTGTATTCGAGCATGACTTCGCAGTAGGCGGTGGCGCGCTGTTTTAGTTCGTGGGAGTCGCGGGGGGAGAGTTCTGGAATGGGGAGCCGCGCGAGGAGTTCGGGGGTGCGATCGATGGCGTCGACGATGCGGCGAATGGTGGCGAGATCGGCGTCGGGAGCGTCGCCATGGCCGTGTTGGGCGCTGCGGGGCGGGGTTTTGGCGGCGTAGGCTACGGCGGGGGTTGTGAGGTGTTGGGCGCGCATGCTTTAACCACTCCTTTCTGGGATTCACCACAGAGCGCACAGAGTTCACAGAGAAATGAAAGAGGGAGAATTACAAATTACGAAGAATCTTATTCGCGGAGCGAGGAACGAGAGGGGGTCTCGTTCGATCCTTTTATAGGATAACTCGGAATGCGGGAAAAGTGAATTCCCTTACAGGCGTCTACGGACCTTAGAGGACCATAAAGTGAAGGGGAATGAAGATTTTTTTCACCACAGAGGCCACCGGGGACACAGAGAAGGAAGTATGCGGGTTCGACCACGAATCGCACGAATTTACACGAATCTTCCAGGCGCGACTTCCCTTACAGACCTCTACGGCACTTACAGGATCATAATCGACATGAGGGGGAAAAAAGTGTTTGGTCGCGGATTATGTTTTCGCTTATTCTTCGCCTTGGCCCTTTGATGGGTTTCATAACAATTGCCTGGAGGAAATGATGATGAATGCGAAACTTGCGAAGAGCGAAGCGATTAGTTTTGGCGTGCCGCTGCGCGAAATGGATGGCGTCGTGGGGCGCGATCCGATGAGCTATTTTCGCCGTGCGGGGTTGGCGGTGATTCCGAGGCCCCGCCCTGCGAGTGGGACGGCGCTGCGGGTGCGCGCTTATATGCTCGATGTGACGCGGCATTGGTATGCGATGCGCGAGGCGCAGCGCGAGGCGTGGAAAGCCTACGCCGAAACGCATCTGGAGGGTTTTGAATTCCGGAAGAATCCATTCAATCCGCGAGCGACGCGTGCGGCGCATGCTTATTTTCAGTTTGCATTTGTGCGAAGAATGCTGGAACTCGCATTGCCCAGCGCGCCGCCTGAGACGGGTCCACCCGCGCCCGTGACGGATTTTGAAATACTGAACTCCCCGCAAGATCACGTGCTGAGCGTGCGTGTGGAATATGCGATGGGCGATCCGGTTCAAGTGGCGGGGATGAAGCTGCTGGTGCGGCATTCACGCGCGATGGATGAGGATGAACGGTATCCGCAACAGGCTCGGATGAGGTTTATGGGTGACGCGACGGCGAAATCGATGATTGACCTGCCGACGTCCGCGGGCACTTTGGAAATGCCGCTGGGAGGGTGGACGTTCGAGCGGGGGAAGCCGTACCGGCTGGAGTTGACGGTGGTTTCGCCGGAGGGGATTCCGTCACTGGCGGCGGTGCGGACGGTGCGATGGGTGAAGGAGGAGGTTATGATGACACAGGTGGTGGCGCAGGGGGCAGTTAAAAGACTCACGACTGGAGAGAGAAAGCGGTCGAGCATCGCACAACCTGAAGGGCCGAATTATTGAGCTGACTTGGCATCGTCATTTGCGAGCCCATAGCTTGCGCTGCCCGCTGCCTATCTATTCGGCGGCGGGTATTTTTATTAGGACTGTTCCGCGCCTTTCATGGAAAGGGGGGACGTTCGACCCATTGTATTTGGTCGAACCTCCATTAAATCCAACTTGCCGGCCTTTTTCGTGGCAGAAGTGTCGTTCAGATATTCGATACGATACTGGACATTTTTAATCAGTGGGTTATCCTCTATGGGACTCTGCCGCAAAGTTATCCGAACGATTAATGGGTTCAATGCCGCTGAACGAAGCCGATACCTGCCGCATTCATATCACGCCCGCGATCCAGCGTGCTGGATGGGATAAGGAACCCTATCGTATCAATGAACAGGTCACGTTTACCGATGGCCGTATCGTTGTTACGGGGCAACACCCGAGGCGGCGGCCCGGCAAGCGAGCCGATTACATTTTGCGCTATCGGTCGGACATGCCACTTGCGGTTATTGAGGCCAAGCCTTACGACGACCCGCCCGGGCAGGGAATGCAACAAGGGAAAGAGTATGCAGAGATTCTTGGGCTTAAGTTTGCATATGCCACGAATGGTCAAGTCATCCTTGAATTCGATTTTACGACCGGGCTTGAAAGAGAGCTGACGGAGTACCCGGCGCCAGAGGAACTGTGGCGGCGAAAACTGGAAGCGGACAATCTGGCCTTCATCCAAGCCGAGCGCTTGCTAACGCCGTCATACCCCGTGAGCGGAAAAACCACCCGTTATTATCAGGAAACTGCAATCAACCGCACCATTGAGGCCGTGCTCCAAGGGCGCAATCGGATTTTGCTCACCATGGCCACGGGCACGGGCAAGACATTTGTTGCGTTCCAGATCTGCTGGAAGCTGTGGTCTTCCCACTGGAATACAGACGGCAGTCACCGCCGCCCGCGCATTCTGTATTTATCAGACCGAAATATTCTGATCGACGACCCCAAGGACAAGATGTTCGCCCCGTTCGGCGACGCACGCTTTAAGATTGAAAACGGAAACGCCTCCAAAGGTCGCGAGATGTATTTCTCCATTTATCAGGCGTTGGCTCGCGATGAACGGCGACCGGGCTTGTATAAGGAATATGCGCCGGACTTTTTCGACCTGATTGTCGTCGACGAATGTCATCGCGGGAGCGCCAACGATCAAAGCAACTGGCGCGAGATTTTGGACTACTTCAAGCCTGCCTTTCAATTGGGGATGACGGCCACGCCGCTGCGCGAAGAAAACCGTGATACCTATGAATACTTCCACAAGCCGATTTATACCTACAGTCTGCGCGAAGGTATTGAAGACGGATTTCTTGCACCTTATCGCGTGCACCGGGTCATCACGACGTGGGATGCTGCCGGCTGGCGACCCAGTCAGGGCGATCTGGATCGCTACGGACGCGAAATACCCGATGAAGAGTATGGTACACGCGATTTCGAGCGGATCATTGCGCTGCGCAAGAGAACGGAAGCCGTGGCGCGGCATTTAACATCTTATATGAAGGCCACTGACCGCTTTGCAAAAACCATCGTCTTCTGCGTAGACCAACCTCACGCCGATGAGATGCGCCGGGCGCTCAATAATCTCAATGCGGATCTTGTACGCACGCATCCCGATTACGTTTGCCGCGTCACGAGCGACGAAGGTGACATCGGAAAGGGCCATTTGGGCAGATTTCAGGATGTTGAAGAACCGACGCCCGTCATCCTGACCACCTCCCAAATGCTGACAACCGGAGTGGACGCTCCAACGGTCAAGAACGTCGTGCTAATTCGCGTCATCAACTCCATGTCGGAATTCAAGCAGATCATCGGGCGCGGCACCCGCGTCCGCGAAGATTGCGGCAAGCTATTCTTCAACATCCTCGATTACACCGGTTCAGCCACGCGCTTGTTCGCTGACCCGGACTTCGACGGCGATCCGATTGATATTATCTTCGACGACATTGACGAAGGTCCCGTTCCCCCGGATCCGCCGGAGCCGCCACTCCCTCCCACTCCCCCGGACCCGCCCGACCCGCCGGATCCGCCATTACCTCCCGTCCCGCCGCCCGCGCCGCCCCGCAAGTTTTATTTTGATGGCGGACAGGTGGATATTGTCGCGCACCTGGTTTATGAACTGGACCCCGACGGCAAGCAGTTACGCGTGGTCCAATTTACGGACTACACCGCGGAAAAAGTGCGAACGCTCTTTGCCAGCGACTCCGATCTGCGCAACGGCTGGGCCGACCCCGAACGGCGGCGCGGAATTATCGAAAGACTGGCCGAACGTGGCATCGATTTTGACGAACTGGCAAAATCGGCCCAACAGCCCGAGGCCGATCCTCTGGACTTGCTGTGTCATTTGGCTTTCAATGCCCCGCTGCGCACGCGCCGTGAACGCGCTCAACAATTGCGTATGCAGCAGAAGGATTTCTTCGAGCGCTTCGGCGCTGAAGCGCGGCAAGTCTTAGAAGAGCTATTGGAAAAGTACACCGAACACGGCACCGCGCAGTTCGTGATTCCCGAAGTGCTGGAAGTACCGCCGCTCAATCTGCACGGAAACGTGATGGAGATCGCGAGGCTGTTTGGCGGTCCAGAAAAGTTTCGCGCCGTCGTGAATGAATTGCAAACGCTACTCTACGCAGCATAGGAGGCTCAAATGAAAATCGAAATTGAATGGCAAGAACCACTGACATTGAGAGACGGAAGTGCCGAAGGCTTAATTTTCACTTGTGACCTCAAGCAAATACCGAATGAAGCAGGAGTATATGTGTTTTGCCGGGACCACGGAGAGACACGATCCCCCATTTACATTGGCAAGGGGCTAGATCTTCGGCGTCGGGTTACACAAGAACTCAATCACGTAAAGCTTATGAACGGAGTGAAGAATTCCGGAAACGGAAAGAAGATTCTCTTATATGCCATCGTGTGCACGAAAAAAGGGCAACAAATTGACAAAGTGTTGAAGGTGGTTGAGCCTTCCTTGATAAATACCGCGTTGCTGGAAGGATTTGATATCTTTAATACCCAAGGTACTAAAACTCCTGTACACACGATCAAATCATCGGGGCGAAAAACTGATCATGCGCCATTTCCACGCGTCATGTTGAAGAAGGTCAAATAACGTGGCGCGAGCAAAAACTTCGACCGTCGACCAACCCAAAACCACGGCACAACAACTAGGCAGCCTCATCAAGTCCGCACGCGACATCATGCGGAAGGACAAAGGGCTTTCCACGGATATTGACCGTCTTCCCCTCCTCACTTGGATCATGTTTCTCAAATTCCTCGACGACATGGAACAGATCGAAGAATCCAAGGACAAAATGCGCGGCGAACGCCACCGCCCCGCGATTGAGCCGCCCTACCGCTGGCGTGATTGGGCCGCGCGCGAAGATGGCATCACCGGGCCGGAACTATTGGCCTTTATCAACCAGGATGAGGCAATCCTGCCCAATGGTAAACGTGGCCCCGGATTATTGGCATCGCTGCGCGCACTAACCGGCGGCAATGGCGCGGCGCGCCGCAAACGCGTGATCGCCACGGTATTCAAGGACATCAATTGCCGTATGATCAGCGGCTACCTGCTGCGCGACGTGATCAACAAGGTAAACGGCATTCATTTCCTCGCCAAGGAAGAGATGTTCACGCTCGGCACGTTCTACGAATCCATGTTGCGTGAAATGCGCGACGCCGCTGGACAGAACGGCGAATTCTACACGCCGCGGGCGGTGGTTAAGTTCATGGTAACGGCAATAGATCCGCGGTTGGGCGAAACCGTGCTCGACCCGGCTTGTGGCACCGGCGGTTTTCTCGTCGAGACGTATCAACACCTTGAACGCCAGTGTAAGACCGTCGCCAACCGTCTCACACTTCAGGATAAGAGCATCCTTGGCGGCGAAGCCAAACCACTTCCTTATCTCCTTTGCCAAATGAACCTTCTGCTGCACGGCATGGAGGCCCCTGACATTGATCCCGAAAATAGTCTGCGTTTCAAATTGACCGAAATGGGCGACCCGGACCGTGTTGACGTGATCCTAACCAATCCGCCGTTTGGTGGTGATGAAGAAGCCGGCATTCGCGGCAACTTCCCCGCCGACATGCAAACTTCGGAAACCGCGTTGCTATTCCTGCAACTGATTATGCGTAAACTTAAGCGCGTCGGTCCGCGCTCGGACAAGTGGGGCCGCGCCGCCGTCGTTGTCCCCAATGGTGCGCTCTTTGGCGATGGTGTTTGCGCTCGGATCAAAGAACAATTGTTGACCGAATTCAATCTGCACACCATCGTCCGACTTCCAAATGGTACGTTCGCGCCTTACACCTCCATCCCAACAAACATCCTCTTCTTTGACCGCTCCGCCGCCACGCGTGACGTTTGGTATTACGAACAGCCGCTTCCAGGAGGGCGCAAGAACTATACAAAGACAATGCCGATCCAGTTTGAGGAGTTCCAGTCTTGCCTCAATTGGTGGGGCAAGCGCAAGGCCAGCGATCGTGCCTGGAAAGTTTCAGCCAAAGAGCTGTTGGCTTCGGACTGCAACCTGGACCGTAAGAATCCCAGTTCCACGAACGACTTTGAGCATCTACCGCCCGAACAACTGGCCGACGATATTCTATCGAAGGAAAAACGGATCATTGAACTGATAGCCGAAATCAAGGGCGCTTTGGTCAGACAGCAATGAGTAGTCCGTGGCCCAAGGTGAGGTTAGGGGATGTCCTGCGGCACTATCAAAAATACATAGATGCCCCAGATTCGAAGGTCTACCCCAAACTATCCGTAAGATTATACGGAAAAGGCGTCGTGCTCGATATCCCAGTCGAAGGTTCTACGCTCAAAATGAAACGCCACCAGTTGGCGAAGGCTGGGCAAGTCATACTTTCGGAGATTTGGGGTAAGAAGGGAGCAATTGGTCTCGTTCCCCTCGAAGGGGAAGGAGCACTTTGCACTAGCCACTTTTTTTTGTTCGATATCATCACTGATAAGCTTAATCCAAAATGGCTACAAGCCATATTCGACTCCAATTTCCTTGAAGGACAGTTGAATGCGGAAGCCAAGGGCACAACTGGATATGCGGCGGTTCGTCCAAAGAATCTACTCGCTTGCGAAATCCCCCTGCCGCCGTTGGCGGAACAGCGGCGGATCGCCGCTCGGATAGAGGAATTGGCGGCCAAAGTTGCTGAAGCTCGAAGAATTCGTCAGATCGAGGAAATTGAAATTCGCCAACTGCTTTTGGGAGCGTTCCGTCATGTCTCTTTTCGTGCTCGTACGATGCCAATGAAAAAGGTGGCGCCCTTGGTTCGACGTGCAATCGTGGTCGAAGAAACGGAGAGCTATTCGGAGCTTGGAATTCGTTCTTTTGGCAAAGGTACATTCCATAAGCCGGTTATAAAAGGCTTTGATTTGGGCAAGAAACATATCTTTCACATAAATCCGGGAGATTTGCTTTTCAGTAATATTTTCGCGTGGGAAGGGGCAATTGCGGTGGCTAAACCCGAGGACTCAGGCCGAGTTGGTTCCCATCGATATATCACGTGCCTACCCGAGCAAGGCGTCATGACGTCGCAATTCCTCGCTTTCTACTTTTTGACGGATGAAGGCATGGAGAAGATTCGTAAAGCATCTCCTGGCAGCGCAGGACGTAACCGCACGCTTAGTTTAACCGCTTTGGAGAATATGGAAGTACCTGTCCCAGACATCGCCAAACAGAAATGGTTTAATACGTTGCAAGAAAAAGTGAACGCCCTGAAGCGGCTGCAAGCCGAGACCGCCGCCGAACTCGACGCGCTACTTCCCGCCATATTGGATCGCGCATTCAAAGGCCAATTAGTTCCTGCCGAAACCGTGACTTCTAATGTGGCTGAATTTCCGGTCAAAGATACAAAATCCGAAAATCATCCGAAGCGCCATTTTGCCCGCGCCCTTCTCTCCGCGGAAATCGTTCACTGCCTCCACGCCGAACCGACGTTTGGCCGTATCAAGCATCAGAAGTTACTCCATCTTTGTGAGCATATCGCCCAAATTATCGAGATCGAGGGAGAATACCACCGCGAAGCCGCGGGCCCGCTGGATAACAAGCTGATCTACGCCAACGTGAAGGAATTGAAAAAGCAAAAATGGTACGAGGAAGTGACGCGCAAGCCCTATGGCCACGCCTATCTCCCTCTGACTAAAGCTGGCACGCACCGCAGCTACATCGAAAAGTACTGGCCTGATAAACTTGCGATTGTATCTAAACTCATCAATCTCATGCGAACATGGGATACTGAACGTTGCGAGATCTTTTCCACGGTCTACGCCGCATGGAACGATCTACTGCTGTGGGGCCGGGAGGCCACCGATGAAGCTATTCTAAATGAAATCCTGGAACATTGGCACGACAGCAAAAAACGCATTCCCAAAGAGCGCTGGCTGAAAGCGATCGAATGGATGCGTCAGGAGCATTATGTTCCGACAGGATTTGGAAAGCCCACGCGGGAGGATTCTCATGCTTGATGTGCTCTATGGGCTGACGCGCGAGGAAATCGAGCTGGTGGAAGAAGGCACGCAATAAAAGATGGAATTCGGGAACAGATTAATATCTGCTTCGCTTCGGTGGTGCGGCGCAGGGAATGGGAAGAATGGGAAGAATGGGAAGAATAGGAAGCATGGGAATGATGGGAATGATGGAGAGAAGGAGAGGGATGGGAGGAATGGGAATGATGGGAAGTATGGGGTTGGAAAGACGGGGGGGGGATTTTAGGGCTTTGGTGGTTTTCGGGACTGGAGGCGGGCTTGGGTCAATCGCTCGCGGAGGCCGCCTTGGGATAAGAAGTCCTGCTCGAGGCGGCGGAGTTGCTGGTCTATCAGGTAGTTGGTTTGGTGGATGAGGCATAAGGCGATGTTGGCTATCGTTTCGGGGGGGCGGGTTTCTACGAATTCGCGGTAGTCTTCGTAGCTTTGAGGATTTTTGCGGCTCATGGTGCGGATGTATTGGGCCTGCTCGGAATCTTTGTCCCAGAGTGGGAAGTCGCGGGTGCGCAGGTAGTCTTTGTAATCGTCCAAAAGCTCCTCGAGGCTGGCGCGGGCTACGTTGGTTAGCTTGATTTCGGTTTCTTTGGATGTTCGGCCGGCTTTGCTGCCTTCGAGAATATTCTTTTTGCCGGAACGGGCGGCCTGCACCATCTGATCGACGGTGCGGTCGCCCTTTTGGAGAAACTTTTGCGTGAAGCGGAATGTTAGATCGTAGACGATTTCGGCTTTTTGGAAAGAGAGCAGGGTTTGGTAGTCGCCTCTTGGAGGGATGATGGAGGGGGTGGGGTTTGGGGAATGGGAGGAATGGGAATTATGGGAAGGATGGGAAGGATGGGAAGAATAGGAAGTATGGTTCTCATTCTTCTTATCAGTCTCATTTTTCTCATTGGTGGTCATTGGGAGAATTCCTTCTAGCGGGGACAGTTCGCTTCTACTTCTTCTATGGTTTTGGGGATGGGGGGGCCTAGTAGGGTGTAGCCGTTTTCCGTTACTACTACATCGTCTTCGATTCTGATGCCGCTGAAGTCGCGGTAGTTTTCGAGTTCCTTGTAATTGATGAAGTTTTCGTGTTTGTGTTCGGATTTCCATTGGTCGATTAGGGCGGGGATGATGTAGATGCCGGGCTCGCAGGTGATGACGTAGCCGGGGCGCAGGGGGGCGGCCAACCTTAGATAACAAATGCCGAATTGCATGTTGCGGTCCTCGCCGTTGTAGCCGACCCATTTTTCGCCGAGATCTTCCATGTCGTGGACGTCCATGCCCATCATGTGGCCGAGGCCGCACTGGAAGAACATGGCGTGGGCGCCGGCCGCTACGGCTTCGGCGGGGTCGCCTTTCATGAGTCCTACTTCTTTCAGGCCCGCGGCGAGGGCGGTGCAGGCGAGGATGTGGATATCGCGGTGGGCGACGCCGGGTTTGATGGCGGCGAGGGCTTTGAGTTGCGCGTTGAGGACGATTTGATAGAGGGACTTTTGGCGGTCGGTGAATTTGCCGCTGACGGGGAAGGTGCGGGTCATGTCGCCGGCGTAGCGCGAGGCGGACTCGGCGCCGCAGTCGTTGACGACCATCTGGCCGGGCTGCATGACGTGGTCGGGGGCGAGGTTGTGGAGGGTCTCGCCGTGGACGGTGAAGATGACGGGGAAGGCCAGGGTGCCGCCGCGCGAGGTGGCGAGGGCGGCCATGGGGCCGCTGACTTCGCGCTCGACCATGCCGGGGCGCGTGGCGCGCATGGCGTAGAGCTGCATTTCGCCGGTGGTGGTGACGGCTTTTTCGATTTCCTTGAGCTCGTCGGGGGTTTTGATGCTGCGCTGGGCGATGACGGCTTTGGTGAAATCGAGGGAGGCGAGCTCGCGGATGAAGGGGGGGCGGACGCCGACGAGGCGGGCGAGCTTGAGGATGTTATCGGCGCGGTACGGGGGAAGGTAATGCACGGGGCGGCCGTTTTGCAGGGCCTGGCGCAGGACGTCGGCGAGGGCGGCGGTGGGGGCGCTGTGGGGGACGCCGACCTGCTCGGCTTTGGCGGCGAGGAGGGGTTGGGGGCCGGTCCAGACGATGTCGGCGACGGTGGGGTCATCGCCGTAGAGGGTTTCGGTCTGGGTGGCGAGGTCGATGGTGGCGGCGAGGTTGGGGTGGTCGATGCCCCAATAGTATAGAAATGAACTGTCCTGACGGAAACTATAGGCGTTGGCGGCGTAGTTCATGGGGCTCTCGCTGTTGCCGAGGAAGAGCAGGATGCCTTGGCGAGCTGCGGGGGTGCTGGCCGAGGCGGCTACGGCGGCGGCGAGGGTTTTGCGGCGGGCGAGGTAGGTTTCGCGGGTGAAGGTGGGCATGGTGTGGTCCTTTTAGCAATGCTTGATGACTTTAAGAATGTTGCGATTCACTGTGACTGTGCAGTGATCAATTTCAATTTTGATATTCCATGAAAATCGGCGGAATTGTGCGTTACGAGCGGGCAGCCGAAGACAACAGCGGTCGCAGCAATCCATGCGTCATCGACCGCGATGGGCTGCATTTTTCGGTCAGTTCTTATACGACCCCACGCCTGAATGATTTTCGTGGTAGGTGGAACGATCATAAAACTTTTAAACGTAGTTCGAAGGCGGGAAACTCTTTTTGCATCCCATCCACCCCTATAGGCGCCCTCATACATTTCGGCAACGGTCATAAATGAAAGCGCCAGGCGCCTTCCAACAAGGTGGGGACGGTATAGGGCAGCAAAACTGTGCCCATTGAATAGGTAGGATACAATGTTGGTGTCGAGAATCAGGATTTGCAAATTCACACTCGTTCGGCGAACGGCCTGCGGACATCACGCAAGAATTGTTCGAACTCCTCATCGCTTTTCCAAAGATCGCGAGCCATGCCAAAAATGCTATCCCAATCGGTTACTGGTTTGATGTGCTGCTCCGCGGCCAATTGCTCAAGCGTCTTCGTTTGCCAAGAGTCATCGATATTTATCTTCGCCGTAATTTGTGCCGGCTTTGACTTAGATTTCCGAGAGGGCGACTTCGTGTTTGTTTTATTGGTATGCGTGCGCATCTGATTACTCCTTGTCTGGATATCTCGAAAGATCCAGACACTAACGCGATATGTATCCCCTACAATAACGTGATCGAAATGATTTTGCCATATGGAAGCTGAGATAGGCGCCCAATGTGCAAATGACAACAATAGCAAGGCCCGCTCGATATACGAACGGGCCTTGAAATCTGAAATCGAAGTCTTTGATTGCTTACTGCACTTGCAGCGTGGCTTGGGCTTCGATGGTGTAGGCTCCGGCTTGGAGATCGATGACTACTGTGTTGGTGGTGTGGCCGGTGGCGTCTACGATGGAGTTGGGGCCGCCCAGCGTGAAATTCTGGATGATGGGGGCGCTGCCGACGCGGGGCTTGAGGGTAAGTTTGACGATCGTGCCGATGGGGACGCCGGTGGTGCTGAAGACGATGGAAGTGGGGCCGGGAGCGGGCAGGACGACGTCGACCTGGCCGAAGACGCCTTGCGGCGGAGCGGGCGGGGTTTGGCCGCCGATGGTGTCGATGTGAACCGTTGGCGTGAAGGGGTTGATGATCGGGCCGGGGGCGGGGGCGCGGCCGGCGACGGGGTCGGTGTTGTTGCTGGACATGTCGTTGGTGAGGGACTCCATGCGGATGCGGCCGCCGGAGGAACGCTGGAAATCGAGGAAGCGGAAGCCGCCGCGGGCAAAGAGTGAGCCGCCGCCGGTGATGGCTTTAGCGACGAGGCGGATGGCTCCGCCGCTGCCGCCGTGACCGTAACTGGCGAAGCTGCCGTTATTAGGGCTCCCGGAATTGCCGCCGTCGGCGCTGATCGTGCCGCTGACGGTGATCGTGCCGTTGGCGGCGAGGAGGATGGCTCCGCCGCCGCCGCCGCCGCCGCCGCCGGAGGCATTGGTGGTGTTGTTGAGGGACGCGCCGCCACCGCCTCCGCTGCCGCCGACAAGCGGGAGGAGTTCGGGGATGCCGACGAAACTGGCAGCGCCGCCGTTGGTAAAGGGAGAGCTGGTGGCTCCGGCTCCGCCGCCGGGGCCGAGGCCGGCGCCGCCGATGGAGGCGAAGTTTACGATTTGATAGGCGCCGTCGCCGCCGCGAAAGCCGCCGGGGCCGCCGCGTCCGGCCACGCCGTTGATGCCGGTGGTGCCGCTGACGCCGTCGCTGCCGTTGACGTTGAGCGTGACGGCGCCGCCGATGGTGACGTTGCCCTTAACCAAAATCGTTACGGGAGTGTTGGCGGCGTTGGGGACAAAGTCGACGGTAAGGCTGGCCGCGTCATCGATCGTTCCGTTGGCGCCGGTGCGGAAATTCAGGGTGAAGCTATCGAACACGAGGACGCCATCGGGGGGCAGAGGAATGCGCAGGAGGCGAAATTGGCTGATCGTGCCAGGGGGATAGCTTGCGAGCACGCGGGTGTCGAACGCGCCGAGGCTGCCGGGAAGACCCGAACAGCCGCAGAAGTCGAGTTGCGCGTGGGAAGATGGAGCGAAGGCGAACGCGAGGAGTGCGGCGCAGAGGATACGGGAGAGCGTGGAGGTGATTGAGCGGCGGGGCTTGCCGGATATGTTGGAGTTGGCGTTTAGAGTGGTCATCGTCGTTGTCTCCTCGTGTGTCATGGTCTTCAGTGAATGTGAACGGTTCCGGTAAAAGATTTGCGCTTGTTGAGGCGCGGGGTCGCGGCCTTGAGGGCTGCGGCAGTGGGGAGAATACGATTTGCTTTCTGGCAGGAAAGCGGTGGCGAGCCGCTGCAGTCCACATGGGGGGCTGGTATTTGTTTGCGGCGGATTGGCGCGCCAGATTTGGGATGAGGGATGGTTATTCATAGAGCGCCCACCTTGTGGATTTTGTGCGGTGTTCGAAGTTTAGTTCGTTGGAGTTCAGGAAAATTAATTGGCCGTTGGGAGCAACGTTGATCGTGGTGTTGGCCAGGCCGACGATGGGGGCGACGATGGCGGCGTGGTCAACGGTGTCGGGGCTGCTGGTGACGATGACATCGAGATCGAGGGACTTGCCGGCGAACGTTAGATGCAGGCGCTTTCCAGCACATTGGGATCCTAAGCTTAGAATTCCACGTGGACAAGTTGTCGCG
>JADMIO011678483.1_pt1 | contig 54142 bp, 42 predicted proteins | sample 8958161 | NCBI WGS metagenome assembly JADMIO01 (sample SAMN16585339, study PRJNA669376) | soil metagenome | isolation source: Crop rotation soil | place: USA: Cullars Rotation, Alabama | collected 2011
CACCCGAAGGTGAGCCAGTGTGATTACATTTGCGGCCTAACTGTGGCCAGTCCAGTTACGCTGGAGTCACTAGTATTTAGGTGACACTATAGAAGCGGCCGCGACAACTTGTCCACGTGGAATTCTAAGCTTAGGATCCCAATGTGCTGGAAAGGATCGCCACATTGGTGCCGCAGGCGGCTGTACCTGCATTGCCGGGAGCAATGAACAGCCTGGTGAGTTCCTTACTTTGTGAAAGCTTCCAGGCAAAAGCATGTTCCCTTCCGCCCGATCCTAACAGCAATACGTGCATCGTTCCATATTTTGAACAACAAAGAAAAGAAGAAATACGGATGTTTCCCTGCTGAAAAAGCGGGTGTTCATATTATGTAAATAAACGGGAGCTTAAAAGCGGAGGATGAGTCCTCCTTCGGCCAGGTTCACCCCATAGCCGCCTTCGAGGAAGATGCCAATGTTTTGCACGATATAAAAATTGGCCCCTACCATGAGCGACCAGGCAAAACCGCCCTTGTTAGGTTCAAAGATATTATTGTCGCCAAAGGGTGAATTATGAAGCGAATGAAATCCTATGCCTGCAACAGCAAACGGATCGAGCCAGGTGAGATTGCGGCCCATATATGCATGATAGGATCCCCTGAGCAGGAATGTAACTGATTTATAGTCGAAGCCATTCTTATTGGTAGGATCGGTATTGTCCACTACCTCAATGCGGGAACTGAAACGGTTAAGGAAAAATCCAACCCCAAAATAACCGGTAAGACCATATTCAGCAGCCACTGTAGTAGTAACGGAAGGGAATTCGCCTGTTACATTTCCGTAAAGGAGATAATCATAGCCATTGGGATGCTGAAGGCTGCCTATGCCAGGACCACCCTGGAAAGAGTATTGTTTTTTCTTAAAAGCATTACGCAGGTGATGCCCTCCCGTATTGCCGGTTTCAAAGCCGGCAACTGCGGACCCCGCAAGAAAAAAGAAGAATAAAGAAAATGTTAAAGCTGTGCGCTGCCTCATACCCTTGGTGCCAATAAAAAAGGAGTCCGGTAAGGGCTCCTTCTATTATAGCTATCTGTTAGCTTATTCTTTATTGCAGTTCATTACTTCCACCGGAGCCCCATTCACCATTTTGTAGATGATTGCCACTGCGTGGAGGTTAGATGCATTTATATAATCTGTACCCTGTGTACCGATGTTATATGTGAACGTGTTATCATACTGTGTTCCTTTGGATGCTGAACCGCTGATGAGCAGCTGGCCCCACATGTTGTTGCCGGCAGCACCGCGCAGTACATGATTGTGGATCTTCGGAGTTCCGGTCTGCAATGCGTGGATGCCGTCTTCCTGAACATAGATGGCGATGTTGTAATCACCGCTCAGGTCATTGAATGCAACGGTTTTGGTAGTTACAGTGATGGTGTTGCCGGAATGAACCGCCTTGATACCAATGCCAATATCCGCTTTCTTGGTAAGGGTGTTCTTCATAGCGGTCTCCATATTATCGTATGAGGTCACGCCTGCCATGCTGGAACCTTCGGCCCAGCTGGGGGTGCCCTGTACGTTAAAGAAGGAACTCATCCATAATGTGAAGTTGTTATCGAGTGAATCCTGTACACCGCAGTGTACCGACATTCCTATGGTATTGTATTTATGCTCATTCAGCATATCATCCCAGCGCGGGAGCATGCCCGTGCAGATACCGCACTGTAAACCGGTAAAATCAAATACCATGGATTTACGTTCGGTAGATACGTTATTGATCTCTGGAGTTTCAGGCGCTTCTTTTTTACATGCATTCGCTATGAGTGCGAAAAGGGCCAGTGCGGGAATGAGTTTTTTCATGACTATCTAGTTTTAACAAAATCAAACTTACAATATTTACCTTTAGGATGCAAATGTGACAACCACAAATTTCATCCATTATTATGACCCGGACAGGGAGGTTAAGGTTGCAATGAAGCTGCAACTTAATATGAGAAGAGACCGACCTTGTTCTGTTAACTAACTATTTATCAGGTAGTTAAATATTAAAGAGGGATGTTCCCGTGCTTTTTCCTGGGCAGCTTGGCTGCTTTATTTTCGAGCATTTTAAAGGCCCTGATCAGCTTTTCCCGGGTGTCCTCGGGCCGGATCACTTCATCTATGAATCCCCTTTCAGCCGCACGGTAAGGATTGGCGAACATCTCATTGTACTCAAGCTCCTTTTCCTTGAGCTTGGCCACCGGGTCTTTTGCCCCGGCTATCTCATTTTTAAAGATGATCTCCGCGGCTCCTTTTGCTCCCATTACCGCTATCTCGGCTGTTGGCCATGCATAATTCATATCCGAACCTATGTGCTTGCTGTTCATCACATCATACGCACCTCCGTAGGCTTTGCGTGTGATCACCGTTACACGCGGAACAGTGGCTTCGCAAAATGCATAGAGTAATTTTGCCCCGTTGGTGATGATCCCATGCCACTCCTGGTCGGTACCCGGTAAAAAACCCGGTACATCCTCGAACACCAGCAAGGGAATATTGAAGCAATCACAGAAGCGTACAAAACGCGCAGCCTTGGTGGAAGAGTTGATATCAAGCACCCCGGCCAGGAATGCGGGCTGGTTGGCAACGATGCCTATGCTTCTTCCGGCCAGGTGCGCAAATCCCACCACTATATTCTCGGCAAAATTCTTATGTACTTCGCAAAACGAATCTGCATCCACCACCCCGTTGATCACATCACGCATATCATAAGGCTGGTTGGGATTGGCAGGGATCAGCTCATTGAGGCCGGGACGTTTTTCATCTCCTGCTTCATAGGGTGCAACAGGCGGCTCATCCTCGCAGTTCTGCGGGATGTAGCTGAGCAATCGCTTAAGTGTATTGATGCACTCGATCTCATTGGCACAGGAGAAATGTGTGACCCCAGATTTGGCAGAATGCGTAGAGGCTCCGCCCAGTTCCTCGGAAGTAACTTCCTCGTGTGTAACGGTCTTTACCACATTGGGTCCTGTAACGAACATATAGGAAGTGTGCTCCACCATGAGTATGAAATCGGTGATGGCGGGCGAATAAACAGCTCCTCCCGCGCACGGCCCCATGATGGCGGATAATTGCGGGATAACTCCGGATGCCAGGGTATTCCGGTAAAAGATATCGGCATAGCCGCCCAGCGACACAACGCCTTCCTGTATCCGTGCGCCTCCGCTGTCATTCAACCCTATCACGGGCGCGCCATTTTTCATGGCCAGGTCCATCACCTTGCAGATCTTCTCTGCAAAGGTCTCTGAAAGTGATCCACCGAATACAGTGAAATCCTGCGAAAAAACATATACCAGTCTTCCGTGAATGGTGCCGTACCCGGTCACCACTCCATCGCCCAGGTATTTTTCTTTCTCAAGGCCAAAATCGCTGGAGCGATGCGTGACCATCATGCCTATCTCCTCAAAGCTTCCTTCGTCCAGCAAAAAATGCAGCCGTTCGCGTGCGGTGAGCTTTCCTTTCTTATGCTGGGCATCGATACGTTTCTGTCCTCCGCCAAGTTTGGCTTCGCTGATCTTATCTTCCAGCTGCTTGAGTTTGTTCTTCATGAATGCTTCTTTCAGAAAATGTAAGTCCTGCAAATATATCGTTAAAGGCGCAGGAAAATGAACCCTGCAGGTCTATCTTTTTTTCTTGGGCGCAATATAAGGCCCGATGGTATATGCGGGAGCCTCCTCCACTTTGTGCTTCTTTGTGAAAGCATCATCCTGCGGAATGGTATAGATCTGTGTGTTCACTTCTTTTCCGTTCTTGTAAACCGACATGGTGGTGAGCTTTCCATTTTTATCAAAGGTCTTCCAGGTGCCGTCTTCTTTCCCGTGTTTATATTTACCGATCTCATAATAGCCCTTACCGGGGTAGAACTCCGTATAGGAGCCGTGCAGCTCATTGTTCTCATCATATTTGGCGATGCTGATCACCGCCCCATCGGGCTGGTAGTGTGTAACCGTGTACACCTTGGAATGGTCGTTATAGGAAATGGTGACCGCATAGCGCAGGCTGTCCTTCTCATACAGCACATAATAAGGACCAAGCTTTATGGGCGGCAGGTATTTGAACGAGCTGATGAGCTTGGTATCGGTCATGGTATCATTGAAATAATAGGGGAAAATAGTAATGGTCTTGGTAAAGAACCTCCCGGGCATGGTCTTCGATGGAAGGGAGAGTGTCATGTTCTTGCCTTTTTGAGCAAAGCCGTTGGATACAGATACCAGGATGAACAGGAGCAGGAATGTTCTTTTCATAATTGTTCTTAGCGGATCTTTTTCGTTATGCGATCGTCAACGAATACATCAGCCCGTCAATAAAATTTCCGTCCTTAAAATAAGCCTTTTTTAACACGCCCTCCCGCACAAATCCGCACTTTTCAACAACACGCTGCGAGGCTAAATTGTTAATAAATATAGGGGCTTCCAGCCGGGAATAGCCGCAGTCCCTGAACCCATATTCACAAAAACGGGTGAGCACCTTTGTCATGATCCCCTTATTCCACAGGGGTTTTGAAAGCCAGTAGCCCACTTCTTCCCGGTGTTTTTGTGCCGGGTAATGGCCATGAAAGCCTATGCCCCCAATGAGCTGGCCATGGTTATTACGGATGGACCATTGCATCTCGCGCTGGTACTCGTGTCGCTTCATCTCACAGATGCGCAGGAACCACTCGGCATCTTTTAATGTATAGGGATATGGGATGGTAAGGGTTCGGTCGTGGATCTCACGCTCATTGAGGTGCTGCACAAAGGCATACAGGTCGGCCGGGCCGGGAGGTGAAAGATGGATCTCGTGATCGATGCTGATATGCCGGAGCATGATCAAATGTAATAAAAGGGCACAAACCCTCTGTTCTCATAAAGACCCCCAAAAAAAGGGGCTGCCCTTTTTAAGGACAGCCCCAGCTGATTAAAACCTTCTCCTTATCAGTTGCCCGAAAACGCTATTCCCACTGTGAAAGGATAGAGTTGCGGCCCTTTGTTCTGTTCAAAGAGTGTTGTGAGTGCATACGTGGCAAACAAGTTGAAGCCACCAAAACCGGCACGAACGGTTGCACTCAACCTCAAAGGGTTCAGGTTGTAATCGTCTTTCTTTTTGATATCATAATTGTATCCTTCCAGGTTGTACTCCTGCTTGGTAACCGAACGGATCTTGTAGCCGCCAATCACTCCTCCACCGATATGGAATCCTTTGGAAGGGTGTTCATTGTTGGTATTGAACATCACCAGCAGCGGAATGTTGATGAAGCTTGTATTGAGCTTGTTCTTGTCATACGTAATGAGTGAATCAGTGGTGGCCGATACGTTATCCGAGTTCGGGTCAAGGGTAATAGGATTGCGGAAGCTGTAATGATCGAACTCGAATCCAAGACCTGTGATCAGGTTCACGTTGTTGCGATAGATATGTATGTTCTTCTCAAAAACGTTCAGATCGAAAGCAAGCGATCTTGCATTGTTGAGCTCCAGGAAGCTGTTGTTGCCGGGGATCTCCATCGTGTTCTGTGCGTTCAGGTAACCATTCATCCCTATCTCGATACCTGCCCAGTAGTCGTAGCTGCTTTTGTGTTTCTTATGATGATCATCGTTGTCATCGTCATCGCAAATGATCACCTTGTTCTTCCCGATATGCACTTTGGTTGAATCCTTTCCATTGGTATTGGAGGTGGTGTTGGAATCATCGCTGTCGGAACGGTGAATGCTGCTTGCTCCGCTCATCTCAACGCTTTTATCCTGCGGATCCCCTTTGTAGGAGATGGAGCTTGCACCGGACGATTTAGCAGTGATGGATTGCTTTGCAAAAACCTTCACCGAACTTGCACCGCCAGCAGAGATGCTTACTTTATCCGTTTCAAGGGAGTATGCTTTGAGGTTCGCTGCACCGGATACATCGACTGTGAGCGACTGGGCCGTGCCCGAAAGATTCATTACACTGGCACCGCTGGCATTGGCATCGATATCTCCCGCTTTCAGGTTGAGCTTCATGGTACCGGCTCCGCTGCTTTGCAGCTTCAGTTTATCTGCGCTGAACTGATTCACCGATTTGATGGAAGCAGCTCCGCTTGTTTCAATACTGGTGAGCATTTTGGCCGTTACAAAAACGGTCACATCATTTTTTGTATCGCTGGCGGATATCTGCAGGATGCCGTCCTTTACTTCGGTCTTTACATTGGGCATGTCTTTCTCATCTGCCTCTACTTTTACCGAATTCGCATCTCCCTGGGTCAGCATCACTTTTACTGCCGAGCTTGCATAAAGCCCGGTGAAATCGCCTACTGTCCTGTCCTGGGTATTTTGTGCCATCCCGCAAAGGGTGCTTAAACTGAAGGCGATGCTGAATAATGTTATTTTACTCATTTTGGGTTGTTTTTATCCTTTTTTGAAGGGTTTTTAGTTGTTTATGGGTGCTTTTGGCGCTTTTGTTCCCGGAATTCACCGGTTTAAACATAGGACGGTGAGCCTGCAGGCTTTGTTACAGCCTTTTTCACTTTTTTTCAGATCACAGTAAAATCGAGGCGGAGGTTATACACCTTGCCGGGCTCCAGCTTGCCTTTTACCAGCATTTTTTCCAATTGCTGCTCTACATGGCAGGCCAGGTCGGCATTTTCCGAATTGGTGGCAAGCACCTCTATCCTGCCGTTGGCATCCACCTGGAAGGAAACAAGCACGTATCCTTTGAAGTTCGTTTTCTTGAGGTTCTCCGGAACGGATATCCTTTTAGAGATGTTCTTTTTCACCTCGCTGAGGTTGAATTTATTTTCTCCTGCGTGCAATGCAGTGGTGCCTGCAGCGATAAGGAGAGCAATGGAAAGTATGATGTTTTTCATTTTTGATTTTTTTTGATGTGTTGTTGTTTTGACTGCGACTAAGCTGGCCTGCTTATTTACACATAGGACGACCTGCCATGGATGAATGTTACAGGGACCTGCATTTATTTTTCAGAAAGTGTTTTGCAAAAAAAATCCCGCCAGGAAATGGCGGGAGCTTAACTCAGATGAATGTACGCTATCATATTTTTTTGCTTACCGGTTTTGTGTACACATACTTTCCTGCATTGAACTGGTAGGCGATAAGCTCATTGTTGCTGTTGTATTCTTTTTTCACATTGATGTCGCGGCCGGTAAGCCTGCGGATGCCTTTGGTTGCCACCAGCACTGCATCGTACCAGGTGAATTTTTTCTTGTCTTCCTTATACGAATCCTCATCCTGCATCTCCTCGCTCAGCAATCTGTCCTTCACCCTGGAAGCGAACACTTGTCCCAGCGAAAGATAATCATCGTTGCTTTGAGGCTGATCATCGGGATCGGAAAAGCTGTTCACCAGCAGGATGTCGTTTTTATGTGACGGGCTGTTCTGTACGATCACCTCTTTTTTCACCAGGGTATCCGGACCCTTAACAGGAACAGGATTTTGCACGATCACAGGGTGATCCGGATCGGTCTGCTGCGGGGTGTTATCATTATTCCCATCCTGCGGATGTATGTAAGGTGTGATGCCGTTGTTCGGATGAGTTCCATTGCTCTTCACCTGCACTACCACATTACTATTCGTATTACTATTGGAAGGATCCTGCTGCGGCAATCCCTGCAGGGGATGCAATGTATTCGTTTTGGCAATGGAAGGATCGGCCATGCCCGGCTGTGTTTTACTGAAGAGCGTATAAAGACCGAAAAGCAACGCGAGTGATGCTGCCGCGGCCACATAGTAATAGAAAGGAACACCTTTGCGATCTTTCCGCTTCAACGACTCCTTATCAGGGAAAACAATGGCAGATTCAACCGTCAACCTGGTACTCCTGAAAAGCTCCAGCTCCTTTTTGAATTCGGGGGCCTTCACCAGCACATCCAGCTGGTTTTGCTGGGCAGGAGTGATCGTTCCTTCCAGGGAGGCTATGAAAAGCAATTCGGCCGGAGTGAACTCCCCCGCTGTAAATGCGGTGTGTTCTTCCTCTTTCTTCAGGAGCTTTGACCGGTCGCCAAAAGAGATCTGCTCCAGCGGTAACCGGGTCTTCGCAAAAAGCTCCAGCTGCTTTTTATACACGGCATCTGTCTCTGCGAAGGCCAGCAATTCCTTTTCCTGCTCCTTATTCAGCAGTCCCTCCACGTAAGCGATGGCCATCTCCTCAAAATTCCCTTCTGTTATGGGCGCTTTCTTCAGTTCCTCTTTATTTACGAATGCTATTTCATCTTCAAAATCCCGGAGCGATATATTCTCAAAATCGTAGAACTGCTCCTTCAGATCGGGATGCTGATCCAAAAACAGCATAAGCTCAGCTACCTGCTTTTCGCTGAGAGTTCCCTCGTAGTAATCGAGGAAATATGCTTCATAATTTGTTTTGTCGATCTTCATCTTCACCTCCTTCTATACCACGTTCTCTATCTTTCCTATGTAATTCTTTAAGAATTGCCTGGCCCTGAAAATATATACTTTCACCTGCGATTCGCTTAGCCCGGTGATCTTCCCGATCTCGTCATACGGGTAGCCTTCATAATCGCGCAGCATGATCACGGATCGCTGGATCTCCGGTAACTTCGTAAGTGCCTCGTTCAGGATCTCTTTCAGGTCGCTGTACTGCTTGTTGTGACCCAGCGCATACATGTTTGCTTCCTGCATGCTGCCCTGTTTCTTATCCCGCCTGGTCACATCTATCATGGTACGGTAGGCGGTAGTGAACATGTAGCTTTTCGCATTGGTGCTTTCCACCTCGCTCACTTTGAGCCACAGCTTTTCATACGTATCCTGCACAATGTCTTTCGCCTTATCCTCATCCTTTATATTCTTAAGTATAAAGCGATACAGGTTATCGGCATACTGATCTACACAGCTATTGAACTCCTTAACGGTCATAAAATCTTCGTGCGATTTTAAATAGGACGGCTTCCTTTGCTTAAATGTTACAGCAAAGGTAAAGAAAGGAACCTTGACGATCCTTTTTGCATATTAATTATCTGACAATTAGCCATTTATACTGATATTGGACGGGTTTCCTGATCTTTCAAAACCCTGGGAACTACCCCATTTTTCAATGTTTATGTTCCCCATTAAGCAACCTTTAGGGGGGCATGAGCGTCTATATAGCAGAGGTTAATAACAATACGTTGACGTTTTTTCCGGATCCTGGTCAGACTGATAAAACTCAACAACAAACAGCCCCGGACACCCCCGGGGTTGTTTCTTTTCCGACCCTCAGCATCCTAAAGCCTTTTACTCCATATTTCTTAATCCTTCATTTGTATACGCTTATGTATAAAAAGACCTACCTTTGCCGAGGTTTTTAAACAAATTCTAAAAAGAAAATGGAAAACAATAGCTCAAACAACAAAGGAATATTAATAGGATTGGCAGTATTGCTGATCGGATCCATTGGATTCAATATTTACCAGTATTCGCATGGCGAGACCGTAAAATCGGAAATGCAGGCCAAGATCGATACTGTATACATTGAAAAGACCAAGATCCAGGAGAACCTCGACATCACTTCGGCCGACCTGAACAAATACAAGGGCATCAGCGATTCACTTGATAAAGTGGTAGGTGAAAAGCAAGCCATGCTCGAAGAGATGGAGACCAATATCAAGAACCTGAAAGCCAATGCAGGCAAGGATGCTACCAAGATCAAACAGCTGGAAACTGCATTGAAGGAATACTACGCCAAGATGAACGATGTGATGGACCAGATCGATGCCCTGGTATTGGAGAACACCAAGCTCAAGGGGGAGAATGCAAGTCTCACCACAGAAGTGACCAACCTGAACGAAGTGAAAACCAATCTTCAGAACCAGGTGAACACCGCATCGCAGCTTCAGGTGGAGTATGTGAAGGTAAAAGCTTACAAGAAGAAAGTGATGGGAGATGGCTATAACGAAACCTCTATGGCCAAAAAAGCATCCAAGCTGAATATTTGCTTCACTGTGCTGGATAATAAAGTAGCCACCGCTGGCGACAAGACCGTTTATGTACGCGTGATCTCTCCTGACAATAAAGTGATTGGCGACAAGAGCCGAGGCTCGGGTACCTTTAACCTGGTATCGAACGCAGAAGAGACCATGTACACATTGAGCGTTCCGATGAAATACAACAACAGCAAGCAGGACCTGTGCGTGGACTGGACCGAGGACAAGAAGATGTTCATGGAAGGAACGTACACTGTTGAGGTATATGTTGATAAGGTGCTGAGCTCATCCAGCAAATTCGTTTTAAAATAACAGTCAGAAAATACAGAGAAAAGAGCCTCGCCAAAAGCGGGGCTTTTTGTTTAGAGTACTGGTAATCCCAAATTGGAAAGCACGGAGGGGATCTTCAGCTTGTTCTGATCAAGCACGGTCTTATTGATCTCGAATTTAAGCACATCATCATCAAGTGTGATGAAGCTGAGCGCTGCACCTTTTTTAGCAAGCCCCTCACGCTCGGCCACCACCAGCACCGACCGGCCCTTCACTTTATCATTCACCTGTTTGAGCAGGGAGCTTTTGGAGGAACATACATATACGAGCTGACAGTTTCCCGCTTCATCGGGCACCGTAATGTGCTTGATAATGATGGTATGGCCCTTCGCTTTTTTTGTTTTCGCCAGGGCTTCCAGCTCTTTTACCACGGGCGAGTCGCCTATCACTCCGAGCACAAAATCACCCTGGATCTCGGGCCATTCGATGTACTTCATGAAATTATAAACGAAAAGGCTGTAAGCTTTATAATCCACATCCTGTGCGGCCGCACGCTGGGCTGTGCCTGCGCTCAAGGCGAAGGCGAAGAAAAATGCTGATATATATTTACCCGCAGCGGTCATTTATTTTCCTTCTCTTTAAAGTGAAGATCATAACTCAACCGGAATACGAACTCACGTGAAGGCCCAGGCAGCGCAGCATGCCCTCCGTTGTATGGCTGTATGAATGCCATCTTTGAATCCAACAGGTCATACACTCCAATTCCCAGGCCAAGTCCTTTCACCAACAGGTTATTGTAACGGACAAAGACATTGGCCAGCACCACCGGGTCGTATTTTTTGAGGATATAATTCCCTGCTGTATCTACTCCATCATAGCCGTAGGTAACATTCCGGAACGAACCGGAAACATTCAGGCTCAGGTTCTTTGTTAAGGAGAAAGAAGTGTTCAGGTTGATCTTATGTGCCGCAAATGCCAACAGTACATTCTCATTCTCGCTCACGCTGTAATCATCTATCTTCTCCTTGCCGGCTACGGTGTAAAAGGCATAGTTGAGTGTTACATATCCCCACTTGGCCTTTACCCGGTATTCCGCCTCAAAGCCGCGCGAGCCTGACCCTCCGAAATTGTGGTAGTTATCCGTTCCCAGAGAGTCGTCATAAAAATAAACGATGGGATCTTTTGTGGTGATATCGTAAAAGTTGAAGGTGAACAGAGAAGAACGGGTGAACTGGTAACCGGCTTCCAGTTCCAGTACGGCTGTTTTTTCGGGCTTTATACCATCCTCACCAGCGCTCAGGTTTATATTTTCGATAGAAGGCGCCCTGAACGCACTTGTGTACAATAATTTGAAATTGAATTTTTTAAGCTTCTTTGTCACTCCAACGCGCGGAACAAATGCAGCCCCGTATATATTGTGCACATCGTAACGGGCGCCCAGGATTAGGTTCACTATACGGGTCTTGGCAAGTCCCTGTACGAAATATCCCTGGTTGAAATAGCTTACACTCTTTGCACTGTCCAGGAAATACCCTTCTTCCGTATTATCCTTTGCCTTATCCATGAAACCTTCGGCACCGGCCGAAAGGTTGATCCTGCGCGTGAAATTGTAGCTCGCAAGTATGTTGGCAGTATACCGCTCGGCAGTTCTGAAATAATCGGATGTAACAGAATCAACATCCAGCGTTTTCCACGGGATCTGCTTCTTATAGTTAAGACGGGGGGTGATGGTAAGGCGCTCACCGAATTTCTTCTGGTATTTTAATTCGGCAAAGGTGGAATTGAAATATTCATTATACGGTGTTTCCTTCACCAGGTCGTACGCATCGCGGCTGCTGGTGGCATAATCATCAATGATACCGCGGAAACTGAACCCTTTATAGGAGAGCCCCAGGTTCAGGTTCATAGGATCCAGCTTCGAATTGCCCATCAAATTATAAGAGCCACCGTAAAAATCATGGTACTCCTGGTCGCTGCGGTTCCCCTGCCCGGCAAAACCGTGCAGACTGAATTCAAGATCCTTTATTTTTTTACCTGCCGACAGGTCCACATTCCTCCGCGCAAAGCCTCCCTGCATCTGCCCGTACGAGCCGGTGACCGAGATGCCGTTTATCTCACTGCCGGCCTTCGTGATGATGTTGATCACTCCGTACTCGGCAAAGCCACCATAAATGGCCGAGCCGGGCCCGCGTATGATCTCTATCTTCTTGATCTGTTCTACTGAAAAATGATTCCCGAACTGGGTGGTAGCGAACATGATCTCGTTCATTTCCTGTCCGTCAAGCAGCAGAAGCACTTTTCCCTCATGCACCCAGTTGCCGCGCATGCCCAAACCAACCACTCCTTCCACATCCACGCCAAAATCCATACCGGGCACCAAACGAAGTACATCAATCAGATCGCGTGCACCCGAATTCCTGATCTCTTCCTCGGTGATCAGTGATACGATATTGGGCGATTCCCGTGTGGAAAGCGGTTTTTTGGAAGCAACAGAGATCAGCTGATCAATGAATTTCTCCAGCTCGCTTGGTACGCCATGTGCTTTCAGGTTCTGAAGCTGTTCCAGCGACATATCATAATAGTCAATGGAATCCTTGCGGAGCGTATCCTGCGAAAGAGCACGCGAAAAGGAAGAGAGGATAAGGGCTATAATGAGCAGGTACCTGGCAGCAAGCATAAAGCGAATAGGGTTAAATCAAAAGTAAAAAAAATACATCATACCCGCCAGCAATTAGACGAATGTACAGATAGGATAGATTAAAGCCGGAAACAAAGTTCAGCAGGCGGAATGCCCTTTTAATGAAGGAAGTATGAAAAGATTCACTATTTTGGCTTTGCGTTTATGCGACCCCATTTTGCAAATACCGGATTCCGGAAAATAAACATCGGTTTTTTGATACTGGTGGTCATTGCATTGTTGCATGCAGTGATCAGCTTCTATATCATCCGAAGCAATAACAGTACCGTTACCCGGATGACAAACGAGATCAATCCCTATGTAAGTTCGCTGGAAGAGTTCAACCTGATGGTGACCGAATCGAAGATGTACTCCACCAATTGGGTGTACCTTCAGGTGAATGAAGATGACAAGAAGAACCTCATCAAGCTCATCAATAACAAATATCCTGCGCTTAAGAAAAAACTGCTCCAGCAGGCCGCACGCCTGGGCAAAAGCAGCGACCTGACCGACCTGAAACGATTATTCACCGATTTTGACGCACTGGTGAATTACGAGCAGATGATCATGATCAAGCTTTCAACCTTCGAAGACTACGAGATCCCTGAACACAAATTCCAGGCAGAGGAGATCATTGAAGAGCAGGTACTCCCCGTTACCGATTCCATCAATGCACACCTCGGCAAAGTGATCGCGATGAATCACCGGGAGGCAGAGCAGATGCGGAATGAAGTGGTAAGCTCTTCCAATAAACTGATGACCACTGTTTTTGGTTTTTCCATCGGGCTTTTCATCACCATTGTGATGGCCACCGTATTCCTCACGCGCTCGGTAAGCAAGCCCGTGCTCGAGATGAAGCGCATCGTGCAAAAGCTTGGCCGTGGCGAGATCCCCAAGGAACAGCTCAAAGTAACACCCGATGTGATCGGGGCCATGGTATCATCCGTGAATGCCCTTTCCGAGAACTTTGAAAAAACAGCGGCCTTCGCCAACGATATACGTAAAGGCAATTTCTCCTCCGATTTTGAATTGCTGAGCGAGGACGACCAGCTGGGCCAGGCCCTCATCAATATGCGCAACAGCTTAAAGACCTACTCCGAGAATATGGAAGAGCAGGTGGCCGAACGGACCAAAGAGGTGATCGAAAAAAGCGAGAAGCTGGAAGAAGCGTACGATGAGATCCGCGACAGCATCAATTATGCCCGCAGGATCCAGGAGGCCATCCTTCCGGCACATGAGCAGATCGATAAGACCTTCCCTTCCAATTTTGTTTATTACCAGTCGAAAGAGATCGTATGCGGTGATTTTTACTGGTTCGCTGAGCGCGATGATGTGGTCTTCATCGCTGCTGTTGACTGCACCGGCCACGGTGTTCCGGGAGCGCTGATGACCGTTATCGGCAATTCATTGCTGAACCAGGTGGTGAATACAACCGATTACGGAAGCCCGGCCGCCATACTCAACCAGCTCGACAAGAAGCTTCTGGAAACACTTCAGCAGCATGGGGTGACCAATACCAATGACGGGATGGATGTTGCATTGATACGCTACGACCGTAAAAAGAATGAGATCGCCTTTGCCGGGGCCAAACGCCCGCTTTATCTTTTCAGGGACGGAGTGCACAAAGAGATCCCGGGTTATGCCATCCCCATCGGAAGCTTCCAGTACGAATTCGAGAAAAAATTCACCGAACATGTGTTCCCGGTGAAAAAGAACGACACGGTATATATCTTCTCAGACGGTTACCAGGATCAGTTCGGTGGGCTGAAGGGAAAGAAGTTCATGGTGAAACAATTCCGGGAATTACTTACCCGCATCCAGAACCTGGATATGTCGGCCCAGAAAAAACACCTGGACCATGTGATGAACGACTGGCGCGGTGATCACCAGCAAACGGACGATATGCTTGTCATCGGCATACGTTTTTGAACTCCCATTATCCTTGCTCCTTCTCCGAAAGGTCGGGCAAAAAGAAAAGGATGAAGGTGGCTATCAGCGGCAGGAAAAGGCTGATCACGAACCACACTTTGGGCGAACGGCCCATACGCCTGGCGAAAGCTGCCGTGATGAGCGGTATGCTCAAGAGCATCGTCAATCCCAATGTAATGAACATGGCTGCTCCCATACTATTGGCTTATTATTTCCCCGTCATGTAGCGTGATGATCCGGTCGGTTTTTGCGGCCAGATTATTATCATGCGTCACAATAAGGATGGTTTGGTTGTATTTTACTTTCAGCTCCTGGAAGATCTCGTAAACGATCTGTGTATTCTTCGAATCAAGGTTCCCGGTGGGCTCATCCCCAAAGATGATCTTGGGATCGTTGATGAGGGCCCGCGCAATGGCCACGCGCTGCTGCTGCCCGCCCGAGAGCTTATTCGCCTTCTTGAGTGCCTGATCACGCATCCCAAGCAGCTCAAGTTTTTGCATGGCCCGCTCCTGTATCTCTTCTTCTGAATATTTTCCGAGCTTAAGCGCAGGCAGGCAGATGTTCTCCAGCACGGTGAACTCAGGCAGTAAATAATGGAACTGGAAAACGAATCCTATCTTCTCATTCCTGATCTCTGCCTGGCGGTTCTTGCTCAGCAAATTCAATTCCTCTCCGTCAAAGAAGATCTGTCCCTTATAATCCGTATCCAACGTGGTGAGCACATACAGCAAGGTTGATTTGCCGCTGCCCGAGGCGCCAATGATGGCTGCGAACTGGCCTGCCGGAACGGAAAGATCGATGTTCTTCAATGCCTGGAACTCCACAGGATCATGGAAGAACTTATTGAGCTTGCGCGTTTCTATGATAGGAGAATGGTCCAAAACCTTACTTGCTTCTTATGATATCTATGGGGTCAATCCTCGCGGCCTTGCGTGCCGGTATGTATCCGGCCACTGCTGTTACCACCAGGGCAAAAATATAAGCGAAAATGAAAAAGCCCGGAGATGAATTGAACTTGAGGTACTCCATGGAGATGAATCCCTTTATATCCATCTTGATATTACCAATGATCTTTTGCAGGGTGAACCCGAGAAGCAATCCCAGCAAACCGCCTATAAAGCCAATGATGAGTGATTCGGTAAGGAAGATCTTGCGGATATCGCGGTCCTTGAACCCGATCGCTTTCAGGATAGCAATATCTCCCATCTTCTCATAGATGATCATCATCAGGATATTGAAAATTCCAAAGCCCGAAACAATGAGGATGGATGCAATGATCAGATAGGTGATGAGGTTCTGGATCTTGAAAATGCCGAAGATGTTCGCGTTCGCTTCTTTCCAATCAAGTGAACGAAACCCGAATTTTCGCTCATACTTCTTCGCCAGCTCCTCAGCTTTATCAATGTTCTTCAGCTTGATGTTGATATCGGTGATGTACGACCCATCCACCTGCAGTAATTTTTGAGCATTGCGGATGTTGATATAAGCCCTTGTTTTATCCACTTCCGTGAGGCCCGTGCGGTTGATGCCCACCACCTTCATCTCCAGCTGCACACCTTTAGGTGATATCACCGTCATGTTATCATTCATATCCGCGCCCAGCAGCTCGGCCAGCCCCGATCCTAAAATGATGCCGTTCGGGATGGTCTGCAGGCTGATGATGCTTCCCTGCGTCATGTTCTTTTCCACACCAAAAAGCACATTCTCCTTTACAATATCCACACCCGACACACGGCCCGACTGCTGCGCCACACCCAGCTTGAAGATGGCCTGCGATCCGAGGAAAGGAGAAACACCTTCCACGTCCGGGTCTTTTTCAAGAATACTGATGATCTGGTACCCGTTCTTTACCTTGGGCTGCTCATCCTTGGGTTTCTGGTTATTTACCACGAACCATTTATGCATGGAGGTATCGGCCTGCGAGATGATGCTTGGTCCGTTCTGGTTCGACTCGTTATAGATGCGGATATTGGCGGTCGTATTTACGGTCTGCTCAATAAAGGTGGTCTGGAACCCCGACATGAGACCTGCCTGGAAGATAAAGATGGCGATGCCAAAGGTCACGCCCAGCATGGCAACGATGGTCTGCCTCTTTTTGGAGAAGAGGTGCGTGAGCGCGATCCGGATGACCGGTGTTTTTTTTATGGGCATTTTATAAAGTCGGGAGCCAGGAGCCGGGAGTTGGGAGTATCTTTGAACTCCTGGCTACCTATGGTTTCTTTATCTCCGTTGTCTCATCTATTCCGCTGAGGATCTCAACATACTCCAGGTCTTCAGCACCTTTTTTTATTTCCACCAGCTCATCCGTTGCCTTCAATTTCACTTTGTTGCCTCCTGCCAGGAATTCGCGCGGGATCACCATCACATTCTTCTTCTCTGCAATGATGATATTCGCTTCCACCGACATACCTGAGTAGATGACCACATTCCCCTCCAGCCTGATGGATGCAACAACCTTGGATGTTTTATTTCCCTGGTTGATGCGTGGATACGCCTCCAGTACCTTGCCGTTAAAGATCTTTTCTTTGTAGGCATCAATGGAGAACACAATGGACTGCCCTTTCTGTAAAAAAGAGATGTCGGTCTCGTCCACACTCAGCTCCACCTCGTAATTGGACCCATCCCCTATTTCCATCACCATCAGCTGGGTATTCACCAGCTCCCCTTCCTTGGGAACAATGTCGTACACCTTTCCGTTCATCACCGAGACGATGGTGTAATCATTTTTGTTGGATACCTGTGCATCGTACTGGATCTGCGCATTCTGAAGCTCGGTGCGCAGCCTGTCGCGCGTATTCACCAGGGTGCTGTATGCCTTCAGGTAATTCTCCTTCGAGATCTCGAACTGGGTCTTCGCCTGGTCGAGCTGCAATTTGGAGGTCGCATTTTCCTTGTACAGGTTGGTATACCGGGAGTAGTTGACCGAATCAAGCTCATATTTTGAACGGGCAGATGCCACATCCTGCTTGATGGCTGTGACGAGTCCGGAGTTGTCGTCCGCATTTTTCTGTGCCAGTGATAAAAGGTTCTTCGCGCTGTTCACATTCAGCTCACTCACTTCACTTTTGATGGTCATCAGCGGCTGTCCCACCTTCACCGAATCGCCTACATGCACATGGATCTTTTCAATATAGCCGGGAAGCTTGCTGTACACTTTGTAATCATTCACCGGATAGATCTTGCCCGATGCGTACACCGCCTGGGTAAGATCCCTGCGCTCGGGAGTGGTCACATCCTTGCCTTTTTTACAGGCAAACAGGCAAATGGCTAGAGGTAAGAGATAAAAGGCTGAGGAGGTCTTCATGGCTTTCCTATTTTTCCGAGGTGGGTATTCGTAAAAGCATCGCTGAACTTAAGGCCGTAACCAAAAATACGATCCATGCTGGAGTGCGCATAAAGAATGATGCCTGCTACCATTAACACAGGACTGAAAAAATTGATCCCGGCAAGGTAGAGGCAAAGCGCCACTGCTTTATGGTGAAAAAGATTATAAACCACCGCCCCTGCGCGCGGGCCTGCCGCATAAGCGATCATGCTGATATCGGGTGCGAGCAGCAGACCCCAGAAGATCCATTGGGAAAAACCGGTATTGAGGAACACCACATAGAATAAAATGAACTGGAATAATTCTTCTATTCTAAGGATGTTCTTCATATCGGATCTTATAATTTGTTCATTCTCCTTTTTAATGCCGCTTTCCAGTTCTGGGCGATCAGGTACATCACCGGCACAAGTATCAGCGTTAAGAAAGTGGCAAACCCAAGGCCGAAGATCATTGTCCACGATAACGGACCCCAGAAGGCAACGCTGTCACCACCGAAATACAGGTGAGGATTCAGCTCTGTGAAGAGTGTCACGAAATCGATGTTCAATCCTACAGCAAGCGGGATCAGGCCCAGGATGGTTGCCGAAGCAGTAAGTATCACCGGGGTCATACGTGTTTTACCGGCATCTATGATGGCCTCGCGTAAAGGCACTCCCTGTCCCATCAGCATATCGGTGAACTCCACCAGCAATATACCATTCCGTACCACGATACCTGCCAGCGCCACAATACCTATTCCGGTCATTACGATGGAAAGGTCCATTTTGAAAATGGAAACTCCCAATAGAACTCCGATGATACTGAAGAAGATCTCTGTAAGGATGATGATAGGACGGCTGATGGAATTGAACTGGATCACCAGGATGAGGAAGATGAGCGTAAAAGAGATCAGCAGCGCATTGCCCAGGAATTTTCCTGTTTCGATCTGCTCTTCCTGCGCACCCACCATCTTAACACTTACTCCATCGGGTGCCTTGAATTTATCCACCTCCTTCTTCACTTTCAACGCAACTGTATTCTCCGTTCCCTGCACCAACACATTCGAGGAAAGGGTGATGATACGCTTTTGCTGCTTGCGTTTTATTCCGCCATAGGTATTCTCATAGCGTATATCGGCAAAGGCAGAGAGCGGCACCTGGCGGATCTGTCCTCCCATGGCCATATCCCTGTAAATGATCGTAAGGTTCTTAAGCGCATCCACATTGTTTCGCTGGTTCTTCATATAACGAACCTGTATCGGGTATTCATCCTCCAGATCCCTGAACTTGGATGTTTTATCCAGCCCGAATACCGCTTTTCGGATCTCCATTCCCACCTGGCCAATGGAGATACCTTCGCGGTTAGCACGTTCACGGTTGATGTCGAACACGATCTCCGGCTTGTTGTCCTGGAAATCCGTCCGCAGATCTTCCACTCCATCTATCTTCAGGCTGTCGAGATAACGCTTCACTCTTTTAGAGGTCTTCACCAGTTCCGTGAGGTCATCACCTGAGATCTCCACAGTGATGGGTTTTGGCTGGGGCGGACCGGCCTGTTCCTGCGCCACCGTGATCTCTGCTCCGGCTATCCCTTTCACCGCTTCACGTATCCTGGTGAGATATACAGAGGTCTCTTCTCCGTTACGGTCACCGAACGGAACAAAGGATACCTGCACTTTCCCCCTGTTGGGATACTGGCCCTGGTCCTCATCCTGCGGATCGGTAACGCTGATGGTCACATTGGAGATCACAGAGGAGATGATAGGGTTCGGCTTACCGTCAGGGGAAATGACCTTATTTACACGGCCTTCCACCACACGCATCACACTGTCGGTGTAAGCAGGATCGGTACCAACCGGCAGACTCACGTACACATACACAAAGTTCGGATCGCCTTTCGGGAAGAAAACGATGGAAGGTGTTCGTACGATCATCATGAAGATGGAAAAGACGAACAGGATCACCACGGATGACATGGTCTTCCATGGATTATTAAGCGCCCATATCAGCAGTCGGCTGTAACGCTGCACTACGGCAGGCCACACGCGTGTCTGGAATGTATGGATCCAGTTCACAATGAAAAAACGATAAAGCAGGTTGATGATGAGGAGCAGCACGAGCAGGTTGCCCATACCAACATTTCGTCCGAGATAGAACAGCAATGCCATAGCAACGAATATCACGGTGGTGATCTTCGCGCCCTTTGTCCAGCGTGATTTCTTGTGCTCATCCTCACTGTGCGGCTTCATGAACTGCACGGCAAACACCGGGTTGATGATGTAAGCGACCAGCAGGGATGCCATCAGCGTGATGATGAGGGTGATGGGCAGGAAGAACATGAACTCCCCGATCACTCCTTTCCAGAATGCAAGCGGTATATATGGACAAAGAGTGGTAAGTGTACCTGAAAGCACCGGCATGAACACCTCACCGGCTGCCATTTTCGCGGCTTCCTTGATCGGCCGTTTCCCGTTCTCAAAGAGGCGGTGTGTATTCTCGATCACCACGATGGCATCATCCACCACGATACCAAGCGCCAGAAGGAAAGAGAACAGCACGATCATATTGAGCGTAAAGCCAATGCTCGGCATGATGAGGAATGCAACGAACATAGAAAGCGGTACCGACATGGCCACGAAGATGGCATTGGTAGCTCCCATGAAGAACATGAGGATGATGGTAACCAGGATGAAACCGATCACAATGGTATTGATAAGGTCATGAAGGGTGATGCGTGTACGGTCGCTTTGGTCACCGGTGAGCACGATCTTAAGGTCCTTCGGGAATTCCTTGGCCTTCATCTCATCCACAATGGCGCGGATCTTGTCGCTGGCATCGATCAGGTTGAAGCCCGAACGTTTTACCACGCTCAGCGTGATCACATTCTTCCCGTCCAGGCGCGCATAGCTTTCCTGCTCATGAAAGGTATCTTTGATCTCCGCGATATCCTTGAGGTAAATAGGTGCACCGTTGGGTGATTTGATGATGAGGTTGCTCAGCTCATCGATGCTCTTGAATTCCTTTTTAACGTTAAGCGTACGCTGCATCCCGTCCATCTTCACTGTACCGCCCGAAATGGTCATGTTCTCATAACCAATAGAACGCTCGATATCACCCAGTGAGATCTGTGCCACCTGTGCCTTGTACATATCCAGGTTCACCTGTATCTCACGGTCAAGCGCACCGATCACATCCACGCGCGTGATCTCCTTCATCTCTTCAATGCGGTCCTTTACGCGATCGGCATAATCCTTCAGCTTGTTCAGGTCGAAATCGCCCGAAAGGTTCACGAACATGATCGGGATCTCGGAAAGGTTGATGTCGATCACATTGGGATCATGCGGGAGATCGTTCGGAAGGTCGCTCTTCGCTTTATCCACGGCATCCTTCACCTTTTGCTTGGCGATAGGGATCTTCACATCGGTATTGAACTCGATGATCACGTTGGAATAATCCTGGTATGAGTTACTGGTGATCTTCTTTACACCGGGAATGGATTTCACCTGCTTCTCGATATGCTTGGTCACCAGGTTCTCCATGTTGGAAGGAGAGGTACCCGGGTAAACGGTGCTCACAAAGATCTTAGGGATCACGATCTCCGGGAAACTCTCTTTCGGCAGACTATTGTATGCCGAAAGCCCCATGAACGTGATAATGATGGTAAGTACAAAGATGCTTGTCTTATTATTGATGGACCAGCTGGATGGTTTGAACTCTTTGAATATATCTTTCATAATGGAAATATTAATGGTCGTTTGACACGGAAGCCTGCTTGATCAATGGCCACCGCACTTACAACTAGAATTTGATCTCTTCTCCTTCGTTCAGTTCCTGGAATCCTTTCACGATCAATTTATCGCCATCCTTCAGTCCTTCCAGTATCTCTGATCTGCCGTTGTAGGTCCTCCCTACTTTCACTCTTACTTTCTTAGCGTTCTTGCCATCAGCAACGAAAACGAAATCCCCGTCCTCGGCATGCTGGATCACGTTCACCGGAACGATGAACGCTTTAGGATTTGTATAATCAATGATCTTCAGCACCGCGATCTGGTTAGGGTGCAGGTCCTTTTTATCTCCCAGGTTAACGGTCACTGTGAACGTACGGTTAAGCGGGGAGATCACTTTGGCTGCGTAGGTGATGGTTGTTCTCAAAGTATCATGGGTATCAGGGAAGATGATCTCCACCGGGTTCCCGCTCTTCACTTTGGAAGCATATCCTTCGGCCACTTCACCCTTTACCTTGAGTGTGCTCAGGTTCACCACACGAATAGCTGACAATCCAGGCATGGTGGCCTGGCCCAGCTTGATGTCAACGGCATCCACCACACCATTGATGGGCGATTTGATCTTGGTCATCTCTATCTGCTGCTGCAAGGTCGCCATCTTTTTTTCCATCGATTCTTTCTGATTCTTGGCCTGCAGGTACTGCATCTCCGTTCCTATCTTCTGATCCCACAGGTTCTTTTGCTTCTCGTACATGGTAGTGGCGAGGTCAAGCCCGTTCTGCAGTTCCGAAATTCCCTGCTGCATGGCCTTTGCATCCAGCTCGGCCATTACCTGCCCGGCATGTACCTCATCGCCTACCTTTACATTGATGCGGGTAACAGTACCGCCCACCTCAGCCGTTACGGAAACATTTTCATCGGCATCCACTTTGCCCTGCACATCTATATAGTTATTGAACGTCATGGCATTGAGCTGAACGAATTCAACGGTCTTGATCTTATCGTTCTTAGTGGTATCGCTGCCGGCCAGTTCCTCTTCCAGCTTGGTGATCTCGGCTTGTTTGTCAGCCACTTCTTTTTTCAATTTTTCGAGCTGAAGTTTCTTTGCATTGTCATCCTTCTGACCGCAAGCGGCAAACAACATGCTGATCCCGATTATCAATAAATTCTTTTTCATAATTTTTGGTTTCTCTATTATTTTACAAGGTTTCCGTTCGCTTTGTCGTAATCGATCTTTGAAATAAGGGCATCGTACAGGGCATTGAAATAGTTCGTTTGTGCTTCCTTCATGGCCGTTTCTGCATTCAGCACCTCCAGGTTGGACCCTACACCCTGCTCATACTTGAGCTTGGTGGTCTTGAACACATTCTCTGCCAGCTCTATGTTCTTCTTCTGCATCTCCAGGGTGGCAGAAGCGTTGGTGAGCATGGTGCGTGCATTGCTCAGCTCCAGGTCAATGCTTTGCTGCATGAACTTCATATCATTCTGCGCCTTGAGCATGGCGAGCCTGGATTGTTCCACGCGGTAATGTTTTTGCCCGCCTGAAAAAATGGGCACACCCAGCCTGATACCGATGAGTGCAGTGGGATACCAGTTGGTATTGGAATCGAACGGCTTGAATTCATTGCTGAGTGCCGAATAGCTCAGGCTTCCGTACATGGCCAGGCTGGGCAGGTAGGAAAGCTTGTCCTTACGCAGTTGCAGGATGCTTACGTTGTACATGGTCTGGTAAAGCGAATATTCGATGCGCCTGGTGTAATCGAATTTATCGGTGGATGCATCCGGCTGGAATTTCACATCCTCCAGCTTATCGGCCAGCACGATGGTCGTGCTCTGTTCCATTCCCATCTGATATTTCAGCAAGGCCGTGCCCAGCTCGAGCAGGCGTTGTATCTTTTCCTTTTCCACCATCAGGTTATTGTAGGCAACTGTGATCCGGTCGAGGTCCACCTTTTCCACAAAGCCATTATCATTCAGCGCCTTTGTATCATCCATCAGTTTTTTCAGGCGCTCCACATTGGCATTCACCAGGTTCATCCGCTCATTGTTCACCAATACGGTGTAGTACGCTTTGGATACTGCAGCAGCTGTCTCGATCTTCGTACGCTGGATCGATTTTTGCGAAAGCTGCATGTAGGTCTTGGTGGCCTGCAGTCCCACGATATAATCGCTGCTGAAAATAAGCTGGGATGCATCCAGCCCTGCAGTGGTGTTATAGCGCGTCCCGAATTTCACTCCTATGAAAGAACCGGGAGGCCCGCCAAAGAATTCGGCCGGGATGAGGGAAGTAGGCAGCTCAATGAAATCCTTCACATCAAAACTTCCATTGATCTGCGGAAGTCCTATCCCCCGGATCTCGTCCACTTTGTTCTTTGCGATCTGCTCATCATAAACGGCATTCTGGACCTTCACCTGGTTCTGCATGGCATAATCAATGCACTGCTGAAGCGTCATGGAAGAGCTGCTCTGTGAGAATGCCTGTGAGCCCAGCAATAAGGAGAGAATGAATAATTTTTGTTTCATATAAAATTGGTTTACTTATACTCCATTCTGATTTTTTGAACTACTCTTCTTCTACCACCTGCTTATACTTATTGATAAGCTTATGTCCTTTTAATGTACAGATCCCGTAAAGGAAATGCTCTATCATGGAAAGCTGAACATCCAGCAGCTTGAATTTATCCGGTGGAAAGATCCTGGGATCAAAACCCATTTCCAGCTGCTGCAGCCTTACACGCGCCAGGATCTTTATATTCAGATCGGGCCGTACAAGCCCCTGCGTTTTCCCGTTCTCCAGGGCCGTTTCCACCATTTTGCAGATGAAGTTCTCTTTGAATTCAAGGAACAGCTGCCACGATTTGGGATGAAAGCGCTGCAGGTCATAAAAGATATTCGGGTTGATCTTTCCGAATATGGTGCTCATCAGCTTCATATGACTGAACACTTCCTCCACCACATTGCTCGACCGGTCAGCCGCACACCTGAAATCACGTTCGTCCTCCTTCAGCTTTTCCTGCATCAGCGTATGCACCACCTCGTCCTTATCCTGGTAGAACTGGTAAATGGTCTTTTTCGACATGCCCAGCTCTTTGGCAATATCGTCCATGGTGATACTTTTTATCCCATAGCGGAAAAAAAGCTCTTCTGCACCTTTCAATATCCGTTCTTTCGTTTCCATTTTTTCTCTTTCTCATCCCTGTCAGCAGGAATCGGCCGCAAAACTATGGAAACATTTTTTGTCTTACAAGTTTCCTGTGCAATTTATTTTTCTTACCTCGTCTGACGAACCCAGACCTTTAATATTGTAGACCTTTTGCTCATTCCGCCCTTTTTTAACCTTCCATTAAGATAAAATACTATATTTTTACTGCCCGAACAGTTAATTTGAACCTTTCATGAGAACGAACTTTACCCGTTTTGCTATCCTCACAGCTTTCATCTCCCTTCCGTTCCTGTCATCAGCGCAGGGCAACTGGGACAGTGTGGCCACGGCAGGTTTCGGCAACCCATCTGCCATCAATAATTATGTAATGGATTCCCTCAACGGGGAGATCTATGTGGCCAGCACCGGAAATTCAATGGGAAATAACTACATCTACCGTTCCTCCACCGGAGCATACGGCACCTGGTCGAACGACCCGGCTTATATGGCACTGGTTGGGACCATGGTCAACAAGGTAACTTCCATGGCCACCACCACGCTGGGCGGAGGATCACTTTTTGCCGGAGCTGATATGTACCCGAATGGCGTACAGGTATTCCAGACTGATGGCAGCACCTGGACACAATTCGGGACCATCCCTTATACTCCTCCTCCGGCAAATTTCTATACCGTATCGGCCATGACCTTTTTTACCCAGAGCGGAAGCAATGATACCTTATATGCAGCCCTGGAGAACGGAACGGACGGAGCGGAGCTGTGGAAGACCAAATACAATGATCCCACCGGGTGGGCACTTGCTTACGATTTTGTGAACGGAGCCGGCAAGATCCTTGACCTGAAGGTGTGGAACAATAAGCTGTATGCTGTAAGTAACTATGGCTGGCTGTGGGAATCATCGGATGGAATGAACTGGACCATGAATGCCGGAGTAGGCACCAACTTCGGTGATTTCAATAACCAGATACACCGCCTCGAGATCTTCAATGGCGAACTTTACCTGGGGGTGGATAACAATGTTACAGGTACACAGCTTTATAAGACCAACGATGGTGTGAACTGGGTGATGGTGAACGGGGATGGTTTCAATAATCCGGGCAACGTATTCCGCTGTACGGATATGAGGGCAGCGTATGGAAAATTATGGATACTTTCTGAAGCCTATTCGGCTGGCGGAAATTTTGCTGATCCGAACGTCCAGCATGGCGGTTCGTACTGGAGCTATGTGCATTATTCATCCGATGGTGTGAACTTTACCATGGACATCAACAACGGATTTGATACCGCAGCTTTGGTATCGCACATGTTCCAGAATATGTGCCTCATGGGTTTCAATAATCATGTGTTCGCCAGCGGCACCAATTATGCCGGTGCCGAAGTATGGAGCACCTGCATCGCACCCACCGTGGACATAGGTCCCGATGTCACCACCTGCTCCGATTCACTGGTACTTTATTCAAGTGTAACAGGAGGTGTTTCTCCTTATTCATACTTGTGGAGCTGCGGCACCGTTTATGACACTGTGCTGTATGCACCGCCAACCAACGGACCCGTAAGCATCATCGTTACCGATGCAGGAGGATGCAATGCATACGATACACTTATCGTAACAGTGGTTCCGCCTCCAACCATCAGCGGGAATGTGACCGATAATTCCGGTCCGGTAAACAACGGCTGGGTATACCTGGTATATATGGACGGATTGCCCGAGCATCAATATGTTGTGGACTCTGCTTCCATCTCTGCAGGCGGTGCTTACTCATTCTTTAACTATATGGATACAGGCAATTACCTGGTATATGCTGTTGCAGATACCCTTGTTTATCCCAACACCGTGAAAACCTACCATGATTCCACTTACAAATGGCAGCTTTCGCCTGTGATCAATGCGCAGTGCAGCCAAACCATCACTGGAACTGATATCAAAGTGATCACCCTTTCCACCGCCACCGGCCAGGGCAGCATGAGCGGAATGGTAAAAGAAGGTCCGGGCTACCAGCGCTTCATCAACACACCCGGTGTATTACAGCCCGGAGATCCTGTTCCCGATATCGATGTTTCCCTGGAACAAAGCCCGGGCATCATCAAGTACAACACGCATACCAATGCCAACGGACAATATGCCTTTACCGGTGTGCTTCCGGGAACATATAATGTGTATGTGGATATACCGGGACTGGGAATGGTATCGCAGTACACCCAGACCATTGTTACCACTGAGAATTTCGTGAACCTGGATTACATTGTGGATTCAACACAGATCTATATAGATCCCAATGCAGGCGTTGGATTGCTTACTCCAGGCCAGGCCGACCTGAGCATTTATCCTAACCCTTCCAAAGGGAACTTCAATATAGCCTACACCAGCGAAAAAGAGGCACAGGTGAGCCTTCAGGTGTTCGATCTGTTAGGCAACATCGTATGCACGCTTTATAACGGCACACAGTCAGCCGGTGAACATAAATATACCTTCAACCCTGCCGATCATAACCTGCTTAAAGGTGTTTATTTCCTGAAGCTGAGTGTGGATGGTTCAGTACAAACACGCAGGATGGTAAGCATACAATAAACCAGCATCTCCTATTTTGAAAAGCCGTCCGTTTGGGCGGCTTTTCTGCTGAAAAGGCAGGTCTCATTTATATTTCTAATTTTGTTTACTTGGTAAAGCGCCTCTCATACCTGCTCTTCTTTTCACTCCTGTTCATTCTTCCGGCAGGGGCGCAGACATACAATTTTCATCATTACACCGTTGACGATGGACTTTCCCAATCGCAGGTGCTGTGCATGTACCAGGACAGCAAAGGAAATATGTGGTTCGGCACCAACAGCGGTGGGGCATGCCGCTTTGACGGGAACAAATTCACCACCTTTTCGGATAAGGATGGACTGGTGAACAACATCGTCTTCTCTATTGCTGAGGATGAAAAGGGTGATCTCTATTTTGGCACCAGCGAAGGATTGAGTGTTTACAACGGTTTCACCTTTCATAATTATACCGATTCAACCGGGCTGCCGCACAGCCGCGTCTACAAAGTGATCCGTGCTCCCGGGGGCGGCATGTGGCTGGGCACTAAGAACGGACCCTGCAAATTCACTTCCGGGAAAATAGAAGTGCTGAATGCCGATACCGTACTCAGCAAATCATCCGTGTTCGCCATTTCAGTCGACCGTGATTATAATGTTTGGTTCGGTACGCTCACCAGCGGGGCTTTCCGTTACAACGGGAAAACGGTGAAACAATTTTCGGTAAAGGAAGGGCTTGATAATAACATGGTGCGCACACTCATTGCCGACAACGAAGGCAACACCTGGATAGGAACACTGCGCGGGCTGAGCAAGGTGAAGGGAGACCTTTTATACAACATGACCAGTATGCTGGGCGGTGATCTTGTTTCGGTGACCTCCTCCTACAAGAATAACAAAGGCGAATTATGGTTCGGCACACAATCAGGAGCCTATAAATATGCAAACGGACAAATAAAGAATTATACGGAGAAGAACGGCATGCTCAACAACAAGCTCTTCTCCATACTGGAAGATGAAGAGGGCAATGTATGGTTCGGGACAGATGGTACAGGTGTCTCCAAACTCTCAGGCGAAACATTCATCAATTATAATGTGAAGGACAGCCTTCCCGACAGCTACATCACTTCCATTTTCATGGATTCGAAGAAAAGGATGTGGCTGGGCACACAAGGCGGGCTGGTGATGATGGAGAACGGCAAAATGAGCAAATACAAGCCCGATCTTAAGCATCCCGATGGCTCCATCATCGGCAGCAATGTGCAGGCTATTTACGAGGACAAGGAAGGCAACATGTGGTTCGGCTGTAAAACCGGACTGAGCATATTTGACGGGAAGACATTTAAGAACTATGATGTGAAGGATGGATTGAGCGACCTGAACATCTATTCCATTACTGCTGATAACAGCGGTAAAATATGGCTGGGCACACGCAACCGCGCCTGTTCTTACAACGGAGAAAAGTTCGAGCCTTTTGAAAAGCTGAATGGGATACTCGAGAAGGACAATAAAGGCGTGTACAGTATTTTCCGTGATGCGAACAATGATCTTTGGCTCTGCACGGATAAGGGTGCCGTACGTTACGATCATACTTCCCTCAAGCTCTTTTCAAAGAATGACGGATTCACCGGCAAGCGCGTACAAAGTGTTACTTCGGATGCCAACGGAACTCTCTGGTTCGGTACCGATGAAGGGGTATTCAGCTTCAAGAACGGAAAGTTCATTCACCTGGATGACAGTCATGGGCTTTCATCCAACAAGGTGTATATCCTTTCTGCAAAAGGCAATGAGCTTTGGATAGGCACCAACAAGGGGCTCGACCGCATGGATGCAAGTGCCTTTGAAAAGGATCTTTCGGTGAACATAAGGCATTATGGCAAAGAAGAAGGATTCATGGGTGTGGAATGTAATGCCAACGCACTGGCCACCGATGATAAGGGACGCATGTGGTTCGGCACCGTAAATGGCGTTACCATTTATGATCCATCGCTTGATAAGCTCAACCCGCAGGAAGCAAGGACCCGCATCAATGGCATCCGCCTTTTTTTCCAGGACACCGATCTTTCACCATACAGCAAAGGCATAGATTCAACCGGCAGCCTTCCGCTTGAGTTGGTGCTTCCCTTTGACAAAAATCACATCACCTTCGATTTCATAGGCGTAAGTCTTACCATTCCTACCAAAGTAAAATACACTTTTAAGCTCGAAGGCATTGACAAGGACTGGGTGCCTCCCACTTCAAAGAACGAAGCCACTTATTCTTCACTTCCTCCCGGAGAATATACCTTCCTGCTCAAAGCATCCAACAACGATGGGGTGTGGAACAAGGAGCCGCTTGTTTTCAAATTCACCATACTTCCTCCCTGGTACAAGACCTGGTGGTTCTATTCGCTTTGCGTGCTGCTCATTGGCGGAAGCGTGTACATGTACATTACCGTGCGCACCCGCAACCTTGAAAAGGCAAAGGTGGAGCTGGAGCAGGAAGTGCAGCTGCGTACACTGCAACTGAGGCAGGAAAAAGAAAAAGTGGAAGTGATCAACAAAGAAGTGACCGCGCAAAAGGTGGAGATCGAAGCCAAGAACCGCGACATCACCGACAGTATATTGTATGCCAAGAATATACAGGAGGCCATACTTCCTCCGCTGGATAATTTTTACAATGAGTTCCAGGATTCGTTCGTGCTTTACCTGCCCAAGGACATTGTAAGCGGTGATTTTTACTGGTTCGCCAAGCGAAAGAACAAACGCTTTGTTGCTGCAGCCGATTGTACGGGACACGGTGTGCCGGGAGCATTCATGAGTATCATAGGCAATGCCCTGCTCAATGAGATCGTTTCGGAAAAAGAGATCCTGCAGCCTGCTGCTATTTTGAATGAGCTGCATGCGGGAGTGAAGATCGCGCTCAAGCAGACCAATTCTGAAAGTGAGCGCAGGGATGGAATGGACATAGCACTTTGTGCACTTACACTTCCCCCTTCCGGGACAGCCGATGGGATACTGGAATTTGCCGGTGCCAACAGGGCTTTATGGATGTTCAGGAAGGACGGCAGCGGAAGCATAGAAGTGATCAAGCCGAATAAATTCCCTATAGGAGGATTGGAGCTGGAAGAGAACCGTACGTTCACCAATCATACCCTGGATGTTAAAAAGGGTGATACCATTTATATCTTCTCGGATGGTTTTGCCGACCAGTTCGGGGGAGGAAAAGGGAAAAAATTCATGGTGCGTAATTTTGAAAAGCTGCTCTCTTCCATCCATCACCTGCCTTTAAAGGAACAGCAGAACATCCTGCATAAGAATTTCTCCGATTGGAAGGCCGAGCACGAACAAGTGGATGATGTGCTGGTAATAGGATTCAGAATTTAGCCTGTTCCGCCCCATTCCCTCTATATACAGATAAAAAACCTCTTTTCCCTGTTTTTTTGCCCGTTTAATTTACCCCTCTCACCGAAAAGTATTGGCAAATAGGCCAAAAATCCTTTTTTTTGCACTGATTAAAACCCCTGTATGCAACGTACAAAAGTGGCCGACCTTTTACGGTCGGCAGAGTTCGGAAGTGAAGTGAATGTTAAAGGTTGGGTGCGTACCAAACGCGGCAACAAGAATGTGGCTTTCATTGCGGTAAATGATGGCTCCATCATTCATTCCATACAGGTAGTAGTGGAGCTGGCAAGCTTTAACGAGGCTGATCTTGCAGGTGTTAGCACCGGTGCATGTATCTCTGTGGATGGTATTTTGGTGAGATCGCAGGGGCAAGGCCAGACCGTAGAGATCCAGGCAAAAAAGATAGAGGTGTACGGCACTGCCGATCCTGAAAAATTCCCTTTGCAGAAGAAAGCACATACACTTGAATTTTTACGCGAGATCGCGCACCTGCGCCCGCGCACCAACACCTTTGGCGCTGTGTTCCGTATCCGCCATCATATGTCATTCGCCATTCATAAATTCTTTAACGATAAAGGCTTTTTCAACTTACACTCGCCCCTCATCACCGGCAGCGATGCCGAAGGAGCCGGAGAGATGTTCCGCGTTACCACACTCGATCTTGATAATATCCCGCGGACGGAAGACGGCAAAGTAGATTTCAAAGAGGATTTCTTCGGCAGGTCCACCAACCTTACGGTTTCAGGTCAGCTGGAAGGGGAGCTGGCAGCCACTGCGCTCGGACTCATTTATACGTTCGGACCAACCTTCCGTTCTGAGAATTCAAATACACCGCGCCACCTGGCCGAGTTCTGGATGATAGAGCCGGAGATGGCTTTTTACGATATCCATGACAACATGGACCTGGCGGAAGAGCTGCTGAAATACCTTACCCATTACGCACTGGAGAATTGCTACGATGACCTGGAGTTTTTGAACAACCGCTCCATAGAAGAAGATAAAACGAAGAAGGAAAAGGACAGGAGTCCGAATACCTTGCTTGAGCGATTGAAGATCGTTTCCAGCAACCCATTCAAGCGCCTTACCTATACAGAAGCCATTGATGCGCTGAAAGCATCGGGCAAAAAATTCGAATTCAAGCCCGAATGGGGCGCTGACCTTCAAAAGGAGCATGAGACCTTTTTAGTGGATCACTTTAAAGTTCCTGTGATCGTAACAGGTTATCCCAAAGAGATCAAATCATTTTACATGAAGCTGAACGAGGATAACAAGACCGTTCGTGCGATGGATGTGTTGTTCCCTTACATCGGTGAGATCATCGGAGGATCGCAGCGTGAAGAGGACCTGAAAAAATTAACAGAGCGCATGGAAGAGAAACATGTGCCCCAGGAGGAGATGTGGTGGTACCTGGATACACGCAGGTTCGGTACCTGTCCGCACAGCGGGTTCGGACTGGGCTTCGAGCGGCTGATCATGTTCATTACCGGGATGACGAATGTACGCGATGTGATCCCTTTCCCGCGCACACCTAAGAACGCAGAATTTTAACGACAGATATGTTACGCCAGAGTCTCTCACAAAAACTTTTACAGAAGCTGTCTCCCCAGCAGATCCAGCTGATGAAGCTATTGCAGCTGCCCACCGTGGCCCTGGAACAGCGCATCAAGGAAGAGATGGAGATCAACCCGGCTTTGGAGGAAGGAGAGGAAACAGAGGAAGAAGAGAACAAGGATGAGGATGAATTCTCTGAGACCGAGGAAACCGAGGGAGAGGAAGTTGAGAAGGATGATTACACCCTGAGTGATTACATGGACCAGGATGATGATGAGACAGCTGCCTATAAATTAAAAGTAAACAATACAAGTCCCGATGATGAGCGCAGGGAAGTTCCCCTCTCTGTAAGCTACAGCTTCCAGGACCTGTTGGAAAGCCAGCTGGGCCTTCGCCCGCTCAGCGATCACCAGTACCAGGTGGCGAGCTACCTGATCGGGAACATTGATGATGACGGCTACCTGAGAAGGGACCTGGAATCCATCGTGGATGATATCGCTTTTTCACAGAACATCGTTACCACCAAGGAAGAGCTGGAAGAGCTGCTGAAGCTGATCCAGGAATTCGATCCTGCTGGCGTTGGCGCAAGAGACCTTAAGGAGTGCTTGCTGCTGCAACTGGAACGACTCACCTTTGCGGACGAGACCATAGAGCTTGCCATTGAAGTGGTGAAGAACCACATGGAAGAATTCTCCAAGAAGCATTACGAGAAGATCCAGAAAAAGCTGGAGATAGATGACGCCAAGCTGAAGCTGGTGATACAGGAGATCCTGAAGCTGAATCCCAAGCCGGGAGGAGCTGCTGCCGAAAGCACCAAGATGATGCAGGAAGTGATCCCTGATTTTACCGTTACCAACGATGAAGGAGAGCTGGTGCTGCAATTGAATTCACGGAACTTACCAGAGCTCAAGATCGCGAAAGTGTATCAGCAGATGCTGGAAGAATACGCACAGCGTAAGGATAAGACCGGGAAAGAAGCGGTGACCTTTGTAAAACAGAAGATAGAATCGGCCAAAGGCTTCATTGATGCTATCAACCAGCGTCATCAGACCTTATTGCTCACCATGCAGGCCATCATGGAATACCAGAAACAGTATTTCCTTACCGGAGATGAGACCGCACTGAAGCCCATGATCCTGAAAGATATCTCGGAACGCGTGGGACTGGATATCTCTACCATCTCGCGCGTGAGCAACAGTAAATATGTGCAAACCTCTTTCGGAACGTTCTTGCTGAAATCATTCTTCTCCGAGTCCCTTTCCACCGATTCGGGAGAGGAAGTATCATCACGCGAAGTGAAAAAGATATTGCAGGATGCCATAGAGGCCGAGAGCAAGAAAAAGCCGCTTACCGATGATGCCCTGGCCAAGATCCTGAAACAAAAAGGATACAACATTGCGCGCAGGACCGTTGCCAAGTACCGGGAACAGCTGGAGATCCCCGTTGCGCGGATGCGTAAGGAATTATGATAACAAATGTCACCCTGAGGCCCACGAAGGGTGCTCGGGTCACAAAATATTCATTTCCAAAAACAGGCTTCGTGAGCCTCAGCCTGACACACTCTTTTGAAAAACGACTCTCCACATACATTCTCCAAGATAGTCTCGTACCTGTTCCATCCTTTGTTGATGCCCACTTACGGGCTTTTTCTTTTTTTCTGGGTCGATTCCACTGCCAATTATTTCATGAAGTTCGAGACCAAGCGCACGCTTTTTCTCATGACGTTTACCTTCACCTTCGTTATGCCTTTTCTGAATGCCCTGTTCCTTTTAAGGGCAAAGTACATACGCAGCCTGCACATGGAGACCCGTGCCGAGCGCAGGCTGCCCCTGCTGGCCACTGCCGTATTTTACATGGCTGAATATTATTTGCTGTACGATAAGAATATACCGGAGACGCTGAAGATGCTAATGCTGAGCGCCACACTTTCCGTTATGCTCACGGTGATCATCAACCTGTTCTGGAAGATCAGCGCACACATGATAGGCATAGGAGGGATCACAGGCGCTATGTTCGTATTGAGCTACACGCTTCACTTCGGTCCTGCTGCAGCGCTCATGATGATCCTGGTGTTCATAGCTGGACTCATTGGCATCGCCCGCCTCCAGCTGAAAGCGCACAAGCCTGCCGAAGTGTATGTAGGATTCTTTTTAGGGGTGATGTGTCCTATGATCTTTTTGATCTTCTGATCACAGCCACTTTTTTTCCAGTATGTCGCGGGTATGATAGGTGATGATGATACTGGCGCCCGCCCTTGCAAAAGCATGCATATTCTCCATCACGATCTTCCGCTCATCTATCCAGCCGTTCTTTGCAGCGGCCTTTATCATGGAATATTCTCCGCTTACATTGTAGCAGGCTACCGGCAATAACGTGTTCTGCTTCATCGTACGGATGATGTCGAGATAAGCCAATGCAGGTTTCACCATCAGGATATCTGCACCTTCCGCTTCATCCAGCAACCCTTCTTTCAATGCCTCATTTGCATTACGGAGGTCCATCTGGTAGGATTTGCGATCGCCTTTTTCCGGGGCCGAATCGGCTGCTTCACGGAAAGGGCCATAATAAGCAGAAGCGAATTTGATGGCGTACGACATGATGGCCGTATTCTCCAGCTTGTTCTTATCCAGCAGTTCACGGATGGCTGCAATACGGCCGTCCATCATATCCGATGGAGCCACCATATCGGCACCGGCCTGCGCGTGAGCTAAAGCCATTTTCGCGAGCACCGCCACGCTTTTATCATTATGTACATGGTCATGCTCCAGGATCCCGCAATGGCCGTGCGTGGTATATGCACACACGCACACATCCGTGATCACATAAAGCTCTTCACCGAATTTTTTCTTCAGCTCCTTTACCGCCTGCACTACAATGGAATGATCGCTGTGCGAGGAGCTCGCATCCTTCGTCTTCTCCTCCCCTACTCCAAACAGCAGGACCTTATTGATGCCCAGCTTCAGTCCCTTTTCCACATCCTTCAGCAATTCATCCACCGAAAAATGGCTGATGCCCGGCATGGCCTCAATGGGATGTACCTTCTTTTTTCCCGGAACAACGAAGTAGGGATAGATGAACATCTCTTTGGAGAGACGTGTTTCCGCCACCATCTCGCGGATGATAGGGTTCTTTCTTAAACGCCTGGGTCGGTTGATCATGGAATTAATTTTTTATCACGGAGACACGGAGATCACAGAGAACCACCGAGGCCTCCGTGAAACTCCATGTCCCTGTGCCTCTGTGGTGAATTTTTTTATACCCCTAACACCGCCTGCACCAATCCAAGGTCGTCAAAGGTCGCAGGCATTTTATTGGCACGTACTCCATGTTTTTTCAATGCATGCGCAGTGGCATCGCCCATGGCAACCGTTCTTTGCTGTGTGCCCACTTTGTTCTTTTCAAAAAAAGCTTCCACATTGGAAGGGCTCGTAAACACCAATACATCGAACTCCGAACCCCTTTCTCCGAACTCCGAACTCCTTTTGATCGTTTCGTACACCACCACATCGAATACATTTTCCTTGCGCGGCATCTGAAGCTGTATGCTCTTCAAACTTTCCTTTGCCTGCGGGAAAAGTACCTTCTTTCCTCCTGCCAAAGCTGCGAACTTCTTTCCTGTAAGCTTGGTATCGTTGGAAGAGCCTATGAATTCTGCCCGTTTCCCGAATTTACGGAGCTCATCGGCCGTATTCTTCGCCACCGCACCAAACTTCACGCCCTCCACATCCGGCTTCTGGTCAAAGAAATGTTTCACTGCATGTTTGCTGGAAAAGAACACCCATTCCACTTTAGGAAAGCTGTGCACCTTCACCTGCTTTATCTCTATCAGGGCCTGGCCCTCCACCTTAAATCCATTCGCCACCAGCGCATCGCGGAAATAATCATATTTACGCAGGTCGCGCGTGATGTAGACCGAGCCTGCCTTCACTGCATTGATCTTCTCCACGATCTTCTCTGCAAGGCCTTCGCTTTTCTTAGCTTCAAAATACAATTGCTTCGGAAAGCTATCCCAGGCATCCGCTTTGGAGATCCATACTTTAAAGAATGTTTCTCCGTTCTCGTCCTCATCCTTCTCGCAATACGCACCCAATGGCAGCTGGCACCCCCCATCGAAGAGATTAAGCACCTTGCGTTCCACACCAATGGCCTCAAACACTTCTCTGTCGTGCAGCTTCTCAAGCAGGGCCGCTGTTTCCTTATCCTTTTCCCTCACCTGCAATGCCAGCACTCCCTGCGCAGGGGCCGGCACAAATTCCTTCGGTGATAATTTCTCCACATGGAATTCAGAAAGATCTATCTCCAAACGCTCCACCCCTGCTGCTGCAAGCATAATGGCATCGTACTTACCATCGCGTAATTTATTGATCCGTGTAGGAACATTGCCACGCAGGTCCTCTATCCTCACATCCTTCCTGAAAGCAAGCAGCTGCGATTTTCTGCGGGCCGAAGAGGTACCTACCACCGCACTTTTCTTAAAGGAGAATTTCATCTTCTCATCCACGGCTTCTTTGCGGATGAGCACCAGCTCGGATGGATCTTCACGCTCCGAAACAGCTGCTATGCACAACCCTTTGGGCGATTCGGTAGGAAGATCTTTATGCGAATGAACGGCCAGGTCTATCTCTTTATTGAGCAATGCCTCTTCTATCTCCTTGGTAAAAAAACCTTTCCCTTCCAGCTTATCCAGCGGCAGGTCCTGCACCTTATCTCCCTGCGTCTTGATCACTTTGATCTCCGCATCCACTCCTGCTTCCCTGAGCCTGCCCAGCACAAAATTGGCCTGCCACAGGGCAAGCTCGCTGCCGCGACTTCCTATTATGATCTTGTGTGACATTAAATCGGTTGGTTTACTTTGAAGAAGCTTCTTCCATCAGTATCTCCTTCGCCATCTTCATGGGAACACTGATGTATTTCTTTTCCATGTAGCTGAGGATCTTTTCGAGCACCTCTTTGGAATTGGGGTCCAGTCCCTCTATATCTTTGGCGAAGATCTCGTTCACTGCCAGCTCACGGATCTCACGCACTTTTTTAGGCACATCGCTCATGGCGATCTCTACCTTACGCTCCTTCAGGCTCTTTTTGAATTCTTCTATGTTCAATTCGATGATGCGCTCGCAGGCCTTCAGCTCCTTTTCACGCTCCTTCAGATTCTCATTGGCTATCTCCTGCAGGTTATTCACTGCGATCAGGTTGATGTCGTAGCTGTTCAGCACTTCAGGGGCCACATCATTGGGCACGGCAAGGTCGATCACGATCTTCTTGCTCTTGTCATTCATCAGCAATCCTGTATAGATCTCTTTGGTGATCACCGGGTCATTGGACCCAGTGCAGGTAAGGATCACATCAAACCCTTCTTTGAAATCCTTCAGTTCCTCCAGGCCATAAGCCTTGGCACCCAGTTCTGCCGAAAGCTTTTGGGCATTCGACAAGGTGCGATTGAACACGGTGAAATTGGCGAACCCGTGTTTTTTCAGGTAACGGCCCATGGTGGTATTGGTCACTCCGCTTCCAACAATGATGAACTTTGCATCCAGCTTCACATGGAGCTCTTGCAGCCTGCGGTAGGCCAATGAAACAACAGAAACAGGTTTTCGCGAAATATCCGTATGGGTGTACACTTCTTTTGCATTCTCAATGGTCTTCGCCATGACCAGGCGGAGCAGGTCACCGGTGAGGGCATGTGCCCGGCACAATTCATAGGCATTGCGCACCTGTGTGATGATCTCACGTTCGCCTACCACCAGCGAATCAATGGAAGAGGCCACCGCAAATAAATGTTTTACGGCTTCCTCCCCTTCAAAAATCGCTGCTGAAGCGGTAGCCCATGTAAGCTCTTCTTCGCTCCAGCTGTCGTAAAGAGCGTTAAAAAAACGGAACAGGTATTTCTCAGAGATCTGATCATCTTCTGCGATCAGGAATTCAACACGGTTACAAGTGGAGATACACATCACCTCATCCATCCCAACCACATTCTTTACATGGGTCAGCCTGGCAGGTAGCTCAGCATCCGGCACATGCAGTTTTGCGATCGGATCGATCCCGAGCGTTTTATGCGTAAAAGCTATGATCTTAAAGCGGTTCAAGCCTGTTTTTTTGCGAAAGCAAAGGTGTAAAAACCTGCTTTTTTAATTGTCATGGATTTGTCACAATTCCCCCTATCAAAGCCCTGCATTCGCCTGATTTTTTAATACTTTTACAGCCTATGGCCCCCTGGAAGGAAAAAGTGCTACCGGCATATACATTGTTCAAGCGTACCCGGCCCTATTTCCTTCTTCTTTTAGCGGTATTCACCTGCAACGGATCATTTGCCGCAAAAAGCGACATCGATTCGTTGATCAACATCCTTCCGCAGACAAAGGACAGCGTAAAGGTATCAGTGCTCATCAAAATAAGCCAGTTCTACCAGAGCCGTGAAACAGAGAAATCACTGGACTATTGCAATCAGGCGCTGGAGCTTTCCCAAAAGCTGGGGAACAAATGGCTCATAGGAAGCACCTACTATCGTTTTGGCAATATCTATAACGGCATGGGCGATTACACCAAGGCGCATGATATGCTGCTGAAAGGATACAGCCTCTTTGATTCCATACACTATTACAGGGGTATGGCCAACTGTGCCAATTCCATTGGCAACATCTACCTGGCACGCAAGGATACGGTGAACATGTTCAAATATTACAACCTGGCGCTGGAGAACGCGCTGAGATCGAATGAGCCCGGCATGATAGCGGTGGTGAAAGTGGGACTGGGAAATGTGTATCAAACACAGCAGCAGCACCAGAAGGCCATCTCCTTTTTCACCGATGCATCGGAGATCTTCAAAAAGCTGAACCAGAAAATGGAATATGCCGTGTGCCAGACCAACATCGGCAGCTCTTATCTCCAGATGGGAAATTATAAGAAGGCAGAAGACATCCTGTCGGCATGCAGGCCCATCGCACAGGAAGCGGGGAATAAATATGTGATCGCCCTTACCATTGCCCAGGAAGGACAGGCCAAAGAAGGATTGAAAAAATACGAGGAAGCCATCGCGCTTTTTTATAAGGCGCTCGCTATTGCCAAAGAGATCAAAGCACGTGATAACATCAGCGAGATGTACAGCTACCTGGCGGATGCGTATGCCGGAATACATAAGACCGACAGTGCTTACATGTATGCTCGCATGTTCTCTGCCCTGAAGGATTCTATTTTCAATGAGGAGAGCGCGAGGCAGTCGGCTGAGATGGAGGCTAAATACGAAACGGCTAAAAAAGACAAGGAACTGGTGGAAAAAGATGCAGAGCTGGAAAAGAACAAGCTGGATTCGGAAAAACGTGCGGCCGAGCGCAACACATTCATTGTGGGTTTTATACTGGTGCTGGTGCTGGCCGGGTTCATGTACCGCAGCTACAACCAGAAAAAGAACGATGCCATCGAGATCAGCAAACAAAAGGCCATCATCGAGGAGAAGAACAAGGACATCACCGACAGCATGCGCTATGCGCTGAATATACAGGAAGCCATCCTTCCCCCAGCCGACCTGATGTACCGTCACCTGCAGGACCATTTTGTTTTCTTCCTTCCAAAGGATATTGTGAGCGGTGATTTTTACTGGCTGCACACGCAGGACGATCAGGTGCTGGTGGCCGCCATGGATTGCACAGGCCATGGAGTGCCGGGCGCGCTGATGAGTGTTGTTGGACACAATGCCCTTAAAGAAGCAGCTGCTACGGGTGATCTCAGGCCTTCAGCACTCATGACCCATATGTGCCAGCAGCTGCATGATATGTTCATCAGCCAGTACCGGAGCACCAGCATCAATGACGGGATGGATGCCGCCATCTGCCTCATCGACCGGAAGAAGATGAAGCTGCAGTTCGGAGGCGCACACAACCCGCTTTACCTGGTGCGCAACGGCAGCCTCACCGAGATCAAAGGGAACAAGCGTTCCATCAGCGGGCAGGATGAGGAAATGAAAGGTGATTTCACCGATCATGACCTGGACCTTGAAAAAGGAGATTCGATCTATATTTTTTCCGATGGCTTTGCCGATCAGTTCGGTGGGCCGGATGGAAAAAAATTCAAGTACAGCAAATTCAAAGAGCTCATCCTTTCCATACAAGGCAGGCGCATGAACGACCAGCGCAACGCCCTGCAGCGCACCTTCGAAGAATGGAAGGAGTCGGCCGACCCCAAAGGCTTGAAGCGTAACATCGAGCAGATAGACGATGTGCTGGTGATAGGCATCAAGATCTGATGCCTCCCTCCTTCATTTTGCAGGCAAGAATATTGTATTAACTTTATTCACACATCTGCCTTATGCTGTCAGCCCCTTCTCGTTTCCTGCTTATCGTATTCCTGCTGAAAGCATCTTTCTTTTCAGTGGCAGCAGCAGGCCTGTCTGATAGCAGCATCACAGCACTTACCCTTCAGCTTAACGGACATTTGAAAGAGGACGATAAGCAAAATGCAGTGCAGGATTACCTTAAGATCGCCAGTTCGTATTCCCGTTTGGGAAATTCAAAGGATGCCATGGCCGCCCTGTTCAGTGCGCTTGCCCTCACCGAGAACACCGGGGATAAAAAGGAAACAGCTCATTGCCTGTACAAGATAGCTGTGCTTTACGACAGGCAGGATGATCCCCGGCACGCCCTTATCTATGCCGGGAAGGGGCTGAAGATCGCTACGGCTATCAACGATTCCACACTTACGGCCTCCTGTTTACACCGCATGGGGCTTGCACTTGCCTCTCTCAAGAGATACGATGAGGCCATGAATGACCTGGAACATTCACTTGCCATTCGCAAAAGCCTTGGATCCAAAAGCGGCATTGGGGCCTGCTTAAATGCGATGGGGCTGATCGCCATGGAACAGAAAGAGTATAGCAAAGCATTATTCGATATGAACAATGCATATGCGCTGTGGAAAGAGGCCGGTGATAAAGAAGGCATTGCCATTGCTACCGGGAATCTCTGCAGCCTTTATTATACGCTTAACGATTATAAAAAATCTCAGGAATACGGTATCATCTCTTATGAGCAGGCCAATGCCATACATTCCTACGTATTCATGAAAGAGGCTTGCCTCACCTTATCCAATGCTTTTGAAAAGGATAAGGATTTTGAACATGCACATTTCTATTTCAAACGTTATGCTGAGTTAAAGGATACCCTGATCAACGAAGAGAGCAACCAGCGCATCGCACTTATCCAATCACAATTTGAGAGTGATAAACAGCAGCAGCAGATCTCATCCCTTGAGAATGAGAAATCACAGCAGGATCGTCTCCGCAATTTGCTTATCGCAGGTATAGGCCTGGTGATCCTGCTGGTGCTTGTAGTTCTGAACCGGTATCGCGTGAAGCAAAAAGCAAACCTCCTTTTGCAGGAGGCCAACGATGAGATCACCACGCAAAAGCAGGAGATCACCGACAGCATCCGCTATGCAAAACGTTTACAGGAGGCCCTGCTGCCTGCCGATAAGGTGGTGAAGAAACTGCTTCCCTCCTCTTTTATACTGTACAAGCCTAAGGATATTGTAAGCGGGGATTTTTACTGGCTGGAGCAGCTGGACCATAAACTATTTGTGGCCGCTGTTGATTGTACCGGACATGGAGTGCCCGGGGCCTTCATGAGCATACTCGGGTATGGGCAGCTCAGCCGTGCGGTGAATGAACTGGGATTATCCACCCCTGCGCTCATCCTGAATGAACTTAACAAGGGTGTTTCAAAGCTGCTCAGGCAGAACAAAGAAGAACGCAGCATGAAGGACGGGATGGACATTGCCCTCCTTTCGCTCGATCTTGAGAATAAAAAGCTTGAATTTGCCGGGGCCTTTAATCCCTTGTATCTCATTCGTAACAATGAGCTCCGCATCATATTGGGCGATAAATTTCCGGTGGGCGGATTCATTGACGAAGAGCTGAGAACATTCACAGGGCATGAGATAGACCTGCTTCCGGGAGATGCGATCTATATATGTACGGATGGTTATGCCGATCAGTTCGGGGGGCCCAAAGGGAAAAAATTCAAGTACAAGCAATTGCAGGAACTCCTGCTGGCGATACATCAGCTACCGCCTGAAGTACAAAAGCAAAAGCTGGATGAAGAACTGGAACGCTGGAAGGACTGGGTGGTACCCGGCCGGCCAAAAGGTGTTGAGCAGATAGATGATATATTGCTGATAGGCATTAAAATATAATTTTTGTACTTTTATTTTCCATGAATAACAGGACCTCCTCCTTCTATATACTGATCGGGATGCTGCTCATCATTACGGCTCCTATACTTCTTGCCACACAGCTGGCCAAGTACGGTCGTTCTCATTCTTACGATTATTTTTCGGAGGCCGTTGCTTTTGTATCTGAAACAGCGCATGAGCAGGATGGAAAATATGTGATGCAGGTGGCTTTTATGGACAGCAGCTGGAGCAGCGAGAACGATGCGGTGAGCACCCCAACGGACGAAGACATAGAGCGTGTTTCCGACAGTGTTTCGGGCGGAAAGAGCATGAGCGATGCTGTTTCGGCCATGAGCAGATCGAAGCTGGCAGAGAATGATCCTACCACAAAAGAGGGAATGCATTTTGCAGAACTGGAAGTCGATCAGAAGGAGGGATCGCAGTACAAAGAGGGCGATTCGCTCCGTATCCTTTACGAACCGGGCATGATCTCTACGGCCCTGATAAAACCGGTGAAAGGAAAAGCAAAGAACGATGCCGGATCCTGGTTACTGGTATGCCTTCTCCTGATCATCCTTGGAATATTCATGGTACGTACGGGAAGGCGTGCAAAAAAGGCGCAGGCCCAGCAGGACATACTCAGCCATTACACCACTTCCGATTTCCTGAATAAAAAAGGTCCTTTGAATAAGGGGGGAAGGCCGGGACTTTAAGATCCTGTTCCGGAATTCCTCATGAACCTCTACCTATAAAAAAACGGCCCGATGTTTCCACCGGGCCGTTTTTGTTCAACAAATTTCTCACATCAACTTCCGCAGGCTTCGCATGCATCCGGATTATCGAGTGAACAGGCGATCTGGCTCACTGCCTCCTCCTCTGATATCACTACTTCAACGCCTTGTTGTGCTTCTACGGTTGTAGGCTCTTTCACTGTATGTTGATGTTCTACAGTGAATTTGATAGCATCGGCAGCTGCCTTGGTACGCAGGTAGTACATGCCGGTCTTCAGCCCCTTCTTCCAGGCGTAAAAATGCATGGAAGAGAGTTTCGCAAAATTCGCATTCTCCACAAATAAGTTCAGCGACTGGCTCTGGCAGATGTATGCGCCACGGTCGGCAGCCATATCAATGATCGCTTTTTGTTTTATTTCCCACACTGTTTTGTAAAGATCCTTGATGTTCTGCGGGATCTCATCAATGCCCTGAACGGATCCGTTGGCGGCAATGATCTTGCTCTTCATACGGTCGTTCCACAATCCGAGCGCTACGAGGTCCTTCAGCAGGTGCTTGTTCACGATCACGAACTCACCCGACAATACGCGCCTGGAGTAGATGTTGCTCGTGTATGGCTCAAAGCACTCGTTATTGCCCAGGATCTGCGAGGTGCTTGCGGTTGGCATAGGGGCCAGCAGCAATGAATTGCGCACACCGTATTTTTTCACCTCATCCTTCAATACATCCCATTCCCAGCGCGGGCTTGGCGTAACATTCCACATATCGAACTGGAAGATGCCTTCGGAAACAGGTGAGCCGATGAATGATTCGTAAGGTCCTTCAAGTATGGAAAGGTCCTTGGAAGCTGTCATGGCAGCATAATAGATGGTCTCGTGTATCTCCTTGTTAAGCGTGGCAGCCTCTTCCGAATCGAATGGCATGCGCAGCAGGATGAATGCATCGGCCAGTCCCTGTATACCCAATCCAATAGGGCGGTGGCGCAGGTTGCTGCGTTTTGCCTCCGGGATAGGATAATAGTTGCGGTCGATGATCTTGTTCAGGTTCTTGGTTACCTGGTAGGTAACTTCAAATAATTTCTGGTGATCGAATGCTCCGTCCTTGATGAAACGAGGCAGTGCGATGGATGCGAGGTTACATACAGCCACCTCATCGGAGGATGTGTACTCCAGGATCTCGGTGCACAGGTTGGATGATTTGATGGTACCCAGGTTCTGCTGGTTGCTCTTGCGGTTGCAGGCATCCTTGTACAGCATATATGGGTTCCCTGTCTCTATCTGTGATTCCAGGATCTTATTCCAGAGGTCGCGCGCTTCAATGGTCTTGCGTCCGCGTCCTTCAGCCTCGTATTTCTCATACAGGGCTTCGAACTTCTCGCCCCAGCAATCATGCAGCCCCGGTGCTTCGTTCGGGCAGAACAGCGTCCATTTGCCATTCTCCTCCACACGCTTCATGAACAGGTCGCAGATCCACATGGCCAGGAACAGGTCGCGTGCGCGCATCTCTTCCTTACCGTTGTTCTTCCTCAGGTCAATGAATTCAAAGATATCGGCATGCCATGGCTCGAGGTAAATGGCAAAGGATCCTTTGCGCTTTCCACCGCCCTGGTCAACATAACGTGCTGTATCATTGAACACGCGCAGCATAGGAATGATGCCGTTGGAGGTTCCGTTGGTGCCGCGTATGTATGATCCGGTAGCACGGATGTTATGGATGCTCAATCCAATTCCGCCAGCGCTCTGGGAGATCTTGGCACAATTCTTCAGTGTATCGTAAATACCGTCAATGCTGTCGTCCTTCATGGTAAGCAGGAAGCAGGATGACATCTGTGGCTTTGGCGTGCCGGCATTGAAAAGCGTAGGCGTGGCATGTGTGAACCAGCGCTCGCTCATCATATTGTAAGTAGTGATGGCCTCGTCAATGTTCTCTTTATGTATACCGATGGCAACGCGCATGAGCATGTGCTGCGGGCGCTCGGCCACCTGTCCGTTCATTTTAAGCAGGTAGCTTTTTTCCAGGGTCTTGAAACCGAAGAAATCGTACCCGAAATCACGGTCGTAAATGATGGTGGAGTCAAGCACTTCCGCATTCTTCATGATGATCTCATACACATCATCGGCAAGCAGCGGAGCTTTCTTTCCTGTTTTAGGATCGATATACTTATACAGCTGCTCCATCGTTTTGGAGAAGGACTTATTGGTATTCTTATGCAGGTTACTTACCGCAATGCGCGAGGCAAGCTGAGCATAATCAGGATGCTTGGTAGTAAGGGTAGCAGCGATCTCCGCAGCCAGGTTATCCAGTTCGCTGGTAGTAACGTTATCATAAACGCCTTCGATCACTTTCATCGCCACCTGCACCGGGTTCACGTGTACAGGATCCAACCCGTAACAGAGTTTCTGGATGCGGGCGGTGATCTTATCGAATTTCACCACTTCTTTTCTTCCGTCTCGTTTTACTACGAACATGGGCAGCTGGTTTTTGGGGGAGGTTAAGTTATAAGTACTGGGCACAACGTGCCAGGTACATAGATTTATGTTTTAATAAATTCGGTATTGTTTCTTACGTCCTGGTACTCTACTATACTACGTACCCGGTACTGTTTTGTTAGAAATCTTCGTCCAGTTTGAATACGTTGTCTTCCTTCTTTCCGGTTACTCCTGCCTTCTGGTATTCGGCTACCCTCTTTTCGAAGAAATTGGTCTTCCCCTGCAGGGAGATCAACTCCATGAAATCGAAAGGATTGGTGGCATTGTATACTTTGGTACAACCCAGTGCCTGCAACAACCTGTCGGCCACAAACTCAATGTACTGGCGCATCATATCGGCATTCATCCCGATCAGGCGTACCGGCAAGGCATCGGTCACGAATTCTTTTTCTATCTCCACTGCGTTGGTGATCACTTCCTTCACACGCTCTTCACCGAGCTGGTTCACCAGGCTCTTGTAAAGCAGGCAGGCGAAATCGCAGTGCAGGCCTTCATCGCGTGAGATGAGCTCATTGCTGAAGCTCAGTCCCGGCATCAGCCCTCTCTTCTTTAACCAGAAGATGGAGCAGAAGCTTCCGCTGAAAAAGATCCCTTCCACGGCTGCGAATGCGATCAGGCGTTCGGCAAAAGTGCCGTTGCTGATCCAGCGCAGGGCCCAGTCGGCCTTCTTCTTCACGCAATCCACTGTTTCAATGGCATGGAAAAGCTTGTGCTTCTCGGCCGGGTCCTTTATATAGGTATCTATCAGCAAGGAATAGGTCTCGCTGTGGATGTTCTCGGCCATGATCTGGAACCCATAGAAGCAACGCGCCTCAGGATACTGCACCTCGTTCATGAAATTGATGGCGAGGTTCTCATTCACAATGCCATCGCTGGCGGCAAAAAATGCAAGAACGTGCTTTATAAAATGTTTTTCGTCTTCATTAAGCTTATTGGCCCAATCACTCAGATCGGGTGAAAGATCGATCTCCTCGGCTGTCCAAAAACTGGCTTCTGCCTTTTTATACATTTCCCAGATCTCTTTATGCTTGATAGGGAACAGTACGAAGCGGTCTTTGTTCTCCTGTAAAATTGGTTCAATTTTTTCCATTTTGGTCGACTCCTTTTTTATTTTTTTAACATTTTAAAGTTCAAAACAGCGGATCGTTAGGGGCGACAATTCCTCAGGGGAGTTGTTCTGTTCCCCCGGGGACTACGCGTAAAGCCTATGATTATATGCCTGGTGTAAGTAAAACGTACAGGTACTTGATACATTTTATGTACATCACAAAAGTTTACAAAATTTCGGGATGAAGCAAGTGCAATGCATTAACATTTGCCCTAAGTTTTTAACACGACCTGCTGCACACACTTGTTGACAAGTGGCTTCCCGCTTTTGCTGGCAAGGCTTTCGGGGATGTGAAAAAAAAATTGCACGATTTCATTCAAAAAATTTGCTAGAACAAAAAATTCTTTCAACTACTCTAAGGACCTTTTAAAAGCCTTGATATCACTGAAAAGTTTTTTCAGATCCCTTTGTTTGCGGGCCTTTTGGAGGAGGTGCCGTTCTTAAGCCCGGCAGCCAGTTCCAGCTCTGCGTACCATTTCTTGCCGTATTTACGCACCAGCCCATCCTTTACGAAGGCATATACAGGAACATCCAGCTTGGCCCCGCACTTGCAGGCCGGCTTGCAGATATCCCACTTATGGTAATTCACCGAATCATATACCTTGGTCTTTTCTATGCGCACCGGGTATAAATGACAACTTATGGGCTTTTTATACTTGATCTTGCCTTCTTTATGTGCCTTCTCTATCGCGCAAAGGGCAAAACCGTTCTCAAAATAGGTGTAGGCACAATGCTTCCCCTTCACCAAAGGCGTGGTATAATCCCCGTCACTGTCGATCACATGCGTACCCTGCTTTTCTATGGCCTTCACCCCATCGGCCGGAACATAAGGCTTCACCTTGTCCCAAACAGATGCAAGCACCTCTAACTCATCCTCATCCAACGGAGCGCCCGACTCCCCTTCCACACAACAGGCACCTTTACAGGCATTGAGGTCGCACACGAATTTTTTCTCCAGCAGGTCTTCCGAAACCAGCGCATTTCCTATAGCTATCATAGGGCAAAGATAGGCATTTTAAGAGGGAAAATGAAGCGGATTATTTTTTAGATAAATCTAAAATTTGTTTTTTGCGGCTATAAATTTTGCTAGCTTTGCGGGTATGTTACGGACCTTTTATATAGCCTCCCTGGCACTGATCGCTCTGCCTGCCCTGGCACAGGAAACAGAGCCCCCTCCCCCCTTTTCCCTCGACCGCCCCGACCAGACCGAATGTCCTTTTATAGTACCTGCCGGGTTCATTCAGATAGAGAACGGCATTTCCATGGAACAGGCAGATAAGGATACCCGGTCATACGTACATCCAACCTCCCTGTGGAAATACGGCCTGAACGATAATGCCGAGCTAAGGCTGATCACCGAATTCACCACGTTAAAACAGGACAGCTTTTCTCTTACGGGCCTGGAGCCCATTACACTGGGATTCAAAGTGCGCATCTGTGAAGAACATGGCATCATTCCCAAAACCTCCTTCATCGGCCACCTTACCGTTCCCTCCTTTGCTTCCAAAGACCTGGAGGCCACCTACTATGCCCCTGCTTTCCGCTTCACCATGCAGCATACGCTGTCGGAACGATTCGGGCTGGCCTATAACCTGGGCACGACCTGGGACGGGGAAAGCCCCGAGCCTATCTTTATATATACTCTCACCAGCGGCTTCGCTGCAAGCGACAGGCTGGGACTGTATGCCGAGCTGTACGGCTTCGTTCCGCAGTACAGCGATGTGGACCATCGTTTTGACGGTGGCATCACCTACAACTTTGGTCCCGGATTCATCATGGACCTGTCGGGCGGAGGAGGCTTGACCGAGAACGCCCCCGATTGGTATGTGGCACTTGGCTTCTCGTTCCGCTTCCAGGCACTGTAACCTGCATTTCAGCTGTAAAATTTTATCTTTGCACCCACTATGGCGAATAACGAAGATCTTTTTAAGAATGTAATCTCCCACTCCAAGGAATACGGTTTCATATTTCAATCCTCCGAGATCTATGACGGGTTGAGCGCTGTTTATGATTACGGTCAGAACGGATCTGAACTGAAGAAGAACATACGTGACTACTGGTGGCGTGCCATGGTACAGATGCATGAGAACATTGTAGGCATCGATGCGGCCATCTTCATGCATCCCACCACCTGGAAAGCATCCGGCCACGTGGATGCCTTTAACGATCCACTGATAGATAATAAGGATTCCAAAAAAAGATACCGTGCCGATGTGCTCATCGAGGATGCCATCGCGAAGATAGAGGCCAAGATAGAGAAGGAAGTAGAGAAGGCCGCCAAGCGCTTTGAGAACTTTGATGCGAACATGTTCCGCAGCACCAACGCGCGCGTCCTGGAATATCAAAAGAAGATAGATGAGATAAACACCCGCTTTAAAAATGCGCTCGAGAAAAATGACCTGGCAGAAGTGCGCCAGATCATCATCGACCTGGAAATTGTTTGCCCGGTAAGCGGCTCTCGTAACTGGACGGAAGTACGCCAGTTCAACCTCATGTTCTCCACGGCCATGGGATCCGTGAGCGAAGAAGCTTCCACTATTTATTTAAGACCGGAGACAGCCCAGGGTATCTTTGTGAATTTCCTGAATGTGCAAAAAACAGGAAGAATGAAGATCCCGTTTGGCATCGCACAAACAGGAAAGGCTTTCCGTAACGAGATCGTGGCGCGCCAGTTCATTTTCCGCATGCGTGAGTTCGAGCAGATGGAGATGCAGTACTTTGTAAGGCCGGGCACCGAGATGGAATGGTACAACCGCTGGAAGGAAACGCGCATGAAGTGGCACCGCTCCCTCGGCTTTCCTGAAAGCAAATACCGTTTTCACGATCACATCAAATTAGCACATTACGCCAATGCCGCCTGCGATATTGAATTTGAATTCCCTTTCGGATTCAAAGAGCTGGAAGGCATTCACTCCCGCACCGATTTCGACCTGAAACAGCACGAACAGTTCTCCGGAAAAAAATTACAGTACTTCGATTCGGAGCTCAACCAGAGCTATGTGCCTTATGTGGTGGAGACATCCATAGGATTGGATCGCATGTTCCTGGCGGTCCTTTCGCAGGCTTATAAACTGGAAACCCTGCAATCGTCCGAAGGGGATGAAGGCAACACCAGGGTGGTATTGAATCTTCCGGCATTCCTGGCCCCTGTAAAAGTGGCCGTGCTTCCGCTGATGAACAAGGACGGACTGTCAGAAAAAGCTTCTGAGATCTTCAACAAGCTGAAGTTCGATCATATCTGCCAGATGGAAGAAAAGGATTCCATCGGAAAACGTTACCGCAGGCAGGATGCCATCGGAACACCGTATTGCATCACCATCGACCACGATACATTAAAGGACAATACCGTTACCATCCGCGACCGCGATACCATGAAACAGGAACGCATTCCTGTCGAGAAGGTCTCTGAAATTGTGAATGAGAAAGTAAGCGTGAAAAAAGCGCTGGAGAAGCTGTAGTTTTTCTTTCTTATCAGTGAACAGCCACCACCTGCTTCGTATTATCATACACGTAGCCGAAATTTCCTTTTACGCTGTCCTTCACTTCCTCTCCCCCGTTCTTCACCAGGTAAGAGATCACCATCATGTCGCGAAGCGCCAGGTTGGTCCAGAGGAATTTTACCTGTCCGCCCTCAAAGCTGAACGATGAGGATGCATCGCTGGTGGAGGTAACACTGGCATTCTTGTTTGAAAAAGTGAGGTTCTCTTTGTAACGTGCGTAGCCGCTCACGGTTCCGCCTTCGCAGGTAAAGGTAAGCACCACCTCGTATTCACCGGGGGTAGCATGTTGTTTCACCTCACGTTTGATGGTAACGGTGGGGGCTTTTGTATCCTGCGCAAATGCAGGAACAATAAGCAGGAGCAGGGCAAGTGCTGCCAGGGATCTTTTCATAAAAACGGGATTTGGAATATAAATATACAAAATCCCTGCCACAAAAAACGGTCTGCGAAAAAATCTCAAGTATCAGGAATACGGCAAGAAAGATAAGGACATCTAATCCTTTTTGGAGTTAAGCTTAGGGCGAAGGCGGCTTTTATAAACGGAAAGTGAATCGTTCTTGATCCTGCCCTTGCGCAGCTTACGCTGCTCCTCAATAGGAAGCGCGATGATATCCATGCAGGCTTGTGTACAGCAGCCTTTCATTTTCTCTGCACAGGCCTCGCACTGTATGAATAATAAATGGCAATCATCATTGGCGCAATTCACATGCGTATCGCACACGGCCCCGCACTGGTGACACTTCGCGATCACATCTTCGGTGATACGTTCGCCCACGCGCTCATCAAAAACGAAATTCTTGCCTATGAATTTGGAGGTAAGCCCCTCGCGCTTTACCTGGCGTGCATATTCAATGATGCCACCGTGCAGCTGATTCACATCCTTAAAACCGTAATGTTTGAAATAGGCACTGGCCTTTTCGCAGCGTATGCCGCCTGTGCAGTACAATAAGATCTTTTTGTCCTTATTCTCTTTCAGCTGATCCACCACCAGCGGAAGCTCTTCGCGGAAGGTATCCACATCGGGGCAAATGGCATTCTCAAAATGGCCTACCTCGCTCTCGTAATGATTACGCATATCCACCACGATGGTCCCTTCCTTCTCCATCGCCTCATTGAATTCCTTTGCCGACAGGTGCTTGCCAACGTTGGTCACATCAAAGCTGTCATCCTTCAGTCCGTCTGCAACGATCTTCTTGCGCACCTTCACTGCCAGCTTGTAAAACGATTTTCCGTCATCTTCCACCGCTATCTTAAAGGGCACATCCCTGAAGCGCGCATCTGCGTAAAGCTTTTCCTTGAACTCATCCCAATGTGCCTCGGGCACGCACATCTGCGCATTGATGCCTTCGTGGGCCAGGTAAATGCGCCCGAAGATATTCAGCTCGTTCCATTCCTTCCACAGCGAATCGCGCAGTGCGGCAGGATCATCAATGATCACGTAGCGGTAAAAAGAAAGCGTGATGCGCCTGAAGGTCTCCTCCGCCAGGCGCTTTTTCAATTCCTTTTTATTTACCCTGTTTACAAGCAGCATAATTATATGCAAAATTAAGCAGTAATTTTTACTTTTACCCTGTTTACAAAAGTGATATAGATCAGGATCATTGAGCACGATCTGTTTTTCCCAACAGGACAGGCCACGGAAAAAGATAGAAATATGGCAGGAAAAGATAAGATAATGGTGATCGGCTCTTCGGGGCAGATAGGTACGGAGCTGGTGGCAAGGCTGCGCGAGCTTTACGGAAGTTCCAGCGTGATCGCCTCCGATCTGCGCGAAGGCGCACCCGAGCTTATGCAAAGCGGCCCCTTTGAGACCCTGGATGTGATGGATGGCGCGCGCGTGGGAGAACTGATCCGGAAGAATGGTGTTACCCAGGTATACCTGCTGGCAGCCCTCTTATCGGCCACAGCCGAAAAAAATCCAAAACTGGGCTGGAAGCTGAACATGGAAGGCCTGTTCACCATACTGGACCTTGCCAAGGAAGGCACCCTGAAAAAAGTGTACTGGCCCAGCTCTATTGCTGTGTTTGGTCCAACAACCCCTCGCGATAATACCCCTCAGTTCACTGTCATGGAACCTAACACGGTTTACGGGATCAGCAAGCAGGCGGGCGAACGCTGGTGCGAATATTACTTTCAAAAATATGGTGTGGATGTTAGAAGCCTGCGTTATCCCGGACTAATAGGTTGGAAATCAGCCCCGGGTGGTGGAACTACCGATTATGCCGTGCATATTTACCATGAGGCCCTCAAAAAGGGATCCTATGAATGCTTCCTGAAAGAGGATACCACCCTGCCCATGATGTACATGGACGATGCCATAAAAGCCACCATCGACCTGGTAGAAGCGCCTCTTGATAAAGTGAAGATCCGTTCCAGCTACAACCTTGCGGGGATGAGCTTTTCCCCTAAAGATATTGCCCTCGAAATAAAGAAGCACATCCCTTCCTTCACCATTTCCTACAAGCCCGATTTCAGGCAAGCCATTGCCGATAGCTGGCCACGGAGCATAGATGATTCGGAGGCCCGCCAGCATTGGGGCTGGAAGCCTTCGTACGACCTTTCCGAAATGACCCGGGTGATGCTTAAAAACCTTAAAAATTAAATCTTTAAACACCTGTAACAAAGGGGCTGGGCGAACCGTTTAACCGAAGGAAAGTTGCAGAATAAATTAAATGTTGCTAAAATTGCACCCCTTGGTCGATTGATTGTGAAATTTGGTCTAATTTTAGTAACAGGAGGGTAACATTTCAAGTATAATAAGGTAATTTTGTATAGTATAATTAGTCTGAAGCCCCTATGAAGAAATTTATACTAATACTACTCTTTATCACTGTAAAGGTTGGAATGGCTCAATCAGCTTCGAGCGATTCCACTCTTAATTATACAGATCCTACTACGAATTTCAAGCAGGGCTTTTGGGTGTACAAAGGCAAAGACAAAAATCTTCCTAATTACCAGCCGGATAGTAAAGTTGAAGAGGGTAAATACCAGGACAACCGTAAGAACGGTGTATGGGTCACCTACTGGCCTAACGGGAATAAAAAAAGCGAGATCACTTTCGTGAATAACAGCGCTAAGGGATACGCCAAGATGTATTACGATGATGGCAAGATCCAGGAAGAAGGGAACTGGGAGAACCAGCGCTGGACAGGCAGTTACAAGATGTACCATCCCAACGGTGCTACTTTTTACGAATTCAGCTATAACAAATCCGGAAAACGCGAAGGCAAGCAGACCTACTATTACGACAATGGCAAGGTGATGATGACCGGAGAGATGAAAGACGGTAAGGAATCAGGTGTGTGGGAAGAGCGTTATGAGAATGGAGACCTGAAAGCCAAAAAAGGATTCAATGACGGTCAGCTGGACCCTAACCAGTTCGAGACCTATGCACCAAAACAACCTATCGTTGAAAAGGTAGAAGTGATCAAGAACGCTCCTCCTCCACCGGTGGTTGATACCAAAACCAACAAGAAGAACGAGGCGGATAAGGGCCCTGTATTCGTGGGTAATGGTTATGCAAAACTGTACAACCTCAATCACCAGATCTCCACTTTCCAGCACAGTGGGATCCGAAGCTTGGAATTCACGTGACTTGAAGTCGCGGCCGCACTGACCCTATAGTGAGTCGTATTAATTTAAATCATACCAACATGGTCAAATAAAACGAAAGGCTCAGTCGAAAGACTGGGCCTTTCGTTTTAATCTGATCGGCACGTAAGAGGTTCCAACTTTCACCATA
>JADMIO012770961.1_pt1 | contig 54129 bp, 54 predicted proteins | sample 8958161 | NCBI WGS metagenome assembly JADMIO01 (sample SAMN16585339, study PRJNA669376) | soil metagenome | isolation source: Crop rotation soil | place: USA: Cullars Rotation, Alabama | collected 2011
ATTTATTATTGCAATTTAAATCAATATACATTATACATTATACGAAGTTATATTCGATGCGGCCGATCTAGCAGAAAGTCAAAAGCCTCCGACCGGAGGCTTTTAACTTCTGTCACCTAGGTTACGCCCCGCCCTGCCACTCATCGCAGTACTGTTGTAATTCATTAAGCATTCTGCCGACATGGAAGCCATCACAAACGGCATGATGAACCTGAATCGCCAGCGGCATCAGCACCTTGTCGCCTTGCGTATAATATTTGCCCATGGTGAAAACGGGGGCGAAGAAGTTGTCCATATTGGCCACGTTTAAATCAAAACTGGTGAAACTCACCCAGGGATTGGCTGAGACGAAAAACATATTCTCAATAAACCCTTTAGGGAAATAGGCCAGGTTTTCACCGTAACACGCCACATCTTGCGAATATATGTGTAGAAACTGCCGGAAATCGTCGTGGTATTCACTCCAGAGCGATGAAAACGTTTCAGTTTGCTCATGGAAAACGGTGTAACAAGGGTGAACACTATCCCATATCACCAGCTCACCGTCTTTCATTGCCATACGAAATTCCGGATGAGCATTCATCAGGCGGGCAAGAATGTGAATAAAGGCCGGATAAAACTTGTGCTTATTTTTCTTTACGGTCTTTAAAAAGGCCGTAATATCCAGCTGAACGGTCTGGTTATAGGTACATTGAGCAACTGACTGAAATGCCTCAAAATGTTCTTTACGATGCCATTGGGATATATCAACGGTGGTATATCCAGTGATTTTTTTCTCCATTTTAGCTTCCTTAGCTCCTGAAAATCTCGATAACTCAAAAAATACGCCCGGTAGTGATCTTATTTCATTATGGTGAAAGTTGGAACCTCTTACGTGCCGATCAGATTAAAACGAAAGGCCCAGTCTTTCGACTGAGCCTTTCGTTTTATTTGACCATGTTGGTATGATTTAAATTAATACGACTCACTATAGGGTCAGTGCGGCCGCGACTTCAAGTCACGTGAATTCCAAGCTTCGGATCCCACTGTGCTGGAAAGGCAGGGCCTGACGCCGATCCCCTACAAGATCGTCACCATCGCATCCGGCCTGGCGGGTGTGCCTTTTTTGGCCTTTATGGCCTATTCGGCTGTCACCCGTTCCCTGCGCTATGTCGTGCTCGAAGCCACCCTGGCCTATTTCTTCGGCGAACAGGCGAAAGCCATTCTTGAAAAGTATCTCGAAGTCGCGCTGATCGCGTTTCTGGCGCTGGTCGTCCTCGGCTTCGTCGCCCTGCGCTACCTCTAACTGTCATTCCCGCGAGTTCGTAGCGACAGCGTGCGAACGGGAATCCAGCGCGCGCGAAGCGAGCATTTGAAGAATCCTCACCCTGAGCACGTCGAAGGGTGAGGACCAATTAGTCCTGCTCCAACTGCGCCGAGGGATTATAGGAATCAGGGGCCGGCGCGCCTTCACCGATTTCCGGCAGAGGCTGGGGTTTCTCCGGCGCCAAGGTCTCGCTCACCGATTTCAAAGTCGGGCCCTTTTTCGCCGCCCGCTTCTGGGCGCGTTCATGCTTGGCGCTGGCCCGCGCCACGGCAAGGTCCAGCTCCAATTGCGAGCACAAGCCCAGCGTGACCGGGTCCACCGCCTTGATGTTGGTGGCATTCCAATGCGAGCGCTCGCGGATCTTCTGGATGGTGGCTTTGGTGGTGCCGATCAGCTTGATGATATCGGCATCGGCGAATTCGGGATGGTTGCGGATGATCCAATAGACCGCATCCGGCTTGTCCTGGCGCTTGGACACCGGGGTATAACGCGGGGCGCGCTTCAAGCGCACGCCCGGCATCTTGTGCTTGGGCGTGGCCATTTTCAGCCGCTTATTGGGATCCTTCTCGGCTTCCTCGATCTGTTCGCGGGTGAGCTGGCCGCTGGTGACCGGGTCCTGGCCTTTGATGCCTTTGGCGACATCGTCATCGGCGATGCCTTTGACCTCCAAGGGATGCAGGCCACAGAAATCGGCGATCTGCTCAAAGGTCAGTTTGGTATTGTCCACCAGCCAGACAGCAGTGGCTTTGGGCATCAGGGGTTTCTGTTCGACGGCCATAAAAGTCTTTCCTTTCCCGGGCAGGGCTGTCCGCCCCGTCCCTTCGCTCGAGAGTTGGTTTTCGAGGAAGGCCGGTGTTTTAGCCCCCTCGAGGGGCCAAGCCAAGCGCTTTCTACCCGGAAAAACCGCGAAATAGGGCCTAACTCACGGCACCAGCAGGATTTTCCCGATATGGCCGGAACTGGCCATCAGGCTGTGCGCTTTTTGGGCCTCGGCCAAGGCAAGCCTGGCTTCAATCACCGGCTTGATCCTGCCGTCCACCACCAACGGCCAGACTTCGTGTCGAAGTGCATCCCGGATCAGCGCTTTTTCTTCCACACTGCGATTGCGCAGCGTGGTGGCCATCAATGACAGCCGCTTGCGCAACATCGGCATGAAATCGACTTCGGTCTTGGGGCCCTTCTGGTACGCGATATTGACGATCCGCCCCCACATCGCCGCCGCCATCATGTTGCGCTGGACATAATCGCCGCCCACCATGTCCAGGATCACGTCCACCCCCTTGCCGCCGGTTTCTTTCTCGATCGCCGCGACGAAATCTTGCTCCTTGTAATTGATGGCGTGACGAGCGCCGAGCGCGACACAAGCCCGGCATTTGGCATCGCTACCTGCGGTAGTGAAAACCTCATGGCCGCGCGCCACCAGCAATTGAATGGCATTGACGCCAATGCCGCTGGACCCGCCATGCACCAGCACCCGCTCGCCGGGCTTCAAACGCGCGGTGTCGAATAGATTGGTCCATACCGTGAATAGCGCCTCTGGAAAGGCTGCGGCATCCACCAGATCCATCGCAGCAGGGACCGGTAGGCAGGACGATGCCGCGGCCGCCGCATATCCGGCATAGCCGCCACCCGGAATGAGGGCGCAAACCCTGTCGCCGGCAGAGAATTCGTTGACACCCTGGCCCAGCGCCGCCACCGTGCCGGACACTTCCATGCCCAGAATCTCGGATGCGCCGGGGGGCGGTGGATAATGCCCCCTGGCCTGCAGCAGATCGGCATGATTAAGGCCCGCGGCTGACACTTTGATCAGAATCTCCCCTGCACCCGGCTCGGGGGTCGGACTCTCTTTCAGAACAAGGCGATACTGGCGTCCGGGGTTTTCGATGGCGATAGCTTGCATGACAAGTCCGTCAATCTTGGCGATAATGCCGCGCGAACCCTAATGGGAACGCCACTTAATGGATAGCGACGATATCGCGCCCCGCAAAAAGCCGGTGGGTATCCAATTGGGCGAAGATATTTCCAGCCTTTCCGCCCATGAGTTGGAAGAGCGTATCAAACGTTTGGAAGAAGAAATCGCGCGCGCCAAGGCGGAAATCACTGCGCGCAACGCCACGCGCTCTGCCGCCGAAAATTTTTTCAAACGCTGATCAGCGTTAATATGCACAATTGATGGCTGCTGACATTTCGTCGGGCATTGTGTCGGGCGTGCTACTTAATGTGCGATCACGCGCATTTAACCAATGAAAAAACTTTCGCGGCGCGTCCACTCTTGCTAGCGTCGCCCACCAAAAAAAGGGGCTCAGATGTCGCGCGGTGAGATTGAATCGGGCATGACGCAAAAATCCTTCACCGGCTCGGCCTTGTTCGAAAAAACCTTCGACGAAGGCATGGCGCTGGTGGAAGAGACCGCGCGCTATCTCGATGGCCAAGGCCGGACGGAATCGCGCGGCCTGCCGCGCAAAGCCGCGTTGCTCTATGCCGGTGAAAGCATGCGGGTAACCACCCGCCTGATGCAGGCCGCCAGTTGGCTTCTGGTTCAGCGCGCGGTGCATGAGGGCGACATGGAAGCCGGCGCCGCCTCTCAAGATCGCTATCGCCTGGGCTCCAAGGAAATCTGCCTGGGCAAATCGGCGGACGGCCTTGAAAGCCTTCCCGGCAGGCTGCAGGACCTCTTGGAACGCAGCGACAATCTCTATCGCCGCATCGCCCGTCTGGATGACGTGTTGTTCGGCGACACCGGGCCTATTCCCGGCGCCCGTGGCCAGTTGAATGCGCTGGCCCAGGCTTTCGGCGGTGAGTGAGGAGCGTAGCGCGTGAGCATGTCCAGTGGATATGCGAAAGCGACGAACGCCCTGAGCACGAGCGAAAGGCAAAAAGGCGGCTCAAGCCGCCTTTTTCAAATCTCTGTTTTGAACACTTAGCTCTTCACAAAGCCGTCGTTGGCGCCGGCGCCGTGCGACGGGAGTGAAATCCAATCAGGATTTCACAAAGCCCGCAAACTTCTTGTTGAAGCGCGTGAGACGGCCGCCGCGGTCCATCAGCTGCTGCTGACCGCCGGTCCAGGCCGGATGGGTGGTGGGATCGATGTCCAGGGTGATCTTCTGGCCGGCCTCACCATAGGTGGTGCGGGTCTTATAGGTCGTGCCGTCGTTCAACTGCACTTCGACAAAATGATAAGACGGATGAATGCCCTTTTTCATGGGGTACGACCTTTTGGCTGCCAGAAGGCGGGGCTTATAGGGGAGGGTTTTCTGCCTGACAAGTGTTTGCCGCTTACTTAAAATTCGCGTTTTGCCGGTTTGGCTGGGGGGCTTGGCCCCTATATAAGCCCCTGAACCCTTGGGAAAAGCATCCCTTGACCATCCAGGAAGCCCGCATGTCCGGGCGGCCAAAATCCCGTTCCGTGACCCCGCTCCGGGCGGTGTTGCCCTTCTTGCGCCCCTACCGCGGTCGCATCCTGGCGGGGTTCCTTGCTCTTTTGTGCTCCTCCACCGCAACCTTGACACTGCCCTTCTTCGCCCGCGGCCTGATTGATCATGGCTTTTCGGCTGCGGAAGCAGGCGAGGTCGGCCGCTATTTTCTTGCTTTTGTGGCGGCGGCGGCTGTCCTCGGATTGTCGGCATCGACGCGCTTTTATTTTATTACCTGGTTGGGCGAGCGCGTCACGGCCGATATCCGCAAGGCGGTGTTCGACAATGTGCTGGGATTGACCCCTGCCTTTTTTGAGATCACCCGCACCGGGGAAGTGCTGTCGCGCATCACCGCCGACACCACCTTGGTGCAAACCGTGATCGGCTCTTCTGCCTCCATGGCGCTGCGCAATCTGGTGACCCTGACCGGAGGTCTGGTCCTGATGTTCGTCACCAGCCTCAAGCTCACCTTGCTGATCCTGGGCGCGGTGGTGACGATTATGGTGCCGCTGATCCTGTTCGGACGCTGGGTGCGCGGTCTTTCCCGCATCAGCCAGGACCGTATCGCCGATGCCAGCGCCCGGGCCAGCGAAACCCTGAACGCGGTGCAGACGGTCCAGGCCTTCACCCATGAAACCCAGGAACGCGCCTCCTTCGGCGGCACGGTGGAAAATTCCTTTGCCGCCGCCATTATTCGCACCCGCGCCCGCGCCGTGATGACGGCGGTGGTGATCTTCGCTTTTTTCACCGCCCTCGCCGGCGTGATGTATGTCGGCGCCCAGGATCTCATCGCCCATCGCATGACCGGCGGCACCTTGCTCCAATTCATTCTGTTCGGCGGCTTGGTGGCGGGCGGCGTCGGTTCGCTGTCGGAAGTATGGGGTGACCTGCAGCGTGCCGCAGGCGCGTCGGAGCGGCTGATGGAATTGCTGCACACCAAACCCGCCATCGCCGCGCCGGACCGCCCGCGTCCGCCTGCCGCACCGGCGCGGGGCGCCATCGCCTTTGAGCATGTCTCTTTTTGCTATCCCTCACGCCCGGATGCGGCCGCCCTCCAGGATTTCTCGTTCAAGGTCGCTCCAGGCGAAGCAGTGGCCTTGGTCGGTCCATCCGGCGCCGGTAAATCCACCGTGTTCCAGCTTCTGCTGCGCTTTTTCGCCGCTCAGGAAGGCCACATCCTGTTTGACGGCGTGGACATTGCCGAACTCGATCCCGTCGCATTGCGCCAGCATATCGCGGTCGTGGCGCAGGACCCGGTGATCTTCTCCGGCAGCATTGCCTCCAATATCGCGTATGGCCGGGATGGCGCCGATATGGCGGCGGTGCGGCGTGCGGCCGATGCCGCCAATGCCAGTGAATTCATCGACCGCCTGCCGCAAGGATTCGACACCCTTGTCGGTGAACGGGGCGTGACTTTGTCGGGTGGCCAGCGCCAGCGCATCGCCATCGCGCGGGCGATTCTGCGCAACGCGCCGCTGCTGCTGCTGGATGAAGCCACCAGCGCCCTGGATGCGGAGAATGAACTCCTGGTGCAACAGGGCCTGGCCAATCTGATGGTGGGCCGCACCACCATCGTGATCGCCCACCGTCTTGCCACCATTCAAAAACTGGCGCGCATTGTGGTGATGGACCATGGCCATATCGTCGCCGAAGGCAGCCATGGCGAACTGGTCGGCAAAGGCGGCCTCTATGCCCGGCTGGCGCAGTTGCAATTTGCGCCCGGCGCCTTGGCCGGCGCATGAGCCCTTATGCCAAATCGGGCCTGACCTGGGCCGCGGTGATCGCCGCGGTGGCGCTTTTCTTTGCCATTCGTTTTGTCTGGATTCAAGGCTGGTTCAGCAGTGTTGCGCCGGTGGCGCCGCCGGTCTGCCGCGCCGTGGCGACGGGTCTGAAGGGCCCCGCCTCCTTGGCGGTGGATGCCGCTCACAACGCCTTGTTTGTGGCGGCCCTGAATCGCCAGGCCGCGCCGCCTTATTCCGACAAACGGGACGGTATTTATCTTCTGAAGCTGGACAATCCCACGGCCGCGCCGGTCAAGCTCAGCGGCCCGCCGGCGGATTTCCATCCCTATGCCATTTCGCTTTTCCGCGGCGATGACGGCGCCGAAACCTTGCTGGTGGTGGACCGCAAAGCCAATGGCCGTCCTTTCGTCGAAACCTATGACCTGACTTTTGATAGCCAGACCGCCAAGCTGGCCCAACACACCGCCATCCAGAGCGGCCTCTTGGTCAGTCCGCATGGCTTGGCGGCGGCGGCGCCGGATCACTTCTATCTCAGCAATGACCGGACGATGCGCGGCGGGCCGGGACGCTTTGCCGAAGACTATCTGTTTTGGCCACACGCCGATGTGCTGGCCTATAACGGCGAGGGCTTTCGCATCGCCGCCCAGCGCATGGCGGGCCCGGACGGCCTTCTGATCAAGAACGGCATTCTTTATGTCGCGCTCAGCAACAGCCGCGAAGTCCAGGCCTTCACCCAGGATATGATGGGGTATCTCACGCCGCTTGGGGCTCTTTCACTGCCCGCCCGGCCCGATGGCCTTTCCCTGGACGCTCACGGCAACTTGATCGTGGCCGGCGAAACCAAGCCCGGTTCTTCCCAAGTCTTTCGTGTGGTGCTGGACGGGCGGGGCGCGCCGCAAAGCTATCAGGCGATCTTCAGCGATGACGGCAAGGTTTTGAAAGGCGCCAGCGCCGCCGTCATTGCCGGCGGCCAATTGTTCATCGGCGCCAGCGACGACGACAAGATACTGGCGTGTAAAATGCAATAAAAAAGGGCACCAACCGGTGCCCTTTTTTGAATTCTCTCTGCCGTGAAATCAGGCAGCGACGATCTCATTTCCTTCCGGATCGCGCAGCACATAGCCGCGGCCCCAGACCGTCTCGATATAATTGTCGCCATCGGTGGCGGCGGCCAGCTTCTTGCGCAGCTTGCAGATGAAGACGTCGATGATCTTCAACTCAGGTTCATCCATGCCGCCATAGAGATGGTTGAGAAACATTTCCTTGGTCAGGGTGGTGCCCTTGCGCAGCGAGAGCAGCTCCAGCATCTGATATTCCTTGCCGGTCAGATGCACGCGGCTGCCATCCACTTCCACGGTCTTGGCGTCAAGATTGACGGTGAGCTTGCCGGTGGTGATGACCGACTGGCTGTGACCCTTGGAGCGGCGCACCACCGCTTGGATACGGGCGACCAATTCATCCTTGTGGAAAGGCTTGGTCATATAATCGTCGGCGCCGAAGCCCAGAGCCTTGACCTTGGCTTCGACGATGGCGTTGCCGGACAGGATCAGGACGGGGGTCTGCACCTTGGCAACCCGGAGCGCCTTGAGGACTTCAAAACCATTCATGTCCGGTAGCTGCAGGTCGAGTACGATAATGTCGTAGTCATACAGCTTACCAAGATCGATACCTTCCTCGCCGAGGTCGGTGGTGTAGACGTTAAGACCCTCGCTACGCAGCATCAGTTCGATGCTTCGCGCCATGGCGCTGTCGTCTTCAATCAGCAATACGCGCATGTCGGCCCCTCTTCGTTCTGGCCTGGCGGTCAAAATGGACAGCCACGGTTAATCGGTTGCCAGACGTTAAGGGTAATTGGTTAACACGAACTTTCCCGAAACCCAGTTTTTTTAACGCCTTGGGAAAGCCGGATTAAAGAGCGGTTGCCGGTCTGGCCCCCAGAACCCCCAATAATCCCTTGATTCGATTTGTTAAGTTTACCGCCATTTAAATTCTTGGCCTCAAAATAGCGGGCAATGGGCGTCAAAAAAGACGGCCAAAAGGACGAAATGCGCGCGCTGCTCAAGGAAATAGAGGCGATCCCCGCCCTGACTCGTTTCGGCCGGGTGGCCCGGATCGAGGGCTTGGCGGTGGAAGTCACGGGCGCCCAAGGGGCTGTCAGCCTTGGCGGCCAATGCCGCATAAGCATCGGAAATCGAAAGACAATTGGCTGCGAAGTGATCGGCTTTCGCGAGGGCAGGGCATTGGTCATGCCGCTGGGCAGCCTGGATGGAATCACCTTGGGCGCCCGGGCCGATTTCGAAGACAGGCCTTTTTCGATTTATCCGGGCCAGGCTTGGCTGGGCCGGGTGGTGAACGGTTTTGGCGAAGCCTTGGACGGCAAGGGCAGGCTGCCTCTTGGCGCCAATGCTTATCCGCTCAAAGCCTCACCGCCACCGGCGACCAGACGCGCCCGCATCGGCGGCAAGCTGGATCTGGGCGTGCGCGCGCTCAATGCCTTCGCCACCTGCTGTGCGGGCCAACGCATGGGCATTTTCGCCGGCAGCGGCGTGGGCAAATCCACGCTGCTGGCCATGTTGGCGCGCAATACCAATGCCGACGCCATTGTGATCGGCCTGATCGGCGAGCGCGGCCGCGAAGTGAAGGAATTCGTCGAGGATGATCTGGGCGAAGAAGGGTTAAAGCGCAGCGTCGTGGTTGCCGCCACCTCCGACGAAGCGCCGCTGGTGCGCCGCCAGGCCGCTTATGTCGCCATGGCGGTGGCCGAAAGCCTGCGCGACCAGGGATTGAATGTGCTGCTGCTGATGGATTCGGTGACGCGGTTCGCCATGGCCCAGCGTGAAATCGGCCTTTCCGCCGGCGAACCACCGGCGTCCAAAGGTTACACCCCCACCGTCTTTGCCGAATTGCCGCGCCTTTTGGAGCGCGCCGGTCCGGGCAAAGAAGGGCAGGGCTCCATCACCGCCATGTTTACCGTGTTGGTGGAAGGCGATGATCATAATGAGCCGGTTTCAGACGCGGTGCGTGGCATTCTGGACGGCCATATTGTGCTGGACCGTGCCATTGCGGAACGGGGGCGCTTCCCGGCCATTAATATTCTGCGCTCGGTCAGCCGCGCCATGCCCGGCTGCAACACAGAAAACGAGCAAAACCTGGTGATGCGGGCCCGCAAGCCCATCACCATTTATGAAGACATGGCCGAATTGATACGGCTGGGCGCCTATAAGGCTGGCACGAATCCTGAAGTGGATGGGGCTATGAAGCTCTACCCGCAGCTTGAAGCCTTTTTGGCACAGAAAAAGGACGAGCAGGCGACGTTGAGCGAAGGCTATGCCGCGCTGACGGATATTCTGGATAGCGCGGAAGGGAGAGTGGGATGACCCGGACCGACACGCTGCTGCGCTTGAAACGCTTCAAGGTGGATGAAATGAAACGCCGCGTTGCCTCCATCGAGGCCATGCGCGCCGACCTGGATCGCAAGCTGGCCGACCTGGACGATAATGTGGCCCGCGAAAAGCAGCGCGCCGGCGATTCCGATATCGGCCGCCTGGCTTTCCCGTCTTTCCTGCGCTCCATCGAAACCCGCCGGGAAAATCTGCGCGCCACTCTCAAGGAAATCGAACGCGAATACGCCACCGCCCAGCTTGACCTCACCACGGCGTTCCAGGACCTCAAGAGCCTGGAAGTGGCGACCGAGCAGCAGGCCAAGCGTCTTGCCGAAATGCAGGCCCGCCGTCAGCAGCAGCGTATGGATGAAGTGGCGCTGGTGCAGCATTTGCGCAAGCACTCTTTGCGCAGCGCCTAACAGGTTCCAGCCCAGTTATAGAAGCGCCGGCCCTTCAAGGGGTCCGGCGCTTTTTCTTTATCCACCGAAGACGAATGGCGTGATGATGGCCGCTAGCCCGACCAGGCCGAGCCACGGCGCCAGCAACCCGCTCCAGGACTTCAGTGGCGGCGTCTTTTCCCATTCCAGGGCGCGCAGCGCGGCGGATTGCTGCCGCGGAAACACCAAATGGTCGTGGCCGTAATCGGCGTAACCGGAAATCACAAAACCCTTGCCACGGGGCATACCAATCGCAGACATGTACAGAACCCTATTACTCGGCCCTTCGGGCGATTAACGCGGGGCGGATTTATGCCGTTCCCCATTTGCCCGCGATGAGGCGCGGTGTGACAAAAAGGCCGCATTCCGCCATGCCGTCACCAGGGTCCGGTCGCATTTTGGCCTGCAATTGAAAGCGTTCCGCGCTCCGCTACCATGCGGACGCTGAGTCGCAAGGGCGTATCCATGTCCTTTTCGGAAACTATTTCACCCCTATTGGGGCGCATCGCCTTTGTCTGGTTTTACGCCAACGCGGCGATGGACGTGGTGCATCACTGGTCCGCTTACAGCGATCAGCTTGCCGCCAGACACATGCCGGTGCCGCCCCTGATGCTGGTGGTCGCGCTGATCCTTCTCGCCATAGGCTGCCTGTCGCTGCTGCTGGGCTATCACACCCGGCATGGGGCGGTGCTTCTGTTCGGCGTGACCATCATCGCGGCGGTGACATTGCGCGATTACTGGCATTTCACCGACGACATCACTCGCGACGTCACCTTCCAGCTTTTCGCCCGCGACGTGGCGATCTGCGGCGGCTTGCTGCTTCTGGTGGGAATGGGCGGCGGACCCTTTGCGATGGACAATCGCAACAGTGGCGGCGGTGGTGGCAACCGCGGTGGCGGCGGCGGTAGCGGTAAAGGCCGGCGCTAATCCAATAGCATCTTCGCCAGAAGTTCCGGCGCCAGCATATCCAGCCCATCATCGGGCCGCGGCCCATAGGTGACATGCGCAAGCCCAACCCCGCCGGTGATGGCGGCGACGGTGGCGCCCAGCCGCCCGGTGCGGTCCAGGCCGGTGACAATGACCCGCTTGAGCCGCAGCGCAGAAACAATTTCGGCCGCATCTTCCGCATCGCCGGCCGCGGAAATCACCCCGATGATGTCCACTCCTTGCGGCTCGCCAAGGGCGGAGAAAGCGCTCAAGGCCCGCCGGTTCACGGGATTGAAACCGGGAGCTTCCATCACCATCAAGGCATCACTTTCAAAACTGGCGGTGCGGAATAGGGCCATGGCATCGGCGGCCCTGGCGCATTCGGTTTTACGGCCGATCAGACCGGCAATATGCAGAATCTTGGCGGCCACGGCGCTTTTGCCCGCACCCAGCGGCCCCAAGAGAAGAATGCCGCGGGCCTTCTGGAAATCGATGGGCTGGGCGCTGATGTGCTTGGCGAGGGCCGCGGTCAGCATGGCCTCTGGATTGTCGCCCAAGCCGATATCGCGCAGCAGATTGTCGGTCAGGGCTTCGGGCAGGCGATGGCGCTTGAGCGCCGCGGCGATCAAGCTTCGGGCGCCTAGCGCTTCGCGCGGAAAGTTAAGGAGGGTCGCCCCTTTGCGGAATTGGATCAGCGCGCCCATCGCTTACACCCGGCCCCCATCAAACCTGACCCAAGGTGCGCAACCGCACCGAGGCATGGATTTCATTCTGGCTCATCACCACCGTCTGGGGCCGGAAGCGTTCAACGATGGAGCGCACAAAGGGGCGCACTTGCGGGCTGGTCAGCAGCACCGGCACTTCGTTTTTGGCCCCGGCTTCGTCGAACCGCTCGCGCACGCTCTGGATGAATTGCTGCAATTGAGACGGCGCCATCGCCAACTGGCGTTCTTCGCCTTGGCCGACAATGCTTTCGGAGAAAGCCTGCTCCCAATGCGGCGAGAGGGCGAGCAGCGGCAGATAGCCGCCGGCCGAAAGATTGGCATGGCAAAGCTGGCGCGCCAGGCGGGCGCGGACATGCTCGGTGATATAGAGCGCATTCTTGGTATGGCCGACCGCTTCGGCGACACCCTCCAGGATGGCGGGCAGGTCGCGGATCGAAACCCGCTCCGACAGCAGGGTCTGCAGCACGCGCTGCACCCCGGTGACGGAAATCTGCGACGGAATGAGTTCCTCCACCAGCTTCTTGTGTTCCGGCGGCAGGTCGTCCAGCAGTTTCTTGGTCTCGGCGTAAGACAGAAGTTCCGCCATATGGCCCTTGAGCACTTCGGTCAGATGGGTGGTGAGCACCGTGCCGGGATCGACCACGGTGAAGCCGCGGAAACTGGCTTCCTCGCGCAGCGCCGACGACACCCAGGTTGCGGGCAGGCCGAAGGCCGGCTCGGTGGTGTGGGTGCCGGGCAAATCGATGGGCAGGCCCTTGGGATCCATGATCAGGAACGAGCCGGGGAAAAGTTCACCCTTGCCGGCGTCCACTTCCTTGACGCGGATGCGATATTCATTGGCGCCCAACTGCATATTGTCGAGAATGCGCACTGCCGGCATGACAAAGCCCATTTCCTGGGCCAGTTGGCGGCGCAGCGCCTTGATCTGGTCGGTGATGCGATGGCCTTGCACGTCATTGATCAGGGGCAGGAGGCCATAACCCAACTCGACGCGCAGCAGGTCGAGCGCCAGGGCCGTGGAAATCGGCTCTTCCTTGGAAGCGGCGTCCGATTGCGTCTTGGATTCCCGCGCCTGTTCGGCGGCGGCGCGGGCATCCTTGCGCTTGAAAGCATAATAGGCCAGGGCGCCGGTGGCGCCGGAAAGCGAGGCGAAGACCAAGGTCGGCATGCCCGGCAAGACGGCGACAATGCCCATCACGGCGGCGGCCATGCCCAGGGCCTGGGGATAGAAGGAGAGTTGCTTCATCAGCGCCTTGTCGGTGGCGCCTTCGACCCCCGCCTTGGACACCATCAAGCCGGCGGCGGTGGAAACGATCAGGGCCGGCATCTGCGACACCAGGCCGTCACCCACCGTCAGAAGCGTGAAGGTCTGGGTGGCGTTGCCAAAGCTCATGCCTTTCTGCGCCACGGCGATAATGATGCCGCCGATGATATTGATGCCGACGATCAACAGGCCGGCAATGGCGTCGCCGCGCACGAATTTGCTGGCGCCGTCCATGGCGCCGAAGAAGTTGCTTTCCGCTTCCAGGTCCTTGCGGCGCTGCTTGGCTTCTTTTTCGTCGATCAGGCCGGCCGACAGGTCGGCATCCACCGCCATCTGCTTGCCGGGCATAGCGTCCAAACTGAAGCGCGCCGCCACTTCCGCGATACGGCCCGAGCCTTTGGTGATGACGATGAAATTGACGATAATCAGGATGGCGAAGACGATCAGGCCGATGACAAAATTGCCCTGCATGATCAGCTTGCCGAAGGCCTGGATGACATAGCCCGACGCGGCGGTGCCTTCATTGCCATGGCCCAGGATCAGGCGGGTGGACGCCAGATTCAGCGCCAGCCGTAACATGGTGGTGATCAACAGGATGGTGGGGAAGGAGCTGAATTCCAGCGGCTTGCGGATAAACACCGCCGTCATCAGGATCAGGATGGAAAAGCTGAGCGAGAAAGCCAGCGAAATGTCCAACATCCAGGTGGGCAAGGGCAGAATAAGCACCACCAGGATCGCCATGATGCCGATGGCGAGCCCAAGATCCGACTTGCGGATATGGCCCAGAATCTTTGCGGGCGAGAAATCAAGCCCGCTTGTGGCCGGTGATGCTGAGGTGACGTCGGTCATCTCACTAGCCCGCTAATCTCTGCTCGCCATGGTTGGGAACGGTCAGACCGGCATCGGCATATTCCCGCAGCTTGTTGCGCAAGGTGCGGATGGAGATGCCCAGAATGTTCGCGGCATGGGTACGATTGCCCAGGCAGTGATCCAGCGTGTCCAGGATCAGATCGCGCTCGACATCCGAGACCGTGCGGCCAACCAAGCCGCGAGTGACGGCGGCGGCGCTGGTGACGGCGCTCTGGACGGATGGATTTTGCCCGCCGAGCGCATTATGGCCCGTTCCCACTTGTGAACCATCCGGCAAACGGATGGCTTCCGGCGAAATCTCCGTGCCGGTGGCCAGCAGCACGGCGCGATGGATGGTGTTTTCCAATTCGCGCACATTGCCGCGCCAGTTGTAAGACAGCAGCAGGCGTTCGGTCAGGGCGGCAATGGGGCGGAACGGCACGCCATTGGCTTCGGCATATTTGCGGGCGAAATGATGGGCCAAAGCGCGGATGTCCTTGGGCCGCTCACGCAACGCCGGCAGGCGCAGATTGACCACATTCAGGCGATAAAGCAGGTCCTCGCGGAAGGTGCCGTGCTTGACCGCTTCCGCCAGATCGCGGTTGGACGTGGCGATAATGCGGATATCGACCTTGACCGGCTTGGTGCCGCCGACCCGGTCGATCTCGCGCTCTTGGATGGCGCGCAGGAGCTTGGCCTGCAGGCGCGCATCCATTTCGCTGATTTCGTCCAGCAGCAGGGTGCCGCCATTGGCTTCTTCGAACTTGCCGATGCGCCGGGCGATGGCGCCGGTGAAGGCGCCCTTCTCATGGCCGAACAGTTCGGATTCCAGCAAATTTTCCGGGATGGCGGCGCAATTGACCGAAATAAAGGGCTTTTCATTGCGCAGCGATTTGCGGTGAACATAGCGCGCCAGCACTTCTTTACCGGTGCCGCTTTCCCCCGTGACCAGGATCGAAGCTTCGCTGCCGGCGATCTGATCGGCCAGCGACAGCACCGCGCTCATGGCTTCGTCTTCATAGATCAGTTGATGGGATTCATCGGCCACCGCAGCCAGGACCGCGGCGATCAACTCGGCATCGGCGGGCAGGGGCAGATATTCCTTGGCCCCGGCGCGGATGGCGTCCACCGCGCGGCGGGTATCGGTGCCGACGCCGCAGGCCACCACCGGGGTGCAGATGCGTTCGGCGGCAAGGCCGCGCACCAGAGTGCCGATCTCCAGCATCACGTCGCAGAACACCAGGTCGGCGCCCGCGCCGCCGCGCAAGGAATCCAGCGCCTGTGCGATCGAGCCGGCGTGGCTGACCTTCGCCCCGCGGTCCATCGCGATCTTGGTGGCTGCGCCGATCTGGCCGTTCAGTCCGCCGACAATGAGAAGACGCATGGTTCTATTCCTTCGCTAAACTTAGGAGACCGATCTCAGGAGCCTGAGCCGGCCTTGATGATTTCCGTCATGGTGATGCCCAGCCGGTCTTCGACCAGCACCACTTCTCCGCGCGCGACCAGGCGGTCATTCACATAGATGTCGATGGCTTCGCCGACCTTGCGGTCCAGTTCCACGATGGTGCCTTTTCCCAGCTTCAAAAGCTGGCTGACTTCCATGGCCGACTTGCCCAGCACGGCGGAAACCGTCACCGGCACATCGAACACCGCTTCCAGGTCGGCGGCGGAACGCTTGGGCGCGGATTCGGCGCTGGTGCCGTCGCTGTTCAGCAGCGCGGCGGCGGCGCCCGGCGCGGCATCGGTGGAGAGATCGGGCAGGTCCACATTGTCGGTGGCCATGGCTTATCCTTTCAACGCGGAAGAAATGGAAAAACGGCGTTCAATCAGGGCGTCCAGCGCGGCTTCGATGGCCGCTTCGCTGCGCTCGCTGCCGCCGCCCCGCCATTCGATACGGCAATCGGCGCCTTTGATGCTGGGATCGGCGGCAATCGTCACGCGGCCGTCATACCCTTCTTCATGGGCGATATCGGCAATGCGCGCTTCCAGCGCCGCCACGACATCCGGCGCCGCGCGCAAGGTGACGCGCGGCTCGCCGATGGCCTGGTGCATGGCTTCACGCAGCGCGGCTTCGACATCGCCGGCGGGAAGGGCAGCCAGCGCCCGGGCGGCGATTTTCTTGGCGGCGGCGAAAGCCAGCGCCGTGGCTTCGGCGCGCAACTGTTCGATTTCGGCATGGCTCTGGTCCAGCGTGGCGCGCAGCGAAATCACCAGCGCGGCGATGGTCTGGTTGATATTTTCGCTGGTCCGGACATGGGCGACTTGCTCGCCTTCCTCACGGGCGCGGGCGCACATATTTTCGATTTCCTCATTGCTGAGGATCTGTTTGCGCCGGGCCTGCGCCGCCTTGGAAACCACATCGCTGCCGGCGCGGAATTCGGTGTCGAAGTTGAATTTGCTTGCGGCTGCCATCAATACACCAGCTCGTCTTCGGCGCTGCCGCCGGCAATCATGATTTCGCCCTTGTTGGCCAGGTCCTTGGCGATGTTGACCATCTTCATCTGCGCTTCATCGACATCCTTCAGGCGCACCGGGCCCATGGCTTCCATGTCTTCGCGCAGGATCTTGCCGGCGCGTTCGGACATGTTGGAGAAGAAGACGTCGCGCAGGCCGTCGGTAGCGCCCTTCAGCGCCAGGCCCAGCTTGTCCTTCTCGACATTGCGCAGCAGGGTCTGGATCGAGCCCGGATCCAGCTTGGACAGATCTTCGAAGGTGAACATCAGGGCCTTGATGCGCTCGGCGCTGTCGCGCGAACGTTCTTCCAGGGCGGTGATGAAGCGGCTTTCGGTCTGGCGGTCGAAATTGTTGAAGATTTCCGCCATCTGCTCATGGGCGTCGCGCTTGGCGGTGCGCGCCAGGTTGGACATGAACTCGATGCGCAAGGTGTTCTCGACCTTGTCGAGAATGTCTTTCTGCACGCTTTCCATGCGCAGCATGCGCTGCACCACTTCCAGGGCGAATTCCTCCGGCAGGGCGCCCAACACCCGGGCGGCATGTTCCGGCTTGATCTTGGACAGCACCACGGAAACGGTCTGGGGATATTCGTTTTTCAGATAATTGGCCAGAACGGTCTCGTTCACATTGGCCAGCTTGTCCCACATGGTGCGGCCGGCCGGGCCGCGGATTTCTTCCATGATGGAGCCGACTTTATCTTCCGGCATGAACCGGGTGAGCAGGCGCTCGGTGGATTCATAAGAGCCCATCAGCGATCCGGTGCCCGACATCTGGCCGACAAAATCCACCAGCAATTTTTCGATGAGACCGGAGCTGACCGAGCCCAGGTTGGACATCACCTGGGACACTTCCTTGACTTCTTCCTCGTCCATCATGCCCCAGATTTTGGCCGAGTGTTCTTCGCCCAGGGACAGCATGATGACGGCGGCGCGCTCGGCTCCGGAGAGCTGGCGGATATCGTCCTTGACGTTGGCTTTGGCGGCTTTGGACATGATTACACCGGTTGATGCAGCCAGGTGCGGATGATCGCCAGCGCTTCTTCGGGATGCGCTTCGACCACTTCACCGATTTTCTTGATGGAGGATTCGCGCACCTGGCCTTCGATGCGGGAGATATCGATGGAGGGGGCCGGCGCCGGCAACGCGACATGCGTTCCGTTGGCGGCTTCCAGCGAGCCCGGCGCGCCAGGCGCCGGCAAAGCGCCGGCCACGGGCGCGGAACCGCCCATCTGCAGGGCGCCGCCGGAAACGCCGGGAGCGAACATGCGGGCGATCAGGGGGCGGGCAACGAACAGGCCGATGAGGAGCGCGGTGACGCCCATGATCGCGGCCTCGATGATCTTGAACCAGTAAGCGCTGTCCAAACCCAGCAGCGGCTTGGGCGCGGGCGTGCCGTCCGCCGCATCGACGCGGGCGAATTGCATGTTGGTGACCTGCACCAGATCGCCGCGCGCCTGGTCGAAGCCCATGGCGGATTTCACCAGATTGGTGATCTGGGTCATTTCGGCGGCGCTGCGCGCCTTATAGGCGGTGCCGTCGCCGCTCCCGTCCACCACCACCGCCACCGACAGGCGTTTTACGTCGCCGCCATTCTGGGTGCTGGTTTTTACGGTCTTGGAGATTTCGTAATTGGTGGTCTCTTCGGTGTGGTCCGACGAGGATTTGCTGCTTTCGCCGCCGGCAGCCTGGGCGGCGTTGGGCAGGGCATTGGCCACGGACACTGCCGCGCCCGTACTGCCATTATTGTCGGACGAGGTCTGCTGCACGGTCTGGGTGGAACGCACCACTTTGCCGTCGGGATCGTAGCTTTCTTGGGTGGTGGTGGAGTGGTCGTAATTCAAATTGGCCGCAACCTGCACCCGGACATGGCCGGGGCCGACCACGCTGGTCAGGATGGATTCGATGTGCTGGCGCAGACGGTCTTCATAGCCGGTGGTGGCCTGGTCCTGACTGGCGGTGTCGGCGTCGGGGCCGGACTTGTTGTCGCCGCCGGCCAGCAGATTGCCGTGATCGTCCACAATGGCGACGCGATCGGCATTGAGGCTGGAGACCGCCGCGGCGACCAAATGCTGGATGGCCGAAACCTGTTCCCGGTGCAGGGTGCTGCGGGTCTTGAGCACCACGGAGGCGGAAGGCGTCTGGTCGTCGCGGCTGAACACTTCGCGTTCCGGGATGACCAGATGGACGCGGGCGCTCTCGATGCCTTCGATGGTCTGGATGGAGCGCGCCAGCTCGCCTTCCAGGGCGCGCAGACGGTTGATGTTCTGCACAAACGCGGTGGTGCCGAAGGCGTCGGACTTGTCGAAGATTTCATAACCGACACCGGCGGCGGGCAGATTGTCCTGCGCCAGCGCCATGCGCAGTTTGGTCACCTGGTCGGAGGGGACCAGGATGGTGCCGCCATCTTCCTTGGCGTCATATTTGACCTGCATGGCGTCGAGCTTCGCGGCCACCGCGGCGGCATCGCGCGGTTCCAGCCCGGCATAGAGAATGGTCTTGGGCGGCTCGGTGATGGCGCCGGCGATATAAAGAAAGAAGGCGGTGAGGACCGCGGCGACGCCGGCCATGACGCCGAAACGCGCTGCACCAACCGCTCTAAAAAAATCCGGCACGGACGAACCCTCCTCGCCGGACGCGCCTTTCGCGTCTCAGCTAGGCAAAGATTGCCGCGCTTACGGTAAAATTTGGCTTAAGCCAGAAAGCTCGATTGCGAGCCGATTTTTTATTGTTTTGTTAAGAAGCGCGGGGTGCCCAGCACACCACCGCCACTTCGTACTTTCTGGATCCCGGTCTTGGATCTCCTTCGCCGATCCCGCCGGGGATGACCGCTTTCGCGGTCAGTTACGATATTGCTGTACCCGCGTCGCCCGCAGCCCGGCCAGCCCGAAGCGGTCAATGGCATGCTGCCAGGCAAGGAATTCCTCGACTGTCAGCGTGTACCGCTTGCAGGCATCGTCCAGGCTGAGCAGTCCACCGCGCACCGCGGCGACCACTTCGGCCTTGCGCCGGATTACCCAGCGCCTCGTCGAAGGCGGCGGCAGATCGGCGAGCGTCAACGGCGACCCATCGGGCCCGATGACATAGCTCACGCGTCCTTTGCGCTCTTCCATGCTTAAAACTCCCAACTACTCAACCACGGCAGACTAAGCCGCCCCCTACTAAGAAAGGGCCAAAGAGCGTGGTAAACGAACTCCTAAACACTTCTCTCGAATGCGCGTGAAAAGCCCGGTTTTAAAGGGCTTTTCGATAATCATCATGACGCGGACGGCAACTGTTCCAGCACCTGCAGCATCTGATTGGCCGTGCTGATGATCTGGGCCGATGCCGAATAGGCGCGTTGGGTGGTGATCAGGTTGGTAAACTCAGTCGCCAGATCCACGGTCGAACTTTCCAGCGAATTGGCCTGGACGCTGCCGGCCGGACCGGTGTTCGCCAGATTGATATTGGCGACACCGGACGCCTGAGTGGCGACATAGGCATTGCCGCTGACCTGGCCGAGGCCGTCTTCATTGGCGAAGGTGGCGAGCGGAATTTTGAACACCGCTTGCGACAACCCGTTGGAGAACTGCGCCGTCACCGTGCCGTCCTTGCCGACATTGACGCCGGTGACGGTGCCGTAAGCCGAGCCGTCAATAATGGAGCCGTTGAAGGTCGAGGCGATATTGTCCTGACTCATGCCATCGCCGGTGCCCACGGTGCCGAAACTCAGCGCGATGGCCTGGGGCGCCAGGCCCGAGGTGGCGGTGCTCCACGGAATGGTCAACGCGACATTGCCGCTGGCCGGCGCGGCGCCGTTCACATTGGCGAGGGTGCCGTCGGTATTAAAGCTCAGCGTGCCTTGAGCGATGGGATTGGCCGAGGTGAGGTAGGTGGGATCGCCGGCATAGCTGGCTTCATAGGCCCAGGTATTGGCCGCGGTCTTGACGAAGGAGAAGGTGATCGGCTGCTGGCCGCCCTGGCTGTCATAGACATCGACCGTGTGGGAAAAATCCGGCGTCACGTTGCCGGCTTCCATGTCGCCGGCGGTGTAACCGGCAGCGACCGTCGAGGACGACATCAAATTGGCCTGCATCGATATCTTGGTGCTGGGCGAAGACGAGCCGGCCAGCGAATTGACGTTGATCAGGCTGAGGGCGGTGGTGTTGGCGGGGATATTGCCGGACGTATCCAGCCGGTACCCCAGAAGGTAAAGCCCGGCCGCGTTCACCAGATCGCCGCTGGCGTCCGGTGTGAAGCTGCCGGCGCGGGTATATTCCTGGGTGGCGTTGACGGTGGGATTGCTCTGCACCACAAAGAAACCGTTGCCTGAAATTGACAGGTCGGTCGGCGATTGGGTGGTGGTGGGCAGGCCCTGGGCCGTGACATCCTGGCCGAGCCTGGCGGTGACGCCGGACGCACTGCCGCTGCTGCCCGGGGAATTGAGGAAGCTGGAAAAGCTGACAGTGGCGTTCTTATAGCCGACCGTGTTGATGTTGGCGATGTTCGAGGAGGTGGCGCTCAAGGCGGCGCTGTTGGCATTCAGGCCGGCGACGCCGATGGATAACGCGCTATAAATACTCATTTTGTCTTTCCCTCAGAGGTGTTGGGCTTCGCCCGCTTGCCTCATGATTGACGCGCACCTTCTGGGCGCGGATTTTTCGATAAAATTCAGTTGGTCACGCTCGATATGGCGGACAGATCGACAGGCATCGATCCGACCATCAACTGGGGTGTTCCGTTGCTCATGTTGATTTCATTGACCAGTCCGCTGGAGGTCACGGTGCTGGCGATGGCGGTGCCGCTGGCGTCCGAAGCCGCCACGCTCAACGTGTAAGTGCCGTCCGGGAGCTGATTGCCATGCAGGTCCTTGCCGTTCCATTGGAATGTATTGCCGCCCTGGGCGGTCGTGCCCTGCGCCATATAGACGGTCTGGCCGTTGGCGTTCTTGACGGTCAGAAGAGTGGAGGCTGCCGCCGCGCCCAGATTGTAAGTCCAGCTGGCCGCACTATCGATCAGTGCGCCCTTGCCACCGGACACGGTGACGTTCTTGCCCAGATAGGACGTGGCGTAGGAAGCATTCTGGGTGCTGCTCTGATTGATCAGGGTCTGGAGGTTGGTGTTGGTGCTGATCTGCTGTTCTACCTGGCTGTACTCCACCAGTTGCTGGGTGAACTGGTTGGTATCCATCGGGCTGGTGGGATCCTGGTTCTGCAGCTGGGTGGTGAGCATCTTCAGGAAAGTGCTGAAATTGCCCGACAACTGCTGCATGGCGCTGTTGCCCGCGCCGGTGGCGGTGTTGGTCGGAGAGGTTGGGGTCACGGTGGTCATGCTTGGCCTTTAGACATGGATATCCAGACGGCCATTGCCGCCGGTGAAGGAAATGGTGGAAGCGTTCTGTACCGCGTCGATCACGCGGGTGGCGGTAAGATGGGAGCGGGGCATGCGATCCGGCGCCTGATGTCCGCCATTGCCGTTTTGCCCGCGCAGCGAAAAGTTCAAACCGTTTTGCGACACATCCAGGCCGGCGTTGCGCAGCGCCTGGGTCAGGGTGCCGGAATCCTTCTGCAGCAGGGTCAGGGCCTCGGGCCGGTCCGCAGTCAGATGCGCTTCGGCTTTGCCGGTGGCGTCGATCGAAAGCCGTACATCGACCCGGCCCAGCTCCGGCGGATCCAAGCGGATCTGGAATTCCTTGGCGCCGCTTTGCGAACGGGCGGCAATTTCCACCGCCAGGCCGTTGACATCGGGGGTCGGGGTCTGCGGCGCAACCTGCACCGCGGCCGAGACATCATGGCCGGAACTGGCCGTCTGAACCGGCATGGTGTGGGACGGCGCGACGGCTGCGCTGATAGTTGACGTGGGCGCAGAGGTTTGCTCCGGCGCCGGCTGCTGCTGTTGCTGCGACTGAATTTGTGGCTGGGCATTGCCGGCATCCGCCGGTTTGGCCTTATCCGCCGCATCGTTCTTGGTGTCGGCGCTTTTGCCGGAAATGTTCCCGGTCTTGAGCGCGGCCTGCGCGGCGGCGACCGGGCTTTGCGCCGCGGCCAGGGCGGGATCGGCAGGCGCTTTGGTATCCGCCGGGACATTGGGCAGGGGCGCGGGCGCACGCTTGGCGTTTGCCGGCTCATTCACGGCGCTGGCTTGCTCCGTGTCGCTGTCCCGATCGTTGGCGGCGATCACACTTTGCGCCGCTGGCGGCGGGGTCTGAGCTGCGATCAGCGCCGCCTGGGCCTGGACGATGATGCTGGCATCGGGCTGCGGCGTTTCGGGCTGCGGCTGCGCATTGGCCGGAGCATCATTGTCATTGGCGGATTTGGTATCTTTAGCCGGTTTGGCGTCGGCAGACTTGGTCTTGGCCGCGGGCTTGTCGGAAGCGTCTACCTGTTTATCGGTATCTGCCGTGATCTGATCCGGGTCGGCAATCACTGGGGAAGGCACGCTGGCGGTCTGAATGGGGTCTGAAGCCGGTGCAGGCGGAGTGTTGGCAGTGGTGGCAGGCGTGTTGCTAGCTGGAGAGGGCTCGTTAGCAGCCGTAGAAGGCGTGGTGGCGACCGGGGAAGATGGGTCGGTATCCGGCGCTGTCTGCGTAGGGGCGGAATCCTGCGGCGCTGTATTGTCGCTGCTATCGTCAGAAGGAGCCCTTGTCTGCGCTGCGGGCGAAGGTTGCGCCGGCGCCTGGCTATTGACCGCGGCCAAGATCACCGCAAAAGGCGAACCCGCATCGGCGGGCGCTTTTTGAGAATCGGGCGCGCTCGCCTTGGGCTGAGCCGGAGCGGCGGTTGGCGCGGCAATAGCGTTGGATGAAATGGCGGCCAAGAAAAAAATCCGTATGAAACCGGAAAAGACGAAGCAAAGGCCGGACCAGAATTTTTGCCGCGGAAATTCCGGGATTTTCGGCGTGCGGCGCGGCGGCGGCGCAAAAAAAGATCGGGCATGAACTGCCGCACCCGGCAAACTCTGCCGCCTTCACGCCACGCCCGAACAGCGTGAAAAGCCTTGTTTTCCAGGCAAAAACGCATTGCCCGCGATGGCATGGTGTTTGCGACAAACTTCCGGCGACAAAGCGCCTGGAATATTCACGTGAGTCTCAACGGTATTGCTTCCGCGGCCCTTTCAGGGCTTCAGACTGCCCAAAAGGCGCTGACCGTCGTTTCCAGCAATGTCACCAACCTGAACACGCCCGGCTATGTCCGCCAGGTGGTGAACCAGACGCCGCTGTCCGCCAATGGCCAGGTGATGGGTGTCCAGGTCGCCAGCATCCAGCGGGTCGCCAACCAATTTCTGCAACAGGAAGCCTTGTCCGCCGGCGGCCAGGCGGCGCAGTACGACACCATGGCCGGCCTGTTCAATCAGTTGAACGGCCTTCTCGGCGCGCCGGGCGACAGCCAGTCTCTTGCCACCGGCCTGACCAATCTCCAGTCGGCATTGGCCACCGCCTCCCAGTCGCCCACCTCTTCCTCCAGCTACACCGCGGTGATGAATGCCCTGCAGGGCGTGGCGTCGAACATCAACAATGTCTCCGGCACCATCACCCAACTGCAGAGCCAGATCGACACCCAGGTCGTCAGTTCGATCTCCTCGGTCAACAATCTTGTTAAGCAGGTCTATCAGCTCAATCAGCAGATCACAGGCGCTACCGCCTCCGGCGCCCCGACCGATGCGCTGGAAGATGAGCGCGACACCGCCTTGACCAACCTGTCCCAGTTCATGGGTATCAAGATTTCCCGGAATTCCAATGGCAGTGTGAATGTCAACACCGCCGACGGCGTCAATCTGGTCTCCGGCACGTATGCCAGTCTCAGCTATGCCGGCGGGGATCAAAACGGCACCTATGGCAATATCCAGATTCAGGACACCAACCCTCAATCCGGGCAGCTCATAGGCCCGGCTCAGGCGCTGGATTCGCATCTGAGCGGCGGCTCGCTGGGCGGCTTGATCACCATGCGCGACCAGAGTTTGGGCGGGTTGGCCCAGTCGCTGGGCAATTTCGCCTTGAATGTGCGCCAGGCGATCAATGCCCAGGCCAATGCCAATGCCGCCTTTCCTCCGCCTTCGTCTTTGACCGGCCGCAACACCGGTCTGCTCTCGACCGACGGCTTGAGTTTCACCGGCCAGACCACCATCGCCATTGCCAACAGCAGTGGCAATCTGGTCAGCCGGGTGGATGTGGATTTCAGCGCCGGCACCCTGTCGGTTAATGGCGGCGCCTCGGTCAGCATCGGCGCCAGCGTCGCCAGCTTCACCGCTGCCCTCAACACGGCGCTGGGCGCCAATGGCAGCGCCAGCTTTGCGAACGGCCAGCTTTCCATTTCCGCCAACGGCGGCAACGGCCTCCTGGTGCAGGACAATGGCGCCACACCCAGTTCGCGCGGCGGCACGGCATTTTCGCAATTTTTCGGCCTGAACGACGTCTTCCAGTCTGACGGTTCGTCTGTGCTCAGCACCGGCCTCACCGCTTCCGATGCCAGCGGCTTGGCGGCGGGTGGCGTGATCAAGCTGTCGTTGAAAGGCTCCAATAGCGACATCGTTAAGCAGGTTTCGGTCACCACCACGGCCGGGATGACCATCGGCGATGTGGTCAATGCCCTGAACACCGCCATGGGTGGCGCCGCCACTTTCACCTTGGGCAGCAATGGCGCCATCACCACCACAACCAGCGCGCTCTATCCGAACTATCAGCTCAACGTCAACGAAGACACCACTGCGCGCGGCGCCACCGGCATCAGCTTCACCCAGATGTTCGGCATCGGCGCTAACAATCTCGCCAACCAGGCCAATAATTTTGCCGTCACCTCGATGGTTGCCAACGCGCCTCAGCGTATCGGCATGGCCAAGCCGGCGATCACTTCCAGCACCGTGGTGGGCCAGAATATCGTGCAGGGCGGCGACAATTCCGGCGCCATCGCCATGTTGAATGTCATCAATGCCACCCGCAGCTTCTCGGCTGCCGGCAATCTTTCAGGCCAGACCAGCTCGCTGTCCGACTATGCCGCGTCCTTCTATCAAGGGGTCTCGGATCAATCGAATATCGTCACCCAGAACCAAACCACCCAGGACGACCGGCTGCAGGAAGCACAAAGCCGTCAAGCATCGGAATCCGGCGTCAATCTCGACGAAGAGTTGATGAACCTCACCAGCTATCAGCAGGCTTACAGCGCCAGCGCCCGCCTGCTGACCGTGGTGGACCAGCTTTACCAAACTTTGCTCCAGATCCAGTGAGGCCTGAGCGATGACCATTGACCGCGTTTCCACCGCCCAGCAGACGGCATACATGCTCACCCAGATCCAACGCGCCAATACGGCGCTGGACAAGACCGGTCAGCAGATCGCCAGCGGCGACAAGGCCACCACCTATGCCGGCTTTGGCACCCAGACCCAGTTGCTGCAAGCCACCATCTCGGCCAATGCGCGCAACAGCGCCTACACCACCGCCACCACCATGGCCACGACCCAGGCGGATATCCAGGACACCCAACTCTCCAGCCTGTCGGACCTATCCAATCAGTTGAAGAAGGCCGTCTCGGATGCCGTGGCCAACAACGATCCCTCCACCCTGATGACCCAGGTGCAGAGCATCTTCAGCCAGGTCTCATCCGTACTGAATTCGCAAGACGCCAATGGCGATTACATATATGGCGGCGGCAACACCAGCACGCCACCCTTCTCGGCCACCTCGCTGTCGGCGCTGGCGGCATTGCCTTCCGCCGCCGCCGCCTTCGTCAATGGCAATGACCTGAAATCGGTGCAGGTGGCGGACGGCCAGACGGTTACCTATGGACTGACGGCGTCCGGTATCGGCACCGGCCTGATGCAGGCGCTGCAGGACATCGCCAATTTCGACGCCGGTCCCACCGGCAATTTTTCCGGCAGCACCACAGTCAGCCAGGCGCAGGAAACTTTTCTGGACAGTCAGATCGGGTCGCTGGCCACCGTGGGAACCGCCATCACCAATGTCACGGCCGCCAATGGCGGGGTGTATAACCAGCTCCAAAGCGCCGCCAGCCAGCAAAGCGATATGAAAACCCTCTATTCCGGTTTCATCTCGAATATCCAGGACACCAACCTGGCCGACGCCGCCACGCAGTTGCAGCTGAACCAGACCGCCCTGCAGGCGGCGTTGCAGGTCACCGCCACCCTTAACCAGTTGACCCTGCTGAACTATCTCCCCGTCGGGAACTGACGGTTGCGGGCTCTCCCGCCCGCGCTTATAGACCCCGCCATGAGTGAGCTTTCCGCCGATCTTCCCCAGGGCGCCCGCATCGCCGTGGCCATGTCCGGCGGGGTGGATTCCTCCGTTACCGCGGCGTTGCTGGCGCGCCAGGGCTATGACGTGGTGGGCATCACACTGCAGCTTTATCCCGGCACCGTGGCAAAGAAAGGCGCCTGCTGCGCCGGCAAGGATATCTACGATGCCAAGCGTGTCGCCGATGCGCTGTCGATACCCCATTACGTCCTGGATTATGAAAGCCGCTTTCGCAAAAATGTGATTGAGGATTTCGCGGATTCTTATGCCCGCGGCGAAACGCCGATCCCTTGCGTCCGCTGCAATGAAAAAGTGAAGTTTGCCGATCTGTTGGATGCGGCCCGCGCATTCGGCGCCGAAGCCCTGGCCACCGGCCATTATGTCCGCCGGGTGATGGGGCCGAACGGCGCAGAGCTGCATGCCGGCAGCGATCCGGCCCGCGACCAAAGTTATTTCCTGTTCGCCACCACGCAAGCGCAGCTCGACTATCTGCGCTTTCCCCTGGGCGAAATGGAAAAGCCGGCGGTGCGCGCCATCGCCGCCGAATTGGGATTGGTCACCGCCGCCAAGCCGGACAGCCAGGATATTTGTTTTGTGCCGGAAGGCCGCTATAGCGATATTGTCAAGAAACTACGGCCGGATGCGGCTCGCCCCGGCGACATCGTGGACCAAACCGGCCGGGTGCTGGGCCGGCATGACGGCATTGTTCATTTCACCATCGGTCAGCGCAAAGGCCTGGGACTCTCTGGCAATGCCGAACCGCTCTTTGTCCTCAGCCTGGATGCGGCGCGTGCGCGTGTGGTGGTGGGACCACGCAGCGCCCTGGCCGCCTCCACCATTCTGTTACGGGATGTGAATTGGTTGGTCTCTTTTGATGAGAAGACAAAGTCCGGTGCGCCGTTCGATTGCGCTGTAAAGGTTCGCTCCATGCGTCCGCCGGTGGCGGCGCGGGTGATCCCGCTTTCCGGCAATACGGCCCGGGTGGAGTTGCTGGCGGCGGAGGATTCTGTGGCCCCCGGTCAGGCCTGTGTGTTTTATAGTGCTAGCGACAGCGCAGAGCACGGACGCCTTCTGGGCGGTGGCTGGATCGCGCGCTCGGAAACCGCTCAAGTCGCGGCGGAATAAGGCTTTTTAGCCTCAAACTTGACAGCATGGCCCGCCCCACCCTACATGCCCGGCCCGGGCGAAAGCCTCTTGGTTCGGCACCGTAGCTCAGCGGTAGAGCAGGGGAATCATAATCCCTTGGTCGGCGGTTCAAATCCGTCCGGTGCTACCATTTCATTGGGCCGATAGGCGGCCCGACGACAGCGTAGCAGGGCCGCCGTCATCAGCCCGCGGCAGGCGAAAACTTTGGCCGTGCTAATAAGACGCCCATGAGCGCCCTCCCCGTCTCCCTCGCCGACATCCAAGCCGCCGCCGCTGCCATCAAAAGCGCGGTGGTGCGCACCCCCACCCGCCATTCCCGCACGCTTTCTGAAATCGCCGGCTGTGAGATCTGGCTGAAATTCGAGAACCGCCAGTTCACTGCCTCCTTTAAGGAACGCGGCGCATTGAACTTCCTGCTGTTGCTGAATGAAGAACAGCGCAAGCGCGGCGTCTCGGCGATGAGCGCCGGCAATCACGCCCAAGGCGTCGCCTATCATGCGGGACGGCTTGGCATTCCCGCCACTATCGTAATGCCCAGCTTCACGCCTTTCAACAAGGTCAAGCATACCCGCGATTTCGGCGCAGACGTGATCCTCACCGGCCGCGATCTTGCCGAAGCGCGGGAGGCCGCACTGAAGCTCACGGAAGAACGCGGTCTCACCTTCATCCATCCTTATGACGATGCCAAAGTGATCGCCGGACAAGGCACGCTGGCGCTGGAAATGCTGGAGGATGTGCCTGGGCTGGAAGCCCTGATGGCGCCGGTGGGCGGCGGCGGTCTCATCGCCGGCGTCGCCATCGCCGCCAAAGCGATCAAGCCCACCATCGAAATCTTCGGCGCGGAAACCGAACTTTACCCCGCCATGGCCGAAGCGCTCCACGCCCAGCCGGCCGCGGACATGCCCAGTGCCCAGACCATTGCAGAAGGCATCGCGGTCAAACAGCCGGGCAAGCTCACCCGCGAAATCGCCAAGGCGCTGGTGCGCGACATTCTGCTGGTGAACGAAGCAGAGATCGAACACGCCCTGGTGCAAATCCTGGAAATCGAAAAGACGGTGATTGAAGGGGCGGCCGCGGCCGGCTTTGCCGCCATCCTGGCCGATCCCGCGCGCTTCCGCGGCAAGCGGGTGGGTGTGGTGATGTCGGGCGGCAATATCGATATGCGCCTGCTCTCCAATGTCATCCTGCGTGAGCTGACCCGTGAAGGGCGTATCCTCACCCTGGAGCTGGCGATCGAAGACCGGCCGGGCATGCTGGCGGGGGTGGCCGAAGTGGTGGGCCAGGCCGGGGGCAATATCCTGGAAGTCTCCCACAACCGGATGATGAGTGGCATTTCCGCCAAATCCGCCACCCTTGTCCTGGTGGTCGAAGCCCGTGACCAAGCCCATGGCGCACAAATCCGGGACCGGCTTACGGACGCCGGATTCCGGCTGATCTGAACGGTTATTAACCATAAGAAAAAAGCACGCTTGAGCGGCCCCGTATCTGTCCTATTTTGGCACAGAGGGAATCGCATGCCGCAAAGCGTTGCAAAGCTGACGGGGGTGCTGGTCACCGCCATTGTCACATTCGGCACGGATGTGGATATGACCTATGCCATGGTGCTGGGCATATTCGCCGGCGCGCTGGCGATGTTCTTCGTTTCCGTCGCCGAAGCGAACGAGCTCTACGCCAAGGACTGAGATCAGCCTCCGTCGGGCGGGATGGCGCTAATCGCCGCTTCCATTTCCTGGAAGCTGGGCTGGTATTCGCTGGGCACCGAACCGCGGCCGATTTCCACCGACACTTGCGCGGCATTGCCATGCAAATGCGCCACCAGAATGTCGCGGATCACGTGATAGAAAAGCGCATCCTCATCCACCACCGCTTTCAGCCGCACGCCCATGGGGCCGACAATGCCATAGGCCATGAACACGCCCAGGAAGGTGCCGACCAGCGCCGAGCCGATCATGCCGCCCAGCACTTCCGGCGGTTCGCTGATCGCGCCCATGGTTTTGATGACGCCCAACACCGCGGCCACGATGCCCAGCGCCGGCAAGCCGTCGGCCATGGCGGACAGGGCGTTGGCGGCCACCAGGGCATCGTGATGATGCTTTTCAAGCTGTTTTTCCATGTTGGTTTCGACCTGGTGCGGGTCTTCCAGGCTCATGGTCATCATGCGTAGCGTGTCGCAAATGAAATCCAGCGCGAAATGATCCTTGGTGATCTTGGGATAGCGCTTGAAGATGGAGCTTTCCGCCGGCTTTTCGATATGGGCTTCCAGGGCGATCAGGCCCTTGGATTTCATCGTTTTGGTCAGCAGGAACAAAAGGCACAGCAGGTCGCGATAATCGCCGGGCTTCCAGCGCGGACCGGAAATCACCTGACCGACCGAACCGCCGATTTTTTTCAGATTGTAGATCGAGCCGGCGATCAGCATGGCGGCGATGGCGGCGCCCATGATGGTGAGCATTTCGTGGGGCAGGGCTTCGAATACCACGCTCAGCGAGCCGCCGGTCATCAGGTAACCGCCGAAGACGCAGGCGAAAAGAACGACAATGCCGCCGATCTGAAGCATGAAGCTGAAAGCCCTGTTTGTGGCCTGTTATTATTAACGGCAGGGCTTAAGACCGGGTGAATTAGGGCCCATTCCAGGGCATCGGCGGGTTAACGCTTTATGAGTTTGGCGCGGCTCTCGGCCAATTTGCGGGCGGCCAGGCCCGCCAATTCCTTGGCCACCACATCGTTCATATGGCTGAGGGCATCGGTATCGCGGGCGGTGCGGCCGATAGCGCTGACATGCAGGGCCACCACGGCCTGATCCGCCGGCACGCCGGACTGGGCGGCATCGTCGAAATAACGGCACAGCCCATCGGCGATGCGGCCGGTAGACAGCATGCCGGCGGTTTCGGCAAAGCCGCGAATCTCATGGGCCTTTTCAGAGATCAGTTGATGATCCGTGCCGGCCTCTTCCAACTCTTCGACATAGGCGTGCACCGCCTGGCGCAACACTTCGCCGCTGTCCTCGATCACTTTGGTGGCGGTGACGGCGGTGACCTGGCTGCGCAAGGTGCGGGCCATCACCAAAGCCTGGGCCTTACTGACCATCTGAGGATAGGCGCTTGGCGGAATGACTTCAGCTTTTTTGGCCATGGCTGCCCCTATTGCACCTGAAGGTCTTGGAAATCGTCATGCCGCCGCCAGGGGCCGGCATAGTTGTCGAGCGTTTTGCGCCGGCGATCCGGCCCGAAATAAGTGTCGCAGCGCACAAAGGCGCGCGGGCGTTCCACAATTTCGGCGATGCGCGAAAACAGGCTGTGGGAGGTGATGGGCTTGGCCAGGAATTCGGTGATGCCGGCATCGCGCGCCGCTTCAACCAGATGTTTTTCGGTATGGCCGGTGATCATGACGATCGGCACGAAAGGATTGGGGCTTCCCACCCCGGTGCGGATATTGCGGGTGAATTCCAGCCCGTCCATCGGCTTCATCGCCAGGTCGGACAGAATGAGGTCGCACCTTCGCTCGCGCAGGGCATCCATGCCGCTGACGCCATTGTTGGCTTCGACGATTTCCCGTATGCCGACGGAATTCAGCAGCGAGCGCAACAGCGAGCGCATATGCTGATTGTCCTCGACGACCAGAATCTTCAGATTCTCGAACGCAGACCCCGACATATGCCTCTCACGCGCTGTACCGGCTGCCCGGCTCCTTCCCGCGAAAAACGCCGAGGCAAGGAATTTTCTACTTTAGGTTACAGAGGCTTGGTTATTATTCGGTTACAAATGGACATGGGAAACATTCCCCACCCGGCGCTTGTTTTGGCGGCGCATTCTCTGTACGGGAGCGCGCCATGAGCGAAACGCTTTCCGTCCAAAGCTGGCAGTTGCGCAGCGAAACCACGTCCGATGCGGCACGGGTCGAAGCCTTGAACCAGGCCGTGTTCGGTCCCGGCCGCTTTGCCAAATCCGCCTATCGGTTGCGCGAAGGCGTCGCGCCCCTGCCCGAACTTTCCTTTGTCGCGATGGAAGGCGGCGTGCTGAGGGGCTCGGTGCGGTTCTGGCCGGTGAAAGTGGGCGGTGAAATGGTGCTGTTGCTGGGTCCGCTGGCGGTGGAGCCGGGCCAGCGTGGCCGTGGCATCGGTATTGCACTCATGCAGGCGGGTATCGAGGCAGCGCACAAAGGTGTTTGGGGCGCCATTATCCTGGTCGGCGATGAACCCTATTACGCCAAAGTGGGTTTCTCGCGCCTGCCGCCGGGGCGGATTAAATTTCCGGGGCCGGTGGACGCAAACCGCGTCCTGGGCCTTTCCCTGAAAAGCGGCGGACTATTGAATTTATCGGGACTTGTGCGCCGCGCCACGCTGGACGATCCGGTGTGTGCGGATGGTGCCGCGCTTGGGTGAGAAGCGGTTCGCGTAGCGAACGAAATGGTCCGGGGGACCATTTCGAGCGACGAACGCCGCGAGCCGCAGCGAGCGAGCGGGCGAAAACTCCGGCGGCGTGCCACCGGCGCACCGCGTTATCGGTCCGGCCGCTCGCCTGAGCTGGCTTAGCTTCTATTAGCGAGCGAAAGCGAGCTTAGAAAAGCTTGCCCTATCCGAGCGAAGCGAGGATGCGCGGCGCTCTTCGCTTTCGCAGGTCCATCAGGACCTGCTCACGCGCCTGCGGCGCGCCGCTCATCGCCCCTCAACCTTCCACGCCAGCAACAGCGATCCGACAATCAGCAGCAATGCGGCCCAAGCTGGCAACAGTGGTTGCTGAGTCAGTGAGGTGACGCGATAGGCGCCATTACGGCGAATGCCGATCCAATTCGAACCGCTGGCCGACTGCCCCGGCACCACGCGGCGGACCTGCGGTGTGCCATCCGCCAGCCAATGCACGCCGCCACCGGTGGCTTCCGCCACCGGCTTGAGGATGGTGTCGGTGGCGCGCATGTCCGCCACTTCTTTGGGATTAAGCGGGCCGGCCGCCGTCACCGCCGTCAAGGTGCCGTCGGTGACGCGATAAAGTCCCAGCTCGCTGACTTTGGTGGCGTTGCGCCACATCCCTGGCCCGCCATTTTCCAAAGTCAGTGTCATGGTCTTGCCGGTAGGCGTGGTCACACGCACCGGCTGCACGGTCTTGGCCATGCTGTGGCGGGTGATCACCAGCTCACCATCCGCCACGCTTGCCGTCAGGCTTTCCGCTTCCAGCTCCGGCTCTTTCATCAACCAATGCGCCAGGCGGCGCAGCAATTCCGCCTGCGGCCCGCCGCCTTCAAAGCCGCGCGCCCATAGCCAGGTCTGATCGGACAGTATTTCCGCCACCCGGCCTTTCTTCACTTGATCCAGCACCAGCAGCGGTTTTCCGCCGGGGCCGCTCATTACGGTTTGGCCGCCGACCGGGGTGGCGCCGATCAGCCGGAACCAGCGGCCCCAGGTCGGCGCAACCTTGTCGCCATTGCTTTCCGGCAGCCCTCGCGTCACCGGATGCGCCAGGCCCAACTCTGTGACTTGCGGCTTATAGCCTTGGGTGAGGATTTCGCCGGTGGGCTGGGCCGGCAACACACTGGCCAGGGGGGTGCGATAGATACTGCCGGGGCCGGCGAATTCCGGGCCCGACGACACCAGAAGGGCGCCGCCATCTTCGACATAGCGGGCGATATTGTCGAAATAGAGCATGGGCAAAATGCCCTGTTCGCCATAACGGTCGAAGATCACCAGATCGAAGCCGGTCAATCTTTCGCTGAACAATTCGCGGGTGGGAAAAGCGATCAGGGATAATTCATCGATCGGCGTGCCGTCCTGTTTTTCCGGCGGACGCAGGATGGTGAAATGCACCAGGTCCACCGACGGGTCGGCCTTCAGCAAATTGCGCCACACCCGCTCGCCGGCATGGGGTTGGCCCGAGACCAGCAGCACCCGCAGCCGGTCGCGCACCCCCGATACCGACACCACGGCGCGGTTGTTCTGCAATGTCAATTCGGACGGACCCGGCGCGGCGGACAGCTCGACGATATTCTCGCCCTCATGGGCGACGGGAATGGGAATCCTGGTTTCCTTGCCGACCGGTATCGAGCGGGTGCCAAGGGATTTTCCGTCCACCGCGATATTCACATCGGCGACATCGCCGCCGCCGCCAAAATCATCCACCCGCACCGTCAGTTGCGCCGGCTGGCCGACAATGGCAAAGCGCGCGGCATTGATCACGCTGAGCTTGCGGTCGCGCTCATCATGGGTGCCGGCGATCAGCACCTGCAGCGGCGCTTTGATCCGGATCTGATTGGTCGGGGGCGCATCATGCACTTCACCGTCGGTGATCATCACAGCGCCGGCAATACGCGCCGGCGGCACATCGGCCAGGGCTGCGTTCATGGCGGCGAACGCCTCGGTGCCGTTATTTTCGCCGCTGGTGGTGGTGGTGACCTCGGCCTGGCGCACAATCAGGTCGGGCTGGCCGGCGAGCTGGCTCTTGATCGCCGCCAGAGCCTTTTCCGCCTGCGCCATGCGCTGGCCGACATTCATGCTCTGGGAGCGGTCCATCACCAGCGCCACCACATCGGGCAGAGGCGCATGGTTTTCCTTTACCAGCACCGGCCCGGCCAAGGCAAACAGAAGAATGGCGAAGGCAAGGCCGCGGGCCCAGGCGCCCCTCGCCCGCAGGAAAAAGCTCGCCGCCGTGATCAGGATGGCAATCGCCGCCAGCGCGCCGATCAGCGCCAGGGGAACATGCGGATCGAAGGCCAATCTTGTCATGCGAGATGGCGGGTCATTGACCGATCCTCAGCCGCTGCAACAGCGCCGGCGCATGCACCTGGTCGGTCTTGTAATTGCCGGTCAGGGCATACATCACCAGATTGACGCCAAAGCGCAGCGCCATTTCCCGTTGCACTTCGGCGCCCGGCACCGGTTCGGTCAAGGGCCTGCCATCGGGACCGACAGCCCAGGCGGCGGCCCAGTCATTGCCGCCGATAATCACCGGTGAGACGCCGTCGCCGCCGCGCGCCGGCGTGGCTTGGCCCTCTTTCTCCGCCGGTGGCAGTTTTTCGATCCAGACCTGTCCGCCTTGCCAGCGGCCGGGAAAGTCCTTCAGCAAATAAAACGCTTTGGTCAGCACATGATCGGGCGGCACCGGTTCCAGCGGCGGCATGTCCAGGCTGGCGGTGAGGCGGCGCAGCGTCTGTTCGCCGGGATTGCTGTCGCCGCGCACCGCGCCCAAGGTGAGATCGCGGGTGTCGAACAGAATGGTGCCGCCCAGCCGCATATAATCGGCGATTTTGGACAGGGCCGCGGGCGTCAGGTTTTTCTCCCGCGGATCCATCGGCCAATAGAGCAGCGGATAAAAAGAAAGATCGTCGCGCGCCAGGTCCACGCCCATGGGATCGAGCGGTTCATAGGAGGTGCGGGACTTCAGCGCCTCGTCCAATCCGATCAGGCCCGCCCGGCTCATGGCGTCCACATCCGGTAAGCCGGTGACGACATAGGCCAGGCGGGTGTCCAGGGCCGCCGCCATATTGGCGGCATCGTCGGCATCGGCAGGGCGCGGCAACAGAATAAAGAAGGCCATCACCGCCGTGACGCCACCCAGCCGCAGATTATAAAGATAGCCGCGCAGCCACAGGGCGATCAGGGCGTCGACGCAAAGCAGCGCTGCGCCCAGCGCCAGCAGCCAGGGCTCCAGCACCAAAGTATGCACTTCGCCGTAATTCAATTCGCCGGAAACGTTCAACGGCAATAGCACATCGCCGGCGCCCATCACGTTCAAGGCATTCTCCACGCCTTTGGCGCCATAGAGGCCCGGCGGATGCTTAGGCGAGACGTTGGTCTTGGCAAAATCGCGGGCGGAGATGGGCAGCAGATCAGCAGACGCCGGCAGGAGATGACCGAAGCCGTCCAGCACACTGATGGGCGCCAGGCTGGTCAGCTGCGCCAGATCGCTGGCGGAGGTGCCACCTGCCAGCGCCAGGATACGCTTCAGCATATCCACATAGAGCCCGGAAATGGGCAGTGAGGACCAGGCGGGACTGGCGGTGACATGGAACAGGACAATCCAGCCCTGGCCTTGCTGATGCGCGGTCACCAGGGGCGTGCCATCGGTCAGCCGCGCCCAACTGCGGTCATTGGTTTCGGCGCTGGGCTCGGCCAGGATTTGCCGCGCCACCGTCACTTCATTGGGAATGGCAAGACCGTTGAACGGACTGGCGGCGGGAAATGGCGCCAATTGCTGCGGCCGGTCCCAGGCCATGGCGCTGCCCAGATAGCGTCCGCCGACCCGCAACGGCACCGGCACCAACGCGTCAGCGCCGCCGGTCATGCGCGGTCCGGCAAAGCGCACCAGCACTCCGCCATTGGCAACGAATTTGTTCACCGCTTCGGCGTCGCTGCCGCCGATCTTGGCGACATCCGCCAGCAGCAGCACCGAGACATGCCGCGCCAGGAGGCTGGAGATGGTGCCCTTTTGGATTTCCGCGAAAGGCGCCAGGGCCCGCTCCAGATAATAGACATCGTCCAACAGCGGCTGCGCCGTTTCGGTGGTGGCGGCGGAAACGATACCGGCCCGCCGTTCGGTGCCGCCCGTATCCATCAATTGCACCGTACCGGCGCTCTCCTCGCCGCGCACCTCAAGGCGCACGGTCTGGTTGCGAACCTCCAGCGGCAAGGCGATGTGGCCTTGGCCGCGAATCTCGCCGGTTTTCAGGGTCACATCGGCATCGGCCAGGCTTTCGCCATTGCGGCCGAGGGCGGAAACCAGGGCATGACGCTGGGCGCCGCGGTTGGGGCGCAGCACGGTGACGCTGAAGCCGGTGCCGTCACGCACCGGCGGCAACAGCCCCAGGGTAGGAATCTGCGGCCCAAAAATCCTGAGCGACCCGATTGCCTGAAGTGCCGATGTGAAATTGCGGCTGGAGCCGTCTTCGACGCCGTCGCTCAGCCAAAAGATTTGCGGCCGGGTGGCGAAACTGGCGCGGCGCAATCGTGCCGCCGCCGCCATGCGGTCGCCCGGCCAGGACATGGGCTTTAAATCCCGCGCCGCCCGCGCCGCGGCGCCGGTGTCCAGCAGGCTGACGCTATTATTCTGGGGGTCGGCGTCGGCGGTGCTGAGGATGGCGACAGGCCTGTCCCCAGCCCCGCGCAACAAATCCGCTATCACATCCTGGCGCTGTTCCCAATCCTTGGCGGCGGTCCAGCCATTATCCACCACCAGCACCAAGGGACCGCTACCCGCCACTTGCGGGGCGCGGCCGAGCAAAGGATCGGCCAGCGCGAAAATCAGCAGCGCCGCGGCCAGCAGGCGCAGCAGCAACAGCCACCAGGGCGTTAAAGCCGGTGTCTGCTCTTCATTCTTCAGGCCCAGCAACAGCCGCAAAGGGGGAAACGGGATACGGCGCGGCTGCGGGGGCGTGACTTTCAGCAGCCACCACAACACCGGCAGTGCCGCCAGACCCGCCAACACCCAGGGCGCGCCGAAACTCAGTTGGGACAGAAGCGCGGGCAAGTCAGGCCGTGCCGATCGCCGCGTGCAGCGCGATCAGGGCGGAAAGCGGCGCATGGTCGGTGCGGTGGCTGGTGACGGTCCAGCCCAGTTTCAGGGCGGTGGCGGCGACTTCCTCGCCATGGGCGCGGAAGCGGGCGCGATAGGCGTCGCCAATGCTTTCGGCCCGGCCGAATAACAGGGCGTCCCGGCTTTTGAGGGATTCAAAGCGGGCGCGGCCATTATAGGGAAAATCCTCTTCCGCCGGATCGATGATGCGCACCACATGGCCGATGACGCCGGCATGGGCCAGGGCCCGCATGGCATCCAGCGCCCCGGGTTCCAGGAAATCGCCCAGCCATACCATTTCGGCGCCACGCGCCACCGGGGTGTGCGGCGGCAATTCGCGTTGTTGCAACGATTGATTGAGAAGCGCCTGGGCTATGCGCAGCAAAGCCAGACGCGAGGCGCTGGGCCGTTCCAGACCGCCCATGAATCCCACCCGCTCGCCGCCGCGGATCAGCAGCGCCGCCAGCGCCATCAACAGCAATTCGGCCCGTTCCATCTTGCTGACACTGCCGGACGCAAAACGCATGCCCGCGCCGCCATCGCGCCACAGCCACACGGTCTGCGCCGCTTCCCATTCCCGCTCGCGGACAAAAAGATGCTGCGACTTGGCGGATTGCCGCCAATCTATGCGCGCGGCGTCTTCGTTGCCGTAACGGCGAAACTGCCAGAAGCTTTCGCCCATGCCGGCGCGGCGGCGGCCGTGAATGCCCAGATTGACGGAAGCGGCCAGCCGTTCCGCCGCCACCATCAGCGGCGGCAATCCGGCCGAGAGGCCATCCGCTTCATGCTGCAGCGGTGAAAAAGCGCTCATCTAGACTCCCATGCGGCGGACCGGAAAAGTGCGGAGGGCGGCTCCTGAAACACAATGACCTCCGCGGTTTTCCGCAAGCCCGCGCGACCCTTATAAAAGAGCCCGGCAAAGCTTATCGATCACGCCGGCGGTGGTGGCGCCTTCGGCGCGCGCCGCAAAGGTCAGCGCCATGCGATGGCGCAGCACCGGGCCGGCCAAAGCGGCAATGTCATCGCTGGAGGGCGCCAGCCTTCCATCCATCAACGCGCGGGCGCGCACCGCCAGCATGAAGGCCTGCCCGGCACGGGGGCCGGGGCCCCAGGCAATCTGACCACGCGCTTCATCATGCGCGGAATCGGGCCGCGCCGCGCGCACCAAGCGCAGAATGGCGTCCATCACAGTTTCGCCCACCGGCATGCGCCGCACCAGCGCCTGGGCATCGGCCAAATCCTCCGGGTCGCAGACTTTGCTGGCGCGTTTTTCCTCGCCGATGGTGGTGGCGGTCAACATGCGCCGTTCGGAATCCAGATCGGGATAGCCGACATCGATCTGCAGCAGGAAGCGGTCGAGCTGGGCTTCCGGCAGGGGATAAGTGCCTTCCTGCTCCAAGGGATTCTGGGTCGCCAGCACATGGAACAGGGATGGCAGGTCATGACGGGCGCCCGCCACCGTGACATGTTTTTCCTGCATCGCCTGCAATAGGGCCGACTGGGTGCGGGGGCTGGCGCGGTTGATTTCGTCCGCCATCAGAAGCTGGGTGAAGACCGGACCGCGGATGAAGCGGAAGCCGCGCGAACCCGATGCGCTTTCCTCCATCACTTCCGAGCCGGTGATGTCGGTGGGCATCAGGTCGGGGGTAAATTGGATGCGGCTGGTATCCAGCCCCAACACAATAGCCAGGGTTTCCACCAGCTTGGTCTTGGCCAGGCCGGGCACACCGATCAGAAGGCCATGACCGCCCGCCATCAGGGTGACCAGGGTTTGTTCGATCACGTCGTCCTGGCCGAAGATCACGTCGCCGATGCGCCGCTTGACCTTGGCGAAGGTCTCGGCGGCCTTTTCCATCCGGGCCGGGGCCTTTTCGATAATTTCGGCATTCTGAGACATTCTGGGGTCCATGCTTGGGCCATCTCACAGTTTGGGGACTAATACTGCATCCCCGGCCAAGGCGCGCAAGGTGCAGCCAAGTGACTTATTTATAAGGGATTTTGTCCTTTATAGGGGAAGCGCAATGGCGATAAAGGCTTCTCCCGCTATTCTTATGTCTATCGCGTCAAAGCTCCAATGGTTCCATAGAGCCAAAACGGCATGAAAGCCCTGATCGAAAACCCCCTGGCGGCGCTGCGCGGAGTGCTGCCGCAATCTCCGCCGGCAGCTGTTGGCCGAGACGAATTTATGGCTTTTCCGGAATTGCATTCCGGCCAGAGCCAGCCGATTGCCGCCGCGGTGCTGATCCCGGTGATCGCCCGGCCGGAGCCGACCTTATTGTTCACGGAGCGCACCCGCCATCTCAGCAAACATAGCGGCCAGATCAGTTTCCCGGGCGGCCGCAGCGAGCCCGGCGATCTCTCCCCGGTCGAGACGGCTTTGCGCGAGACGCGGGAAGAGACCGGCATCGAACCCACGCTGGTCAGCATTGCGGGCTTTCTTCCCCGCTATCTCACCGGCACGGGCTTCGATATTTCGCCGGTGGTGGGCGTGGTGGCGCCGGACTTCACTCTGATACCGGATGCGCGGGAAGTGGCGGACGTGTTCGAAGTAAAGCTGTCCTTCTTTCTGGATCCCGCCAATCTCAGGGAAGTGAACCGCGATCTGGGCGGTAAGCCCCGCCGTGTCCATCTCTTTGAGCCGGAAGGCCGCATCATCTGGGGCATCACGGCGGCGCTGCTCTTCGATTTCGCGGGAAGGCTGAATGCGGCCCATGCTATAGGCGCTGGCCATGAGAATTGATGCCGCCAAGCACCCATGGCTGGAAGAGCCGGAGACCCGCACCGTGATGGAGGCGCTGGGCGAGGCGCGTTTTGTCGGCGGTGCGGTGCGCAATGCGTTGTTGGGCGCCGCCGTCACCGATATCGACATCGCAGTGCCGATACCGCCGGACGAAAGTCTCAAGCGCCTGGAAGCGGCCGGGATCAAGGCGGTTCCCACCGGCTTCGATCACGGCACGGTTACCGCCATCAAGAACGATAAAATATTCGAGATCACCTCCCTGCGCCGCGATGTCGCCACCGATGGCCGTCATGCCGTGGTTTCCTACACCACGGATTGGCGCGAAGATGCCGGCAGGCGCGACTTCACCATCAACGCCCTTTACTGCGCCGCCGATGGCGAGATTTTCGATTATCATGACGGCATCCCAGATCTGATCGCCGGACGGGTGCGCTTTGTCGGCGATCCCCGCCAACGCATCGCGGAAGATTATTTGCGCATCCTGCGGCTGTTCCGCTTTCACGCCTGGTACGGCAAAGGCGAGATGGATGCCGAGGCCCTGCGCGCGTCGGCGGAAGCAAAAGCGGGCCTGAAGCAATTGTCCGGCGAACGCATCGCCAAGGAGATGCTGCGCCTGCTGGAAAGCCCCAATTCCGCGCCGGTGCTGCGGGTGATGGCGGCAAGCGGCGTGCTGCCCGAAATCTTGCCTTTCCCGCTGCAATGGCCGCGGCTGGAACAGATGATCCATCTGGATGCCGAGAATTTCTTTATCCCCGATCCCTTGCTGCGGTTGGCAGCCCTCCTGCCTGACGATCCGATCGCGGCGCGGGCGGTGGCGGCGCGGATGCGGCTTTCCAATGGCGAGCGCGACCGGCTGATCGACCTGGCCAATGGCGGCGGTAAAGTGTTGTCGCATCTGCCGCCGCGGGACATTCATCGCTTGCTGTATGAAATGGGTGTTCCCGCCTTTCGCGACCGGGTGCGGCTGGGCTGGGCGGATGCGCCGCCGGGGGCCAATGCCATTGGCTGGCGCATGTTGTTGTCGGTGGCCGGCAATTTCCGCCGGCCGGTTTTTCCGCTCAGCGGCCGGGACGTCATGGCGGCTGGTGTCGCTGAGGGTCCGCGCGTCGGAAAAGTCCTGGCCGCGGTCGAGGATTGGTGGATCGACAATGGTTTCCCGGCCGATGACGCCGCCTTGGCGGAGCAGTTGCAAGAGGCGATGCGGTCCGCAGAATGAGTTTGACCCTGCTGGAATCGCTTTCGCTTCCCGGCGATCCCGCCAAAGCCAATGAAGATTCTTTCGCCGCTTGGGATCATGCCGCGCTGGTGATGGATGGCGCCACGCCTTTGGGCGATCCTTTGATGCCGGGAACCAGCGACGCGGCTTGGCTGGCTGGGTTCGGGGCGCGACGGCTGATGGCGCATCTGAAAGAGGGTGATGCTCCCCGCGACGCCCTCTCCCATGCCTTGGCCGATGCCGAAAAAAGTTTTTCCGCCTTGCGCAAAAGGCCGCTGCGCGAGAAATGGGAAATGCCCTGCGCTTCGATGATCCTGGCGGCGGAAACAAACCGCGGTTTGGAATGTCTTTGGTATGGCGACTGCACCGCCCTGCTGTTGCAAGATGAAGAATGCTTGGTGATTGGCGAAGCTTTTGACAAACGCGGTGACGAAGCCAAAAACGCGCGCCGTATCGCCCTGGAAAAGAATCTGCAGCCCGCCCCCGACCTCAACCGGCCGGAAATCCTCGCCCATCTGCGCGCCGCGCGCAGCCAGGTCAATAGCGGCTCTTATTATCTGTTCAGCCCCAGTTCCCGCGCCGCCGCCCATGCCGCCCATAAGACGGTGAAGCGCGCGCCGGGCGCTCTTCTGCTGCTGGCCTCGGATGGTTTCCTGGCCCTGGCCACCGACTATGGCGCGTATAATGCAAAAAGCCTGGTGACAGCGGCCCGCGACAAAGGCTTGGGCGCGCTGGGCGAAGAATTGCGCGCCATCGAAGCGAGCGACGCGCTGGGCGAAAAATTCGCCCGCTTCAAAAAGAGTGATGATGCGACAGCACTGTTACTGAAAGTGACTTAGCCCTCACCCCTCGACACGCTCAGGGCGAGGATTTTCTTTCTCCTCATGCTGAGCTTGTCGAAGCATGAGGAGAAAATTCAGATGAGCGCTTCGATCACCTCGCGACTGCCATGCCAAACCAGGGAAATCGCGACATAGACCACAATGGCAAGCCCGAGGTAACTGATCCAGCGCCAGCGTTCCAGCAGCTTCGCAATGAATTGTGCCGCGGTTCCCATCAGCGCAACGGACAACAACAATCCGATCACCAGGACATCCAGATGTCCGATCGCGGCGCCCGCCACCCCCAGCACATTGTCCAGAGACATGGAGATGTCGGCCACCAAAATCTGGGTAATGGCGCGGCGCAAGGAATTGCCGGCGTCCACGACATGACTTTCCTTGTGGCCGGAGCGCAGATCGCGCCAGAAGCGCCAGCTCACCCATAGAAGAAGTATGCCGCCCGCCAGGGTCAGGCCGATGATCTGCATCAATTGCACCGCGATCACCGCCAGCCCCAGCCGCAGCACCACCGCGGCGGCCAAGCCCCAGAAAATGACCTTGCGGCGCATCGCCACCGGCACCTGGGCGGCGGCCATGGCGATCACCACGGCATTGTCGCCTGCCAGCACCAGGTCGATCATCAACACCTGGCCCAGGGCGAAGAGGCCGTCGGGTTGGAATATGGTCAGCTGCACAGAATCTCCGTTCGGGCGGGAAAGCTCTCTGTCTGCCGCAGGGCCTCGCCCAACACCATGGCGGCGGCCTGGGCGACATTGAGAGAGCGCATACCCGGCCGTATAGGTATCAGAAGCCGCGCCTCCACATCGGCATGAATCGACTCCGGCACCCCGGCGCTTTCCCGCCCCACCAGCACCGTATCTCCGGGCGCAAAGGCGAAATCGGCATAGGGAAGGGCACTTTTAGTGGTGAGGAGCAGGACCCGATTTTCCCGCGCCTGACGGAATGTCTGCCAACTGTCATGGCGGGTGAGATCCACCCCGGCCCGGTAATCCATGCCGGCCCGGCGGAAATTGCGGTCGCTGAGCAAAAAGCCACAGGGCTCGATAATGTCCATCGCCACGCCCAAGCAGGCGCAAAGCCGCATCAGGCTGCCGGCATTTTGGGGGATGTCGGGCTGATAGAGCGCAAGGCGCAACCCTGCGGGCCGGGACCCCGCGCAAGTGGCGGCAGGAAAAGGCATTTTCTGCGTCATCGTGCCGCAAGACCCTCGAAATTCGACTCTCTATTTTACCGCGCCAACAGGCAAGCGGGCCGGGATTCGCGGGAACCGGCGCGTCACTTCGTTCATTCGGTTCCCTCCGCGAATGTGGCAATAGTCTTCGGTTTCTCAAAGGGTGAATGACGTGACAGCTACGACGCATGACGCGGCCACCAGGCGCGACTTTCTGTATGTGGCGTCGGGCGCTGTGGGCGCGGTCGGCGCCGCCGCCGCGCTCTGGCCCTTTATCGACCAGATGAATCCGTCCGCCGCCGCCCTGGCGCTGGCCTCGATCGAAGCGGATATCGCCGCCATCCAGCCCGGCCAGCAGGTTGTGTTCAAATGGCGCGGCCATCCCTTGTTTGTGCGTCACCGCACTCCGGCCGAAATCGATTCCGCCAAGTCGGTGGATGTCAAATCGCTGCCCGATCCCCTGGCCAATAATGACCAGTTGCCGGAGAGCGCCCCGGCCACCGACGCCAACCGCGCCGTCAAGCCGGAATGGATGGTGCTGATCGGCGTCTGCACCCATCTGGGCTGCACCCCGACGGTTTCCACGCCCACCTCGCCGCAGGGCGAATATGGCGGCTGGCTCTGCCACTGCCATGGCTCGCAATACGATACCGCCGGCCGCATCCGCAAAGGCCCGGCGCCGCGCAATCTGGAAGTGCCACCCTATTCCTTCCTGTCGGACACCCGAATCAAGGTCGGCTAACGGAGAACATTATGTCTGGTCCCTCGACCTATAATCCCAAGTCCGGCCTGGAAAGATGGCTCGATCAGCGCTTGCCGCTGCCGCGTCTGCTGCACGATACGGTGCACACCTTCCCGACGCCGCGTAACCTGAACATCTGGTACACCTTTGGCGGCATTCTCGCCTTCTGCCTGGGTGTGCAGATCCTCACCGGCATTGTGCTGGCGATGCATTATGTCGCCAATGCTGGCCTGGCCTTCAATTCCGTCGAAAGCATTATGCGCGACGTCAATTATGGCTGGCTGATGCGCTATATCCATTCCAACGGCGCCTCGATGTTCTTCCTCGCCGTCTATATCCATATGTTTCGCGGCCTCTATTACGGCTCCTACAAGGCGCCCCGCGAACTGATCTGGATTCTGGGGGTGCTGATCTATCTCTTGATGATGGCCACGGCTTTCTTCGGTTATGTGCTGCCCTGGGGCCAGATGTCCTTCTGGGGCGCCACCGTCATCACCAACCTGTTCACCGCCATTCCGCTCGTGGGAACCCATATCGCCACCTGGTTATGGGGCGATTTCGCGGTCGGCGACGCCACCCTGAACCGCTTCTTCTCGCTGCATTATCTGCTGCCCTTTATCATCGCGGGGGTGGTGGTGCTGCACATCTGGGCGCTGCATGTCCCGGGCAACAACAATCCGCTCGGCATCGATGTGAAAAGCCCGCAGGACACGGTGCCCTTTCATCCCTATTACACGATCAAGGACGCCTTTTATCTCTGCCTGTTCGTGATCTTCTTCGCCGTGTTCGTGTTCTATGCCCCGAACTTCTTCGGCAACCCGGACAATTACCAGCAAGCCAACCCGCTGGTGACGCCGCCCGACATCGTGCCGGAATGGTATCTGCTGCCTTATTACGCCATGCTGCGCTCCATCCCGAACAAGCTGATGGGCGTGATTGTGATGGCCGGCGCCATCGTCACCCTGTTCCTGATCCCTTGGCTGGACACCAGCCGGGTGCGCTCCTGCCGCTTCCGTCCGCTGATGAAGCAGTTCTTCTGGGGCTTTGTGGTGGCCTGCGTCCTGCTGGGTTATTGCGGTTCGCAGTCGGTTGACGCCAGTCTCGGCCCCATTCCGCTGGTCTGGATCGCCCGTCTGGCCTCGATCTACTACTATGCCTTCTTCTGGCTGATCATGCCGATTGTCGGCCTGATCGAGACCCCGAAAAAACTTCCCGCCTCCATCGCCCAATCCGTGCTCGGCGATTCCGCCGCGGCCGCTGCCGAGTGAGAACAATGATGCGCATCGCTCTTCCGCTCGGACTGATTGCCGGCCTCTTGGCCACCGCTCCGGCCTTGGCCGCTATCGACACCACCCGGCTGCCGCCCAAAAAGGTGGACTTCTCGTTTGAAGGTCCGTTCGGCACCTATGACCGCGGCGCCCTGCAGCGCGGCTTCCAGGTTTATAAGGAGGTCTGTTCCACCTGCCACGGCCTGGACCATGTCGCTTTCCATGACATGGACGAAGAAGGCGGCCCCGGCTTCAGCGAAGCCCAGGCCAAGGCCATCGCCGCCGGTTACAAGATCGCCGCCGAGCCCAACGACAAGGGCGAGCTTTTCGACGACAAGGGCGTGCGCCTGACCCGTCCCGGCACCTTGGCGGACGCTTTCCCCAATCCCTTCCCGAACGAAGAAGCGGCCCGCGCCAACAATGGCGGCAACCTGCCGCCCGATCTTTCTATGATCGTGAAGGCCCGCGAAGGCGGCCCCCAATATGTCTATTCCATCATCACCGGCTTCCATGAACCGGTGCCGGCGGGCTTCACCGTGACCGAAGGCAAGTATTTCAACCCCTATTTTGAGGGCTGGAATATCGGCATGCCCAACACCGCCCTGATCGCCAATGCCGTGACCTATTCCGACGGCACCGCCGCCACCATCGAACAGGAAGCCCATGACGTGACCACCTTCCTGTCCTGGGCCTCCGACCCCAAAATGGAACAGCGCAAGCGCATGGGCCTCGGGGTTCTGATCTTCCTGGTGGTTCTCTCGGGCATCCTTTTCATGGCTTACCGCAAGATCTGGAAAGACGCCCACTAGTGAGCGGTGATTGGCCGTAGGCCAACGAAACGATCCAGTGGATCGTTTCGAGCAGCGAACGCCGCGAGCTTGGGCGAGCGGCCGCGGCAACAAGCTCCGCGCGATGCTCCTTCTCAGGCCTCAAAAATCCGCGCGTCCGCAGTGTCATAGAAGCGGGCATTGCCCGGGTGACCCGAAATGCTAAAAGGGCGCTTCCTTGAGGGGAGCGCCTTTTTTCATGGCCAAAACGGTTCTTGGGGTGATCGGTGGGATGAGCGTCCGCGAGAGCGGGAGCGACCATAAAAAACAAGGAGCCGAACGATGACTAAGACAGTCTTGGGGGTCATCGGAGGCTCCGGAGTCTATGAGATTCCGGGCCTGGAAAACGCCAAATGGCAGGCGGTGAAAAGCCCTTGGGGGGAACCCTCCGACCAGCTTCTCACCGGCACCTTTCATGGCGTGGATATGGTGTTTTTGCCCCGCCATGGCCGGGGCCATGTTCAGACCCCCACCAGCATCAATTACCGCGCCAATATCGATGCCTTAAAACGCGTCGGCGTCACCGATGTGATCTCGGTCTCGGCCTGCGGCTCGCTGAGAGAAGAATTGCCGCCCGGCACTTTTGTAATGGCGGACCAGTTCATTGACCGCACCTTCGCCCGCGAGAAAAGCTTCTTCGGTCCTGGCTTTGTCGCCCACGTCCCCATGGCACATCCGGTCTGTCCCCGCCTGTCGGGCGCGCTCACCCTGGCGGCGCGGGAAGAAAAAATCGATCACAGCGAAGGCGGTACCTATATCTGCATGGAAGGGCCGCAATTCTCCACCCGCGCCGAAAGCTTCCTCTATCGCAGTTGGGATTGCAGTGTGATCGGCATGACCGCCATGCCGGAAGCCAAGCTGGCGCGCGAGGCAGAGCTGCCTTACGCCATTGTGGCGATGGTGACGGATTATGACTGCTGGCATGAGCATCATGACTCCGTCACCGTGGATGCCGTGATCAAGGTGATGCATGCCAATGCCGCCAATGCCCGCAAGCTGATCATGGCGGTGGCGCCCAAGCTGGGACCGGAGCGTCAGTCGTCCCCGCTGGGCGTGGAGACCATGCTGGACATGGCGCTGATTACGGCCCAGGAAAAACGCGATCCCGCTTTGTTGGCCAAGCTCGACGCCGTGGCGGGGCGCGTGTTGAGGAGTAAGTAGCGGTTCGCGAAGCGAACGAAATGGTCCAGTGGACCATTTCGAGCTACGAACGCCCGGAGCGTAAGCGAAGGGCAGGATAGAAGTAAGGAACGAAAATGGACATCAAATCCGTCATCCGCACCATCCCGGACTATCCCAAGAAAGGGATTATGTTCCGTGACATCACCACTTTGCTGGGCAACCCTCGCGCCTTCCGCGCCGCGGTGGACGCTCTTGTCCAGCCCTATTGCGGCATGAAGATCGATGGCGTGGCCGGCATGGAAGCGCGCGGTTTTATCCTGGGTGGCGCCGTCGCGCATCAACTCGGCGTCGGCTTCATTCCGGTGCGCAAGAAAGGCAAGCTGCCCCATACCGTGATCGGTGAAGATTACGCATTGGAATACGGTACCGACCGGGTGGAAATTCACGCCGATGCCATCAAGCCCGGCGAACAGGTGTTGCTGGTGGATGATCTGATCGCCACCGGCGGCACCGCCGCGGCCGGCATCCGGCTGCTGGAACGGGCCGGGGCCAAGGTGGTGGGTTGTTCCTTTGTCATCGACCTTCCGGAGTTGGGCGGTGCCGACAAAATCCGCGCCCTGGGCAAACCGGTGAGCGCCCTGGTGGCGTTCGAGGGGCATTAAGCGATGCCAGGAAAAGTGTGCAGCGTTGCCACGCGGGTGCTAGCAACTCCGTCCGGCATCGCGACAAGGAATAAGCATTGAAGCTTTACGGCAACCCGATTTCGCCTTTCGCCCGCAAGGCGATGGTGATTGCCCATGAATTGGGAATGAAGCTGGACGTTCTGCCGCGACCGGAGAATGCCGAGGAATTTCGCCGCATCAATCCACTGGGCAAAATCCCGGCCCTGGTGATGAATGATGGCTCCGCCATCTTCGATTCCCCGGTGATCTGCGAATATCTCAATGACCGCGGGGGCGGAAAATTCTTTCCCGGCAATTCGATCCTGCGCGGTGACCAGGGAAAATTTCGCGCCCTCACCCTGCAAGCGCTGGGTGACGGCCTGGCCGACGCCGCCGTGGCGGTGATGGGCGAACGCCGCTCGGAAACGCCCAACCAGACGCGCATCGCCCATCACCTGGCGGCCGTGAATGCGGCGCTGGATGCGTTGGAGCGGATCAAACTGATGGACCCGCCCACCATCGGTGAAATCGCGGTGGCCTGTGCCCTGGGTTATGTGGATTTTCGCCTTACCGATCTTGATTGGCGGCCCAGCCGTCCCAAATTGTCGGCCTGGTATGAGAAATTCTCCGAATATCCCTCGATGAAGGCGACCGCTCCCAAATGAAGATCAACGGTCAGCATTACCGCTCGATTTGGCCGATTGGCGAAGATGCTTTTGGCATTATCGATCAGGCGCGGCTGCCGCATGAATTCGTCACCCTGAGCCTGCACACGGCCGACGACGCGGCGCGGGTGATCAAGAATATGAATACCCGCGGTGCGCCCTTGATCGGCGCGGTGGGCGCTTACGGCCTGGCGCTGGCGATGCGTACCGATCCCTCGGACGAAAATCTCACCCGCATCCATGACATGCTGGCGGAAACCCGCCCCACCGCCATCAATCTGCGCTGGGCGCTTGGCCGGATGCGTGACGCCCTGCTCAATCGCCCGCGCGCCGAGCGCGCCTCCTTGGCCTGGAAAGAAGCCGCCGCCATCGCCGATGAAGACGAGGCCATGTCCAAAGCCATCGGCGAACACGGCCTGAAGATCATTCGCGAACTGGCCGCCAAGAAGAACGGCCAGACCTTCAACATCCTCACCCATTGCAATGCCGGCTGGCTGGCCACGGTGGATTACGGCACGGCGCTGGCGCCCATTTATCTGGCGCATGATGCCGGCATTCCGCTGCATGTCTGGGTGGATGAAACCCGCCCGCGCAATCAGGGCGCTTCGCTCACGGCCTTTGAACTCGGCAGCCACGGTGTCTCCCACACCATTCTGGCCGATAATGCCGGCGGCCATTATATGCAGGCAGGCCAGGTGGACATGGTGATTGTCGGCACCGACCGGGTCACCGCCCATGGCGATGTCGCCAACAAGATCGGCACCTATCTGAAGGCGCTGGCTGCCAAGGACAACAATGTGCCCTTCTATGTCGCGCTGCCCAGTTCCACCATCGATTGGACCCTGGACTCCGGGCGTGACATTCCCATTGAGGACCGCGCCGAAGATGAAGTGCTGAAAATGACCGGTCGCACCCCAGATGGCAGTGTTGTGACGGTGGACATTGCCGCCCCGGGCTCCTCCGCCGCCAACCCGGCTTTCGATGTCACGCCCGCCCGGCTGGTCACCGGCCTGATCACTGAACGCGGCACTTGCGCCGCCAGCGTCGAAGGCTTACGCAGCCTTTTTCCCCCGGACCTCAAGTAGCGAAGCGGTAGGTCAATCAATAAGGGTTAAAATAGCTATGCAGTCGCGTTGGAACGCCGCCGAAGCTCAGAAATTCGCCGCTGACTACGCCCCCAAAGGCGTCAATGCCGACCTGGCGGTGCGCACCTACACCACCCGCCTCTTGGGTGCCGATCCCAAGATGGTGCTGCATGGCGGCGGCAATACCTCCGTCAAAACCAGGGTCAAGGATCAGTTGGGCGAGGATGTGGATGTGATCTGCATCAAGGGCTCGGGTTGGGACATGGGCGTGATCGAACCCGCCGGCTTGCCTGCCGTGCGCCTGGAACCGCTACGCAAACTGCGCAAGCTGGACAAATTGTCCGACGAGGACATGGTCAATTTCCAGCGCATCAATCTTTTGGATTCGTCGTCGCCCAATCCTTCGGTCGAAACCCTGCTGCACGCTTTCCTGCCGCACAAATTCATCGATCATGTCCATTCCACCGCCGTGCTGGCGTTGACCGACCAGCCCGACAACAAGGCGCTGGTGCAGGAAGTCTATGGCGACCGCGTTGCCTATGTGCCTTACACCATTCCCGGCTTTGCCCTGGCCAAAGCGGTGGCGGAGGTGTTCGACAAACATCCCAAGGCCGAAGGTCTGGTGCTGCTCCAGCATGGCATTTTCACCATGGGCGATACGGCCGAGCAGGCCTATACCCGCATGATCGAATTCGTCACCATGGCGGAAGAACGCCTGACCCATCAGCGCAAGGCGCTGGTCCAAGCCAAGCTGCCTGCCAAGATTGCATCTTTGCCGGACATCGCCCCCATCCTGCGCGGCGCCGTGGCCATCGAAAAGAACGCTTTGGCCGGCACCGCCAAGCGCCAGATTCTGGATTTCCGCACCAATGAGCAGATCCTCAATTATGTGAACGGCGCCGAGCTGGAGCGTTACAGCCAGGTCGGCGTGGTCACGCCCGATCACACCATCCGCACCAAGAACTGGCCGGTGATCGTGCCGGCGCCTGAAGCGGGTAAACTGGAAGAATGGTCCAAAGACGTGCACGAAGCGGTGCAGACGTTTGTTGCCCGCTATCACCGCTATTTTGAAACCAACAACGAAAAAAGCCCGGTCAAGAAAAAGGAACTGGACGCCCTGCCGCGGGTGATCCTGGTGCCGGGGGTGGGCATGTTCGGCATCGGCGCTTCCGCCAAGGACGCCGCCATCGCCGCCGACATTGCCGAGAATGCCATTGCCGTCATCACCGACGCCGAAGCCATCGGCGAATACCGTTCCATCTCCGAATTCGACATGTTCGAAGTGGAATATTGGTCCTTGGAACAGGCCAAGCTAGGCAAGTCCAACGAAAAGTCCCTGGCCCGCCAGGTCGCGGTAATCACCGGCGGCGGCTCGGGCATCGGCGCCGCCACGGCGCGGGCCATGGCCAAGGAAGGGGCGGAGATCGCCATCCTCGACCGCGATGAAGAAGCGGCCAAGGCGGTGGCCAAGAAGATCGGCGGCAAGGCGCTGGGCCTCGCTTGCGACGTCACCGACGCCGCCAGTGTCCGCAAGGCTTTCGACCAAGTGGTATCGCGGTTCGGCGGCGTGGATATCGTCGTCTCCAATGCCGGCGCCGCCTGGCAGGGCGCCATCGGCAAGGTGGATGACGAAATCCTGCGCAAAAGCTTTGAGCTGAATTTCTGGGCCCATCAAAGCGTGGCCCAGAATGCCGTGCGCATCATGCAGGCCCAGGGCACTTTCGGCTGCCTGCTGTTCAACACTTCCAAACAGGCGGTCAATCCGGGCAAGGATTTCGGGCCTTACGGCCTGCCCAAGGCGGCGACCCTGTTCCTGGTCAAGCAATATGCCCTCGACCATGGCAAGGACGGCATCCGCGCCAATGCGGTCAATGCCGACCGCATCCGCTCCGGTCTTTTGACCGATGACATGGTGGCGGCCCGCTCCAAGGCGCGGGGTCTGTCCGAGACCGATTATATGAGCGGCAATCTCTTGAAGCGCGAAGTCACGGCGGAAGATGTCGCCGACGCTTTTGTCTATCTCGCCAATGCGTCCAAGACGACAGCGGCGGTCATCACGGTCGATGGTGGAAACATAGAAGCCTCGCTCAGATAGGAGTTGGTTGATGCCCACTGCCAAACAGGAGCTGGGCATGTTTGGCGAACTGAAAGTTGTTCAGGATTGCGCTTGTCCGAAATGCAAACGAGCGAGAACCCTTGTCAGGCTTCCAACAAACTTCAAATGTGCTGACGTTATCTGCGATTTCTGCGGGTATTTGGGACAAGTCAAAGCCGCCCGAGTAAAAGACACCAACACAATTCCGAAGGCAGTTCTAGGCGCAGCCTGGAAGCCGCAGAAAGAGCGCATGGACGCTGCGATATACTTTCCACTGTTTCTGGTTCTGGTTGGAAAAAGTGCGCGGAATTATGCGATTTATTACTTGTCCGCCGATTTACAGGCGCCCGCTCTTTTCAAAGCCAGAACACCGCTTTCCGCCAAAGCGCGCCGCGCGGGCTGGCAGGGCTTCGTCTATGACACAAGTCTGGTGGCGAACTGTTTTGTGAGACTGGTCTAGTTGTTAAACCGGAAATGCATCACATCGCCATCGGCGACGATGTAGTCTTTGCCTTCCAACCGGAATTTTCCCGCCTCGCGCGCCCCCGCTTCACCTTTGCCGGAAATATAATCGGGGTAGGCAATGGTTTCGGCCCGGATGAAGCCCTGCTCGAAATCGGTGTGAATCACACCCGCCGCCTGGGGCGCGCGTGAGCCCTTGGTCACCGTCCAGGCCCTTGTTTCCTTCGGTCCGACCGTGAAGAAAGTCAGCAGTCCCAGCAAGTCATAACCGGCCCGGATCATGCGGTTGAGGCCCGGCTCGCTCAGGCCCAGCGAATCCAAAAAATCCTTGCGCTCTTCATTGGGAAGCTGGGCGATCTCTTCTTCCACCCGGGCCGAAATCACCACGGCGCGGGCGCCTTGCGCCTTGGCCATGGCTTCGACCTTTTTGGAATACTCATTGCCCGCCGCCGCCGAAGCCTCTTCGACATTGCAAACATACAGCACCGGCTTGGCGGTCATCAGGCCGAGCTGGCTGTAAGGCCCGCGCTCTTCCGGGGTCAGCTCCGCCAGCCGCGCCGGCTTGCCCTCGCGCAACAGAACCGCCGCCTTCAGCATCAGCGCCAACTGCTCCTTGGCTTCCTTCTCGCCCGACTTGGCCTTCTTCTCCAGCGGTGTGATCCGCTTTTCCAGGCTTTCCAGGTCCGCCAGCATCAATTCGGTTTCCACCACTTCGGCGTCGCCAATGGGATCGATGCGGCCTTCGACATGGGTGATGTCGTCATCGACAAAGCAGCGCAACACATGCGCCACGGCATCCACTTCGCGGATATTGGCCAGGAACTGATTGCCCAGACCTTCGCCTTTGGAGGCGCCGCGCACCAACCCGGCAATATCCACGAAGGTAATCCGGGTGGGGATGATTTCCGCCGAACCGGCAATCGCCGCCAGCGTCTCCAGCCGCTCATCCGGCACCGCCACATCGCCGACATTGGGCTCAATGGTGCAGAAAGGATAATTGGCCGCCTGGGCCGCCGCTGTCTGGGTGAGGGCATTGAACAAGGTGGACTTGCCGACATTGGGCAGGCCCACGATTCCGCACTTGAAACCCATTCCTTAGAACCTCGTCATGGCCGGCCAGCAAGGCCGGATCTTTTTCCGGCCGCAGCGCGAGCCGGCCACCCATTGCGCTGCTTGTCTATTCAGTCCGGCTTTGGCGGCGCCAGCAGCAGCGCCACCTTGCTCATAAAGCCATTGTCGTCGTCGCGTGCCAGAAATGGCGCCGCTTCGACCATGGCGTCCAGCATGGGCTTGAACCAGCTGAGATCGTCCTTGGAAAAATTCGCCAGCACATGGCCGCTCACCCGGTCCTTGTGGCCCGGATGGCCGACACCGATCCGCACCCGCCGGTAATCCGGTCCCAGCGCGGCGGTGATGGAGCGCAAGCCATTCTGCCCGGCATCGCCGCCGCCGGTTTTCACTTTCAGCTTGCTGGCCGCCAGATCGATCTCATCATGCGCCACCACCAACGCGCTCAGGGGCAGTTTGAAGAATTTCAAGGCGGCGCTGACACTGCGCCCGCTGTCATTCATGTAGGTCTGGGGCTTGAGCAGATAGGTTTTGCGCCCCGCCAATTCGCCTTCCGAAATCAAGCCTTCGAACTTGGCGCGAAACGGCCCAAAGCCATATTCGGCATGAATGGCGTCGGCCAGGATGAACCCGGCATTGTGGCGGTTGAGCGCATATTGCGCGCCGGGGTTTCCGAGGCCCGCGATGAGTAAAGGCGTCTCGGCCATCGAAGGCCTCGCGCGCGATTACTTCTTGGCCGGCGCGGCCGCGGGCTTGGCTCCGGCAGCAGGCGCAGCGGCCTTGGCGCCGGCGGCAGGCGCCGC